>TARA_R110001606_G_scaffold3642_24_pt1 | contig 39284 bp, 37 predicted proteins | sample TARA_R110001606 | Tara Oceans TARA_R110001606 (sample SAMEA4398315) | marine metagenome | biome: Polar Biome; feature: [SRF] surface water layer (ENVO:00010504); material: water (ENVO:00002006), including particulate matter (ENVO:01000060) such as... | depth 5 m
TGGTACGGGAGCAATTTCGCAAGCGCTTCGCGCCGTTCCTCGGTCGTTTCCGCGAGGATCATCTGGCGCACGGAGACAATTCGCTCCGCATCGAAGAACATATGCTCGGTCCGGCAGAGACCGACGCCTTCTGCGCCGAATTTCCGGGCGGTTTCCGCATCGAGCGGGGTTTCCGCATTGGCCCGCACTTTCATGCGGCGGATTTCATCGGCCCAGGACATCAGCTCGCCAAACTCACCGGACAGCTCCGGCATGATCATGTCGACCGCGCCCAGCATCACTTCGCCGCTGCCGCCGTCGATGGTGACGATATCGCCCTTCTTGTAGGTTTCGCCAAGGACGCTCAAAGTCTCGTTCTTATAGTCGATGTTGAGCGACCCGGCACCGGAGACACAAGCCCGACCCATACCACGGGCGACAACCGCCGCGTGACTGGTCATGCCGCCGCGGCTGGTGAGAATACCCTTCGCCGCATGCATGCCGTGGATGTCCTCGGGGCTGGTTTCGACGCGGACCAGAATGACGGCCGTTCCCTCGCCCGCGAGCTTCTCCGCCTCATCACTGTTGAAGACAATCTGGCCGGAAGCGGCGCCGGGGCTTGCCGGCAGTCCGCGCGCAATGACATTCCGCTCGGCATTTGGATCAAGCGTCGGATGCAAGAGCTGATCAAGGGACGCCGGATCAATGCGCTTGATTGCCTCGTTCTTGTCGATCAGCCCTTCATTGACCATGTCGATAGCGATTTTCAGCGACGCCTTCGCTGTGCGTTTTCCTGAACGGGTCTGCAGCATCCAGAGTTTTCCTTGCTGCACCGTGAACTCGATATCCTGCATGTCGTGATAATGGGCTTCGAGCTTTTTATAGACATCGACAAGTTCGGCAAAAACCTCCGGGAAGACTTCTTCCATCGACGGCAGTTCGCCCCCGGCGTCCAGGCGGGATTGTTTGGTCAGATTCTGCGGCGTGCGGATACCGGCGACCACATCCTCGCCTTGCGCATTCACCAGGAATTCGCCGTAGAAGATTTTCTGGCCCGTCGACGGATCGCGAGTGAAGGCAACGCCGGTCGCGCTGTCATTGCCCATATTACCGAACACCATGGCCTGCACATTCACCGCCGTGCCCCAGCTTGCCGGGATATCATGCAGGCGGCGATAGGTGATGGCGCGTGTGTTCGTCCAGGAACTGAACACTGCCCCGATAGCGCCCCAGAGCTGATCCTGCACACTTTGCGGGAAGGGTTGGCCCAGTTCCTCTTCAACTTTTGCCTTGTACTGCCCGACAAGCCGTTCCCAGTCGTCGGCAAGCAGGTCGGTATCGAGAAGATAACCGTTTTCCTCCTTCAGGATTTCGAGCAGTTCCTCGAAATGGTAGTGTTCCACCCCGAGGACGACATCGGAATACATCTGGATAAAGCGGCGGTAGCTGTCATAGGCGAAGCGCTTGTCGCCGCTCTGGGATTCCAGCCCCTGCACCGTCTCGTCATTGAGGCCGAGGTTGAGGACGGTGTCCATCATGCCGGGCATCGAGGCGCGGGCGCCGGAGCGCACGGAGACAAGCAGCGGCTGTTCCGCATCACCGAAGCCGCCACCGACGGATTTCTCGATCGCGTCAATCGCCGCATCGACCTGCGTGGCGAGCGTATCGGGATATACTTTGTCATTTTCAAGATAGGCCGTGCAGACTTCCGTCGTAATGGTAAATCCCGAGGGCACCGGCAGTCCAAGGTTGCTCATCTCCGCCAGGTTCGCGCCTTTGCCGCCCAGCAGATTTCGCATGTCCGCGGTGCCGTCCGCCTTGCCATCGCCAAAAGAATATACCCACTTCGTCATCGTCAAATCGTCCTTCTGAATATTTGTCTCAACTCTTTGTACGCGCCAAAAGTAAAAATTAGCCTTCTATTTTCGATAAATCCGCCAATTGATCCAATAAATTGCGAATGGTGGAGAGCAGCCGGAGCCGGTTCTCGCGAAGCTTCGGGTCATCGGCATTCACTGTCACCTTGTCGAAGAACGCATCGACGGGTTTGCGCAAGGCTGCCGCCGCCGTTCCCGCCGCCTCGAACTCGTCATGGGAGATGGCGCCGGAGACGAGTTTGGAAACTTCCCCGATCCGCTCCTGCAAGGCCTTTTCCGCGCCGTCCTCCAGCAGAGCCTCGTCAACCGGCTGATCATAGGAAACGCCATCCTTCTTCTCCTCGATCCGGAGGATATTGGCGGCGCGGCGATAGGCGATCAGCAAATTCGCGCCGTCATCCGAGCCGAGAAAGTCGGAGAGCGCCGCAACCCGCGCCATCAGACGGACGAGATCATCCTCCCCGCCGCCCCCGAAGGCTGCCGTGATATAGTCATGACGGACATTCTGTTCCTTAAGATGCACTTTCAAGCGGTCGGCGAAGAAGGACAACAGTTCTTCCGCGTCCAGTTTCTCCGTTACCGTATGCAGGGCACCGGATTTTTCGAATATTTCAAGGAGCGGCAGGCGAAGGCCATTCTCCAGCACCAGTCGGATGACGCCGAGCGCGGCGCGGCGGAGCGCGTACGGGTCTTTCGATCCGGTCGGTTTTTCATCAATGGCGAAGAAGCCGGTCAGCGTATCGATCTTGTCGGCCAGCGCCACAATCACGCTGGCCGGCTCGGACGGGCAAGTATCATTTGGTCCGAGCGGGGAATAATGCTCCTCGATCGCTGTGGCAATGGCCTCATTCTCCCCGTCATGGAGGGCGTAGTAGCGGCCCATCAGTCCTTGCAGATCGGCAAACTCGCCCACCATCTCGGTCGTCAGGTCGGCCTTCGAGAGCAGCGCCGCCCGGTCCGCCAGCTCGACATCGGAGTTTGGCACATAGGGGGCGATTTCGGCAGCGAGAGTCTTGATCCGCGCGACCTTCTCGCGCACCGTGCCAAGCTTCGCGTGAAAGATGATTTTTTCGAGATCGGGCACCCGGCTTTCAAGGCTTTTCTCCCGGTCCTTGTCCCAGAAGAATTTGGCATCCGAGAGCCGGGCGCTCAGCACCCGCTCATTCCCGGCAGTGATCTGCTTGCCGCCATCCTCGGCACGCAGGTTGGCGACCACGATAAAGCGCGGGGCCATCTTGCCATCCTTGGCCGACAGCGAAAAATATTTCTGGTGGCTGCGCATGGCGGAGATCAGCGCCTCCTCCGGCACGTCGAGGAAGCTGGTATCGATGGACCCGATCAGGCATTCGGGCCATTCGACGAGGCCCGCAACCTCGCTCAGCAGCGCCGGATCGTCAATCAGCGCAAGCCCTTCATCCTCGGCAAGCAGCGTCGCGTCGGCCTTGATAATCCGTGCCCGGTCTGCCGCATCGAGGACGACATAGGCATTCCTGAGCCTCGCCTGATAATCGGCGAAATCCCTGACCGGTATCGCCTCCGGCGCCATGAAGCGATGGCCGAAGGTCTGGTCATTGGCACTGAGATGTTCCCATTGAAGCGGCACGGTGTTACCATCGAACAGGCAGAGGATATTATGCAGCGGCCGCACCCAGCGCGCCGAATAATCGCCCCATTTCATCGGCTTGGGCCAGGGCAGCGCCGAAATCGCCGCGCTCAGAAGACCGGGAAGCACCTCGATGGTCGCGCGTCCCTTACTCTCGATCACCGCGTAGTAAAAGCTGCCCTTGTCGGTTTCCCGCTCCTCCAGCTGGTCGCGGGTGAGGCCGGCGGATTTCAGGAAGCCCTCGACCGCCTTGTCCGGCGCACCGACACGGGGCCCGCGCCTTTCCTCGAACGTATCGAGCTGCTCCGTCGGCAGCCCCTCCACCACCACGGCGAGCCGCCGGGCGCTGACATAGCCGCGCGCCATCTCGAATTCGAGCCCCGCCTCTTTCAGGCCCGTACCGACCAGCCGCGCCAGATCATTGGCGGCCTTGTTCTGCATGCGCGCAGGAATTTCCTCGGAGAATAGCTCCAGCAGCAGTTCCGCCATTTACGCCTCCTCCTTGAAGTGACCACGGGATTTCAGCCACTGACCGCAGCAGGCCCGCGCCAGCGCCCGTACCCGACCGATATAGGCGGCGCGCTCGGTCACGCTGATCACGCCGCGCGCATCCAGCAGGTTAAACAGATGGCTTGCCTTCATGCACTGGTCATAGGCGGGCAGCGCCAACCCTGCGTCCAGAATCTCCTTGCACTGGAGTTCCGCATCCTCGAATTGGCGGAGCAGAATATCGACATTCGAATGCTCGAAATTATAGGCGGAGAATTCCTGCTCGTTCTGCAGGAAGACATCGGCATAGGTGACGCCGTCGTTATTCCATTTGAGGTCGAACATGCTGTCCACGCCCTGCACATACATAGCGAGGCGTTCAAGGCCATATGTCAACTCACCCGAAACCGGGCTGCATTCATAGCCGCCGACCTGCTGGAAGAAAGTGAATTGGCTGACTTCCATGCCATCGCACCAGACTTCCCAGCCAAGGCCCCAGGCGCCGAGAGTCGGGCTTTCCCAGTCATCCTCGACAAAGCGGATATCATGGTTCTTCGGATCGATCCCAAGCGCGTAGATGCTCTCCAGATACAGCTCCTGAATATTGTCCGGCGACGGCTTCAACAGCACCTGAAACTGGTAGTAATGCTGGGTGCGGTTCGGGTTCTCGCCATAGCGGCCGTCGGTCGGGCGACGTGATGGCTGCACATAGGCGGTCTTCCACGGCTCGGGGCCAAGGGAGCGCAGCGTCGTGGCCGGATGAAAGGTTCCAGCGCCGACTTCCATATCGTAGGGCTGCAGGATAACGCAGCCTTTGGAGGACCAGAAATGTTGTAATGTCAGGATGAGATCCTGAAAGGAATTGGACGGCGCGGACGCCACTTTATCCGCCATGTTACTGACCTTGTAAGAAGAGTTGCGCCGCAACATAAAGCGCGGGCGTTGGCGGGTCAACCGGCACGGGCGGCTTTGCGCTATTTATCCTTGCAGGAATGTTCGCCGAGGTCGGCAACGAAGGAGCCGCAGCGCGGGCATTCCTCCAGATCGAGCATCTTGTCGGCCCTGCTGCCCTTGAATTCCCTGTTCTTCCTTGATTTTTCAAGGCCGGGCGCAATTGTGCTGCGGTAGAAGCGATGGGCAAGGAAGACAGCGCCGATCACCAGCAGGATCAGGATGATTTTCATCGGTGAGAACATTTGCCGCTTCCCCCTCTTCTAAAGCCCGCGAATCACAGGCCGTACCGGCCCCAGGCCGCCTGATTACGGACCGCGTCCGTCAGCGCCTCAACGGCATCTGCGCCGATGGCCTGATGCTCCAGGCCAAGCTTCTTCGCAAGGAAGCCCCGCCGCCCGCCGAGTTTCTTGAAGCGCACCTTGTCGCCATATTTCTCCCGGCAGAAGGATCGCACATCCGCAATCCCGTCCACAAGGCCGAGCTCGACCGCTTTCTCGCCGACCCAGACATCGCCGGAGAACAGTTCCTTGTCTTTACGTTTTTTCAGGCGCTCACCGCGCCGGGTTTTTACCAGATCCTTGAAGTTGTCATGGATCTCGCCCTGGATTTTCTTCAGCCAGAGGATATCGTCCTCCTTTTCCGGGCTGAACGGGTCCAGCTTGACCTTGTTCTCCCCCGCTGAATAGAGGCGCCGGTCGATGCCGAGTTTTTCCATCAGTCCCGGAAAGCCGAAACCGCCAGAGACAACGCCGATGGACCCGATCACCGAGTTCTTGTTCACATAAATCTCGTCCGCGCAGAGGCCGAGCCAGTAACCGCCCGACGCCATCACATCCTCAGCGAAGGCATAGACCGGGACTTCCTTCTCATCCGCGAATTGCCGAATGCGATCGAAAATCAGCGAGGACTGCACCGGCGAGCCGCCGGGTGAATTGATCAGCAGCGCCACCGCCGACACGCCCTTCATCTCGAACGCAGACTCAATCTGGTTTTCCAGACTTGCGAGGTTGAGGTTTTCCCCGCGCAGCTTGCTGCCACCGGGCGCAATCACGCCGTGAAGCGGCAACACGGCCACCAGCGGCGATTTGTCGAAAAACCGCTTGAGCGGCGTCTTCTTGATCAGTTCTTTTATTTTCATGGCGTTAAGTTAAGGATTTAACCGCTCTGTACAAGTCTTTATTGTGACAGGACATCCGTAAAAGTCGCACCAAAGCGCGATATACACTCCGCTGCCTCGGTCGGCTTGCCGCCGGTTTCATGTAGCACAAGACCTGCCGTCAGTTCCAGCGGGCCCTTGTCGCCCTTTATTCCCTGCACAATGACCCTTTTCGCCGCCGCGCCCGCCTCCGGCCAGAGCGGAATGACCTTCAGGCTACCACAACCGCTTGAGAGCAGCGCGAGAATTTCATGCAATCTTTCCGCCCGATGGATCACCGTGACCGTGCCCTTCGGCTTGGTCCGCGCGACGCAAAATTGCAGCCAGTCCTGCAGCGGCACGCTCCCCTCCATCCGCGCGAGGGTGCGACCTGTCGTCTTGGCATCGCGACCCCGGCCCTTGCCATAGAAGGGCGGATTGGTGAACACATGATCGAACCCGGCCTCCAGAAACGGTTTGTCGCCCGGCCCCTTGTGGCCCGTGAAGGATTTGCGGTCGCCGATATCCGCCTCGATAATCCGCATTTTCTCTGCAAGGCCGTTCGCATCCGCATTCTTAATGGCGAGCGCCGCCAGCTCAGGTTGCAGCTCGATCCCCCAGAGGGTGCAGCCGCCAAGACGATGGAGCGCGCAGAGACCCGCCGTGCCGACGCCGGTGCCAACATCGAGCAGCGTCACCCCGTGCTTCGCTTCGACCGCTGCCGCCAGCAGCACGGCATCGGAACCGGCGCGAAACCCATCGCGCGGCTGCGTTACGGACAAGGAGCCGCCCAGGAACCGGTCCATCGTTAGTGACTCTGCCAGTTCCGGCTGATCCATTACCTTGTCCATATCATCCGGACTCCTGTCATTCTGCGGGGCCCTCCCCGATATCCACAAGGATTCGCTTGGCCCGGTCCAGATCCTCGGCCAGCACCATCACCCGGCGCTGGATCGCACCGATGCTCCCCTCCAGGACGGAAGTATGCTCATCGAGCAGGATCGCGTCGATATCCTCCTCCTCCAGCACACTCATCAGGTAGGACAGCAGGACCGGATCGTTGCTTCGTATCAGTTCCTTCACGTAACCCCCGTAACTCCTCACAATTATCTTGACCGGCGACTATATCGCGCTTACTTGACCCTTCGCAATCTTAAGCTATGCTCTTAATTAAACAAGTTTCTTGGCGATCCGACGAATGAGGGAAAATTGGCCATTATCGTAAATCTCGACAGACAAAAAAACGGCGGGACGAAAGCGTCGCTGACGCGGCTGTTGGCAATCGTCGAAAAGGACCTCTCGGATACTAACGACATCATTCTCGATCGCATGCACAGCGAGGTCGAGTTGATCCCGACGCTGGCGCGGCACCTGATTGCGGCGGGCGGCAAGCGGTTGCGCCCTGTCCTCACCCTCGGCGCGGCGAAACTCTGCGGCTATGAAGGGGATCGCGCGAAAAAGCTCGCGGCCTGTGTCGAGTTTATCCATACCGCCACCCTCCTCCATGACGATGTGGTCGACGAGAGCGATTTAAGACGCGGCAACGAGACCGCCAATGTCCTCTGGGGCAATCAGGCGAGCGTGCTGGTCGGCGACTTCCTGTTCAGCCGCGCCTTCCAGTTGATGGTCGAGGATGGCTCCCTCGAAGTGCTCTCGATCCTCTCCAACGCCTCCGCCGTGATCGCGGAGGGCGAGGTGATGCAGCTGATGAATGTCGGCGACACCAACACGACGGAAGACAGCTACCTGAAAGTCATCGCCTCCAAGACCGCCGCGCTGTTCGCTGCGGCCTGCGAGGTCGGCGCGGTGGTCGCCGAGCGCCCGAAAGCCGAGGCGCAGGCGCTGCAAAGCTATGGTCATAATCTCGGCATCGCCTTCCAGCTTGTCGATGACGCGCTCGACTATTCCGCCGAGCAGGAAGCGCTTGGCAAGACCATCGGCGATGACTTCCGCGAAGGCAAGGTGACGCTGCCGATCCTCCTCGCCTTCCGCCGCGGCAACGCGGAGGAGCGGGCGTTCTGGAAACGGGTGGTCGAGGAGGGCAAGCAGGAGGACGGCGACCTCGAGCAGGCGCTCGAAATCATCCGCAAGCACACCGCGCTCGACGATACCATCGAGCGCGCGCGCCATTACGGGGCGATGGCCAAGGACGCGCTTGGTATCTTCGAGGATAGCGAGACGAAGGCGGCCCTGCTGGAGGCCGTTGATTTCTCCATCGAGCGGGCGTTCTAGAAATTTGCGGGAAAATCGGCGGCCTGATCATTTCGCCCTTGCGGAACCCGTCCAAACCCGATTATAACCCACTTGCTCTCGCCGGGCTCAACTTTCCACGGGCACGGCACGGTCGGGGTGTGGCGCAGCCTGGTAGCGCACGTCGTTCGGGACGACGGGGTCGGAGGTTCGAATCCTCTCACCCCGACCATTTTATTCCCAAATCTTTTTTCTATGCTCCTCTTCGAATGGTGTTTATAAAACACATCGGGAGGACATGACTTGAACCGCAGACTAGCCGCCATCATTGCCGCCGATGTCGTGGATTATTCCCGTCTTTTGGGGGAGGATCAGACGCGCACGCTTGATGTCCTCCGGGAATTCCGGCGCAAGTTGTTCGAACCCGCTGTAGTGACGCATCGCGGCAATGTCATCAAACGCATGGGCGATGGCTGGATCGTCGAATTCGCCAGCGTTTCGGATGCCGTAAACTGCTCGCTCGATATTCAGGACGGTCTGAAAGACCATGACATCATTCGGCTTCGTATCGGCATTCATATCGGCGAGGTTGTTTTCGAGGAGGAGGATGTCTTTGGCGATGGGGTCAATATTGCAGCCCGTCTGGAAACCCTGGCTGAGCCGGGCGCGGTCCTGATTTCCGATACCGCCTATAACAGTCTGGACGGCAAGGCGGCGCGCCAGTTCAACGGTGGCACCCCCCACAAACTGAAGAATATATTCCGTCCCGTTCAGGTCTGGCGCTGGCCTTCGGAGTCATCGAGCGGCATGACCCCATCGGGGATATCCCCCACCCAGACGCCACAGGAGCCGCCGTCAATTGCGGTTCTTCCTTTCGTCAATAAATCCAGCGACCCCGAGCAGGATTATTTCGCCGACGGCGTGACCGAGGATATCATCACCGCCCTGTCCCGGCTCAGAGGCTTTTTCGTCATTTCCCAGAATACGATGATCACCTACAAAGGGAAGGATCTGGACCCTCGCACCATCGGGCAGGAGCTGGGCGTCCGCTATATCCTGCGGGGAAATATCCGGGCAACCGGAAACCGGGTGCGCATCACGGCGGAGCTTTCCGACCCGGCGACGGGGGCACAGCTCTGGGCGGAACGTTTTGACCGTCCGCTCGACGATGTTTTCGCCGTTCAGGATGAAATCACCGAAAGTGTTGTCGGACGGATCGAGCCCGAACTCTATGCGGCGGAACTGGCCAAGCTGAAACAAACGCCACCGCAGAATCTCGGCTCCTGGGAATTTTTCATCCGCGGCCTTCATCTCTATAGCCAGCACACGGATCAGGGAACGCGAGAGGCGCTCGAAATGCTGGACCGGGCCATCGCCCTGGATGGCGCCTATGCGAAGGCGCTCGGTCTCAAGGCACTGACGCTGGTATGGCGGCTAATTCAGGGTTGGGAAGATCCCGCAATCGCAATGGAGAAGGCGACAGAGTCTGTCAATCTTGCCATTCAGGCCGATGCCCAGGAACCCTGGGCCCATATGGCGCAAGGCGTGATCAGCATTTGTTTACGGCAATCCGACAATGCTATCGCCGCGCTCCAGCAAGCGATCAATGCGAGCCCGAACTTCGCTTACGCACAAGGGATGTTTGGCGCCTCCCTCGCCCTCGCCGGACGCGCGGAGGATGCCCTTCCCTGTATTGACCGGGCAATGCGCCTGAGCCCCCGGGATATATTCAGCGAGGAATATCATCTCTATTATGCGTTCGCCTATTTTGTCTTGGGAAAATATAAGGAGGCCGCTGCATCCGCAGAGCGTGCCATCCTTCTGCGGCCAGGCCACCCGTCCATCTATGTGATCGCGACCGCCTCTTACCAGCTGGACGGAGCCACGGACAAGGCGGGCATGCGCGCGCAGAAGCTGATCGAACTGGTGCCGGACACCTCCCTGACCGAAATCGAAGCCTCCTATCCCTTTACCAGAGTGGAAGACATGACAAAGTTGATTAACGCCCTCCGCGCCGCCGGACTGCCTGAATAGCTGGGGAGAAATAAGAAGGTTGCTCTCCTGTATTGGGGCAAAGGCGTCTCTGCTTTGATGTCGGCCCCTCGGTGGAGCGGAAGTTCCGGCGTGCAAGTTCGGGGCGTGGCGCAGCCTGGTCGCGTTGATCATTCCGGGCAACGGGCCCGGAGGTTCGAATCCCCTCGCCCCGACCATTTTATCTGAAAATCCCCTCTCCCCCGCAACACTTGATGCCATGAAGTCCTCGACGTAGTATCGGAGTCGGCGGGTATTGATCGCGCATTCATGGCAGGAGGGAGAGATGGCGACGCTCAAGGTCGGGCCGGTTCTGGGGTTGGAGGGAGAGACGGCTTATACGGTTGTCTTTTCTGCTACGCCGGATGTGCAGGCGGCGGAATGGGTGGTTGGCGGCACGACCAAGCCCTGCAAGATCGTCGGAAGCACCCCGGGCTCCACCGTCTGGCGGGGCGAACATAAAATTACCGCGCCCGCCGGTGAAAGCGGCAAAGAGATTTCCTACCAGATCAAGCTTGATGGCGCGGTGGCGAGCTGCGGCAATGGCCGCACCCAATGGACCTTCTATGTGCCCGGCAAGGGGGAGCAGCCGACATTCGCCTATGGCTCCTGCAACGGTTTTTCCGACCTCGCTCTCATGCACAAGACGGAAAACCCCTACCGGCTCTGGCAAAAGATGGCGGCGACGAACGACCGCACCGAATATCTCGACGAGGCGCAGGACATCCGCATTTCCATGCTCACCCCTTTCGCCTCCGATCAATATATCCGGGCGCGGAACTTCGTGACGCTGGAACTTGGCACAGACGACAAGCTCTGGATCAACTGGGAAAGCGAGGTCAAGGACACGCCTGTTTATCCGATAGAGTGACGGGGACAGGCCATTAAAAAAAGGAGGCGCGCCTGTCAGGAAAAACAGGTGGCCTCCTTATTTCCAAAGCCCCGCAGTGGGGTGTTTAGCGGTTATGGACGGCACTGGAAGGTTACTGTCCGGGATCCATCGTTGTTATTGACGATATTGGCAATCACCTGATTATTGCCGATGCTCGCACAATGCGCCTGCGCGCTCCGCGAGGCGTTTACCAGTTCCTGATCGGTTCGATAGGTATAGATCAGGTCGGAGTTCGGGATCGGATTTGCCGCAGTAGTCGCCGTGGGGACACACTCAAAGACGACAGATTTGGTGCCATCCGAATTTGTCGAGAAGGTATCGGGCCGCGAGATGAAGTTATATTGGCGGCAATATGCCTCGGCCTGCTGGTTGACCTGAACAAGCTCATCATCACTGTGATACTTATAGGTCACCGTCGGACTGCTCGCGTCCACTTGTTTCGGGGGCGGATTATGCCCGCCGCAGGCCGCGAGAAGCGCGCCGGTTGCCAATAAAACGGCCGCTTTGGCCGTCGTTTTCCGAAGTACTGATCCGTTTATTTTCATTGTTCTCACCTCTTGATAGCCCCGCAAGGGTTAATTAAAAATGTGCCGCAGAAGGTCCAGAGCACGTTTGGCTCGGGCGTTACAATCGGCAGCCGTTGGAACGGGCGCGCGTCCGATCGCACGGCGGATTTGCAGGTCACCAACTAACAGATTGAGATAAAGTTCCGTCGCCTCTTCGGTCGTCTCGAAATGAAGCTGCCCCCCCGCCCTCGCCTTTTCCAGAACGGCGGCAATCATGGGCAGAACCGTTTCGCGGCCATTCTGCGAAATAGCCGCGCCGAGTTCCCCGCTAGTATCGGCGGCGGCGGCGCGGTTAAGGGCGATGGCGCGCACACCGGTCAGCAGCGCCAGTAGCTTTGGCCCCAGTAGGTCCAGGGTTTCAAGCGGATCGCCCCCTGATTCCAGCTCCGCTGACAAAAGTTCCTTCACCTCGGCGGCGTTGCGCGTCACCAGCGCCCTGAACAGCCCCTGCTTGTCCCCATACCAGTTATAGAGCGTTTCGTTTGAAGCGCGCGCCCGCCTCGCAATGGCCAGCATGGAGGTGCCGCCATAGCCCTTTTCCTCCAGCACGGCATAGGCCGCCTGCTCTATCTGCTCCTGCCGCTGCCGACGTGTTTCCTCGCGCATATTTTTTATCTCCTCTTTGCATTGACAATAACCGTAATTTAAATTACGGATTAATGCAACCGTACACATAATTACGCCTATGGAGACACCCATGACCTCGAATGAATCTGTTCAGCCTCCTGCCATTCCCGTGCTGCTTGGCGTTTTTGCGCTCCTCTCCCTGTTGTTCACCGGAGCGATTTTCGGATTTTTCTATGCCTGGATCTGCTCGACCATGTGGGGGCTCGATGCCGCTGATCCGAAAGTTGCCATCGCGGCCATGCAGGCGATGAACGCCTCTGTGCGGAATGCGGTTTTCGCGCCCGCCTTCTTCGGCACGCCCGTCGTGCTGTTCGCGACAGCTATCCTTGCGTGGGTCGCGACCTACCGGAGGGCCGCCCTTCTCTTTATTTTGGCGGGGTTGGTGTATTTTTTCGGCGGGATCGTTCTGACCTTCAATGTCAATGTCCCGATGAACGACGCGCTTGCCCTGATCGAGATACCGCCGAGCCCGGCCGAGGCGCAGCAAATCTGGCAGGACTATTCCGCGCCCTGGCAGGTCTGGAATATCACACGCACCATTGCCAGTGGACTCGCCCTGCTGTTGACGGGCAGCGCCATTCTGACGTTACGAAAGTAGCTGTCTCTATAGCGCCAATGTATTCAGCCAGGCATCATGCTTGTTGCAGAGCGAGACCACATAGAGGCGGTTCTTCAGGCCGGAGATATCATGCTCCGTGATCGGGGCGTCGGTCTCTGGATTGAACAACATCTCCTCGACGAATTCGAGATTCTCGTCGAGCAGGATATGCTTGACGATATAATGGATATAGCCGTCCATTTCATGGCCGGTGGTCACCTCGATACTGTTGCCGCTGCGCTCGATCGTCGGGGTGTGGGAGGCTTCCTTCCCCTTCCAGCGGCCCGGCGCGTCCATGGTGTAATAGAGCGAACCCGCGAGCTTCGATCCCATCGGGTCGAGCATACCGCCCGCGAACGCAGCCTTTGGCATCGCCACGGAGGACGCAACGCCAATCAGCCCCAAACCTTTCAAAAAAATCCGTCTGTGCATTTCGCTCTCCATAAAAATTGCTGTCACGCTGCAATCCGCTCACCGGATGGCAAAGGCCTCGACCACATCCAGCTGGCCCTTGCCCTTGATGTCGATGACACCCAGCGCGCGGGAATCGCATTCTTCCTTGATCTCCTCCCAGGCCGCCGCCGTCATGGCAACGGCGCCGGGCGTACCATGCTCGACCAGGCGGGCAGCGATATTCACCGTATCGCCCCAGACATCGAACAGGAATTGCTGCTTGCCGACGATGCCCGCGACCACCGGTCCGAAATGCAGTCCGATCCGGACTTCCCAGTTCGGCTCCATCGTTCCGGCAATGCGGGACATTTCAAGGCCGCAGCGCACCGCTGTCAGCAGCGGCGCCTCCACCGGGCGCAAAAGGCCACTGGTCGCCATGAAGGCATCGCCGATGGTCTTGATTTTTTCCATCTGGTGGTCTTCGACGATCGCCTCGAACGCCTCGATCAGGGCCTGTAGATGGGCAACAACTGTTTCCGGCAGATTGCGGTCGCAATAAGCGGTAAAGCCGACAATGTCGCAAAAAAGAATGCCAACCCCCTCGTAGTTACGAGGCCGGACGACGCCTGTCTCTTTGAGCTCTCGCACCGCCGTTGCCGGGATAATCGCGTGAAGCAGCTCGTCCGTGCGTTTCTGCTCGGCGAGGATCTGCGCACGGTAGGCTTCTTCCTGATCGCGCAGTTGCTTTTTCTCAAGCGAGGCTGAAACACGGGCGCGCAACAGCGTTGCATTGAACGGTTTGGGCAGGAAATCCTCCGCCCCGAGTTCAATGCATTTCACGACGCTCTCGAGTTCGTCTGCCGCGGAAATCATGATAATCGGGATATGACGGAGGCTCTCGTCTTTCTTGACGGTTTCCAGCACCTCATAGCCATCCATCTCCGGCATCATGATATCCAGCAGCACAAGATCGAAGGGTTGCGATCTTATCTTTGCCAGCGCATCAATGCCGTTTACCGCCGTTTCCAGTTGCCGATAGCCATTTTTTTTGAGCCGCCGAGACAGGGTAAATCGATTATCCTCGTTATCATCAACAACCAGAATGCGGGCGTCTTCGCGGGTCACGAACCCTCTCCCCCACCGAGATAATGCTGGATCTTGCCCATCAGCCGCGCAAACTCCACCGGTTTTGTGTCGAAATCATCGCAGCCCGCCGCGAGCGCCTTTTCCCGTTCCCCTTCCAGCGCGTGAGCCGACAGGGCGATGACCGGAATGGCCTTCGTCTCGTCACTCGACTTAAGCTGGCGCGTCGCTTCCCAGCCATCCATCTTCGGCAGGCTGAGGTCCATCAGGATCAGAGCCGGCATTTCACGCTTCGCCGCCTCGATCCCGGCGACGCCGTCTCCGGCAATCAACACCTCGAACCCTTTACGTTTCAGGCGCCGCGACAACATGTAGATATTGTCCTCGTTGTCTTCGACATAGAGGATTTTAGTCATTCTGCTACTCCGGTCTGCGAGGTTTTTGCGGCGAAGTGGCGACCAATATGGCGGCGCACTTCCTCAAGGAACGAGGGTGTGCCATCCGCGGATTTCTGAATTATCTGCTCAACCCCGCCATTCAGCCGCCGCCGGTCCTCATCCGAGATATCCGCCCCGGTGATCACCACGACGGGCACGCCGCGTGCCTCGGGGATGGCCTTGATCGCCTCCACAAACTCGAAGCCGTCCATCTCCGGCATGATCAGGTCGAGCAGGATGAGGTCGGGAATTGCGTTGTGTACCAGCTCCAGTCCGGTCCGGCCGTTGACCGCCTCCCGCACGCGCCAGCCCTCGCTCACGAATATCCGCCGCATCAACTGACGGGTGGAGCCGTCATCCTCGACAATCAGCACATTACCGCCGCTGCCGTTCAGCTTGTAGCGTTCCAGCAGGGTCAACAGGCGTTTTCGGTCGACCGGCTTGGTCATGTAATCGGCAACGCCAAGCGAGAACCCTTTGTGCTTGTCATCTACAATAGAGACCATCAGCACGGGAATATCTTTGAGTTCGGGGTCTTCCTTCAGGTCCTGAAGCAGGGTCCAGCCATCCTTGCCCGGCATGACCACATCGAGGGTGATAAGCGCCGGGCGAATTTGCTGCGCTCGTTCTAGCCCCTCGTCGCCATTGCTGGCCGTCGCGACTTCATATCCTTCGGTCTCCAGGAACTTGCGCAGGATATCTCGGGCAACGGGATCATCATCCACGACCAGCACAACATTTGATCCGGGGTCACCATTCACTGGCACCCGGGGCAACAATGCGCCATCTGGGCCCCCGGATTCAAGCCCGTCCGGAAGTTCAATGGGCAAGCGGACGCGGAAGACAGAACCAGAGCCGGGCGTGCTTTCCACGGTCACGTCGCCGCCCATCATTCGGCAGAATCGCTGCGAAATCGCAAGGCCGAGGCCAGTGCCGCCATATTTGCGGGTGGTCGATGAATCGGCCTGCGAGAAATCGCTGAACAGCCGTTCCAGCTGCTCGGGCGTCATCCCGATACCGGTATCGGAGACAGCAATTTCGACAGTCTCATCCGGTTTCTGTTGGACGGTAATGCCGACCGCCCCGTTCTCGGTGAATTTACAGGCATTGCTGACGAGGTTGAAAATGACCTGTCGTACCCGGGTCACGTCGGACTTCATCTGCGGCAAGGTATCGGGCAGGTTCACATCGATTTTGTTGTTGTTCGGTGTCGTCAGCGGTTGCGCCATATCCACACAGTCGCGGATCACGGAGGCAAGATCGAAGCTCTCCACATGCAGTTCCATCTTGCCCGCCTCGATCTTGGAGAGATCGAGAATATCATTGATCAGCTTCAGCAGATGCTTGCCCGCGCGGCTGATCCGCTGCAACGGCTCGATCATCTCCTCGTCGCCATCATCAATGGCGTCCTCCTCCAGCATTTCGGTAATGCCGATCACGGCATTGAGCGGCGTGCGGAGTTCATGGCTCATATTGGCGAGGAACTGGCTCTTGGTTTTCGTCGCCTTCATCGCGACATCCCGCGCCTCGGCCAGCCGGTCGACCATCTCGCCCAGCTCCGTCTCGCGCGCCTTGGCCTCGGTGATATCCGTGAACACCCCGACGATGCCGCCATCGGCGGTCTTCTGTTCATTGATGCGCAGCCATTGGCCATCGGCGCGCAGATGCTCATATGGGCCGGTCGGGTTGCGATGCCGCTCGATCCGCTCCTTCAGCCATTGTTCCGCATTTTCCTGCGCGGCAACAATCATCTTTTTATCGACCGCAGCCGAGATGATTTCCTCATAGCGGATGCCCTTGTCGATCGTCAGACCCAGATAATTATACATCTCGCGATATTTGCTGTTGCTGACGATCAGGCGATCATCGGCATCATAGAGCGCAAAGGCATCGGTCACAGCCTCGATCGCCTCAAGCAGCTTTTGCTGCGCGTTTCGGGCATCTGCCTGCGCTTCTTCACGCTCCACCGCTAGACGGTCCCGCTCAATCAGGCTGTCGCGAAACAGGGACAGGGTCCGTGTCATCTCGCCAATTTCATCGCGGCCCGCAGGCGGGATTTGCACGTCATGCTCGCCCTTTGTGATCGAGCGCATGGCCGTCACGAGGCGTAAAAGCGGCGTCCGGATGGAGCGCAGCACGAGAAAGGTAAGCAGCAATCCTACAAGAGTTCCCGCGGCGATGATATAAAGGGAGAGATTGACCGTTTCCCGCGCAGAGGTGAGACCAGCGCTGCTCTGGGCAAGTGATTCCGCCTCGAGCTGGCTGACGATTTCAGAGAGAAGATCGTCGATTGTCTGGATATGGACCCGCGCCTTGGCCATCAGGGAATTTCCGATCACCCGGCGGTCGTCCGTATAGGCATCGACAGCCAGTAACGCCTCTTTCATCAGCAGGTCAAGCTCCTGATTGATGAGAGTAACCCGCTCCGGCTCATAAGCCTCTATCTGCGCCAGGCTCGACGTCAGGGAAATGCGTGCCGCCTCGGCGTTGCGCTCCGACAGGGTAAGCAGGCTGACCGCAAGATCGGCGAGCCAGAATTTCAGATCGCCAAAAGACTTGCTGGCCGCATTGGCCGTGGTCATCCGGCTGACGACCTCCGCCTCGGCGGCGATTGTCTCTGCGTTCTGGGTCAAGCGGTTACTGAGAAACAGGTTTGACCCGACAAGAATCACCAAGAGCGCCACGCTCAGGATTGAAAGCCGTGTGAGAATGGAAAAATTGCTCATCTGGGTACCGCTTTCAGGGGGCAGCGTTATTTACGAAATAGCGTCACACTGATTACACCACCAAGATCGCCCACCTTGCCCCCCTCCTTCGGGTAGCCGGTCACGTCCAGCTCCCCCTTTGGCGAGCCATGACAGGCGAGACATCCCTGACCGTAATATTCCGGCACCAGAACACGGAACGCCGGACGTCCGTCTTTTTCCGCTTCGGCCGAGAACACCGCGCCCTTTTCCCAGCCGGGCGCCGAAAGGTCATTGCGGATGGCCTCAACTTCCCAGTCATCGGGACGCGCCTTGCGATTACGGATCAGCTCCGGCGGGGCAGTGACCTTGACTTCGGCTTCCTCCCCCATGTTGCGCTGGAATTCCTCATTCACCAACCGCGCGAAAACCGCAGGCACGAAGCCCTTGAAGGCGATATCCGGCTGGTTGATGGTATCCTGATTGTCCTCGACTACCTGATGGATAGCCTCGACTTGCGCCCGGAGCAGGCGGCTTTTCAAATCATCCGACGTCAGGTCCGGCGCCGCGCCGCCCTTCGCCTTGGTATATTTCTCAATCGCGCGGGCCTGAACGACCGCACCAGTCAGGCCCTTGTCACCAATGGCAGGATCATTGATCAGTTCCTGATTTTCGCCAATGACAGAGCGGGCAGATTGCAGCATCGTGGCCAGATCAATCGCAATATCGTAGTCGCTATTGTTGTCAGCGGCCTTTACGGGAAATGACACCAGCAGCGACAGACTGCATAGCAGAACCGCGAGGACACGTATCCGTTGCGCGATAGACATTCCACCCCTCCAATTTGCGATATTTACTCACCCCGAGCCCACAAAAGTGGGCGAAGTATAACCTATCAAGTCAGGTTCGATCCGTAAAGCATCCCGTTGGAAATAGCCCCCCCGCTTCGGGATGGCGATTTTTTCGGCTTGTTACTTGAACTCGCGCTTCATTAACATTACTGTTTGGGAATATAAATATTGTCCTGCACCTTCAGAAATCCGGCAATATCAAACGCAACGAGGTTTATTTATGAAGTGGCGTAAGGTAGCGTCGGGTTCATTTGCAAATATAAAATATGAGACAAAAGAATCCGGCGGCGAATATCTGCATCTTGTAACTCCCGGCAGCCTGCTGGATCGGGATGACAGGGCACCGGTGTATGAGGCCACCCTCAACCTGACGAAATCGGAGAATTATTTCTGCATTCTTGATAACCGGCAAGGCAAAGAGAGCCTGCTTTCCATGGCTGATATGTCCTATTTCGGCGACATCCTCGTCGAACGGGGGATCAAGCGGTTTTTCTATGCAGTTGTGACCTACGATCCCGCCTATGACAATATGATCAAGCTAATCAAGGCCATTGCGGCGACGAAGGATATCGAGATCAATGCCATCGCCACCCCGGATTTTGAAAGTGCGGAAGAATTTATCCTCAGCCGGATGAAAAATTTTGTGAAGGATAGCTCTTAAGGCGCGCAAGGAACAGATAAAAGCTGTTTATCTTCTCGGTATTCATTGATAAAGTTGTGGTGAATTCAAGTCTCAAATGCAACCACTGCCTTTAATGAGAGGTACCACTTTATGACATTTGATATCGGCAAAGCATCCTCATTCGTCTTTCTTTCCCTTGTCGCCAGTCTCATCTTGAGCCTTTCAATGCTTGCTCAGCCGCGGAGCACGGCGGCGGCGAATTTCTTTGAGTCCAGTAACCTTGTCGGCACTGTCTGGCTGGCCCCCGAAGCCCATGACAGGACAACGATCGACCGCAACGGCAAGAGCAGCATCAAGACAGGAAAGAATATCTATATCGAGTTTCTGGGCGATAAAAGCGGCGTCTTTACCATCAAAATTCACTGGTGGAACGTAGAGGCCAACATAAATGTCGTCGAATATGCCGTCATGGTGCATGAGGCCGAGAATTTCTATCATTATGTAGAGGCGGAACACCCAGACGACAGCAACTTTCCGGGCATCGCCGCAAGTGGCACCTTCCGGCTGATCAACGAGTCGGAAGCAGAATTGACGCAAATCGGCCGGCTTCTGGATGGCTCCGCCAGCGCCTTCGTCACCCGCCTGAACCTGGTTGACGCGGCCCCCGACGTGCCCCTCAAGCAGACCTACCCAAAGATGAAGTAAAGGCAGAGACCGCACAGAAGATAACATTCCTGTTGCCGCAATGGCTTGATCGGTTACAATCACCAAAAACCGGAAAGCAGGATCATGGCAGTAAAAGTCCCGTTTAAAAGAGACTTGGAGTTTGAATATGGAGCGTCAGAGGAGCTGAGCCCGCTTGTCCGCCGTGTCATTGCCCAGAACCCGAGCGCCTTTACCTTTCACGGCACCGGCACCTATATCATCGGCAAGGGGGAAGTGGCGGTGATTGATCCGGGCCCGCTTGACGGCGCCCATGTCGGGGCGCTGATGGCGGCGCTGAAAGGGGAAATGGTGACCCATATCCTGATCACCCATACCCATCGCGATCACTCCCCGGCCGCCGAACCATTGAAACAGCTGACCGGCGCAAAAACATACGGCTTCGGCCCCCATGGCGGCGGCAAGACGGGCAGCGGCATGGAGGAAGGCGGCGATATGGACTTCGTGCCCGATGTCGCACTTGAAGATAACGATGTCATTCTCGGCAACGGCTGGACCGTCGATGTCATCCATACGCCCGGCCATCTGTCGAACCATGTCTGTTTTGGCTTGCGCGAGGAGAAGACCCTTTTCACCGGCGATCATGTCATGGGCTGGTCAACGACGGTGGTCTCCCCGCCCGACGGCAATATGAGCCAGTATATGCAGAGCCTCGAAAAACTGCTTTCGTTCGATTATCATACTTACTGGCCGACCCACGGCCCCGCGATCACCGAAACAGGCCCATTTGTCGAGGCGCTGATCGCCCATCGACAGGAGCGGATGGACCAGATCCGCCAGTGCCTGAAATCGGGTCCGATGACCATCCCGAAAATGGTGAAACGCATGTATACCGATGTGCCGGTGAACCTGCACCCGGCGGCCGCGCGGTCCGTTTTCGCGCATATCCTGCATATGTTGAACGAGGGGGAAGTCAAGACCGAGGGTGCCCCATCAGAGGGGTCACTTTACCGCCTAAGATAGGGGAGAAATACAAGGGGGAAAAGATGAAATACAGCCTGAGAATACCGGTAATTGCGGTTCTGTTCTCCGCCGTTACACTGTTGGCCGCCTGCAGCACCTACAACTCGCCGCCAGGGACGACGACAACGGTGGTGCTGCTCCGCCATGCGGACCGGACACCGCTGCATACTGAACTTAACGAGAAGGGCAAGGAACGGGCGAAGGCGTTGCCCGCCGCCGTCGCCGATCTCGACATTGACGTGATCTACAGCCCGGACAAGAAGCGCAATCTCGACACCGTCGCTCCCCTGATTGAGCAACGCGGGATCGAGCTTCGGGTGGTCGAGGTCAGCAATGTCGCCGAACGGATGTTGAATGAGAACCCCGGCAAGACCGTGATGTGGGTCGGCAATACGGATAACCTGCAAACCATTTATGGTCAGCTTGGCGGCACTGATCGGCAACCGGATATCTATGGTGAGATCGCGGTAATGCGCATCTACGACTCCGGCCCGCCTGATATCGAAATGCGTAATTTCGGCGGCAAGGGCACCCCCTGAACCGCCCTTCAGCTAGTCGCGAAAATTCACATATTGCAGCGGCAGTTCCTGCTTGAGGCCCTTGCAGAAGGCGATGGTTTCCTGAAGATCGTCGCGCTTCTTGCCGGTCACGCGCAGCTCATCGCCCTGAATGGCAACCTGCACCTTGACCTTGGAGCCCTTGATCTCCTTCACCAGCTTTTTCGCAAGTTCCTTGTCGATCCCCTGACGGACGATCACGACCTGTCGTACGCTCTGGCCCGCTGATTTTTCCGGTGTCTGGTAATCGAGCACGCCCGCATCGACCTTGCGCCGTGTGAGATGGGTCGCCAGCAGTTCATGCATCTGCTTGAGCTTGAGGTCATCATCCGCATGGATGGTGATGGCCTGCTCGGCACGATCAATCGTGCAATGGCTGCCCTTGAAATCATAGCGGGTCTCGATTTCCCGACGGATGTTGTTCAGCGCGTTATCGACTTCCGCCATATCGGTCTTGGAGACAATATCGAATGAGGGCATGGAGTTTCTCCTCTGTTTAGGATGATTGTTCTTTCGTTTTCAGGAACTTGATCTTCGGCCAGTCCTTCTCGGTCCGTTCCAGATGCCAACTATTGCGGGCAAGGAAAACCGGCGCGTCGTCATGATCCTCGGCCAGCGAAGCCTGGTTGGCGTCGGTGAATTTCTTGAGTTCCCGCGCATCCTCTGCCTCGACCCAGCGCGCCGTATAAAGCTCCGTCTGCTGGAAATTGACGGGAATGTCATATTCCGTGCGGATACGATCTGCCAGCACCTCGAACTGGAGGCCGCCGACGACGCCGACAACCCAGTCAGAGCCCATGCGCGTCTTGAAGGTGCGCGCGGCGCCCTCTTCTGCCAGCTGGATCAAGGCGCGGCCCAAATGCTTGGCGCGCATCGGATCGACGGGGCGCACTTTTTGCAGCAATTCCGGCGCAAAGCTCGGGATGCCAGTGAAGCGGATTTCCTCCCCCTCCGTCAGGGCGTCACCGATGCGAAGGTTACCGTGGTTGGGAATACCGATAATATCGCCGGGCCAGGCCTCTTCAGCCAGTTCCCGATCCTGCGCGAGGAACAGCACCGGGTTATGGATATTCATGATCTTGTCGCTGCGGACATGCTTCAGCTTCGCACCGCGCTTGAAATGCCCGGACACCAGCCGCATGAAGGCAATACGGTCGCGATGCTTGGGATCCATATTCGCCTGAATCTTGAAAATAAATCCGCTGACCTTGCTTTCCAGCGGCGAGACATTGCGCGCGGCGGACGGGGCGAAGCGCGGGCTCGGCGCCATTTCCGTCAGCCCGTTCAGCAGGGTCTCGACGCCGAAGTTATTGATCGCGCTACCGAAATAGACGGGGGTCATGGTGCCTTCCAGAAAGGCATTCACGTCAAACTCCGGACAGAGGCCGCGCACCATCTCGATATCCTCGCGGAGCTTGGCGACATCGGCTGCGGGCAGCAGTTCGTCCAGCTTCGGATCATCCAGTCCGTTGCAGGTCACCCCCTCATCGAGATGATTGCCCTTGCCTTTCGAGACGAGAACAAGCCGGTCATTGAACAGGTCGTAACAGCCAAGGAAATTGCGGCCCATGCCGATCGGCCAGCTTGCCGGGACCACATCGAGGGCCAGTGTCTGCTCGATATCATCCAGCAGATCGAACGGGTCCAGCGCCTCGCGGTCAAATTTGTTGATGAAGGTGGTGATCGGCATATCGCGAAGTCGGCAGACCTCGAACAGTTTGCGGGTCTGGCTCTCGATCCCCTTGGCGCCGTCCAGCACCATCACGGCGCTGTCGACCGCCGTCAGGGTGCGGTAGGTATCCTCGCTGAAATCCTCATGGCCCGGGGTGTCGAGCAGGTTAAAAGTTTTTTCGCGGTAATCAAACGTCATGACGGAGGAGGCAACAGAAATGCCCCGCTCACGCTCCACCTTCATCCAGTCGGAGCGCGCGCGGCGTTGCTCCCCGCGTGTCTTGACGGCACCGGCAAGCTGAATGGCGCCGCCGAACAGCAGCAGCTTCTCGGTCAGCGTCGTCTTGCCCGCGTCCGGATGGGCGATAATCGCGAAGGTCCGCCGGTTGGCGACCCGTTCTTCCAGCATCGTCATGATATATCCTGATCGGCCTCGCGCCAATGGCTTTGAGGCTTGAAAAAAGGGCCAGCGACGGGGTTTTCCCGACCGCAGGCTGGCGACTAGATAAGGCTTTTTTCGCTAAAAATCAATCCTTGGGTTTCTCAAGCGGAAGCTCCGCCTCCCCCTCCGGCTCGGCGATCAGTCCAAGCCAACGCGCGGCAAGTGATATCGTCCAGCCCTGCAGAATGAGAGAGACAATCACCACGACAAAAACCACATCAAAAAAGCCGGAACTGAGTGGTCCCGGGCTAATCACCGGAATGATGGCGAGGAAGATCGGCACCGCACCGCGCAAGCCTACCCAACCGATAAAGGCCTGCTGCCGCCAGCCGATCCGGAAGGGAGTCAAGGAGAGGCTGGTGGCAATCGGCCGGGCAATGAAAATCAGCACCGCCGCAATGCCGAGCCCCAGCGGTATCTGTGCGATCAGCTCCTTCGGTGTCACTAGCAGCCCGAGGATCAGGAACAGCACAATCTGACTGATCCAGGAAATGCCGTCATGAAACTGCCGCACCCGCTCGGTCTGGTGGGTCATGCGATCGCGAAGGAGTGCCCCGGCGATGAAAACCGCGAGAAACCCGCTACCCCCCAAGAGGGCAGTCAGGTTGAAGAGCAGCAACGCAGAGGCCATGGCGAAGGGCGCGAACAGGCTGACCGGCATCCGCACGCGATTAATAAAGAAGGCGATCAAAACGCCACCGATAATTCCGGCCACAAGCCCATAACCAAGCTGGCGGCCCAGTTCCGGCAGGAACGAGATGAAAGTCGCTATATCCAGCGGCAGCTCGTTATCGACAATCGCTACCATGGTGATGGTCAGGAAGATAGCCATGGGATCGTTAATCCCCGCTTCCACCATCAACGTCTCGCCAAGACCGTCTTTGAGCTGGATATTCCTCTGGCGTAACAGCAGGAAGGTGGCCGCCGCATCGGTGGAGCCGACAACCGCCCCCAGCAAAAGGCAAATCTGCAGTGGCAGGTCGAAAATAAGAAAGATCAATCCGCCGACAATCCCCGCCGTCGCCAGAACGCCGAATATGGCGAGCACGATTGCCGGTGCGGCCGCCTTTCGAAAGGTATCCCGCGTCGTATCCAGTCCGCCGGAGAAGAGCACCAGCGCCAATGCGATGGAGCCAACCTCGTAGGCCAGGTTAAAATCATTGAAACTGACACCGCCAATCCCGTTTTCGCCCATAAACATGCCGACAAACAGGAAGAGCAGCAGGAACGGAGCGCCGAGACGTTCGGCAATGGGGGTCAGGAGACAGCCTATGAGAAAGAGAAACGAGACAAAAATCAGCAGTATCTCAAGCGACTCCATTAACGCCGTTTCCCTTCATTTATGGTGAAGCCAACAGAGTATAGAGAAAAGGCGCCGCCGTAAATTGGCGACGCCTTGCATTCCTGAGAAAATTTTCGTGTCAGATCAGTCCTCGATCACTTTCAGGACAAGCTTGCCGGTATTCTCGCCCGAAAAGAGCTTGAGCAGGACTTCCGGAAAATTTTCGATGCCCGTCTCGACCTGGGTGCGGAATTTGAGCTTGCCCTCGCTGTACCAGGTCGCCAGCTCCTTCACCCCTTCGCCATAGCGCGAAAGATAATCAAAGACGACGAAGCCTTCCATCCGCGCGTGATGGACCAGCAGGTTGATATAATTCTGCGGCCCGCGCATGGCCGTGGTGTTGTTATATTGCGAGATGGCACCGCAAATCACGATCCGCGCATGACGGTTGATGCGGGCAAGTGCGATATCGAGGATCTCGCCGCCAACATTGTCGAAATAGACATCGACACCGGTTTTCAGCGGCTCTTTCAGGTCCTGCAGGAAGCTCTCCGACTTGTAGTCGAGGCAGGCATCGAAGCCGAGTTCATCGACGACATAAGCACATTTCTCAGCGCCACCCGCGATACCAACGGCACGGGCGCCCTTGATCTTCGCAATCTGCCCGACGAGGGAGCCGACCGCCCCGGCCGCGCCGGAGACCAGCACTGTATCACCCTCCTTCACCGCGCCGACATCCAGCAGGCCGAAATAGGCCGTCAGCCCCGGCATGCCGAGACCGCCGAGATAAGTCTCGATCGGCGCAAGGTTCGGGTCGATTATTGTGAGGTCCTTCGCCAACGCCTTGCCATATTGCTGGATGCCGAGGGTGCCGCTGACGAAGTCGCCGGTCTTGAAGCTGTCGCTGTTGGAGGCAATGACCTCCCCCACCGTGCCGGCGCGCATCACCTCGCCGATCTTCACCGGCGGAATATAGGAGCGACCTTCATTCATCCAGCCGCGCATCGCCGGATCGAGAGAGCAGTAATGGATTTTCACCTGCACTTCGTCCGCACCGATCTCCGGCAACGGCTCCGTGGTGAAGTCCCAGTCGCTGTCCTTCGGCACGCCAACGGGCCGCGCTTTGAGACGATATTGCTTGTTCAATGTCGGCATGATGTTTTCCCTGTCTTGTTTGCTTCCTGCCACAGTTATTGCTTTTGTCGGTCAATACAATGGAGTTCATTGCGTAAAACAAAAAAGCCGGACTTCCGCCCGGCTTTTCGCTTTGTGACATCGTTGGCGTTACGCCGTTGGCAGTTTATAGTCCTTGAAATCCTCGCGGAGTTTGGTTTTCAGGAGCTTGCCTGTCGCCGTATGCGGCAGTTCATCGACGAAAACCACGTCATCGGGCAGCTGCCATTTGGCAAGCGTGTTCTCCAGATGCTTGATGACGTCGTCGCGGGTCACGGGATGGCCCTTTTCCTTGACGGCGATGACCAGTGGCCGCTCGTCCCATTTCGGATGCGGGATGGCAATCACGGCGGCCTCGACAATACCGGGGCAGCCCGTCGCCTCATTCTCCACATCGATGGAGGAAATCCATTCCCCGCCCGACTTGATCACGTCCTTGGAGCGGTCGGTGATCTGCATATAACCGTCCGGATCGATGGTGCCGACGTCCCCGGTCGAGAACCAGCCATCCTCGTCGAGGACATTGCCGCCCTCCCCCTTAAAATAACCGTTGGTGATCCAGGGGCCGCGCACTTTCAGATCGCCAAAGGCGACGCCATCACGCGGCAGTTCGTTATTGTCGTCATCGGTGATCTTGAGCTCGACGCCAAAGACAATCCGCCCCTGCTTGACGCGGATATCCGTCTTTTCCTTCTCGGAAAGGTTTTCATGCTTTTTGAGCAGGTTGCCGGTGGTGCCGAGCGGGCTGGTTTCCGTCATGCCCCAGGCATGGATCACCTCCACTCCGTAATCATTCACGAAGGTATCGATCATCGAGCGCGGCGCAGCGGAGCCGCCGATGACCGTGCGCTGCATGGTCGAAAATTTGAGCTTCTTTTCCTTCACATGACCGAGCAGCATCATCCAGATGGTCGGCACGCCCGCAGAGAGGGTCACGCCTTCCGCTTCCATCAGTTCATAAAGGGATTCTCCGTCCATTGCCGCACCTGGCATCACCATCTTGGCGCCGCACATGGCTGCCGCATATGGCAGGCCCCAGGCATTGGCATGGAACATCGGCACCACGGCGAGGATGGAATCCCGGTTACTGACGCCAAGGCCGTCATTCGCGCAGACACAGTAGCTGTGGAGCACAGTCGAGCGGTTGGCATAGAGGACGCCTTTCGGGTTGCCCGTCGTGCCCGAGGTATAGCAGAGCGAGCAGGCGGTCATCTCGTCAAACTGCGGCCAGTCAAAGTCGCCATTCTCCCCGCTCAGCAGGGTTTCATAGCAGAGCAGGTTATCAAGCTCGCTGTCGGGCATATGCTCCTGATCCGTCATGACGATGAAGCCCTTGACGTTTTTCAAGTGATCCTTCAGCGCCTCGATCAGCGGAACGAAGGTCAGGTCGACAAAGATATATTTGTCTTCCGCATGATTGACGATATAGGCAATCTGTTCGGGGAACAGGCGCGGATTGATCGTGTGGCAGACCGCGCCCATACCAGAGACGCCAAAGTAAATCTCCATATGGCGGTAGCCGTTCCAGGCAATCGTGCCGATGCGGTCGCCCAGTTCCACGCCGAGCTTGCCCAGCGCCTGCGCCAGCTTTTTCGCGCGCAGATTGACGTTGCGGTAATTGGTGCGGTGGATCGGCCCTTCGACCGAACGGGAGACAATTTCGACATCGCCATGATTGAGACCGGAATATTCGATTAAAGAAGAAATCAGCAGCGGCCGATCCTGAATAAGACCTAGCATTAAATACATCCCATGTTTGTTATTTGTTAGACTGTTGGCCTCAGCATAAAACTGCACTCGCGTCAGGTAAAGGCCCTTTGAGATTCGCCGGTTTTGCGCCTGTGTAAAGGCGCTTGACGCAGGGGCAGCGCGGCATTGCGACCATTATGAAACGCTAATTTTGTCTTTGTTGCCAATTTTTTGTATCAATAGCAGGAAATGCAACGAATCAAGGGGCCCATAAATGGCCATCGATCCTTTGGTCCTTCTGCCCGCCGCGGGCATCGCCGTACTGATCGTGATAATATATATCCGGCTGGTTGCCGGACGGCGCGACGCGCGTCTCACAACGGAGGAACTGGATACTTTCCTGCGGTTTCAGGAACCGGAGCGCACTGTCGCCCGCTCTGCGCTCAGCGAGGACGGGAAATATGCCCTTATCCGCTGGTGCGATGGTGAAGGCATTGGACTTGTGAGGGGCTTCGGTGACAAGCTTGTCTATCAGTCGCTGACGGCGGAGGATCTATCAAAATGCACATTGGATACAAATGCGCACGCGCTTAGAATCCCGCGTCAGGGCTTTGCCTTTCCGCCGATTATATTCCGCCCTGCCGCGGCGGACACCCACGCGGTCGAGGCTTTGATAAAAGGAGAGACGGATGCAGCTGCCTGACCCGGTGACATTCGCCATCCCCGCCTTTGTCCTTCTCATCCTGATCGAGGCGATGATCGGACGCTATGCGCCGAAGAAATCCAATTACGAGATGCGCGACAGCGCCGCCTCGCTCCTGATGGGACTCGGTAATTTCGCCATTGGCCTGGTGAATTTCGGAATTGTCGGCGCCGTCGCGCTCTGGGTCTATCAGTATCGCCTGTTCGATATCGGCTATCACTGGTGGGCCTTCGTGCTGATCCTGTTCGCGGAAGATTTCTGCTATTACTGGTTCCACCGCCTCAGCCATGAGCATCGCATCTGGTGGGCGGCGCATATCAACCATCATTCCTCGCAGTATTATAACCTCTCGACGGCGCTGCGCCAGACCTGGACCGGCGGACTGATCGGAACCTGGATTCCCTGGCTGCTGCTGTCGCTGATCGGGTTTCCGCTGGCCCTGATCGTCTTCCAGAAGGGAATCAGCCTCGTCTACCAGTTCTGGATCCATACCGAGGCGATCGACAAAATGTGGAAACCGGTCGAGGCGGTGATGAACACACCCTCGCATCACCGGGTGCATCACGCGATCAATCCGCGCTATCTGGACGCCAATTACGCAGGGATTTTTATCATCTGGGACAAGATGTTCGGCACCTTCGTGCCCGAGGATAAGACCGAGCCCTGCCGCTATGGCATCGTCAAGCAGATCGCGAGTTTCAATCCGCTGGTCATCGCCTTTCATGAATGGGCCGGCATTGCCTCCGACCTTGTGCGGGCGAAAAGCCTGAAGGCCGCCTTCTTCTATCTGTTTGGCCCGCCAGGCTGGAGCGAGGACGGCTCCCGCCTCACCTCCCGCATGATCAAGGAGAAGGAGCAAGCCCGTCTTTCCCGGCAGACGGCAGAGGCGGCGGATTGACCCGCTTTACGGATGCGGATAAATGAGTAAACTGCGCGGCAATCAAGAACAGGAATAACTCCGCTCATGCGAAAGGTTTCAGGAAACAATGTATATTGATGGAAAATGGCTCTCTGCGGATAGCGGCAACAGCTTCGATGTTCTCAACCCGGCAACCGGTGATGTGATCAAGCAAGTCGCCGATGGCGGCGCGGCGGAAGCCACCCGCGCGGTCGAGGCGGCAGATGCGGCCTTTCGCGACTGGTCCAAAACCACCGCCTATCAGCGCAGCGCCTATCTCTACAAGGCCTATCAGATCATGATTGAGCGGAAAGAGGATCTCGCCCGCACCATGACCGAGGAACAGGGCAAGCCGCTGAAAGCCGCCCGTAATGAGGTGCAGTACGGCGCCGACTTCCTGCTTTGGTACGCGGAAGAAGCAAAACGCGTGAACGGGAAAATTCTTCCCTCCGGCCGCACCGATCAGCGCTTCATGGTGCTGCATCAGCCTGTCGGCGTGGTCGCGGCGGTCACCCCGTGGAACTATCCGATCTCGATGATCACGCGAAAAGTCGGCCCGGCGCTCGCCGCCGGCTGCACGGTCGTCCTCAAGCCCGCCGAGGCCACCCCGCTCTGCGCCATCGCCATGTTCGGGATATTCGAGGCTGCCGGTATTCCGCCGGGGGTCGTCAATCTGGTGACCGCGGCAGACCCGAAGCCCATCGGCGAGGTTTTCACCAGCCATCCGTCGGTCCGCAAGCTCACCTTTACCGGTTCCACCAATGTCGGCAAGATGCTGGCCGGTCAGGCAAGCGCCAATATGAAACGCGTCTCGGCGGAGCTTGGCGGTCATGCGCCCTTCGTCGTGTTCGAGGATGTGGACCCGGCCCATGCGGCAAAAGGCGGGTCGCTGGTCAAGTTCCTCAACACCGGGCAGGCCTGCATCAGCCCGAACCGCTTCTTCGTGCAGAATGGTTCCTACGATCAGTTCGTCGCCACCTTCGAGGAACGGGTTTCCAAGATGAAAGCGGGCAGCGGGTTTGAGGATGGCGTCGCCATCGGTCCGCTCGTTAATCAGGCGGCCATCGACAAGGTCGACCGGCAAGTGCAGGACGCGATCAGTAAAGGTGCCGAGCTGGTGACCGGCGGCATGGCGCTCAAATCCAACAATCTCGACAAAGGATATTTCTACGCGCCGACGGTGCTCGCCAATGTCACCGAAGACATGCTGATCTACCGGGAGGAGACTTTCGGTCCCGTCGCGCCGATCATCCGCTTCGAGAGCGAGGACGAAGTACTGGAAAAAGCGAACGATACCGAATACGGCCTCGCCGCCTACGTCTATACCCGCGATATCTCCCGCGCCATGCGCATGTTCGAAGGGCTTCGTTTCGGCATCATCGGGATCAATGACATCAACCCGACCAGCGCCGCCGCCCCCTTCGGCGGCATGAAGGACAGCGGCCTCGGCCGCGAGGGCGCAAAAGAGGGCATCATAGAGTATCTGGAAACCAAGCTCGGCGGTTTTTCGATCTAGGGATCAGCTAAGGATTTTAATCCCCGCCTCACCGATCAGACCATCGACGATGTCTTTGGCTTCCTTGGGGAGGGACAGATAACGCGTCTTCAATTCATCGAGGCATTTCACCTGATATTTGAAGACTACTTGCGAATAGAGCTTGCCTTCAAGTTCGACAGAGAAGGTCTCTTCCCTGCTTTCGACCGCCGCCGCATTGGCCGCAAGGAACGGGAGATAGACTTCTCCGCTGTACGCAATCATCCCCTTCGTCATTGGCGGCAGATCGCCGACGGCGAACCAGTCCCCCTCGATCCCGGAGGCGTCATCGAGTTGCCGGAGCCAGCTTTCCGCCCGTTGCGCCTCTTTGCGCATGATCGACATCGGCGTCGGATCGATGGAGAGCGTCCGGAGCTGCCCGTAAAGCCCGAAGTCGGCAATCGAGGGCCGCGTCCCGAACAGATATTTATACTGGCCAACATCGGCATCGAGCAGCGCCAGGATATGATGATATCCCGCCTCGATAATTGGGGCGTTTTCCGGCGTGCAACCAACAAGGGGCATCCGGCCAACCTGCCGGTCGGTAAAGAACCGGGCAAATTTTTCGCGCTGTTCCTCCGTTGCGCCGGGAGAGCGATCATCGGCGATCCAGCGCGCCGCGTAATGAATATCCGCGTCATAGGCCCAGCGGTAATGGAACATCATCTTGGTGACCCACTCATCGCCCATATCCTCCACCAGATGGGCGAGGAAGGCATGGGCGGGGTTATCGGGAATAACCGAGCGGCCCGCAGGGTGCCGGTCCTCCAGCATGTAGATCAGGCGCGTGCTGTCGAGATGCAGGCTGCCGTCTTCGGGCAGTTTCAGCACCGGCACCAGAACCGGGCGCAATCCTTCCAGTAAATGATCATTCTCCTCCGTTCGGAGAATCCAGTTATAGGGCAGCCGCCGGTAATGCATATGGGCGCGCATTTTAAGGGAATAAGGGGAGGCGTTGCCGCCGATAAGGGTATAGCGATCCATGGCCGGGCTCCTGTTGTTGTTCCTTGTTATGGAGGGCGGAAAAACTTTAGGACAACGGCCCGGACAAGTCCAGCCAGGAAAAAGCCTGTCAGGTCACGCTGTTCGCCCAGGCGATAATATCGGTAAAAACCTCGTCGCGGTTGATCTCGTTGAGCATTTCATGACGGCCGCCGACATAGAATTTATGGGTGACGCGGGTGAAATTATGCCGGTGATAGGCAGCGAGCAAGCGCTTGACCCCCTCCGTCCTCTCGCCGACAGGATCCTCGCTCCCGCTGAAGATAAAAACCGGCATCTGCTTGTCCATCTTTTTCAGCGCCGAGCCGCTGGTGATCCGCGGCAGGGCATCCATAAGGCCGGTCCAGGTGGCGACGGAACAATCAAAGCCGCAGAGCGGATCGGCGATATATTTATCGACTTCGGCCTCGTCTCGCGACAACCAGTCGAATTCCGTCCGGTTCGGCGCGAAGGGTTTGTTGAAGGTCTTGAAAGTCATGTTCTCGATGACCGGGCTATGCCCCTTGGCTCCGAAACGGAGTTTTTCGAACCGCGCCAGCAACTGCCCGGCCCGGCCGATCGGGCCCGGTGGTCCGTTGGTGGCCGACAGCACGGCTCCGGCGATGGTCTGCCCATACTCCGCCATATATTGCTGCACCATGAAGGAGCCCATGGAATGGCCGAACAGCAGGATCGGCAGGCCCGGATGGCGCACCGCGATGTCCCGGTTCATCATATGGAGTTCCTCAACCGCCATGTTCCAGCCGCCCGCGTCCGCCATATGGCCGGGCGCCCGACCCGGCGGAATGCTGTGCCCGTGACCGCGATGATCATTGGCATAGACCGCATAGCTGAATTCATTGAGCGCCGCGGCGAAATCCGCATAGCGGGCGCTATGCTCGGCCATGCCATGGGCAATCTGTATAATCGCCTTGGGTTTCTTGTCTCCCGGCCAGTAGTTTATATGGATTGGCAGGCCGTCCACGCCCGATAATGTAAATGCCTCAATCATACGGATACTCCCCCCTTACGCCACCCCATTAAGCCATGATCCCGGCGCGCAGACAAGAATGTTGCAAACGGTCTTTGACAGCGCCCGGATATAAGCTCTACAAATAGGTTCTGATCCTGACACCGCCAAATTCTAATCGAGGATATTGCAATGAGCAGCCCCAGTTTACTTCAGGGAAATTCCCTCGCCGCCCGCGACGCCAAAAGCCTGATCCACGCCTACACCAACCTGTCCACCCATGAAAAGGACGGGCCGCTGATCATCGAGACCGGCAAGGGCGTGCATGTCTATGACGAAGACGGCAAGGAGTATATTGAGGGACTGGCCGGGCTCTGGTGTGCCTCCTTCGGTTTCGGCGAGGAAGAGCTGATCAATGCCGCGATCGAACAGATGCGCAAGCTGCCTTTCTATCATTCCTTCGCCAGCAAATCGACGGAACCCGGCATCCGCCTCGCCGAGAAGCTGTTGGAAATCGCGCCGGCGCCCTTCTCCAAGGTGTTCTTTGCCAACTCCGGGTCCGAAGCCAACGACACGGTGATCAAGCTGGTCTGGTACTACAACAACAGTCTTGGCCGCCCGAAGAAGAAAAAGATCATTTCGCGGCAGAAAGCCTATCACGGCGTGACCGTGGCCGCCGCCAGCCTGACCGGCCTGCCGCCGCTGCATAACGACTTCGACCTGCCGATCCAGAATATCCTGCATACCTCCTGCCCACATTATTACCGCTACGGCAAGGATGGCGAGACGGAAGAGGAATTCGCGAGCCGCTGCGCCGACGATCTGGAACAGCTGATCCTGAAGGAAGGCCCGGATACAGTCGCCGCCTTCATCGCCGAGCCGATCATGGGCGCGGGTGGCGTGATCATCCCGCCCGCCACCTATTTCGACAAGATCCAGGCGGTTCTCAAGAAATATGACGTGCTGATGATCGCCGACGAGGTCATTTGCGGATTTGGCCGGACGGGCCCGATGTGGGGATCGCAGACCTTTAACATCAAGCCCGATATCCTCTCCTGTGCCAAGGCGCTTTCCAGTGCCTATCTGCCGATCTCGGCGGTCATGGTATCGGAAGACATATTCCGCGGAATGGTCAAGCAAAGCGAGAAACACGGCGCCTTCGCCCATGGCTTCACCTATTCCGGTCATCCGGTACCCGCCGCCGTGGGCATGCGAACCATGGAACTGATGGAGGAAAGGGATCTTCTTGGCCATGTGGACCAGGTCTCGAAACGCTTTGTCTCCCGCTTCAAGGCGCTGGCCGACCATCCGCTGGTTGGCGAGGTCCGCGCAATGGGCATGATCGGCGCGGTCGAACTGGTCGCCGACAAGAAAACGAAGCAACCCTTCGATCCCAAGTTCAAGGCGGGAACCAAGGCTTATGAGGCAATGCAGCAGGCGGGGCTCATCAGCCGCGCGGTCGCCGGGGACAACCTCGCCCTCTGTCCGCCGCTGATCATCACGGAGAGCGAAATCGACGAGATGTTCGACCGCTTCACCAAAGGCCTCGACGAGACCGAAGCCCTCGCCTCAAAGGAAAACTGGCGCAACGGCTGAAGCGAATCCGGAGAGTAGCTTGTGGCGTTGCCGGTTTTTATCATTGTGCTGATCGCGGCATTGTTCCATGCGACCTGGAATACATTCGTCAAGATGAATGGCGACCGCACCTTGTTCATGGCGCTGCTGGTGGCGTGCGGCGGGTTGGGTGCAGTGGTGACGCTCCCCTTTCTCGAATTTCCCGCGTCCGAAAGCTGGCCCTATATCGCGCTCTCCATCCTGCTGCATAACGGCTATTACCTGTTCCTGATCGCCGCCTATAAATATGGCGATCTCAGCCATGTCTATCCGCTGGCGAGGGGATCGGCACCCCTAATCGTGGCCGGGCTCTCCGTCCTGATCGTCGGGGAGCAGTTGAGCCAGCTTGCCTGGATCGCCATTATCATTATGGCCGTCGGGATCATGAGCCTGTCCCTCACCCGCAACGCCCAGAACCTGCGCAACCCGACGGCTGTTTTCTGCGCCCTTGGAACCGGGATATTCATCGCCGGCTATACGGTGACGGACGGCATCGGCGGCCGCCTTGCCGGCGATGTCCATAGCTATGCGGGATGGATGATGGCGCTGGACGGGTTTCCGATTATCGCCTATCTCGCCGTAAAACGCGGGCCTGTCATCGTCGCTCAATGTCGCCCGATGTGGAAACCAGCGCTGGTCGGCGGGCTGCTCAGCCTCGCCGCCTACTGGGCGGTGATCTGGGCCATGTCAGTCGCCCCCATCGCCCTTGTCGCCGCCGTGCGGGAAACCAGCATTATCTTCGCCCTGCTGTTCGGCGTCTTCTTCCTGAAGGAACGGCTCAGCCTGACCCAGCTATGTGCCATCTTCATGACCATGCTCGGCACCGTGCTGCTAAAGCTCAATCGCCCCTAAAAAATCCGGCGAAAGTCGGGATCGCGCTTTTCAGACGAAGTCGGAACTGGCGGCGGGGCCGAGTTGCTGTTTCACAGAATCGATATCGCCAAGCACCCAGAGCGCTGTGATCTGCCTTCCATCGCCCTTGAAGAAAGCACCACCCGCCCAGATAATCGTCTTGCCGGTACCGGGAACGCCATAAAACTGTCCCTTGTGAGTGCCGGAAAATTTCATTCTCGCTGCGGCGCTGTCACCTGCGTCCACGACCTCCTCGATATCGCAGCGAAAATCGGGAAGGCCCTCCCAGAGCTCGTGCATATAGGCGATGAATCCTTCCGGCCCGCTCCGGACCGGCCCCAATGAGCCACGGAAGTCGAAATCTCTATGCAGGATCTCCCGCGCGCAATCTTCGCCTTTCGCATTCCAGGCCTCATGATAGAACCGTTCAATCAGACATGTCAGATAGTTATCGGCACCGTCCATCGTCTCATCCCCGGCTATACGTGCTGGCCGCCATTGATATGAACTTCCGCACCGGTCACGTAGGACGACGGCGCATCGCAGAGGAAATAGATGGTCGAAGCGACCTCCTCCGGTTTGCCGAGACGGCGGAGCGGGATATCCTTGATCATGTCCTCCGTCCCCGGCGACAGGATCGAGGTGTCGATCTCCCCCGGGGCAATCGCATTCACCCGCACGCCGTGGGGGCCAAAATCCGAAGCCAACTCCCGCGTCAGTGCTGACAGCGCCGCCTTAGACGTGCCGTAGGCGGACCCGGCAAACGGATGGACATGCCCTCCGGCAATGGACGTGACATTGACAATAGCGCCCTTGGCCGCGACCAGCTCGTCAAACAGGCCCTGCGCCAGCATCAACGGCGCGAACAGATTGACGTTATAGACATGAAGCCAGTCGGCATAGACAGAGTTGAGGGTGTTGAACCGGGCCCCCTCCGGCCCCTTCGGCGACACACCGGCGTTATTCACCAGCGCATGCAAGGGGGCGCCATCCAGCTTTTCGCGAATATGCTCGATTGACTTGGGGAGCGCCTCGATATCCGCAAGATCGATCTGCAAATGGTCCTTCTCGCCCCCTTCCCACGGGCAATATTCCGAAAAGGCATGGCGCGACACGGTCAGCACCCGCCAGCCCGCCGCGCTGAACCGCTTCACGGTCGCATGGCCGATCCCGCGGCTCGCCCCGGTCAGCAATAGAACTTTCTGTGTATCCGCCATTTAACCGATCCTTGAGAAGAGAAGCGCCGCCCGTATCATAGCCTTACCGCGTCCATGATCAAACACCGATTCCGGCAACAGCCAAAAATCAGCTGGAATGACACGGCACCAGCGTCAGTTCTGCCGCCGGGCGGCGACCGATAATTTCCGCCGCCATATGGACAAGATATATAATCTCGTCATCGGTAATGCGATAGGTCTCGATCAGATTGACCAGATAGCCGACGCCGTTTTCCTCGCCATTCAGAACACATTCATAACCGTTGATGACATCCGCCAATATCGAATTCACTGTCTTTCTCCCTTACCAAAGCCCAAGGTCAAAAACCTGTGTTGTCCCCCTCCCTTAGTATATGAAATTTTTACAATGCCCACATAATAAAATAGGTATGAAATTTATTATTTTAGTTTTCCTAAAAAAATACTAGTATATGAACGGGTATCAGAATTCTGTTCAGACGGGTAATGGAGCCGCGAGATGAGTGATCGGGAAATTTTCGGCCGAATCAGGGACGCGAGGGAGAGTCTCGGCCTCTCCCAAAAAGCGATCTCGGAGAAGCTGGGTTGTAGCCATCAGGCCTGGCAAGGATATGAAGCGGGCAACAACCTGCCCGGCGGCAAGATCCTGCAAAGACTTAATATTTTAGGGATAAGCATCGACTGGCTGCTGTCCGGGCGGGGCAGTGTCCTTGACAATGCCATCGGAGCGGAAACGGGTGCGATTACCTATATTCCCCGTATCGAGGCCCGGCTCGCGGCCGGGCACGGCGCGCTCAATGACCGTCTGCAAATCCGCGACTATATCCCCTTTGCCAAGACCTATTTACAGCAAAAACTCGGTCGCGGCACGATCGAAGGGCTGTCAGTTCTGGAAGTCAGCGGCGACAGTATGGAACCGACGATCAGAGACGGCAGCCTCGTCCTCGTCGACCAGATGGATCAGGATATCTCCGGCTCGATCATGGCTTTCGTCCATGAAGATTGCGCCTATATCAAGCGGTTGCAGAAATATTTCGGCGGCATCGATGTCGTCAGCGACAACAAGGATCTCTACCCGCCGCACCAGATTCGCGACGCCGACCTCGATCAGTTGACGATCATCGGCCGGGTCCGCTGGATTGGCAAGACCCTCTAAACCTGAGGCTGTTTCTGCTTGTCGACATGGGTGGTTTCAAGCTCGTTCAGCCGGGCCGCAAGATAACCGGACGGGCGACTGAACCGGGCCAACAGGATATAGACGACCGGCACGACGAACAGTGAGAGAACCGTCGAGAAGATCAGCCCGCCGATGATCACGATCCCGATGGCCTCCCGGCTTTCCGCCCCGGCGCCCGTAGCAACTGCGAGCGGAACTGCACCCAGCGCCGTTGAAATCGTCGTCATCAGGATCGGCCGCAGACGGATGATCGCCGCCTCCTGAATGGCCACCAGAATCTCCTTGCCCTCATCGCGGAGCTGGTTGGCAAATTCAACGATCAGGATCGCATTCTTCGCCGTCAAGCCGATCAGCATGATCATCCCGATCTGGCTATAGACATTCAGCGTGAGACCGGCAAGCAGGATCGAGCCCAACGCCCCGGTCACCGCCAACGGTACTGTGGTCATGATGATCAGCGGATGAATAAAACTCTCGAACTGGGCCGCAAGCGCGAGAAAGACCACCAAAAGTGCCGTCACAAACGTAAAGACAAGGGCCTGATTGGAGTCCTTGTAGGACCGGCTGAGCCCGTCATAAGAGATGCTCGCGTCCTGACCCGCCTCATCGCGGATCAGCGTTTCCAGATAGTTCAATGCCTCTTCCAGAGAGTAATCCGGCCCGAGGGAGGCGGAAATCTGCACACTGCGCAAGCGGTCAACGCGTTTCAGATCCCCCGGCCCCGCCCGTTCGCTCAGACTGACGATACTGGACAGAGGAATAAGCTCGCCTGAGGTTTCGGATCGGACATAGATATTCGCAAGATCGTCACGGGTGCGACGGTTTTCCTCCTGTGCCTGGACGATAACTTCATACTGCTTGCCGCCCTGATCATAGGTGGTGACGTTCCGCGCGCCCATCAGGGTTTCCAGCGTCCGGCCGATCGTCTCGATCGAGACGCCGAGGTTGGAGGCCCGGGCCCTGTCAATCTCCACATGGATCTGCGGCTGGGTTTCCTCATAATCCTTGTCAAGATTGAGGAGCTGCGGGTTCTCCTGCGCCCGCTCCATTACCCGGTCCACCCAACCGTTTATTACGTCATAGGACGGGCCGCCGACATTGACCTGAACCGGTGCGGAAAAGCCGCGCTGCCCCAGGCTGCCGGGATTGATCGCAAACGCCCGCACGCCCGGTATCGCCAGCAGGCCCGGAAAGACACTCTTGACAATATCCTGCTGCGATCGTTCCCGCTCCTCCCACGGGACAAGGCGGGTGAACATGAAGGCCTGATTCACCGGACCGGGCTGGCGGAAGGTGCCGAGAAAGGCAAAAAAGCTCGTGGCCTCGCCGCTGTCGCCCAGCGGTTTCAGGACTGCGTCGATCTTTTCGACATTTTGCCGTGTGTAATCCATCGTCGCCCCTTCCGGCGCGCGAACGGAAATATAGAAAACCCCGCGATCTTCTGTCGGCGCGAATTCTTTTGGAATGGCCTCGTAAAAATTATAAGCCAGCGCCGAGAACCCGATTGCCAGCGCTACGACGATCAGCGGTATCTTGAGCGTCCAGCCGAGCAGCCGTCCGTATCCGGCGGCGAGGCCTGTGAACAGCCGTTCCGTCGATTTATAGAACCAGCCCTCCTTCTTCGCCTCCACCAGTAATTTCGAGCACAGCATCGGCGTCAATGTCAGCGCAACAAAGCTGGAGAACATGACGGCAGCGGCAACCGCCACGCCAAACTCGCGGAATAGCCGGCCAGTTGTGCCGTCGAGAAAGGAAATCGGGATAAAAACGGCGATCAGCACAACGGTCGTCGCGATCACGGCGAAGCCGACCTGCTTGGCCCCCCGGTTCGCGGCCAGCAGCGGCGGC
>TARA_R110001606_G_scaffold182065_2_pt1 | contig 39188 bp, 22 predicted proteins | sample TARA_R110001606 | Tara Oceans TARA_R110001606 (sample SAMEA4398315) | marine metagenome | biome: Polar Biome; feature: [SRF] surface water layer (ENVO:00010504); material: water (ENVO:00002006), including particulate matter (ENVO:01000060) such as... | depth 5 m
CAAAGTTGACATTGTTGATGAAGGTTATGATGTAGCACTGCGTATTGGTCGACTCAAAAGTTCGTCTTTGATTGCCAAGCAGGTCGCGCCCATTAGATTAATTTTATGTGCCTCACCTGACTACCTTGAAAAACATGGTACTCCTGAAAAACCTGAAGACCTAAAAAACCACCGATACTTGCATTATAGCTACACAGAAATGGATACTAAAGACGAAATATATCAGTGGTTAAGGGTAAAAAACACGCAACGTAGTAGCGAGTTTCAAAGTAATAATGGGGATGTATTGGTTGATTGTGCTATCGCTGGTGCAGGGATCGCATTACAGCCTACATTTATCGCCAGTGAAGCCATTAATAGTGGCAAGTTGATCGAAGTTTTACCTCAATTTGCAACGGGATCTGTTGGTTTATATGTTGTTTATGCCCACCGAAAATTACTACCACATAAAATCAGGTGTTTTATTGATTTTATAAACGGATACTATGGTACGCCACCATATTGGGACAAAGTAGTAACCTAATAATTAATGAGTAATGTCGATTGAATTATATAAGTTTAGCCATGTGGATAAAACTGCGGTAGTGCTACCGTTTAACAATTATTACACGTCGTAACTCTTATACAATTTTAGCGGGTACTTTACTTACTGTAAAAAGCTTACCTGAACAACTAAGCCAATGATCACTCCTTATTCTGCTGTGCTCTAACGCCTTTTATACCTGTGACGAGTTTGGAACAGGCGCTTAACAATATAGCGCGATTAATTTGATCTTACTGAACAAAATTAGAGCTCTATCATTATTAACTTAGCAACGTAATAACCTCGTTTACTATATGCTAGTACCAATTTTAAAAACGGCGCTTTTAATGAGCAGTAATTTAATTGTGTTGCAATTTTACGATAACAACACCTCGCGTAAATAATTCCAATCTGATATCTTTACTGCTAGCTCATTGGATTATAACTGATGGTAATATACTTATTAGTTTAGCCACTTTCGAACCTAACAAGTTTAGCTTTGATGGCCTATCACCCGTTAACCATAAATTGCGCACTAATTATGTTAATTCGTGAATACCAATATATAATAACTATACCAATAGTTGCTGAAGCAGCACGATTAAACAAGGCAGATTCATAATGCTACATTTACCCACTGTGATTAGCATCTCGTTACTTTTGAATGTCCTGATCGGCGGCTTTTTTTTTACCGTTTATAAGTATAAAAAACAACCCTGCTATTTATACTTAGGCGGGTCGTGTATGATATTTGTGGTCTCGCAAATCTTAGCATGTCTACGGATAGTACTTGATAGCCCTTTTATTACGCACTATCTGGCAGATATGTGCATCATAATCAGTCCTATACTCGCTCTTATTGGTTTGCAGAAAGTAACTAATCTAACTAGAAATACTAATCGGCACTTTTTAACCTTAGTGATTGCCAGTGCAATTGTGTTACTACCAATCTATGCGATTACAGCAGGCCAATTGGTGACAAGTCTCGTTATTGCAACACTCTTTATTTACGGTGCATACTTAGTTTATAAGATGAAATGCGTAGCACCAATGCAACAAAAAATCTTGTCCGGCTGTTTTATTAGCCACTCTCTCATCATGTATATACAAGTATTTATGTTAGCAGCTCCTTTGGTTAGTAATTCTGCAACTGATTATAGTCTTTGGCTACAAGCAATTTTAGTAAGCCATATAATACTAGCCACTGCTACAGCATTGGTATTGCCGTTTTTATTATTTGTAAATATTGAAGAAAACCTTCAGCGTCTAGTTAATCACGATGTATTAACAGGTCTGTTAAATCGACGTGGTTTTTTTATGCAAGGTGAAAAACTTCTCAAACAAGGTGTTGCATATCAGCAATCATTTTCGGTAGTTATGATCGATATTGATTACTTCAAAAGTGTTAATGATAAATATGGTCACAGCACAGGTGATACCGCTATAAAATGGATAGCGCAACATATCATGGCACAATTAAATGATAACGATATTGCTGCGCGAATTGGTGGTGAAGAGTTTGCTTTATTACTTCCTGATCAATCTCTTAATCAAGCTCAGGTAACTGCTCAAAAACTCTGTGATGCAATTAGAGGGCATAGCTTACGTTTTAAAGGAAACACTATTAATTTATCAGTAAGTGTTGGAATTAGCAGTAGTTATGATGCCAATGCTTCAATTAAAACACTGTTAGACCAAGCCGATAAACGCTTATATATTGCTAAAGCAAAAGGCCGGGATCAAGTGGTTATTAGTGATCAACAAACCGACCATGTTGCCAACGGTGTTATGTAACCGAACTGAATTGTAATTTTTTAAACACTGAATCCACTGAGTATAACCACTGATTAAACTTAGCCTGGTGTCTTTGTCATATACAAACAATTAGCAAGTGGTATTGGCTCTGGGTAATCAGCAAGTACAAAGCCAAGTTTCTTATACGCTTTAATCGCACTTTTGTTATGAGCTAATACAAATAAAGAACATGTTTGCGTAGCTAAAGTTAATTGACCTAGTTCACTGAGCTGGGTAATTAGTGTTGCTACAATGCCACCGCCACGATACTCCGGGTTAACCACTAACCTACCTAGATGACAACAGCCAATACGTAAATAAAACTGACCAAAAGCCATTAGCGTATTATCATCAGCAAGCAATACAGATGAGTTTATTTCATCAAGTTTTAAACCCTTTTTGAAAGAATTAAAATCGTACGGGTATCTAAAATTAGGCCCAGCCCATGCATGAACTTCTTTTTCATTTAAAAACCATGACATGATTTCTTTTATGTGGGTATTTCTGACGTGAGTTAACAACATAACGACTCTTACACAATCGCGGGAAGTACGATATATTCCATTTTAATTGATAATAAACAATACGTTATAAATATACAAAACGCAATTAGATAATAACAATAAGGTACTTTTTACTTACGCTAATTGCTACTCCATCATTCACTTAGCCTCCCGTTTAAGTTCAGTTGTTTTCATATTTATGGCCATAAAAACCATGCGAACACCCATTTACCTAATAAAGTTACAAAAATAAAATAAAAATAAAAATAATTGACTGATAATTATATATAAAACAATAAACACCACATCCAATTAAACAAATTTAATACATTTTAGCTGCAATAAATTAAACACAGTAGTTGACGCAACATAAAAATTACACTAGCCTTTCTGGAAGCGCTTCCACAGGAATTAATACAATCCACTATGGAAGCGCTTCCACACACAGTGATACCGCCGCATTTTTGTGGCGAGTAAATAATAATGATAACAGTACGAGGGAAGTCTAATGTCCAAGCATATTTTAATGAAAACAAAGTTAGCCACCAGCTTATCTTTGATTTTAGGTGCCGCAACCACTATGTCTACGTTTGCCGCCGAGGTTGAACAACAAAGTGAATTAGAAGTGATTCAAGTCACCGGTTTTAAAGGCAGTATCAAAGAATCAACTCAGCTTAAGCGTTACTCTTCTGGGGTTGTTGATGCCATTTCTGCAGAAGACATTGGTAAATTTCCAGACACTAATTTAGCTGAATCGCTGCAACGCATTACCGGTGTTTCAATTGACCGCAGCAATGGTGAAGGTTCTAAAGTGACGGTGCGTGGTTTTGGTCCAGATTATAATATGGTGACATTAAACGGACGTACAATGCCTGCGGCTTCTCTTCCTGCTGGTGGTGGTGCTCCAAACTCTCGAGCTTATGATTTTGCTAATCTTGCCTCAGAAAGTGTGAAATCAGTGGAAGTATATAAAACAGGTAAAGCAAGCATCGCATCTGGTGGCATTGGTGCAACTATTAATATCAATACCGCTCGTCCACTTGATAACCCTGGCCTAGTTGCCAATATTGGTGTTAAAGCACAGCACGATACAACTAACCGTGTCGGCGATGACGTTACTCCAGAAATTTCAGGGATCTTTAGCTGGACAGATGAAGATGCTAAATTTGGTGCTTCACTCACAGCAAGTATGCAACAGCGTGATAGTTCAGCAACCGGGGCATTTGTTGGCGAATGGCGCACCACAGAATATGATGGCACCATCCCTCAAGCAGCAGATGACATTGTATTAGAAAATGCTCCTGCGATGGGCCAGTATTATTCAATGCCATCAGACTTGCGCTACACCATTGCAGATCGTGAGCGAACTCGTACTAATGCTCAATTAACATTGCAATACAGCCCAATTGACTCGTTTACCGCAACACTTGATTATACTTACTCACAGCAAGAGTTATTTGAAGCCCGTGCAGAGCAATCAATTTGGATGGACAACTATAAAACCCATTTAACATTTGATGACAATGCTGTTAAAACACCTATTTATTACCGTGAAGAACGCCGCGACTTATCCACTCGCGACTTAGGCTTAGCATTACAAGAGCAAAATCAAGTAAACGAAAATAATTCAATCGGTTTAAACCTTCAATACTACTTTAGTGATCAACTGAACTTTACGTTTGATGCCCACAGCTCAAAAGCCACCAGCAAACCCGATGCGCCTTATGGTAGTTGGATAAATGCAGGCTTAGGTGCCAATGTCGTGGCCGCACAACAAGTTGACTTTAGCCGTGACTTACCCTCTATGGTAATAGATTTCGATGACTGTAGTCGCACAAATCTAAACTGCTCAGGAGCGCTTGATCAAGCTGATGTAGGTAGCTCAATTTTAGATGCAAACTTTGCAAGTCAAGAATCAACCGTTGATGAATTTCGACTACACGGTAGTTATCTCATAGACAACGGCAGTATCGACTTTGGTATTGAGTCACGCTCAATGGAAAGTCACTCTTTACAATCGCTAACACGTAATACAATGGGTAACTGGGGCATTGAAAACCCTGGAGAACTACCCGATGGCTATTTAGATCCAACTAATTTTTTAGCAGAATTTGATGATTACGATACCAGTGGTTCATTTGATCAAGGCTTTACCGGTAGTGCTTCACAAATTGGTTACTGGGCGGCAGATCAATACGGGTTCAATTTTGCGGCTGATGGCGCGTTTGCAACAAATCGCACTATTGAAGAAGATATTCAAGCGGCATTTGTACAATATAATTACAGTAACGAAATCAATGGCATGGTATTTAACCTTGTGATTGGTGCGCGCTACGAAACAACCGATATTACCTCAACTGCTAATATTGATTTACCTGATGCAGTTGCATGGGAAGGTAACAACGACTTTAATGTGCGTTACGGCACCAATAAAGATGACTATTCCTTGAGCTCAAGCTATAACCATTTTTTACCTAGCTTAGATTTTAACATTAACGTTATTGAGGATGTGACTCTTCGCGCCTCTTACAGTACCACTATTGCCCGCCCTACTTACGACAATTTAAGTTCTGCGGCAACGGTAGGTGTACCTACCGGCCCTTCGATCATTCCAGGCACCACTAATGCACCAGCAGCAACTGGTAACCCTAGCCTTGTCCCACTTGAATCGAATAATTTTGATGTATCTGCTGAGTGGTACTTCACTGATCTAAGTTATGTGTCGATTGGTTACTTTAATAAAAAAGTAGATAATTTTATTGGTCTATCACCAATGACTCAAAACTACTACGGCTTACGCGATGCATCTGCGGGTCCAAGAGCACAAGCAGCCAAAGCAGAGCTTGAGGCACAAGGTCTTGCGTTTACCGATTCAAATTTATTCCAAATGGTCGCTGCAATGGAAAATGGTGTAGCATTTGACTCGATGAGCTATGAAGAATTTGAAGCCGCTTACGACGTTCTACCAAACAGTGATGACCCACTGATGGACTTTACGGCACAAGTACCAACCAACAGTAAAAATGCCAAAATTGATGGTTATGAATTTGCCGTACAACACTTCTTTGGCGACACAGGTTTTGGCTTACAAGCTAACTACACCATAGTAAATGGTGATATTGATTATAATGTAGCCGCTGATCCAACCGTCACACAATTTGCCCTTGTTGGCTTAAGCGACACAGCTAACTTTATAGCCATGTACGAAAACGATAAGTTTCAGGCGCGTATCGCCTATAACTGGCGTGATAAATTCTTAAACAGTGCTGCCCGTTACGTTAACGAGCCGGGCTTTACAGAAGAGTATTACCAAATTGATTTTAATATTGCTTACAACTACAGTGAACAAATGTCGTTCTTTGTCGAAGGGCTTAACATTACTGAACAAAATATGCGCCAACATGGCCGGTATGAAGCACAGTTATGGAATTTAGAACAAAATGGTGCACGCTATAATATTGGTATGCGTTATAACTTCTAAGCAAGGGTTATTGACTCATTAACGCCATGAGTATTAAGCCGCTAGTTGTTAGCGGCTTTTTGCGTTGCAGGTTAATAGCAATTTTATTAAAACAACAGAGCACACAATGAATAATAAAATACAACACATTGTGGTATTAGGTGGTGGCGCAGCAGGTTGGCTAAGTGCAGGGCTATTAGCCGCTGAACACCCTAAAAAAAAGATTACCTTAATAGAGTCTGCAAACATTGCTATTTCAGGTGTAGGCGAAGGCACTTGGCCGTCTATGCGCAATACGCTCAAGCGAATTGGTATCGAAGAAATAGATTTTATACGTCACTGCGATGCTTCATTTAAGCAAGGTTCAAAATTCATAAACTGGCGTAACATAAATATAGGCGAAAACTACTATCATCCGTTTATGACTCCCGAAGGCTATTTAGAAACCGATTTACACGCTTACTGGCAACATCATGCAAGCACTCAAAAATATGCCGACGCCGTTAATATGCAAAGTTTTGTTTGCCAAGCAGCACTTGCACCTAAGCAGTTACACACACCAGAATACGCGGCGGTCACTAATTACGGCTATCATCTTGATGCCGGTAAGTTTGCCACATTTTTAAAACACCACTGCGTAAAAAAACTCAATGTGCATCATATTATTGATGACGTCATCGAAGTAAAAAATAGTCATGACGATTATATTCATTCACTCACCACCATAAAGCACGGTGACATAGACGGCGACTTATTCATTGATTGTACCGGTGCTCGGGCGCGTTTGATTGGTGAGCACTATGGCGCAACGCTTATCACACAAGAGCATATTCTTTTTAATAATAGCGCTATCGCTGCACATCTCCCTTATAGCGATAATCAACAAGAGATCGCCTCAGCCACTTTATCAACGGCGCAGCCACATGGTTGGATCTGGGATATTGGTCTACCGAGTCGTCGTGGTATTGGGTATACCTATAGCGATAAATACTGTGATGAACAAACCGCTGTGAACACCTTAAAAAGCTATGCCGCGCTATCTGTTGGTGAACAAGTCGCCGAGCAAATACAAACTCGCAAGCTGAGTTTTATTCCTGGTTACCGCACACAGTTTTGGGTAAAAAACTGTGTTGCTGTTGGTATGTCGCAAGGTTTTATAGAGCCACTTGAAGCATCAGCACTGGCGATGGTAGAGCTTTCAATCAGCATGTTAAGTGAACAAATGCCGCAAAACCGTACTCATATGGACTTGCTGGCTAAACGGTTTAATCAGCGCTTTAGTTATCGCTGGCAGCGAGTAATCGACTTTTTAAAGTTACATTACATATTAAGTGAACGTGATGATAGTCAATACTGGCGTGATATAAAAAAACCATCGAGCATTCCTACTCGTTTGAATGAATTGCTGGCACTTTGGCAATATCAACCACCAAGCAGGTTTGATTTAATTGAAAACGAAGAGGTATTCCCCTCTGCCAGCTATCAATATGTATTGTATGGAATGGGCTTTCACACGCAAAATACAACAGCAGAAAATACCTTTAATAACGCTAATGCTGGACAGTATTTTTATCAGCAAAACCGTGAAAAAATTGCCAAATACTTACAAGGGTTACCAACAAATCGCGCGTTATTAAATCAACTTTTAAACAATAAGGCTTAACCTGACAATGACACACAACAAACCTATAAAAAATGTGGTGATCGCTGGCGGTGGTACAGCTGGTTGGATGGCTGCGGCTGCGTTCAGTAAACTCGTTGGTAAAAATATCAATGTCACCCTTATCGAATCCAACGACATTGCTACGGTTGGTGTTGGTGAAGCTACTATTCCACCGATCCGCACTTTTCATAAATTACTTGGCATAAATGAGCAAGCATTTATGAAAGCTACCCAAGCAAGCTTTAAATTAGGGATCAGTTTTGAAAACTGGGGCGAAAAAAACACCGATTATATTCACTCATTTGGCATGACGGGCAAAGAATGCTGGGCAGGTGAATTTCATCATTTTTGGCTACACAGCTTAACATTAGGACTTGAATCCGAGTTTGGTGATTACTGTTATGAACTGCAAGCAGCTAAACAAGGTAAGTGTGCTTTTAATCAGCAAAATCCAATTAATTATGCATTTCATATGGATGCGAGCCGTTATGCATTATTCCTACGTGAATTTTCAGAACAACTAGGGGTTAAACGTCTAGAGGGAAAAATAATCCGCGTTAATAAATGCGCCACTTCGGGCTTCATAAACAGCCTAACTCTTGCAGATGAAAGTATCATAAATGGTGATTTTTTTATTGATTGTACCGGCTTTAATGGACTACTTATTGAACAAGCTTTGCATACCGGCTATGAAGATTGGTCACACTTACTGCCGTGCGATAGCGCAATTGCAGTACAAACTAGAGCCATTAGCGATGATATAGTGCCTTATACCCGCTCAATAGCACATGATGCAGGCTGGCAGTGGCAAATTCCTCTGCAACAGCGCGTAGGTAATGGTCTAGTGTATTGTAGCCGTTATTTAAACGATACTGATGCAAAGCAGCTTTTACTCAGTAATATTCAAGGTGAAACTCTCACTGAACCCAGAGTAATTAAATTTAAAACTGGCCGCCGCCGCAAAGGCTGGAATAAAAACTGCCTTGCTTTGGGGCTTGCCAGTGCCTTTGTTGAACCACTTGAATCTACCAGTATTCATTTAATTATGTCGGGCATTATTCGCTTTATCCGGCTATTTCCATTTGATGGTATTACCGAACAAGCAATCCACGAATACAACAAACAGCTAAAAAGTGAGATTGAAAATATTCGTGATTTTATTGTCTTGCATTATAAAGTAACTGATCGCACTGATAGCGAATTTTGGCGTCATTGTAAAAATATGGAAGTGCCTGATACCCTTGTTCATAAAATTAGTTTATTCAAAGAAACTGGGCGGGTATTTTTAGATGACGGCGATATTTTTAGAGTCGACTCATGGGTGCAAGTAATGTTGGGTCAAGGTATCAAACCCAAACAATACCATTTAATTGCAAGCCTGATGAGTGATGATGAGTTAAGCCACTTTCTGATCAGTATCAAACAGCAAATTACTCAACGCGTGGCACAATTGCCAACACATAAAGCGTTCTTACAACAATATTGTTCTGCGGAGTAATCTGAGTGAGCATAAAAAGCCCTTTAATCACTTAAAGGGCTTTGCACAACAAAACAAAATCAAAGACTAAGTTAACTATCTGGGCAGATAATTGTTGCCTGTTTTGCTCCCTCTGGCACAAAGTTGATATTCGCCACAGAAACCGAACCATTACCCGTGCTCTGTAATGAAAATGGGCTAATCACTCTTGAAAAATCAACGCCTTGCTCAGTAAAGCAGGTTAAGTCTATGCTGAGTGTTTGCCATCTATTTAATGTAGCCTTTTTGAGTTCTGCGCTGATATCAACACGTCCACCACAACCATGCTCGCAACTCATAGCAACAAATAATGGAGCAGCAAATTCGCTATTTATCTTGTAATCAAAACTCAGCGCTGAGTTTGCTTCGATATAAGCCACTTTATCTTCAGTGAAGTTACTATTGATTTCGGCTGTAGTAAGGCCTATACCTGTAAATACAAATGCCATTGCATCTTCTTGAATATTTTTATCTTCAGTACGATAACTAATACCTGCTAATTCAACGCTATTGCTAGCTACTTGAACTTGCTGCTGTGCTGACTTTAAAAACAATCGCCATGGATCAGTCAGCACGCCATTAAAAATAGCCATATTAGGCAAACTAGCTATATCAACACCTGAGTCTTCATTTAAATTATCTGCCAGGGTATTTTTATCTGTATAGGTTAAACCAAAGCCATAAGGAAATAGTGGCGAATAGTCTACATCATCTCTATTTACTGCGGTTTGCAGTGGTGATTTTGGCCATGAAAACGACAATTTACCAGTAAAGTCATGCTGAATATCACCTCCTGCGTCAGTTAATAAGACATCGGCCACACCTTGTCCTTCTGTACCCGGTAGCCATGCGGCGACAAACGCATCAGAGGCATTTAACTCAGCGTTAACCCACATTGGTCGACCTGAAATGAATACCGATACGACCGGCACGCCTTTAGATATAAGCTGTTTTAATAACGCTAACGACTTTTTATTATTACGCTCAAACTCAAGATTATCCCTGTCACCGTGGCCTTCTGCATAAGGTTCTTCTCCAAACACCACAATCACCACATCAGGTTTTTGTGTAAAGTGTCCATCAGGACTTAAAATGGCCTCTCCACCTGCGGCCGTGATCTGCGCTTTTAAACCCGCAAAGATTGACGTAGCACCAGGGAAATCGGTATTTTCGTTATTGGTGCCTTGCCAAGTAATACTCCAGCCCCCCGCTTGCTTAGCAATATTATCTGCGCCATCTCCGGCAATTAATACTCGTGAATTAGCCGCTATCGGCAAAGTATTGTTGTTGTTTTTTAATAACACCAGTGATCCACGCACAGCTTGTCGCGCAATATCGCGGTGCGCTTGCGCGCCAATTAACTGCGTTTTACCTGAGAACTGACGTTTTGCAGGGCTCGGTTTATCAAATAAACCCGCTCTTAGTTTGACTCTTAAAATACGCGCAACAGCATCGTCAATTCGGCTCATGGCAATTTCACCGGCTTTCACTTGCGCTATCGTATTTTCATAAAGTGGTTTCCACGCCCCCGTAGGAACCATAAAAATATCAAGCCCCGCGTTTACAGCCTGTGGGCAGCTTTCGTTACTACAACCTACAACTTGTCCGTGGCCATTCCAATCACCAACAACAAAGCCATCAAAGCCCATTTTCGTTTTCAGTACATCGGTAAGCAGGTATTTATTGCCATGATTTTTCTTACCATGCCAGCTATTAAACGACGCCATAACAGATTGACTACCAGCCGACAAACCACCAATGTAGCCTTGAGCATGAGTATCAAACAAGGCTTGCTCTGAATCGATATTGTTACCTTGATCGTCACCATCGACGGTACCGCCATCACCTAAAAAGTGTTTAACTGTGCTAATCACCCGCTTATGACTTAAAAAATCACCATCGGCATGGCCTTGCAAGCCGTTAACAATGGCAACTGAGTACCGGCGGACAATCTCTGGATCTTCAGAATACCCTTCATAAGTTCGACCCCAGCGGTCATCACGTACAACAGCAACAGTCGGCGCAAATACCCAATCAATACCAGTAACCATCACTTCGATTGCCGTCGCAGCGGCTATTTTTTCTATTAAAGCGGGATTATTTGCTGCGCCTAAGCCAATGTTATGTGGAAATAACGTTGCACCAATCACGTTATTATGACCATGTACAGCATCGGTGCCCCACATGGTAGGAATATCGATGCCATCAAGAGAATCATCAACCGATGCTTGATACATCTGTTCAGCAAGTGCAATCCAATCTTGTGGTGTGGCATGTTTATTCGCGTTCGGAAATGAGCCTCCGCCATTTAAATACGAGCCAAAACCATATTTACGCATATCATCAGTCGTTATATCGCGGATCTCAGGTTGAATCATCTGCGCAACTTTTTGCTCTAATGTCATCGTCTGCAAGTACTGAGCAATCTTAGACTCAATTTGCGGATCAGCTCGAACCACATTATTCAGCTTTGGCCAAATAGCTAGCGATTGTTGCTGCTGCGTTTGTTCAACAGCTCTATTATTTTCAGACGTATCTTTACTTTCGCTTGCTGAACAACCAGCCAGAGTAACTAATCCAGCTAACAAACTTAGTGTAGGTAACTTAGCTGTGTGTAAGTGTGTTTTCATTTTTATATACCTATCTATTATCAACTCATTGCTGCTTAAAAGACTCTAAGTACCTGCTGTATTACAAAAGCGAGACCAAGCGGTTTATTCATCTAAGCAACGGTAGAACTATTTTTTGTCATCATTGAAATTAAAATTTAACTGTTGACCTGTTAAGAAATAGTCACTAACCTAAATATGGAAGCGCTTCCTTAAAGTCATTAAATACCATCTATTGGCATTAATCAAATTAAATATGGAAGCGCTTTCAGGTATGTTAGCTTTAAAAGCTAAAAATAACAGCATCACGGACTTTAAAAAGAAAGCAGAGGTTTTCTATTAATGAAACAATTATCTTTACCTAAACACTCGCCGCTACTGAGGAAAGACTTCACTTTTGGCGTAGCAACTGCTTCATTTCAAATTGAAGGTGGTGCAGCAGATCGTCTGCCATGTATTTGGGACACCTTTTGTGCTCAAGACGATAAAATTGCCGATAACTCAAATGGTCTAATCGCCTGTGAACACTACACTCGTTGGCCTCAAGATATTGAGTTAATAGATTCTTTGGGCGTTGATGCCTATCGTTTATCAATTTCTTGGCCACGCGTGATGCAGCAAGATGGTAGTTTAAACCCATTAGGTGTGAAATTTTATACTGATCTTCTAGATGAACTTAAACGCCGCAACATCAAGGTATTTGTCACTTTATATCACTGGGATCTACCGCAGTATTTAGAAGATCAAGGCGGCTGGTTAAATCGTAATACCGCCTATGAATTTGCTCACTACACAGATCTTATTAGCAAAGCGTTTGGTGATCGTGTTTATTCATATTCAACCTTAAATGAACCTTTTTGCAGCTCTTATTTAGGGTATGAAATTGGTGTGCATGCCCCAGGTATTGTCGGTCGGGAATTTGGCCGAAAAGCTGCCCATCACTTATTATTAGGTCATGGTTTAGCGATGCAAATGCTGGCTAAAAATAGCCCACAGACACTTAATGGTATCGTACTCAACTTTACTCCCTGTTACCCGGTAACACAAAGTGACGCAGATCTTAAAGCCACAGCCTTTGCTGATGATTATATTAACCATTGGTATATGCGCCCTGTAATGACTGGCAAATACCCAGATATTATTGAGCAACTACCAGTAGAGCAGCGTCCAGATATTCACCCCGGTGATATGGAAATTATTGCGCAGCCATTAGATTACCTTGGCGTTAATTTTTATACGCGTTTACATTACCAAGCAAGCGCTGATGATTTTTATGACGAGCGCCCACATCAAGGCCTATTAACTGATATTGGTTGGGAAATTTACCCGCAAGCACTTACTGAATTATTAGTATCGTTAAATGAGAAATATACCCTACCACCGATTTATATTACTGAAAATGGCGCAGCAATGGCCGACAAGATGATAGATGGTAAAGTTAACGATTCAGATCGCATAGCTTACTATCAGCAACACTTAAACGCATTGCATAACGCAACTGAACAAGGTGTGGTGATCCATGGCTACTTTGCATGGAGCCTAATGGATAACTTTGAATGGGCTGAAGGCTATTCAAAGCGATTTGGTATCGTTTATGTTGATTATCAAACTCAACAACGTACTGTAAAAGCCAGTGGCCTTGCGTATAGTAGTTTAATTACTAGCCGGTAAACTTAGCTAGTGCTCCTTTAAAAACAACAATAAGAAACACACAGTGAACAAAATTCCTTTATACGAAAAAATCGGTTATGCGATGGGTGATGCCGGAGCCAACTTGGTTTGGCGAGGTGCACTTGCCTACCTAGCAGTATTTTACACTGACACATTTGGCATATCGGCTGCGGCCGCAGCTATGTTATTTTTGGTGGTTAGGTTATCCGATGGTGTAACCGATATCATTATGGGAATGATTGCAGACAGAACCACCACTCGGTTTGGTAAATTTAGACCGTGGATTTTATGGTCTGCTCCTTTTTTAGGACTGTTCATGGTGTTGTGTTTCACCACACCTGATTTCAATGACACCAACAAGTTAATTTACGCCTACGTTACCTACATAGGCTTAACGTTAGCTTATACGGTGAGTAACGTGCCTTACTCTGCATTAATGGGAGTAATGAGTCCAGACGATACCGAGCGCACGAAACTATCGAGTTTTCGCTTTGCCGGAGCCTTTGCAGGCGGTTTATTAGTGATGGGCTTTTTACCTGAACTGGTTGCTTATTTTGGCGATGGCGATAACGCCAAAGGTTATCAGTTAACCATGTACTTATTTGCAGCATTACTAATTGTTTTGATGGTGATCACTTTTGTTAGCACCAAAGAGCGGGTAATACCCCACAAAACAACCAGTGGTAATTTAAAATCAGAGCTCAAAGATTTAACTAAAAACTTACCCTTTATTATTCTGCCATTATTGGCAACTACCTTGTTCTTTTATTATCGCGAAATCTACAGTGGGCTATTTTTTGCATTTATCATGACTATGATGACTGTTGTGATAAAAAAATTACTCAACAAAGATCATCAAAATCTCACCGGAACTCAACGTGATATGGTTGATTTGCTCACCAACAAGCCTTGGTTAATTTTATTAGGCATGGGCTTTTTGACCATGATGTTCAACGGTATAAAGTATGGTGTAATTGCTTATTACTTTAAATATCAGGTTGGCAGCGAACTGATGGCAGGCCAATACTTCGTTGCGTTATTAGTGGTGTCTATCCTCGGCGCTCTTGCCACTGGTAAACTTGCCGAACTAATAGGCAAACGTAATTTATTTATCATCTCTTTAATATTAAGTGGCTTATTAACCACAGCATTTTATTGGGTGCCTGCTGACAACATTGTTGCCATATTTACTTTTGGTTGTGCAGCTGAATTTTTTGCTGCCATGATGCCGACCCTGTTTTTTAGCATGTTAGGGGATGCTGCCGATTATTCTGAGTGGAAAAACAAACGCCGCGCCACGGGCTTAATTTATTCCGCAGGGACGTTTGTGCAAAAAACTGGCGGCGGTTTCGCTGGGGCATTAGTATTAGTGGTATTGGCAGGCTATGGCTATAACGGCATGAACGAAGCAACCATTACGCAATCCTTACCTGGCATGCAACTATTAATGAGTTGGATCCCCGCAGCATTTGCTTTTTTAGGTGCCGCCTTGATGCTTATCTATCCGTTGACACCCGCAATGACGCAGAAAATCACGGAAGACTTGGCTTTTAGACGCAGTAATGTGTAAATTATATTTCATTATCAATACGTTTTTATAAAGTGCGAATAATAACGCTAGGAAATTAATGGCTACAATTTATCAAGTATCAGAACTTGCAGGTGTCTCTCTCTCTACGGTATCAAGGGTTCTGAACGACAATGATTATGTAAGTAAAAAAACCAAGAAAAAAGTGCTCGAAGCAATGCAGCAACTTGGCTATCAACCCAGTTCTATTGCCCGTTCTTTAGCATCGAGTCGTACCAGTAGTGTTGGTGTTTTAGTCTCTGAACTAGACGGCCCGTTCTTTGGCCAAATGATGTCGGCGATAGAGCAGCAACTTCGTGCCGCAGGTAAGCATGTTATTATTACCGCAGGGCACAGTGACGAAGACAAAGAGAAAAATGGCTTTGAATTTTTAATCAGTCGTAACTGTGATGCCATAATTGCCCATGTGGAAATAGTATCGGACGAATATCTAATTGAACTTAGTAAGGGAAAAATCCCCATTTATTTAATGAGCCGTTATGTTGAGGAAATTAAAGACAACTGTATTAGTCTTGATAACGTTCTGGGCGGTTATCTTGCCACTAAAACGATGATCAATAAAGGGCACAAAAATATTGCTTATATTGCGGGTCCACAATTTAAAGTTGATGCGTCAGACCGACTCGTAGGACATAAAAAAGCGCTTGCTGAATACAATATAGCCTTTGATGAAAGCCTTTTTTACATTGGCGACTTTAAAGAAACCGGCGGCAATGATGGCTTAAAACATTTTATTGAAAATAAAGCGCAATTTAGCGCAATTGTCTGTGCCAATGATGAAATGGCCTCAGGTGCGATGAAGTTCGCCAGAGAACACGGTTTTAATTTACCGAAAGATCTCGCCATTATGGGCTACGATAACGTGATTTTCACCAATTACCTTTACCCAACTCTAACAACCATAGATAACCCAGTCCCAGAGATGGGCAGAATGGCGGCTAACCTTGTACTTAAAGACATTTACAAACGCCCTGGCATTACAATTAATCGTGTATTCCAGCCGACTCTCGTTTTAAGAGACTCCACGCCAGATATTAATTAATGCGGTAAAATCATTCGTTCACTAGGTTGAATTTTCAACTAACGAATTTGCTGATCAGCTAAACTTAGATTCAGCCCATGCAATTCATTACGTACCCATCGGCCATCTAAGTATTGTTCAAGGTGGTCTTGGGCAAATGTTAAAAAACTACGCGCAGCATGAGCAATATGCCGATCAGTGCGGATAACAAAGTACCAATGACTTGCTAAGCTTGCATCACTTACAGTTAATACTTTGAAGCCATGATCTCCTATTGGCAACACATGGCGAGACAGCACACCAATTCCCATTCCTGATGATACTGCAACGCGAATAGCCTCATTACTTGCCATTTGCACGCTGTTACTCAGTACTAAACCGCGTCTTTGCAGTTCGCTCTCAAATAACATCCGGGTTGCAGAGCCAGGCTCCCTTAATAAAAAGCGGTATTTCACTAGCTCAGAAAGTGCAACGTGTTGTTGATTAGCTAATGGATGATCAGTAGGCACAATAAACTCAAGCGGGTTTTTTAAAAACCGTGCCGCCTGTGCATGTTCAAGTGACGGTGGATGGCTAAATACATAAATATCATCTTCACCGCGTTCAAAGCGCACTAACACCTCTGCTCTATTGCCAATCTCAAGAGGCAACTCAACATGAGGATGCAAATTACTATAGGGCCCGAGTAATTTTGGCAAAATATATTGTGCGGTATTCACCATAGCGATTTTACATCGCCCGCGCTCACCCCCTTTGAGTTCAGCTAAAAAATCGTTGTAATCATCAAAGTGGCCAAACACTCGTTGGCAAGTCCTAAATAACTCATGCCCGGCTTCTGTGACATGCAGTTTTTGTTGCTGCATAATCACCAGCGGCTCATCTACAGCCTCTTGTAAACGTTTAATTTGCAGCGAAACCGTTGGCTGAGTTAAGTGTAAACGCCGTGCGGTTTCACTGATCGAGCCGGTTTTTACTACACTCATAAACACTTCAAGCAGCCGAAAAGAAATATGTCTTAAATCCATCGCTATCACATCCCCTCAGGTATTAATCAGCCCATAGATAATAACCTATAACTAACTACCAATCATTTTATTATTTACAATGCATGATTTTATCTACAATAGCGCAACTTTAAATTAATAGGAGAAAGGTGTGCCAGATATTGTTGTAATGTTTTTTGTTTTGGGTTTAGTTGCGGGGATTTTACGTTCTGATCTCGTTATTCCAAAAGCAACTTACGAGACCTTAAGTTTGCTGCTGATGCTGACCATAGGCTTAAAAGGCGGCATGGTATTACACGGCAATCTTAGTTGGCAATTATTGCCAGAAATGGGCTCGGTGATGCTGCTTGGCGCATTTATACCTTTAATGCTCTACCCTATTTTAAAATATGTCATCAAACTTTCGGTAGCGAACAGCGCAAGTATCGCCGCCCATTATGGCTCCGTAAGCGCGGGGACATTTGCAGTCGCCCTCGCTTATGCTGAATCGGCGCAGCTAGCAGTAGGTGCTGAAGTAACCCTGTATTTAGTGATGCTAGAGCTTCCCGCGATTATCGTCGGGCTGTTACTTTATCGACGACTTGATAAACAACATAGTGCCGATAATACCTTATCGCTTAAAGCACTCTGGCATGAAACCTTAACCAATAAGAGCGTTATTCTCCTCGTAGGCGGTGTTGTTATTGGTATGATGTATGGCACACAGCAAGGCAGCCAAGTAACTGGATTATTAACCAATAGTTTTAAAGTCGTGCTTGCATTATTTTTACTCGAAATGGGTTTAACGGCAGCGCAAACATTACGCCCTATACCTTGGCATCACTGGAAACTGACACTATTTGCTATAATCAGTCCATTAATATTAGGCGCGATTGGAGTCAGTGTCGGCACTTTATTAGCGCTTGAGTTAGGCTCAATCGTTATCTTGGGGAGTTTAGTGGCCAGCGCATCTTATATTGCAGCGCCTGCCGCTATAAAAGCCGCAATCCCCAAAGCCGATATAGGTCTGGCTATGCTCAGTTCACTAGGCATCACTTTCCCATTTAACGTACTTATCGGTATCGGTTTGTATCATCAACTTGCTGTTGCGATGCAATAAATTAAACAATAGATAAGGGCTATTTAGCCCTTATCTATCTATAGGTTAAGCAAGCTCGGGCCATTGAATTGACTTACTGTCTTTGCCATTTTTACAGCTAAGTGGATCATTACCTTTATAATTTTTGCATCCCCAAAACTGCCCTTTTGCGCTATTGCGTAATACCATTTCAGCACCGCATTTATCACACGTTGGCACTAGATGGTTACAGGCTGTATTTATACATAATTTAAACCCTGTATAGCGACTGCGAGTCATTGGGCTTTGGCACTGCTCGCACGATTTTTCTTTATGCTCACAACGCGGAAATAACGAACAGCCGTAGAATGGCCCAAAACGACCACTGTGTTTTTTTAATACCCCGCTATCACAGCGCATACAGTTTATATCTGCGATATGTAATTGATCAACATCACTAGTAAATTCATCCAGTTCTATGTCATGTTCAGCAATTAACTCCGAGACAAAACAACTGCTATTGGTCATATCAGCAATGATGTAGGCGCGGTGTTTTGCGCGCGTTAGTGCAACGTAAAATAACCGTCGCTCTTGTGCGTAAGCGAAGTTTTCTGGCGCTGGTAATAAAGCTTCGATAATTGCGGGCGCAACTTTTTCAGATGGAAAACCATGTTTACCCTTTTGTAATCCGATAATAATAACATGATCGGCTTCTTTACCTTTTGAGGCGTGAAAAGACTGCGACTGAATTTTTAACAACGGGTATTTAACACTCATGGTTTTAATATCCGTATTTGTTGGTAGCTGAAACCAAAAGCGCGCTAAAAAATACACGGTTGTGGGTTTACATGCCTTGCTGTGTATTGTGCAGAGTATGTCATCAATCGCACCATTTAATAGTTCAGGAATGTCACTGTAATAACTATTTTTATAACCAATAGACGCATTACTACTGCGCCTTAATAACGACACACTAGGATGTGAAACCTGAGTTAAAGAAGTAATCGTTTTATCAAGCTGCGCGGGATTTTTACTAATAAATGCTGAGGCAACTTCACCAATTTTATTATTGAAACGAAACGTAAGATCCAGCGCCGTTTGCGTAGTAAAGCCAAAATACGTTGCAAACTCAGTGGTCAACTTAATATCAGCGCCGCTGAATCGGTAAATTGCTTGCCAATCGTCACCCACTGCAAATACTGAACTACCCTTGTTGCTATCGCGAAGTGCTTTAACCAATCGTGCTCTTGGCTGTGATATATCTTGAAATTCATCAACCATAATATAACGCCAAGGCGATTTAAACTTGCCCGACTCAACATACTCGATTGCCTTGATAATCATATCATCAAAGTCAATTTCACCGCGCTGCTGCAAGTGAGCGTTGTAGTTAGATAAAATTGGTTTTAATAGCGCCAACGCTTGGGTTGTTTGTTTGGCGTCAAGGGAGCGTTTAATGACATCAACTTCATCAGCATCAGTTAAATAAGCCGCCTTATATAAACTCAGCAATTGACTAAATAACGCAGCTAATACGGTGATCCTGCCAGTTTCTTTTAAGCTTTCGAGCAGTGATTCTAAGGACAATAACTGTGTTTTCACGCTCGCACTTAAAAGCGCTTGTTCAAGTTCGTTTAACAGGTTACCTTGTTTATGTTGCCCATAAGTCAAAGCTATACAGTGAGTGTTATTACTGGCATGAGTGGTATTTTTCCAATCAATTTCGCTATGGTATTGCGCTTTATCAATGTAAGGCGCAGTATTGCCAGCGTCATCGATGCCGTAATATTCAATGTAAATATCGTACTCAGGTAAATAAAAATCAGGCTTGTACTGTCTGCGTTCAATGGTTTTTACGTCAACTTTATAAGGCGCTTCGTATTGATAATCTATGCCGTGATAAAACAGCCAATTAGCTATATATAACTCACCAAAGCTTTTTACCTTGTCGCCTTTTAGGCTACGGATATCGTTATCATTTAAGTAGCTGTAATAATCACCCAATGTTTTAAAATCAAATTCATTTTTTTCAACATAATAGTATTTACTAAAATAATCTAAAACCAGATGACGATACTCGGCACTGTTTTCAATCAATGATTCAAAGCACTGCTGCACCCATTTTGCTTTCGCTTTTTCGTCTTCTGCAAATACACTCATAGTCGGTTTAGCACGTTCAACTTGTGAGATAATCGCCAGTCCGACACTATGAAAAGTAGCGGCTTTTATTTTATCGGTGGCGAGCTTATTTTCGATCCGTTGATCCATTTCATCAGCAGCTTTGCGACCATAGGCCAGCAATAAAATATCACTGTAACTTGCCTGCTGACTTTGCACTAAAAACCCAGCCCTGCCAATCATAACACTGGTTTTACCGGTGCCTGCGCCAGCCAATAACAAGTTATTATCGTCATCAATCACACAAGCACGTCTTTGACTTAGTGTTAATGGATTTGCTTCAACACGGTCAAAAAAAGCGTGGTGTAGGTTAAGTTGCTTAGTAACGTATTTTTGTTGTAGATACTGGGTAAGTGCAGCATCCCAGTTTGCATATTGCTCTAATACGTTTATTTTTTTATCCACTAAAACAAATGCGGGGCTGTTTTTTATCCACGGCAACCAACGGTCATGCTCTTGCTGTGCCAACCGCTGAATACGACTAACATAAGACTGGCGTAAATATCGCTGCTTGACCAGTTTTGTTATTTTATTAAGAAAAGTGTCAAGCTTAGCTTCATTAGCGTTCACCCAATAGCGTTCAAATTCAGCTTGAAATTTACGGTGAGCACCATATGCCAGCAGCGAAAATGTATGATTTTGTTGTGCCGTAACAAAAGAAATCGTTTGACCAAACAAGCCGAAAGCAAACGACGGCGGTGCCTCCAAATCACTCCAACTTATTTGTCTAGTTGAGTTACCTTGGCAAATAGTCAACATATGGTGATCAAACGCCAACATGGCTTTATTAGAAAACATCCTGCCAAACAGGCTAACTGCAATAGAATTCATTACTGCTGAATTCCTAAATAAAAAGAGTGAATTACCGGTATTTTAAGTTAATCAGCTGGATAAGTGTGAAAATAACGGCAATTATTTTAGCGTAGTTTTTCATCTGGATTTAAAAAGAACATTTTCTTCCAGCCTTGGCTTTGCGCGGTCATTAACCATGGGTACGGTAGTAACGATAAAATAGAGTAATGTACGTGAGGTTGTTTACCTGCCGCATTCCCCGTGTCTCCTAAGCTACCAATCAGCTCACTGACTGCAACATAGTCTCCTGCACTTACCGAATAACTTTCTAAGTGGGCAAAGTAATGCAGTCGCCACTTAGGCCCAAGTAATGCCACCACTTTACCACCGCGCTTTAGCTCACCTGAATACAGCACCACACCACTTACCGAAGCAACCACTGCCGTGTGTTTTTTGCCAAAAATATCTATCCCTTTGTGTACACCTGATTTACCCCAAGGGCTATACCAAAAGGTATTATGATGCCAATCATTTGCTGTTGCACCTTTGACTGGGATCACTATTTTTTCAGGTATGAGCAGCCCAATAACAAGGACTGTAAAGAACGTTAGTCCCATGTACTTCATCACTTTCATTACAACTTCCTTGAAATAGTTTAACAGTGAAATAGTTCATTATTGTTTGATACGTGTGCAACCAGCCACTCACACAACTCATGTGTTAAACTATCTTTTTTAAGCTGTAATTGGTCTACCTGCTGCGTTGTAATCGCCGTTAGCCATGCCTCTAGCATTGACTCAAAGCCCCGTTTATATAGCGTTGCTTGCCAATCATTTTGCATCGCGCTCTGCTGTATTCCATTGACCATAGAGGTCATATTGGTTAGCGATTCAAACCGCCACTTTTCATTCAAACCGGTTATTTCAACCACTTCTTCATTACAGCCACTTAATCTATCCATAGCGCCTTGAAATAACCGCCCCTCAAACTCAAAACTAACATGTATTGCTGCCAATAAGCCTTGTGGATCTAGCTGTGAAAACACCTGTAACTGGTTAAGTTGATCAAAACGCTCTACATTTGCAAAATGGCATAAACTATCAACCACATGGATGAAGTCATCAAAAATAAAAGTGCGTGGCTGTGCTGGTAAATTTAAGCGGTTTTTTTGCCATTTAAGATGGCGTATTTGTGGCTTTGCAATATCGGCCATAATTGGTAAAAAGCGACGATTAAAACCTAAAAATAATGGCGTGTTATGTTTAGTTGCTAACGCAATAAGTTCACTTACCTCACTAAAACTATACGCTAATGGCTTATCCACAAACGTAGCGATTTTTTGTTCAAGTGCCTGCTTCGCAAACGTAAAATGAGACTCAGTATTAGTGTGGATCATCACCCCATCGGGCTTACACGCCAGTACCGCTTGGTAATCTGTAAAGCACTTTTGAACCCGATACTGCTTCGCTAACTGCGTTAATGTTGTCAGGTTTCGTGTACAAAAAATAGGATCGATCTGTGCATGTTGCGTGGCAATAGGTAAATATGCTTTTTGTGCTATATCCCCAAGCCCGACTAAAGCGATTGTTAGCTGGTTCATTTTTACTACTGCCTCTTGATGAAAAATAAAAACACAGCATACCAAGTTATTATTTAGATTGATAAAACAACTACAAATTTTAAACAATTTCGCTAAAAAAATGATACCAAAATGACGTAAATAACCGGTTAATTTACCTAACTTAGCGTTCTAAATAAAATGTTGAGTAAATATTCAAATATAACTTTACTTGTGTTCAAAATCGGATTAAATTCGCCGCAAAATTAACCAACCAAAAATAATTGCCAGCTATTAAAACACTCCAACGCAATTATTTATGCCCTTTAAATCGGATTCTTTAATGGTTGAGCTCGCTGCCAGTCATAAACCAAATAACCCACTTGCGCCTGTTATTGGTTTGTCTTTTTTTGCTATTGCCTCAGGCTTTTTAATGAGCCTAATTCCTTTATCATTGAGCGCCTTTGGGCTTGATAATGAACTTGCCTCTTGGTTAGCTAGTGTCTTTTATCTTGGCTTATTAATTGGTGCTTTTTTTATTGAGCGTATTGTTGCAAGAGTAGGCCACCGTCATGCTTTTCTGGCATTTCTGGGGTTATTAATTTTCAGTGTTGCAGCACAGCTTATTTTACCTAATGCCAACGTGTGGCTTTTAGCCCGCTTTGTAGCTGGTATCGCCGTAGCTGGGGTATTTGTGGTGGTTGAATCTTGGTTACTAATGACTGACACTGCCAAAGCACGAGCTAAACGATTAGGCCTGTATATGACATCCCTGTACGGTGGCAGCGCCGTTGGCCAACTAGCTATCGATCCGCTTGGTACCAGTGGCCCACTCCCCTATTTGTTTGTTATTGCTCTATTATTTTTAGCGATGTTAGCACCGCTGCTGATTAAATCAGGGCAACCGCAAAGTCAGCACTCGCAAAAACTACAATTAACTGAGTTAAAAAAGCTCAGTCGCCCAGCAATTTTAGGCTGTTTGGTATCAGGATTAGTACTTGGCCCAATATACGGTTTAATGCCAGTATATATCGCTGCCCAAAGTGAGCAGGCCGCTTTTACTGGCACCTTGATGGCGGTGATTATTTTAGGCGGTATGTTAGTACAGCCGTTGGTGAGTTATTTATCAACACGAATGGCAAAAAGCTTATTAATGGCATTATTTTGTTTATTTGGCGCGATGGGTGTAGTTGGTATTATGCAAGCTGTACACTTCAACGTATTGATGGCCAGTTACTTTATTTTAGGGGCTGCAAGTTTTGCACTCTACCCCATTGCCATCACCTTAGCCTGTGACGCATTGCCAATCGAAAAAATAGTCTCAGCAACGGAAATTATGTTACTGAGTTACAGCTTTGGCTCGGTCTTTGGGCCTTTGCTTGCTGCCAACCTATTTGCTTCAGCTAACGGCATTATGTTGTATTTAGGCGGTTGTTTATTCACCACCTGTATTTATATGCTGATCAAAAGCCTTAAAGGCATCTCCACTGACAATACCCCTGTGGCAGGATAAGCCATAGCCTAATAACGCAAAAACCCAATGCTGAGTTAACAGTATGGGGCTTTAATTCAAGTAATAAGGCCTAATTTATAAAGATAGGTATTCTTTAGCACGAGTAAGGTTATGCGATACCATCGCGCTATCAGCCATTTGTGCAGCTTCATATAAATCTGAAAGACCAGCGGTATCATTTTTAGCCATCATACGTGATACACCGCGATTACTTAATGCAAACGATGTTAATTCACGTAATTTCATTTTTGGGCCTTCGCTTTGTTTTAGCAACGCAATCGCTTTAGTACAAATAGTTTCTGCTTGCGCGTAATTTTTTGATTTAACGTTTAGTGCGCAATTATTAAATGATTGTTCAACTGGCTGTGGCGCTGTTGCTGTCTCAATAACCATTAATTTGTAATCACTTTGATCAGCCAGAGCAACAGCTGAACATGTTAATAGTGAGCTAAGAGCAATAGTTTTGATAAGTGTACGTTTCATGATTATATTCCTATTTGAGTATTTGCCTAAATCGTGTCGTATCTGGTGCCGACAATTGAACTTTAGAGTGTTAGCTCAATTTCAACAAACGATAAAAATAAACCTAATAGGTGAAGAAAATTAACTTATGGACTTTATAAAAATGAATTGTTACTGAAACTAGATTGAGCAACACAACTAAAAGGTGTCAATATCGACACCTTTTTATCTATAAACAGCTACTTTATGTTTTTAATATGCGAGCTAATAATGCTGCTATTACTGATAAAATGTTTTTTCTGGGCTGGAAGGCGTTTGCACGAATGGTAAAGCAGGATCGTTCGTTAGCGTTTTTTCAGCTGTGGTACTAGGTATTACAGGGCTTGGGCCGACTGAGCCTTGCGTTGTTTCTGTGTTCAAAATTAATGGTAAACCATCTTTACCACCACCTATCACTACAACTTTACTATTGTTAGATTTGGCCAACTCCACTGTAGCTTCAATCCCTCGCCAGCGTAAATATGTTTCAGAAATACCACCACTGACTGTTTGCTGAAAATCTCTGATCCCTTCTGCTTCGGTCTTCTTACGCTGCGCTTCTTTTCTAGCAACAACTAAACGCATGTCGTATTCTTCGTTCAAATAATTTTGATTCACTTTTGCGATAATCGCATTATGTACCTTTTCTGGTATATTAACGCGCTTGATCAGCATATCATCCAAATTAACTAGCACTTGCCCTGAGTGCGTCGCTTTTTCTTGCTGTAAAATTGTCTGCTCTTGTAATTGCAGTTCCTTTAAAACTTCATCTAGAAGCTCATTTTGCACTTGTAAACGCATATTACCGTACACTTGCTCTGCCGTATAACGCGATACAATCATGATCACCGCAGAATTAACTTCTGGTAGTACTGTTTCTTTTAGGTAATCCGTACCAACTAACTTATGTAGATAAGGTATTTGTGAAACCACTGGCCGATAACGCACAGTCACATCTAACGAAATTTGTAAGCCTTGGGAAGTAATAGCGTGAATTGTTTCATCAGCAGTTTGAAACCGACTTGAATAAAGCGTTAGCGTATCCCAAGGCAGAACTAAAACTGTTCCTTCATCAAACGGTTTTTCCAAATAGGTACCACCGCCTAAACGTTTCCACAAAACTCCGACTTGGCCTGAATCAATTTTAATAAACATCACTGGCACCAGCACCATGCCTAGAAACATAAAAACCAGTAATGTGATCCCAGCTCTAAAACGCCATGACAAAATACGTTTATGAAATTTAGGCTTATAACGTTTAATAAAACGCATACTGATATTTGTGATAATTAATGCAAGTAGTAAACCCGCAAGCACCAACAGAGTCAAATCGGGAGTAATGACAATATTCATGATGAGACCCCATTGCTTACAATATCGTTATTATCGGTTAACTGCCCTTCCACCATTTTTAAATGGGCATCGGCTAAATGAAAGTATGTATCATCATGGGTAATTGCAATCACTGTATTTCCTCTTGCTTTGAGTCGTGGTAATACTTGCTCGTAGAATTTACGCCTAAAAATAGGGTCTTGATCGGCAGCCCATTCATCAAAAATATATACAGGTCGATTTTCTAAAATTGTACTCAATAACGCTAAGCGCTTTCGCTGCCCTGACGATAAGTCAACAGTGCTAAATTGACCATCGACGATACTCACTTTGCTGTTCATTTCTAAAAATGCCAACCATTCATCAATTTCTTGTTGTTTTGTATCGTGAATACCATACAGCTGTTTAAATAAATGAAAGTCAGAAAATACCGCTGTAAACAAGCTACGATAACCTTGCAGTGAAGTTTCATTGAGCTGTTGACCATCGAGGAGTATTTTTCCAGCCTGTAACTCATATAAACCTGTGAGCATACGAATAAAGGTAGTTTTTCCGCTCCCATTTCCCCCGGTAATAAAAGTAATTTTGCCTCGCTGCAGCTGAAAATCAATGGGACCAACTACAAAGGCATGTTCTCCAGGTGCACGATTATGCTGATAATATGCACCACTTAGTTGTATCTGTTCAAATGTTGCGAGCTCAGCATGAGCCGATTTAGTATGTTGAGTTTTTTCCTGTTCAGACTGTAACTCCTTTTCCAACGCTAACACATTTTGTCCAGCTTCACTGGCAGCGGTAAAAATAGGAATACCGCCGACAATACTGGTGATTGGGCCAATTAAAAACAGCGAAGCTGTGGTAACTTTAATAACCACATCGGTGTAGACATGCGATAACACCGGTACAATAAAAACCATAGCCCCAGTTGCCGCAAAAAAACTGATTTGCGATAAAATAAAATCGCTGGCAAACAAAGTTTGTGTTTTCGTCTTAGAGCGTTTAGCGCGCGCTGAGTCCATTGCAAACTCATATTCAAGATCATCCGCTCTTGGAACACTTAGCTTTACTTCTTTAAAGCCATCGAGTAAATCAGACAAGCGTTGAATTAATTTGTTTTCGCTCTCAAATGACTGCTGCATATTCTTTTGTATTTCGTCTGCCCGAAGCCGGTGAATGCTGCCGCCAAGCATAATCAATACGGCCAACACAATGAAAGCCACAAAGGAGTGATATGCAATATACATAGATGTAAAAAAAACTAAGCTAATTGACTGACCTATAATCACAAACAGTTGCGCAGACTGAGAAATAGTCTGTAATTCTTTGCTTAGCGTAGTAAAAATTTTCTCTTTACCAATCTTCTCTAAGGTCGCCAGTTCAGTATGACGAACACATTCAAACAACTCGACACGTAACCCATCGATGGCTTGTTCAACCATTTTTGCAGCTTTAGTCATTAATCTATGTTGGGTGAGACCATAAATAGCAATGGTTAACGAAAATAAAGCGAGATAATAAAGAATATGATTTTCGCGGTGAATATCAGCAATATTTTCCGCAACATTATTTATTAGCGCTAAAACGAGGGCATTTGCTAATCCGGAAATACAACCTAGCGCAGCAAACGTTCTTTTTTTAACTGTGATGTTTCGACTAATTAAATCGTATAATACCATTTTAGAATCTTTTATTGTTTTTTGATGGTCTTTATCAACACTCATTAACGTACAGCTGAATAATATTACCACTGCTTTAAAACCAGTGGTTTAACTAAGCTATATAACTAATTGAGCGTTAAACGTTGTTATCCATGTCGGTGTATTACTTGTTATGTATCTTGGCTATGTGTTGTATCTTTTTTGTGCGCAAAAATTAATATTAATAAACCGACAAAAGGTGTCAGCATCAGCGACAGCAAAAAAAAGCCTACCGGGCCTGCAAAAGTGTTTCGCCCCCAGTAACCACACAATAAACATAATCCTAAATATAAAATGACGATCATTATTAATTCCTTTTCAGTTAAGCTGTAATCAATTGATAAATAAACCAGCAATAACTGCTGGTTTATTTAGGGTTTAGCTCATTCTACTTACACTGCAGCTTGGCTTTGTTGAGCACTTGCATCACCTTTGTCTTTACGATACTTCGCTGCGATCTCAGAGATATCACCTTTAATACTCGCTAAATTAAGGTCTATCAATGTACCGCCATTTTCAAAGTGTCGAATAAACGTAGAACCGACTGCATGCGAAGATGCCGCCGAGATCACTGGCATAAATGCAATGGAACTAAGCGTTCCAATGATAGGTATAGCTTTAAGGAAACTACTCAAACCAGCCCCTCCCAATGTCTGTGGAAAAGAGCCACCAATTACCGCACTAATAGTGCCTCGCAGCTTATTCTCACTATAGGATTGGCCATATACCTTAGCAATCTCATCAATCATTTTTATTTGAATACCTGTCAAAGCTACCAAATCAACCACTGGAATTGGAATAAGTCCGCTGCCAAATGACCATTTGCTATACTTATCGACGATGATCTGCGCTACAGCAACTCGATTTTCTGCTTCAACGAGATCTGCTTGTTGCTCAGAAACGGTGTCAGTATTCGCCTTTTCGTCCTTCGCTGTTTTTGCCGCTGTCATATTTTTTCCTCTATGAATTAAATTAACAGTTGTTGAACCCACCAAATTACTGCTCTAGTAAAACTTTAGTCAGTAACTTGCCCTTTTTCACTTTTCTTTTCATGAATATGAAAAGAAAAGTAATACTTTGCATAAACATGCAAACAGTAATTGGACTACAACCACTCCTTGTTCAGGTTTGGTTCCAACTTTATTAGTACTTAGCCCACTGCCAGTACAAGAAACTAATCAATTCAATTCTTTTGACATTCACCAATTCATCGACACAACTTTACGCATCAATTAATATCGCTTGGCACTTATCTTCTCGGTGCTTATCACTGTAAAAAATTATATTTCTGATCTCACTTGCAATGCAGTCCGACTCTAGTCCTGTTTTAACGTAATTACTAAAGACCATCACTGATTGATCCCGTTCCACTAAACGGTTAAAGCTTGTCACCCATGAATAAGGATAACTACCTGAGTACTGTAAAAATTTTTCATATTTTCGCAGGTTTGCATCAGCAGGATCTGATGGACAATCGGCAACTTTGCCAAACTGTAAAGGGTCAATAAATGTAACAAACCAACCATAACCATAGTATTCGCATTGCGTACTGTTACCGGTATTAGAATAAGGTGCAAATGCCACTAATTTTTGTGCCTCATCTAAAATTTTACTTGTGTATAATGCCTGATCCCACTTATGCATATCAGTCACTGTTGAGTACATATCACCAGCAGAATAAAGTACCAATGGATTGCTATAAGGATTCTTTAAAATATTCTCGTATGGCGCAGGGCCGCCAACTAATGGCGGTCTGCCATTGGCTAGTGGTAAATATGGGTTTTGATTTGAGATATAGCCTGTGGTCATATTTTGATACACGCCAATGGCGCTAAATGAACCACTATCGTTCATATTAATGGGATCTAATATCTGTTCTTTAAGAAGGTTTTCGAACCAAAAGTTACGGTCAATATCGCCTTGGCTACCCGCAGCTATTTGCTCAATAATATTGCCGACCAAATAATAATTACAATTACTATATTGATACTTAGAGCCCGGAGTAAATGTCGGTTTTTCATCTTGTTCTGTACAAGTACAAAAACGATTACTGAAATCTTCAGGCCCATTTAAATTTAGCGTTTGATCATAAAGAAACGGCCGCCAACCATAATTATCATAAACGTCTTCATTATCACTGTAATTATTAATGCCTGAAGACATAGTCAATAAATTGTGCAATGACACATCCGCACATTGATTTTTAGGAAACCAAGGTAAATAGTCACCTATAGTCTGTGTTCTTAAATCTTTTCCTTTGAGCATTTTCATTAACATGGTTGCCGCAAATGCTTTAGTGTTAGAACCAATTCGGTATTTTGACTCTGTAGTATTTGCAATATCATATTGCATATTTTGCGGTCCACAATTAGCCTCGTATACAACCGCATCAGCAGAAGTAATATACACAGTGCCAAAAAAGACTAAAGTGTCACAATATTCTTGCACTGTTGCAGCAATCATTTCTATCTGAGCCGCTGTGATAGTGACATTTTTTGCTACACTCTTTTTTTGCAAACAAGACGCTAAAATCAAACTTAATAAGCAGACAATCATGATTTTAAACTTTACATGCATAAGCCATTTCATTATTCTTCTCCTGTAAATAGCCACATCTCTTTGCCAAAATCATCACTGCTAACAAAGTGAAAATAGTCTTAGTAAACTTATTGTAATAACAACCAGTTAAGCCATGCCAACCAGTACTTTTCGAGGACCGCTATATGCTTCTCGTCCATGGGTGTACAGCATGTTATCAAGCAACAAAATATCATTACGCTGCCATTGATAAGAGAATGTAAGCCCACGATACACATCATTGATTGCTGCTATGTCTTGTGGGTCAATGTCCGTGCCGTCACCGTAGTACGCATTACGGGGCAAATTTGCTTCACCGATACTACTTCGCATTGATTGCACCACGGCACTGTCCATACTTGAACAATGAAAAAGATGGGCTTGATTAAACCAGACTTTTTCACCACTTGAAGGGTGAGTGACAACAGCAGGGCGGCATTGGCGTGTTTGCAATTTATCGCCATCGATCCATTCGAACTGTATGTCGTTTGCATGGCAATAATGTTCAACATCACTTTTACTCTGTGTTTGAAACACTTCTTGCCAAGGTAAATCAATATCGCCGTAGTTTCGCACGTACATGACGCCTAACCGCTCAAACTTTTCTCTGATCCGCATGGGTATGTGGTTATACACCGCACGACTATCGGCCAAGGGAGTATTGCCCCCAGTCGTCGCTGGCACCACACAGAAAAACCCCATTCTCTTAGGCCAATTATTCGAATATGCATTTTCGTTGTGTTGTAAAATCACCTGATCTGCATGGTATTCTGTGGTGGTATAAATATTATTCTTCAACGCAGTGCGTGGCGATGAACGATAAACATACTGCTTTAGAGGCTCACCAAAAATAGTTTCTAAAATAGTACTAAATTGGTGAGTACTCACAATATTTAGCCCTCTCAGTAGCGCTAAACCATCTTGATTTACCCAATCATTTATTAAGTCAGTATTGGCTTTAACCCATGCCAAACCACTTTGCTTTTGAGCGCTCATATCATGCACACGGCAATCGCTATTGTCAGTGCAAAAATCCATATCTATTGCTAATAACTGATCCATTTCATTCCCGTCCTTTTATAGGTAGAGGTTTACTGTAGAACATTTTTCACCCACTTGTTAATAAAGTGTATATTTACTTGCAATTTGTTCAACGATTGCAGCAACAAACTGATGCTGTAAGATTGACAGATGATTACCTGTGATCTCTATTGCCGAAAGTTCAGGGTTAACTACTCGCCAGCCCATATCATCAGCAAGCAATTGGCCTGCAAACTCTTTGGTATCGTGTGCTTTTATAACCATAAGCGGCACCTCAAGTAACTCTCTATTTATTTCTACCTTTGCTTGTAACTGCGCTTTATATACGCATTGCAGTGTTAGCAATTGACGAGCACTGAACTGGTAGCCCGCAGCAGCTAAATGCTTACTTAACCACTTTGTTTGTTGTTCATCAGCAAGCGTGCAATATAACTGCTGCTCATCGTCAGTTAAGTTCAATTGAAAAAATTCACTCAGGTTCGCTATTAGTAACGCTGCTATTTGCCTGTCTTGCAGTTCTAGCACAGCTGAATTAGGCATAGGCGTATCAATTACTAGCAGTGAGGCTGGAGCTTTATTGCGCAGTACTAATTGCTGCGCCATTTGATGAATAACAAAGCTTCCAAATGAATGACCAACCAAGTGAATATTAGCGTCTATCCCCTGCTCAATTAATGCGTTGCAGTAATGGTGTGCGGTCAGTGACAATGAATTAATAATATCTGGCTCTAAAGCGATCAGATCTGGCTGCAAACCATAAACAGGAATACGTTGATCTAGTTGATTAACCAATGCTTGATAGATCATCAGTAACCCTCCCGCACCGGCGACTAAAATCACCGGCTGAAACCCTTGTTCACCGGCCTGTAAACAGACTAAAGTTGTAGGCTGAAAATCAGCAGCGTGGCTTTTTTGTAATTGCTCAATTGCCTCAGCTAAAGCGTTTACAGTACGGTGGCGAAATAACATATCAATAGATACCGTTAACTGCATCTGATAGCTCAATTGTGATACCAAGCGCATTGCCAGTAATGAATGACCACCCAGCATAAAGAAATCATCGTTGATCCCCACTTGCTCTATGTTTAACAACTGACTAAATTGTTCAACCAATAATTTATGCAATGGCGTGATCGGCGCACTATATGAAAAGTCATTATGACTACTCAATTGTTGCGCTGTTTTACTAAGCTGTTTTCGATCAATTTTGCCATTATTTGTACAGGGTAAGCTGTCAACAAATTGAACATTTTGTGGCACCATATACTCGGGCAACACACCAACTAAAGCACGAATTAGTTGCTCACTGGCTCGCTCTAGCTCACCCACATCAACAAATGCAACTAGCTGCTCATTGCCACTTTTATCTTTACGAACCACTACAGCACAGGCGTTTATTTGTGGCAACGCAAGTAAATGACGTTCTATTTCGGGTAACTCAACACGATAGCCGCGAATTTTAACTTGTTCATCTAAACGCCCTAAGAACATTACTTCTTGGGTATTTGTACAACGCACTTTATCACCCGTTTTATATAACCTAACGCCGCTTTTTGGTTCAATAATAAATGCAGCAGCCGTTTTCTCTACATCGTTAAGGTAACCCCTTGCTAACCCTTTTCCACTGAGGTACAGCTGCCCACTAACATAATAGGGAACCGCTCTTAAATATTTATCTAGAATGTGTAATTGTAGCCCTGCCACTGGTTGGCCAATCGGTACTTCAGAACCTGTATAATCAGTTACCTCAATTAATGTTGCAGAAATAGTTGCTTCTGTTGGTCCATAAGCATTGATCAAAATAATATTATCACTGTAATAAGCTTGCCATTGCTGCAACATTGCGGCTTGCATTTGCTCTCCACCAATTGTGATAATGCGTAACTGATCGGCAAGTGTTACTGGTGCTGCAGCTAATTGATGCCAATAGGCTGTAGGTAAACTCATTAAGGTCAATTGACTATATTGCGATAGTTTAGCTAAATACTGGGTATCGAGTAATTTTTGTTGATCGGCCATCACTAAAGTTGCACCGCTTAGCAAAGTACAAAAAACCTCCTCTGCAAATACATCAAAGCTGCAACTTGCAAACTGTAAGTAATTATCTTGCGAAGTGATCGCATAATTTTTTTGTAAGCACTGCACATAGTTAATAACACTGTGTTGCTCAACCATAACTCCTTTTGGCACCCCTGTTGTACCTGAGGTATAGATCACATAGCATAAATCATGCGGTGTGTAAGTTACTGTTGGGCTGTAATTAGGTTGTAAAGCAAGTGCCGCAGCACAAGTATGAAGATCGATGTTAAGTGTTGGCGGTAATGCGCCCTGCCAGTCTTGTTCGCACGTTAGCAATACTGCAAGCTCTGCATCAGCGGCCATAAACTGCCGCCTTTTTAATGGTAAACTAGGTGCAATCGGTACATAAGCCGCACCGATCTTTAAACTCGCTAAAATAGCGACAATCAAATCACAACCTGGGCTCAAACAGATCCCTATGGTCAAAGCTCTGTCAGAGCCTAGCGTATGTGTGAGTAAGTAATTAGCCAGTCTGTTAGCGGCTGCATCTAACTCATTATAACTCATTGTTTTAACTGGTAGGTTATTGTCATCATTATAATATTTCAACGCTGTTGACTCACCATAACTTGCTACAATTTGTGTAAATCGTTGTTGTAATGTTGTTGCTATATCCCAGCTTACATCTGCCACTTGATTAGCTGATAAACTAAACTCAGCTACCTTATCTATACCTGTTGTAAATCGATGATCTACTAAATCAATTGCTAAGCTAGACAATGGTTGCTCAGGTGCCATTACAAACGCTTGTAATAACTGCTGCAACATAGCCAAACAATGACTGGCAAGCGGATCATTAAATAGTGCGCTTTGATAACTCAAGGTCAATGAGAGTTGCTCAGCTTGGCCAACAACTAAAGTCATTGGATAATGAGTGAGATCTTTACTGTCATTCGCTAACACCTTAAATGGCATATTTGCAATTTCAGCCAATGGATCTGTCGGGAAATTTTCAAATACATACAAAGCATCAAACAATGGACTGCCATTAGCAATATTACTGTAGTTATGTACTTGGGTTAATGGAGTATGTGCATAATCAGATACAGCTAATAAGCTTTGCTTAACTGACTTTAAATACGCTAACACCGACTGCTCACCCGATGTGGTTAACAACACAGCTTGGGTATTAATGTATAAACCAACCCGTTGCTCAACGTTAGTAAGTTGGCTAGGTCGCCCAGATACTGTTTGCCCAAATAAGGCGTAATCTGAATTGCAACAAACACTCAGCCAGTAACCCCAGGCACCTTGCAGTAAATGATTAACTGTTAAACCCTGTTGACGAGCAAACTCAACCAATTGTGAACCCAATTCAGGCTCAAGCACTAAGGTTTGCTCAGACACCGTGTTGATATCATCGCCTTGCTTGCGCTGCGCAATATGTTCAACCAATAATGTTGCCTGATCTATATTGGCTAGATAACCTTGCCAAAATTGTTGCTCGGTTGTTTTATCTTGTTGCTGTAGATACTTAATATAGTCGCTATAGTTATCTTTTTTTAGAGATAAACCATGCCCTGCAAGGCGAGCCTGATAATGCTGTAATAACTCTGAAAACAAAACAGGTAATGACCAGCCATCCATGATCAAATGATGGTATGTCCAAATAAATGCCATTTTTGTATCACTCAGAGCAAGCAAACGTAATCGCATACAAGGCGCCGCAGCTAGATCAATACCTTGTTGATATTCCTGATCTGCAATAGCAGTAATATAGGCTTGCTCATCAAGTATTGATTGTTGTTGCTGCTGCATAATTGCTTCAGTTACCAAGTCAACCTGCAATGGTACATGGTATTTATCAACCACGATTTGCACTGGTCCCACTGGGCTTGCTACGAACGCAGTACGTAATATGCTATGTGTATCAAGTAGCTGGTGCCATGCATACTCGAAAGCTTCGATGTCAAATGCCCCCTCAAGTAACAGTGTCGTTTGTTCATAATAAGCACTATGTTGTGATACTTCACCAGTTCGTTGACTGTGAAACCACATACCTTCTTGCAGTGCACTTAGCGGGTAAATATCAACAATGGCTGATTGCTTAAAAGGGGCTAATAAATGCTGTAACTGATGATTTGCCATCGTTGGCAAGAGTGGAAAATCACTTACCGTATGGCGCTTAATGTCGTCTTGTATGCAATGTTCAAGCACCGTCATAATACTTGCTTGATAATGCGTCATAAATGAAGCGACATCGGCTTCAGCTATACGGGCACCATCATACTCCACATGCATCGACAATTGCTCATTGACTATTGCTGCTGTTAATTGCAGACCATAGTAGGCGTGATTATGTTGGCTATGCAAACTGCCCGCGGATTCTGGCGCATCATCTAATAAACCATTATGTTGCAGCGCACTATCTAGCTGGCCTAAATAATTAAAAAATAGATGATTCTCCGTCGTAATAGTCAACGATTGGCGGGTCTTCTCATCTGGATGATAATAACGTAAGGCTCCATATCGACTAGCTTTAGTCGATAAATTGGCTAATTGCTCTTTCATATCACAGATCAAATCGGCAATATTTTGCGTATTGCTAAATAATCGAAATGGATACATAGCAGTAAGCCAGCCAAGCGTTCGAGTACTATCAAGTTGATTATTAAGTAACTCTCGGCCATGTCCTTCAAGGACAATAAGATGATCGTCCAAGTCATAATGCCTAACTGCAGACCATTGTAACGCGGCCAACAGTAGCGTTTGGATACTGGTATTATAAGGTCTATTTGCTGTCGTCAAGAGCTGCTGCGTAGCTGCACATGGGAGTGTTAATGTATGTTGTTGCAGTTGTTTTTTGATTGGCTCTTGCTGCCTTACAAAACGAAAAAAGCTGGGCTTAGTCGCCACAGCAACCAATGCTTGCCAGTGTTTTAAATCATATTCATCTTTACCTTGCGCAATTAAAAATTGACTAATGTCATATAAATTAGCAGTACGAGAAGCAAAACAAATATTCTGCTGTAATTTTGCAGCTGACAACGCTTGGTTAATATCTTCAAGCAAAATGCGCCAAGATACACCATCAATTAATAAGTGATGGGCGATGATCAGCAAGCGGTTATCACTTTGCTGAGCTGGGGTTTTTATATGGCAGATTTGCAACAATGCAGTGCCATCAAAGCGAAAAGCTCCTTGTTGCACTTCACACACTTTCTCTAATGCTTGAGACCAATCATCATTGTGCTCAGCTAGATCAATAAAATGGCAAACGTGATCTGCACTAAGATGCTGTTTTATAAAAAATTGCTTTTGTAGGCCTTTATCATCAACGACTAACCGCAAACTATCATGGTGCGCTAATAAAGCGCATGTTAACTCTTTAATATGTTGCACAGTCACTGTTTTATCAACACTGAGTAAGAGTGACTGGTTCCAATGATCAGCTGCTACAAATTGTTGTTCAAAAAACCAATGTTGAATGGGAAGTAATGGCAATGCGCCTGAAAAGCTTTGCTGTGGCTCAACCTGTTTCCGTTGTGGCTGTTTGTGTACCAATTGCTCAGCTAGCACTGCAACGGTACTAAAGTTAAAAATATCAGCTACTGACAAACTAATATTTTGCGCTCTTGCCCGACTGGCAATTTGAATACTGAGAATTGAGTCCCCTCCCGCCGCAAAAAAATCATCATCAACTTGCAGCATCGGCTGATTTAATACTTGTCGATACAAAGTGAGTAGTAAGCTGCTTAATCCGCTTGCTTGTTGTGCTGCAGGTCCTTGATTTAATTGCTGTGTAACAATTTGTTCGCTTGGTGTGCGTAGGTGTTTATGTAATTGCAGATGATCTATTTTGCCATGTGCCGTCAGGGGAATTTCATCTACGTGAATAAGCTCACTCGGTATCATGTGATCCGGTAACTTAACTTTAAGACTTGCTATACTTTGGCGCTTAAATTGCGCTTGGAGCGAATCACTTATCTGTGGCGTGACAATAAAAGCCAACAGCTGCTTATGGCCTTCAGCCAATTCACTCACGCTAACAACACAATCCGTTACGCCAACAATAGCACGTAAGTGATACTCAATTTCAGACAGTTCAATACGGTAACCGCGTAATTTAACTTGTGCATCATTGCGGCCAATGTAGGCAATACGACCGTTATTTAATTGCCTAACTAAATCACCAGTTTTATAGGCTCGCAGTTGTTGCTCTGCAACTGTCGTTAAGTAAATAAAACGCTGTGCTGTAAGCTCTGGACGGTTCAAATAGCCTCGCGCTAATCCTGCACCAGCTATATATAATTCACCAATCATGCCAGGCACAACCGGCTGCCCCTGCTGATCAACAATTAATAACTCTACATTATCAATAGCATAGCCTATATCTGGAGCCATACCCAGCTCTTCCGTTGTTTTACCAACCTCAGCCGAGGTGGCAACAACTGAGGTCTCTGTAGGGCCATAATTATTAATAATACAATACGGTTTTGCAGCTGAGGGGCATGTTTTTAACTTGTCGCCGCCAACCAGTAAATAACGCAAAGTAACAGGCGTAAAAGCGTGATCTGCCAACATTATTTCAGCGATTGGAGTGGCTAAAAAGCAATGACTCACATGATGTTCATCAAGTAGTTGCGCTAATTTTTGCGGGTTATCTAAACTTTCTCGCGGCACAATTACCAGCTTTGCTCCGGCGCTTAAATAAGGCCAGATCTCCCAGCTTGCAGCGTCAAACGCGATATTTGCTGTTTGACTGGCAATACTTGATTTATCAACAGCAAATGCGCGTTGATGCCAACGGCATAAATTGCTCAGCCCTTGGTGGGGGATCATTACCCCTTTAGGGTTACCCGTTGTGCCTGAGGTATAAATGACATACGCTAATTGCGCCGCCTCTATTTTGGGTAATTGCACTTGACTTAGTGTATTACATGCAAGGTTTAAAGTGTGCTTAAATTGCTCATCGTCAAGGTAAATAAGCTGGCTGTTCGCACCACAATTATCTTCTAACAGCGCTGCAAATGCAGTGTGAGTGATAAGCCACTGCGCACCACAATCATTAATAATATAAGCAATTCTAGATACTGGATAATTCGGATCAACAGGAACATAACAGCCACCCGCTTTCATAATTGCTAGCAATGAAACTATTAAGTCAATGCCGCTTTGCATGCTTACAACAACAGGCTGTTCAGCTTGTAAGCCTTGCTGTATCAAGTATTTTGCCAATAATTCACTACGCTGATGAATTTGCTGATAACTCGCAAATTGCCCTGAGGCTGCCTCAATAATGCCAGTGTCAGTTTTAGCATGCTGTTCGGCTACAGCAGTAAATGCTTCTATGACGGTTGCAACTGACGTATTTAGTCGTGGCTCACCTTTGAGCACGCAGTTATGCAGCTGTTTATCTGTCAACATTGTAGCTGACTGTATAGCAACCTGCGGATCGGCTGTGAATGACCTAATTAAAGTGCATAATGCCGTAGCCATGGTGTGAATTGTTTGTGGGGTAAATAACGCCGTGTTATAAGCCCAGCTAAAGCGTAACTCATCGTCATCTTC
>TARA_R110001606_G_scaffold1933_4_pt1 | contig 39187 bp, 42 predicted proteins | sample TARA_R110001606 | Tara Oceans TARA_R110001606 (sample SAMEA4398315) | marine metagenome | biome: Polar Biome; feature: [SRF] surface water layer (ENVO:00010504); material: water (ENVO:00002006), including particulate matter (ENVO:01000060) such as... | depth 5 m
CGGCTCCACCGCGCTGCTGACCGGCGCAGAGGCCAGGCAGATATGGACCTATCGGGTGCCCAACTGGCTCGGGGTTGCTTTTGCGACGCTCGCCTGTTTCTGGTGCGGCATCCCGCTGATCGGGCGACGGGCGAGTTTCCTCGGGGCAGTCCTGTTCGGTTCCACCCTGCTGCTGACCAGCGAGGGACACATCTCTAAGACGGACGGCGTGCTGATCTTCCTGACGACGCTCAGTATCGGCGCGCTCGTCCGGCTCTATATGCGCGGTGACCAGTCGAAACGCATGGCGCTCCTCTTCTGGACCTGCATGGGCCTCGTCTTTCTCGTCAAGGGGCCGGTCGGCCCCATGGTGGCGGCCTATGCGGGCCTTGGCGCCTGGGTGTGGATGAAAGCCACGGTGGGCAAGGGCGGCGACTGGTGGCGCGTGCTGCTCTGGTGGCCCGGCCCGCTCATCTGCGTGGCGCTTGTGCTGCCCTGGTTCCTCTGGATACAGGCTGCGACCGGCGGCGAATATATCATGGGCGCCGTCGGCAAGGATCTCAAGGACAAGTTTACCGGGGCCTCCGAAGGCCATGGCGGCTGGCCCTTCTACCACCTGACGCATCTGCCCGCCTGGTTCTTCCCGGCCACGCTTCTCCTGGTGCCGGGCTGCGCTGCCGCCTGGCAGCGCCTCAAACCCCGGCGTGACCTCGGCTGGAAATGGCTGCGCGATTCGGCGGCGATTTCGGCCGTTGTATTCGTCTTCCTGCTCGTCCTGCTATATCTCCTGCCCCTGCTGCCGCGCCCGGAAGGCACGGGCCTTGTTGCGTCATCCATAAACTCGCTCGCGACCCTGAAGACGCTTCCGGCCTATCCGGCGCTTCTGCTCGCCGCGTTCTGGTACATTTCGGGCCGCGACGACTGGAAGGCACGCTGGCCGATCGGTATTGACGGGCTGACGCATGAAACCCGCGCCATCCGCTTTCTCGTCGCCTGGGCGGGCCTGACATTCATCTTCTTCGAACTGATGCCCACCAAGCTCAGCCACTATATCCTGCCGGCCTACCCGGCCATGGGCCTGCTCTGCGGCTATGCGGCCGTGCAGCTGATGGAAGGCACGCGCATGCCGGTCAGCCGCTGGATCTCGCTCGTCTTCTTTGCCATTGGGGCGATTGCCCTGCTCGCCGCTTCATTTCCCGGTGTGGCCGTCTATCTGATGGAAGAGACGGCAGGTGATTTCACCACGGCCGCCGCCAGCCAGGTGCTCGAATCCTGGACCGCCTATCGCAGCTTCCCACTCTGGCTCTGGTGGATCGGCTTTGCCCTGTCAGGCCTCGCCATTATCGAGTTTGCCCGCCGCCATGACGGCCTCGCCATCCTGTTCGCGATTGCCGCCAGCCTCGCAATTGGCTGGCACATCCGCATCTACATGCTGCCCAGCCAGGTCTGGGCGCACCCGACGGAAACCGCCCGCGCTGCGCTGGAAGAGGTTTGCGGCGTGCCTGGCGATGATGCCGAATGCAACACGACTGCGCCGAAGCGCATCCTCGCCCTCGGCTATGCCGAGCCGAGCTATGTCATGACCCTCGGCACACAGAACCTGCACCCGCCGGAAACACCGCTGGACCTGCCGGCCGATCCGTCAGCCTACCCGGTCGTCTACCTCATCAATTTCGAGGACCGCAAGGCCGAGCCGCCGATCATAGACGAAGTTGCCAGCCTGCGCGCGCAGGCCGAAAGCATGGGTCTCTGCATCACCGAGTCCGAGCCCTATTATGCGCTCAACTATTCGAACGGCGACCCGGTCAATTTCCGCGCCATCCGCTTTGATTCCGGCGGCTGTCCGGGCGGATGATCCGTCAGAAGCTGTAGTCCAGCCGCAGGCCATACGTGCGCGGGTCTGACCGGAATGTGTTGTAGCCGATGAAGCCATAGCCGGAGAGGGCATAATCCTCATCGGTCAGGTTGCGCCCCCACACGGTCAGGCTGAGGCCGGTACCGGTGAACGTGAAGGCCGCCTCGGCCTGCAGCGTGGTGAACCCGGCCTGCATCCGCGTCTCGAGGCCTTCCGGGTCGAGATAATAGTCGCCGCGATACTTGGCATGCGCCGCAAGGCTGGCGTCCACGCCCTGTGTCAGTGCGAAAGCATAGCGTCCGCCCAGCGTGGCCGACACATCCGGTGCGAAGGGCAGGGGATTGCCGTCAAACGTTGCGGCATTGCCGCCAATGTCGGTCACCTGATCGATCCCGGTATCGAGCAGGGTCAGCCCGGCATTCAGCGTCAGGCCGCTGGCCGGTTGCCATGTCACCTCTCCCTCGGCGCCCCGGACGGTTGCCGCATCAAGGTTCGACAGCGAGTTCGACGTGATGCTCGACCCGTCCGGCAAGGGGAAGTTCACGAAAATCCGTGCCTGCGGCGCATCATAATCCTGCCAGAACGCGGCGACGCTCCAGCTCAGCGTATCCGTCGCCCGCGCCTTGTAGCCAAGCTCGTACGCCGTCACCGATTCCGCATCGAACAGGCCCTCATCCGTGAAATGGGTCGCATTGTTCTGGACCTCGCCATTGAAGCCGCCCGACTTGTAGCTGTTCGACACGGACGCATAGGCCATGCCCGGACCCAGATCATAGGATAGTGCCGCATTGCCGCTGAGGCGCGTTTCGTCAATCACGTTCGATCCGAAGGCAAGGCCCAGCCCGCCGACATTATTGTAGCCGACAGTGCCGTCATCAAACACATGCCGCCCGCTGCCATCTCCTTCGATCCGCTCGTCTGTCACGCGCAGGCCCAGCGTGGCCGTCACGCGGTCCGCCAGGACGAACTCATTATGCGTGAAGGCGGCCAGCGCCGTGCGCGACTGGTTGATGTCGGTCACCAGAGACATCGCCGTTCCGGGTGATACCGGCGCCGGGCCCGCACGGCTTCCTGCGCCGACATAGGGGCACGTGCCCAGCAATGTGTCCTTGTCCAGCACGCCGCACCAGATCGTATAGGTCTGGCTGAAATCATCGGCCGATGCGCTGAGGCCCACCAGCGTATGGCCTCCGCTCCAGTCCGTCTGCAGGTGGAATTCCTGCGAATACTGGCGGAACGAGCGGTCATAAGCGAGGTTTGCGTTCAGGTTGGGGTTGCCGAACAGGGCGACGGCGCCGTCAAAGTCGAAACCGTATTGCTGGTCATAGCCTTCAAAGGCCGTCAGCGAGGCAAACTCCCAGCGCCCCAGCGCGCGGCTGTACTCGGCTGACACGCCATAGAAGGCATTGTCCGTGTCCTGCAGGCCATCGCCGGCAACGGCGATCTCGTGATCGCCAGGGGTAAGGCTGTCATTGCGCGGCGCAGCATTGACGCCATTGTCTTCCTCGTAATGCGTGCGCACCAGCAGTTCGCCGCCGCCCGCATTCTCCCAGAGCAGGCCGAGGCGCAGGCCGAATTCGTCGCGCACGCCGCCCGCGTCAGCCGGGCCGGACACATTGTCCAGCGCCGCATCGCGCGAAAGATACCGCCCGGCGAGGCGATAGCTGAAGCCGTTACCAAGCGCGTTCCCGTAGGCGCCGCCAAGGTCCACCCGATCGAAATTGCCATAGCCGGCCCGCACATAGCGGCGCTGGTTCTCGCCCGGCCTGACCGAGATGAAATTGATCGCGCCGCCCGAGGCATTGCGGCCATACAGCGTGCCCTGCGGGCCTTTCAGCACCTCGATCCGCTCCAGGTCGTACAGCATCAGGCCAGTCTGGACGTTGGTTGCGAGGTAGACGCCATCGGCATAGACCGCAGCCGCCGTCGGTGTCAGCGCCTGATGGTCCACCGCGCCAATGCCTCGGATCTGGAAGGCCACCTGCGTGCCATTGGCCACCGCCGCGTCGACGCCGGTCAGCAGATCTGTCACATCCTCAGCGCCCAGATAGGCATCCGTCAGTTTCAGGTCATCCGTACCGATCACGCTGACCGACATGGGTATATCGGTCAGCGGCGCGGCGCTGGGCGTTGCGGTCGTAACAACCGGGTCCAGGCGCCTTGGCGTATCGCCGGTTTCGGCGAGTGCAGGAGCAGAAATCGAGACAATCAGGAGCGTGGCGGGGAGGATGCAAATGGTTTTCATTCGCCGCACTTAGGCGAGCTGAGAATCCTTTGCAACTGTTGCATTTGTTACGATTTACATGACGCAGCAGTCACCGTTTCGGTGACGCCTAAGTCATATTTCTACGCGGCATTCGGTGAGTGTACGGTCTAACGTGGGGCGCGTTTTGCCAGGATGCGCTGCAATGTCCGGCGGTGCATGTTGAGGCGCCGGGCCGTCTCGGAGACGTTGTGATTGCACAGCTCATAGACGCGCTGGATGTGTTCCCAGCGCACGCGGTCGGCCGACATCGGGTTTTCCGGCGGGGCAGGCTTCTCGTCTTTCGATGCCGTAAGGGCACGAATGATATCGTCCACATCGGCAGGCTTGGACAGATAGTCGACTGCGCCCGCCTTGACGGCGGCAACGGCCGTCGCGATGGCGCCATATCCGGTCAGGATCACGGCGCGGGCCTCCGGGCGGTGCTTTTGCAGCACGTCAACCACGTCCAGCCCGCTGCCATCTTCCAGGCGCAGGTCCAGCACGGCAAAGGCCGGTGGGTTCAGGCGGGCAATATCCTTGCCTTCGCTGACGGTTGAAACGGCTGACACAACAAAGCCGCGCTGGGCCAGCGCGCGTGCCATGCGCTGAACGAAGGGGCCGTCATCGTCCATGACGAGACAGGAGCGGTCCTCCACATCCTTGAGGCTTTCGTGCACGTTTACAGACACCGGGCGGTCCATGTCCGCATTCCTTCTAATGATTCCAGAACAATATAGGTCTTTTGCATGCGCTAGGCCAATTTAGAAGCCTCTAGCGCTGCACGTGGCCACAGGGCCTGCACGACGGCGCCGCGCTTGGGGGGGGTGCGGTTGCGTGTGGCAATGCGTCCGCCGGTGCGTTCGATCAGGGTTTTGGCGATGAAAAAGCCGAGACCCATGTCGCCACCGCCCAGCTGCGCCTCGCTGCGCTGCGAGACATAGGGCTCGCCCAGCTTGGGCATGACCTCGGCTGCAAAGCCCGGGCCGTCATCGGTGATGGTGATCAGGATCTGGTCGTCGGTCCAGGAGGCAACGGCCGTCACCCGCGTGTCGGCAAAGCTGACGGCGTTTTCGATGAAGGCCCCCAGCGCGTGCAGAATTTCGGGGCTGCGGTTCAATACGGGCGCCCTGGGTTCGCCCCGTTCGCCGGGACCGGCCCGCACGATCAGTTCAACTCCCAGCCCCTTGAACGGGGCAGCTGATTCCTCGACCAGCGCGTCCAGCGGCATCAGGGCGTGCACAATGTCGGTCGCCTCGCGGGCCTCGCGTATCGTCGCTAGGATCGCGCGGCACCGGTCGGCCTGTTCGGCGATCAGGTTCACATCCTCGAAATTGGGGTGGTCAGGGCCGATTTCCGACAGGAGTTCCTTGGACACAAGGTGAATGGTCGCCAGCGGCGTGCCCAGTTCATGCGTCGTCATGGCTGACATGGCGCCCAGCGCCGACAGTTTCTGCTCACGCGCCATCACCACGCTGGCCGCGTCGAGCGCCCGCACGAGACGCGCTTCATCCTGGCTGACCCGTACGGCTGACAGGGAAAAGAACACAACGCCCACCGCCAGCGCCGTGAACTGGCCCCACTGGAACAAAGGCGGCAGGCTGATCACTTCAATGCCGGCCCAGGGCAGGGGCATGGTGAACAGGGGCATTGCGGCAGCCGATGCAAGGGCCAGAATGGCGACCATGGTGGCGCGCGCCTGTGACACCGACAGGGCCGCCACGGTCACAGGTGCCAGCAGCAGCAGCAGGAAGGGGTTGGACAGGCCGCCCGTCACGGTGATCAGCGCGGCCAGCTGCAAAGTGTCAAAGGCCAGCTGCAGACTCGCTTCCCATCCCCGCGTCAGGCGCTGGCTCTGGAAGGCAAAGGCCAGGAACACGTTCAGCCAGGCGGATGCGGCAATAATCGCCAGGCACAGTGCCAGCGGCACTTCGAAACGCATGACAAAGGCCACGAACAGGACAGCCGCCGTCTGGCCCGCCACCGCCAGCCAGCGCAGCGTGATGAAGGTACGCAGCCGCGTCCGGCCCAGCGCCGATTGCGCTGACCCCAGTCCTTCGGGTGCCAGCGTGAAAACGGCGTCGTCCAGCCCGTAACGGGAATCGCGGGTGATATCGTCCATGCCCTGCTTATGCGGCAGCGTGACGCTTGCGCCAAGCGGGCTGATGGCGGCATATCGCGGCCATGACCCTCCCTTACCGCACCCTTGCCGCCGCCCTTGGCGCCCTTGCCGCCACCGCCTGCAGCCCCTCAGATGCGCCATCCGACACCACACCTGCACCCGCCAAGGCCCGGTCCGGCGGCGCGCAATCGGGCTGTCTCAGCCGGTCCTATCCAGAGATTGGCGGGCCCATATCGCTCGTCAACGACAAGGGCGAAGCGGTCACCGAGGATAATTTCAAGGGTCGCCCGGCATTGATTTATTTCGGTTTTACCTATTGCCCGGATGTCTGCCCGATGACACTGGTCAGCATCGCGCGCGCCTACAGGACGCTGCCGGAAGGCTTGGAACCGCCGCAAACACTGCTGATCTCGGTCGATCCCGAGCGCGATACGCCTGAAACCCTTGCCCAATACGTCACAACCGCTGCGTTTCCCGACAATCTCGTCGGCCTGACCGGCACGACGGAACAGGTCCGCGCAGCAGCCGATTCCTTCATCGCCGACTATTCGCGCATCGATGATGACAGCAGCTCGGCCGGCTACACGATGGACCATACCAGTCTGCTCTACCTGATGGACGCGGACTGGAAGCTGAAGACGTTCTTCACCCATGAGGATACGAGCGAAACCATCGCCGCATGCCTTGCCGAGGTGCTGGAAGACTAGGCAGGGCCCCGTCCGGCGGACAGGGCCCTGCAGGGATCAGGCAAACAGGCTGGCCGCAAAGAAGGCGAAGAAGCCGCCGATCAGGAATGCCGCAAGGCTGATCCACCAGACAATCCAGCTGACGCGCCGCGCACGCGTGCAGGCCCGCGCGGCAGCCGGATCAATCGGGCAGGGCAGCGAGCGGGCATGCCATTGCCATGCCCCGGAGAGCGCAATCATCGCTCCTGCGATCGCAAACACCAGCACCTTGTTCCTGCCGAGCCAGGTGATCTGCGGCACGGCTTCAATCAGCCCGGCCATGACGGCACCCGCTCCCAGGCTCACCAGCAGGGCGGGCAGGGCGCAGCAGACCAGTGTGCCGGTCGAGGTGAACAGGGAGAGAAAGGCCGGCAGCGTGCTCGGAGATCTGATCTCTTCGCTCATACGCCACCTGCGCGCTTGATTTCCACGAGCGCGTAGCCGGACTTGCGGATCAGCTTGCCGACGGTTTCGTCATCAAGTGTCTGGCCCTTCTTCATGCCAAGCACGACTTCGCCATTGTCGAGGTCGACCTTGACGGTCTCCACGGCGGCCTGCTTGCCGAAGACTTTCCGGATCGACTGAGCGCAGAAATCGCAGACCAGGCCGTTGACCCTGGCGGTCACGGTTTCGCCCGAAGCGGCGGGCGTGGCCTCCCTGTTCGCTGACGGTGCCGGGCGAACGGCGTCAGCATGCGCGGAATGGTCCATCTTGGAATGGTCCATAGGCGCCGGTTCAGTCGTCTCCTGCGCAAAGGCGGGCGCAGCGAACAGGCTGAGGGCGAGGGATGAGAGAGCAATCGTGAATTTTTTCATGGGTTTATTCCTTTGGGTTCAGAACCGGATGATCCAGTTCGCAAGCAATTCTTCTGTTTCAACGGTGTAGCCGAGCTCGACCATCTGGACGCCCTTGAAGAAACGTATCAGGGGGGTCGTGGTGACAGGCTCTGCTGCCTCCGGCTGGTTATCCACCTGCAGCATGAGCCAGGTGTGGAGATCGCCATAGTCACCGATATAAGGCGCGACGCCGATGCGCCCGCTATGGCTGACACTCTGATTGCCCGGAAAGTCGGTGGCGCGCGTCTCGAAAGACGTGAACCATCGGCGGGTTTCCCAGTCCGCAGCGAAACCGGCAATGCCGCCAGGTTGCGCTCTGGCGCTGCCGAACGGATCTGCCTGGCCTGCGGCCAGTTTCAGATAGAGATTGCCCTGGCTGGCAGGGCCGTTCCATCGCTTCAGAAGGCGATTGTACTGAATGCCGGTGAACTGGATATCGTCCGTCCAGTTGCGTTCGACATAGAGGCCAACGGAATCGAAGGCCGTGGGAGAATAGTGGATATGCAATGAGGCGTAATCCCCATTGTTCATCTGCATGGCTGTCCAGCCGCCCGCATATGAAACGGGTCTGGCTTCGGCGACCGGCGCAAGGACGGCCAAGGTCAGACAGGCCGCGGCAGGCGCGGCGTAAGATAGGAAGGTCAATGCCTTCTCCTCTGTTTCGGATTGATCCTGGGCTTACAAGAGCAGGATCAGGCGCGCGGAGGTGGCGGTTCCGGAACAGACGGGCAGGAGGTGGCCGACTCGCCAAACGGCTTGTCGAAGGAAGGCGGGAAAGGCGCGGCGAGACTGACAGGGTGTGGCGCGCCAGGCAAAGAGGCGAGAATGGCGGGGCAGCAGCAGGCGGTCATCCCGGGCATATCCGTGCTGTCGGAAGGTGCCGGATCGCTGTCATGCATTGCGCCCATGTCGCAATCATCCTGCAGGCTCATCGCGCCCTGATGGGGCATTTGCATGTCGGCTGTGCGGCATTTGTCCTGCGCTGCGGCAGCAGCGCCAGCAGCCAGCAGCCATAGGCTCAGGCAAAGGAGGGCTAGTCTGAAGGCCCTTCGGCTTCCTCTATCGCCCCGGACCGCTGCCGGGTCAATTCACGAAGGCTTGACCTATTCAGCTGTCCAGCCGCCATCAATGGACAATTCTGCGCCATTGATCTGGTCGGCGTCCGGTGAGCAGAGGAAGGCGGCAAACCCCGCAATCTGTTCAACGGTCACGAATTCCTTGGTCGGCTGGGCTTCAAGGATGACGTCCTCGATCACCTGGTCCCGCGTCATGCCCCGCGCCTTGGCCGTATCGGCAATCTGCCCATCGACAAGGGGCGTATGGACATAGCCGGGGCAGAGCAGGTTGCAGCGAACCCCATGCCTTGCCCCTTCAAGTGCGGTTACCTTGGTGAGGCCCGCAAGGCCGTGCTTGGCGGTTACATAGGCAGACTTGAACGGCGAGGCGACCTTGGCATGCGCGCTGCCGGTATTGATGATGCGGCCCCAGCCCTTTGCCTTCATGCCCGGCAGGGCCATGCGGGTCGTGTGGAAGGCCGCTGTCAGGTTGAGCGCGATAATGAGGTCCCATTTTGCAACCGGAAATTCCTCAATCGGCGCGACGTATTGCATGCCGGCATTGTTGACCAGAATGTCCACACCGCCGAAATCGCGCGCAGCATAGCCCATCATGCCCTCAATCGCGTCCGGATGGGTGAGATCGGCTCCGGAATAGCCCACCTTGACACCAGATTCCTTCGCCAAACCCGCGCGCTCTGCCTCGATGACCGCTTCGTCACCAAAGCCGTTCAGGATGATATTGCACCCCAGACGCGCAAGGCGGGTTGCAATCGCTTTGCCGATCCCGCTCGTCGAGCCGGTAACGAGTGCAGTTTTTCCGCTTGGCATGGTGATGTCTCCTTGAGGCGCGGGCGCGCTGTGTTTAGGGATAGTAGCGGCCTCGGGAGGGCCATCGCGAATATGTGTTCAGGATAGGGTGGTTCAATGGACGGTGAAATCGGTGCTTTTGTCGAAGCGTTTCCACGCTTCCTGCTCTGGACGACTTCTGCCGGAGTCATGCTGCTGGTCGCAAGCACTATCTATATATTGCTGACGCCCTGGAAGGAACTTGCCCTCGTCAAGGGCGGCAACGCCTCCGCCGGGCTCGCTCTTGCCGGTGCGATTGCCGGACTGGCCATTCCGATTGCCTCGACCCTGGCCTCGAGCGTGTCCCTGCTCGATCTGCTCATCTGGGGCGTCATTGCCCTGTTGCTGCAACTGATCGTGTACCGGCTGGTCGATGTCGTGCTGCGTGACATTCCCCAGCGCATCGAGCAGGATCAGGCGGGTGCTGCCATCGTGCTGATCGCGGCGAAGCTCTCGTCGGCGATCATTCTGGCTGCCGGGTTGTGGGATCCTGCGCTACAACGGTTTTAAGTCTCGGAGGCAGTTACGCAGATGAGGTCATTTGATTGGGCATTGTACCTCCTGGTGTTCTGCGTCGTTGTCGGGACGTTGTTTGCCAATGAAAACAATGCCGACGCGCCTGAGCCGCCGCCGACCTCCCTGGAGTCCGACGGCCCGACCCTGCCGCCGCCATCCATTCTGGACGAACAGATTCTCGTGCAGGTCGACGCGCCAAAGGATGGCATCGGCACGGCCTTTGCCGTGAACAACCAGGGCGACTGGATCACGGCCCGCCATGTCGTTGACGGCTGTAACAGTGTCGGCCTGCTGGTTGCGCCTGACCAATATGTGCCGGTTGAGCGTGTCACGGTTGATCCCGACAGCGATCTGGCACTGATTTCGACCGGCCGCAGTCCCAGTTCCGTCAGGCTCGCCCTCGGCAAGCCCTTGCGGATCGGCGATGAGGGCTATCATGTCGGCTATCCGCAGGGGCGGCCGGGCGAGGTGGCGACCAAGCTACTGTCGCGGTCCAAACTGATCACGCGGGGGCGCCGCGATGGCGCCGAACCTATCCTGGCATGGGCGGAAATCGGCCGCACGCAGGGCCTGACGGGCACGCTTGGCGGGATTTCCGGCGGGCCGGTCTTTGACAAGGATGGCGGTGTGCGCGGCGTGATTGTTGCCGAAAGCCCCCGGCGTGGCCGCATCTATACGGCGGCGCCATCCTCGGTTGAGGCCTTCCTGACAAGCCTTGACGTTTCGACCGTCGACGGGCCGCATGAAAGCTTCACCGTGCATACTTACGGGCCGCAATCGGACAATGCCCGCCGCAGGCTGCAGGTGGTCAAGGTCGCCTGCCAGGTCAGGCCATGACCGATTTTGCCAGCCGCCTGACCCTTGCGGCGCGCACGACCGGTCCGCTCTGCGTCGGCATTGATCCCCATCCGGGACGGGTTCCGGCCCTGTTTGGCGGCGACACGCCTGAAGGGCTGGCCAGATGGGGCGAGGCGATCATCTCTGCGGTTGCCGGGCGCGCCTGCGTAATCAAGCCGCAAGTCGGGCTGTTCGAGCGGCTTGGACCCGATGGCATGCGTGCCCTGCAGCGGGTCTGCCAGGCCGGGAAGGCAGCCGGACTGATCGTGATCGCCGATGCCAAGCGCGGCGATATCGGCTCCACCGCCGAAGGTTATGCGCAGGCCTATCTTGGCAAGGACGCGCCCTTTGCCTGCGATGCAGTGACCGTCAATCCGTATATGGGCATGGACACGCTGGACCCCTTCCTGACTGCGGCCGAAGCCAATGGCAAAGGCGTTGTCGTTCTTGCCCGCACATCCAATCCCGGCGCGGCAGACTTCCAGACACGCGACATGGGCGGCGCGCCGCTTTACGCGCGGGTGGTTGAGGCCTTGCAGCCGGCGATTGCGCGGCTGGAGGGGGCAAGCGGCTGGTCGAGCCTCATGCTGGTTGCAGGGGCCACCGGGCCGGATGAGGCGCGCGCCCTGCGGAAACTGGCACCGAGCTGTCTGTTTCTCGTGCCCGGCTATGGCGCACAGGGGAGTGGCGCAGAGGACGCGCTGGCTGGTTTTGTCCGGCGCGGAAATCACCTGGAAGGCGGCGTCGTGAACGCGTCGCGGTCAGTGAATTTCCCATCGGGCGCGGCTGAGGCAAGGGATCTGGCCGAATGGCAAACCACCATCACCAGTGCCATTGAAAGCGCGCAGGCTGATCTGACCGCATTGAGCGGCCTGGCAGAGCCCGCCCGGAGCTAACCTAGCGACATATCTCGACAAATGCGGGTGAAGGTCTAGCATCCGTGATCAAATCACCAGGCGGCGTCAGACCGTTCCAGACAAACCAAGGGGAGACATCAGGCCATGACACATTGGCGATCATTCATCATCGCGGGCGGCGCACTGGCCGTGCTTGCGGGCTGCGCCCCGAAAGAAAAGGCAGAGGTGGCCGAGAAACCGGTCGAAACCGCATTCGCGGCGGTTGATACTGACCGCATCAGGACGGCGAGTGGCGGGGCCGAATGGCTCACCTATGGCGGCACCTATGATGAGCAGCGCTATTCGACGCTGACAGGGATCAATACCGAAAACGTCGGCCGCCTTGGCGTGGCCTGGACCCAGGACCTTGCGACGAATCGGGGCGTCGAGGCCACACCCATCGTTGTCGATGGCGTCATGTATGTGACCTCGGCCTGGTCGGTTGTCTACGCGCTGGACGCGAAAACGGGCGAGTCCCTGTGGACCTATGATCCCGACGTGGACCGCGCGGTGGGCGTGAAGGCCTGTTGCGATGTCGTGAACCGGGGCGTCGCCGTGCTGGACGGCAAGGTCTATGTCGGCGTGATTGATGGCCGGCTTGAAGCGCTCGACGCAAAGACCGGCGCGCGCGTGTGGAGCACGGTGACCGTTGACCAGGCCAAGCCCTACACGATCACGGGCGCGCCGCGCGTCGTGAACGGGAAGGTCCTGATCGGCAATGGCGGCGCCGAACTGGGCGTGCGCGGCTACCTGACGGCCTATGACGCGCAGACCGGCAAGAAACTCTGGCGTTTCTACACGGTCCCAAATCCAAGCAAACAGCCCGACCTTGAAGTGTCCGACAGCGCATTTGAGGCGATTGGCAACGTGACCTGGGGTGATGAAGGCGCATGGGTGACCGATGGCGGCGGCGGTACGGTCTGGGATTCGATCGTGTATGACACGGTGAATGACCAGATCATCTTCGGCGTCGGCAACGGTTCGCCGTGGAACCGGACGTTCCGCGACCCGTCCGGCGGCGACAACCTGTTCCTGTCATCCATCGTGGCGGTTGATGCCAGCACGGGTACGTACAAGTGGCACTTCCAGACGACACCCGGCGACAATTGGGACTATACGGCCACGCAATCGATCATCCTGGCGGACCTGCCGCTGGGCGAGAATGGCGCGCCGCGCCGGGTCGCCATGCAGGCGCCCAAGAACGGGTTCTTCTATGTCCTCGATGCGGCCACGGGCGAGTTCCTGTCAGGCGATGCCTTTGTGCCGATGAACTGGGCGACCGGCCTTGACGAGAATGGCCGGCCGATTGAGGTGCCCGAGGCACGTTATGGCAAGGAGCCATACGAACAGCTGCCCGGGCCGCTCGGCGCGCACAATTGGCAACCGATGGCCTACAATCCGGACACACAGCTCGCCTATATCCCGGCGCAGGAAATCCCGCAGGCCTATGTTGAGGATCCGCGCTTTGTGTCCAAGGCCGTGGGCTGGAATACCGGCGCCGACTTCTCGGCAGGTATCCCGCCCATCGCTCCGCCTGACGTGACCAGATTCCTCCGCTCGACCCTCAAGGGCCGGCTGATCGCCTGGGATCCGGTGAAAGCCGAACCACGCTGGACGGTCGAGCATGAGAATGCGTGGAATGGCGGTGTCCTGACCACGGCCGGCAATCTCGTCTTCCAGGGCAAGCTCAACGGCGACTTTGTCGCCTATAATGCGGCAACCGGCGAAAAGCTGTGGAGCCAGAACGTGAAGTCCGGCGCAGCTTCGGGGCCCGGCACCTATTCGATTGATGGCGAACAGTATGTGACGATCACGACCGGCTGGGGCAGCGCGTTCGCCCTGACGGCCGGGTATGCCTATGACGAGAAGGTGCCTTCCACCGTCGGCAAGGTGGTGACGTTCAAGATTGGCGGCACCGGCATGATCGCCGATGCGGAGTTCGCACCGATTGACCGGACCGTGAAAGCCGACGCGTTCGGTGACGAGGCCATGATCGCCCGGGGCGCCGTCGCCTTTTCGCGAAACTGCATGGTGTGCCATGGCGCGCTGGCGGCAAGTTCCGGCGTGCTGCCCGATCTGCGCTGGTCTGCGATCACCGGCAATGCAGAGGCCTGGAAAGGCGTCGTCCTTGACGGCAACCTGGCGGCCAATGGCATGGTGTCCTTTGCCGAATTCGTCAGCCCTGAAGAGTCGGAGGCCATTCGTGCCTATGTCCTCGCGCAGGGCCACGCCATGACAGATGCGGCCGACGGCGAAGAATAGGCCCACCATCATCTGCAAATGATGTGGCGCGTCCTTCCGGGGCGCGCTACACTTTTGTGATGCAGTTCCTGATCGGCATTCTTGGCATTCTGGTGGCTATCGGCATCTGGTCGTGGCGCTTGCGCATGGCGCGTGAAGGCGCGCGGGCGGCCGCCGACATGGCCCGGACAGCGGCCAGCCTGCCGCGCCGCATGGCCTTCAAGTACCGGTCCGGGCGCAACGGTCTCGACCTGATCGACGATCCGCGCGAAGCGGCTGCCATCATGATGATGGAACTGGCGCGAGCACGCGGCGGCCCGCTGACCGACCGGCAAAGCGACTCGATGACCGAGGAAATGATGCAGCATTTCAATTTCACGCGGGACGAGGCGCACGAACTGGTGGGGCATGCCGCATGGGTCACGAACAAGGCGCCGCTGCCGCAGGAAACCATGCGCCGCCTCAGCCAGAAGATCGTCAGTGACCGCTATCTCGGCCCGAAGGAAGTGGTGGATCTGGACAGCATGCTGGTTGCCGTCTCCGAGGCGGAAGGCACGCCAACGCGGGACCAGCTGTCCCTGCTGCAGATCTTTCGCGATCGCGCCGGTCTGAAGACATGATCGCACCCCCGGTTGCGATGTTGCAAGGCAGCCATTAGAGGCAGGCGAATGACCGAGACACTTCCTGCGGCCTATCGCGCGCGCATACGCAACGATAACTGGCACAATTATTCCGTGCTGCGCCATGGCGCGTTTGACGGCATGCTGGTGACATCAAAGAATTCCGGCACGCACTGGCTGAAATACATGCTGGCGATCGCGATTGCCGACACGCATGGTATCGCGCGCCCGAAATACTTCTCAGAGAATGCCGTGCGTCCCTATATAGGCTGGCCGAAAGACAAGCCGGTTTTCCCTCAGATACCACGCCTGGCCTTCAGCCATACAATCCCGCACCGCCTCACCGACTGGGGCTGGGCCCGGCGCCTTGCCGGCCTGCCGCCTTATGTACTGGCCGTGCGCCACCCCATGGCGATCTTGGCGAGCCACCACGCCAAATGGGAATATGACATCCAGGTTGACTGGCTGACCTATTTGCAGGGCGACCCGGCGGGCAAGCAGTATCGCTGCGACATCTACTGGCTGGCGCGGTTCTGGAACCGCTGGGGCGATGTGCGCCATGATGCACCTGACCTGATCCTCAATGTCCATTACGAGGAGACGCTGAAGGATGCGCGCGCCGTGCTGGAGGCCGTCGCCGCACACTGGTCGCTTGATCTGGCGCCGGACGCGATTGATGCAGCTCTCGATGCCGGCACCAAGGAAGAGATGGCGAAGCATACTGACCCGGACGCAGAGCCGAACGTGCTGCAGAACCGCAAGACCTCGCTGGATGAGCTGTTTACGGGCGCGGCCATGGACGTTTACCGCAAGCAGGCAAGGGCCCTGTTCCGGCACGATCTCGGCTACGACCTGCTCACGCCTCCGGCTTGACGTATCCGCTGGAGCGGCCTTCCGGGCCATAGGCGATCCACCACGGCTCTGCCCTGGCCTGGTCTTCAAGGACAAGGAATTTCGGATCGTGCAGCACGGCGTCGGCATAGGCCTGCGCCGTGGGACCAAGGGGCAGGTCATAGGTGCGGAAGCGGGTGACAACGGGCGCGTAGAAGGCGTCGGCTGCGCTCCATTCGCCAAACAGGAAGGGCCCGTCCTGGCCAAAGCGGCTGCGCAGGTCGCACCAGAGGGCATCGACCCTTGCGACATCGGCTGCCAGCGCGGGTGTCATGTCCGGCCGCGTGTGGCGTGCGCGAATGTCCATCGGGCAGAGACTGCGCAGCGCCTGAAAGCCGGCGTGCATTTCCGACACGGCCGCGCGGGCAACGGCGCGGGCGGCGGCCTCCCGCGGCCAGACCTGGCCGGGCCTTGCCCATTCGGCGATCCATTCGGTAATGGCAAGGCTTTCCCAGACCGTCAGGCCATCCCAGATCAGGAGCGGCACTTTGGCGGTCGGGCTGATCTCCTTCAGCCGTGCCGATGTGTCAGGAAAGTCGAGCGGCACGATAATCTCTTCCACCGGCAGGCCGACATGGCGTGCGACGAGCAGGGGGCGGATCGACCAGCTCGAATAGTTCAGGTTTCCAAGGACGAGCTGTTTCATGCCGGTTTGCCTTCCCCGATTGACCAGCGCACTTCGTGGATGCTCACCTCGCCGAAGACGCCTGCCTGCGTGTAGGGGTCCTGTGCGGAGAGGGCCCGTGCGGCGGCAAGGCTGTCAGCGGTGACGAGAAAGACTGACCCGATCATGGTCTCGCCATCCTCAGCCAGGAGCGGACCGGCCATGTGGACAGTGTCTCCAAGGCTGACGGCCCATTCAAGATGGGCAGGGCGGGTCCGGGCGCGCAGCGCGGCGCCGCCATCCTTCTTGTCCAGGCAGTGAAAGCAGAACAATGGCATGGATGATCCTCGCGACTTGGTTGAGTGTGGGAATCGCTATGGCATATTGCTTGCGTGCCGCCTAGCTGGCGGCCGGTCCGGCCAATGTTCACTGAATGAATCATTGATCCTTCAGGAATTGGGAGTATGATTTTCATATGAACGATATAACAGACACCCGCGAGCAGATCCTGAACGCCGCCATGGAGCGGATTCACCACTATGGTTACGGCAAGACGACCATGTCCGAAATTGCCCGTGACTGCAGCATGTCAGCAGGCAACATCTACCGGTTCTTCGCCTCGAAGATCGACATTGCCGAAGCCATGGCACGCAAGTTCAACGCCAAGGTCTTCGAGGACTATGCCGCCATCGCGCGCAAGAAAACATCAGCATCTTCAAGGCTCCGCGAGTTTTTCGAGATGAGTCTGGAGCGGACCTACAGCGCCATTGAAGAGGATGCGAAAATCCTGGAAGTGGCCAATGTGCTCAAGCAGGAACGCCCGCTCTATTTCAATGAACAGATGGCGCAGGAACGCGTTTACATGGTGCAGATCCTGAGTGACGGCGTGCAGTCCGGGGAGTTCCGGGCGCTCGACCGGCCGGAGGAAACGGCCGAATTCATGCAGTCAGCCCTGATGAAATTCCGATTCCCGCAACTGTTCTCGGCCCTTTCCCTGCCGAAATTGCAGCGGGAACTGGACGGCGTCCTCAACCTGTTGCTGGCATCGCTTTCCTGTGGTGCGCGAACGCCCGACAAATGAAGAAATATAAACGCTGAATAAAATTGAAATTGTTCATTGATTATTTTTCAGGGTCCGCTATATTGAGGTCATGGAAGACTATGGTGCCTTCCAACAGACCCTGATGAGCGACCCAATGACCCTCTCGAAAACTGAAGCCCGCCAATCCCTGTATGCCCTGATGGCAGCCATCCCGTTCGCCGTTGCCATCTTTGCAGCCACGCTCGCCCTTGCTGAATTTGCAGTCTAGTGCCGGCTGATCAGGCCTTGGCGCCCTTGAGCCCCGTGGCATAGGCTGGATCGCGCGTCGCCGACGCCTCATCCAGCGGCCACCGGGGTCTCGCACCGGCGCCAAGGTCTCCCGCCCCGTCGATCAGCCCTGCGGCCATCCGCTCGGCCCCGACAAGGGCGATCATCGCCGCATTGTCCGTACAGTGCCGCAAAGGCGGCGCGATAAGCTGCCCCCCACACGACACAGCTTCCGTTTCGAGCGCCGTTCGGATGGCCTGGTTTGACGCCACGCCCCCGGCCACCACGAAACGGACGCTTTCCCCCTTACCCGGATCAAAGCCTTCAAGTGCGCGGCGCGCCTTGCCGCCGAGCACGTCGCAGACGGCTGCCTGAAAACTGGCGCAGAGGTCTGCGAGGCGTTGATCCGTCAGCGGCGCTTCGGCGGCGGCGCGGGCGACGGCGGTTTTCAGGCCTGCAAAGCTCATGTCGAGGCCGGGCCGGTTCATCAGCGGACGGGGGAAGGCAAAGGCTTGTCCGTCGCCGGATTTCGCCAGCCGTTCCACCGCCGGGCCGCCCGGAAAGCCGAGGCCGAGCAGCTTGGCCGTCTTGTCGAAAGCTTCGCCGACGGCATCGTCAATGGTCGAGCCGAGGCGCGTGTACTGGCCAAGGCCGCGCACTTCCAGGAACTGGCAATGGCCGCCGGACACCAGCAGCAGGAGGTAGGGGAAGGCGCAGTCGCCGCCGAGCCGGGGGCTGAGCGCGTGGCCTTCGAGGTGGTTCACGGCGATGAAGGGTTTGCCGGCCGCCTGCGCTATGGCCTTGCCGGTCATCATGCCGACCAGCACGCCGCCGATCAGGCCGGGGCCGGATGTCGCAGCGACGCCGTCGAGCGCGTCATAGCCAATGCCCGCCTCGCGCATGGCGGCGGCGACCGTCCGGTCGGCAATCTCGGCATGGGCCCGCGCAGCGATCTCCGGCACGACGCCCTGATAGGGCGCGTGTTCTTCCAGCTGCGTGTGGATCACGTCCGACAGCAGCGTCGCGCGCCCGTTTTCAAGGCGCAGCACGGCGGCGGCGGTCTCGTCGCAGCTGGATTCAATGCCGAGGAGGGTGAGCGGTCGCGTCATCGAAGGGCATATAGCCTTGTCCGGCCCGTGGTAGAAGCACCGATGTCGGCGCGCATGGCGGGGCGCGGGAAAAAAGTTTGTAAGAAATCTGCAGGTCGTCAGACTAAGCGCCTATGACACAGACACGGGATCAGGATGCGCATTACCGCGAAGCAGCGAAGGTCTTTGGCCCGGCGCTGCAGCGTCTGGCACGTGCCACCGAAGCCAATGCCGAACGCCAGCGCGACCTGTTGCAGGACATGCATGTCGCCCTCTGGCGCAGCCTGTCCCGGTTTGATGGCCGCTGCAGCCTCAGCACCTGGGTCTACCGGGTCGCACACAATACGGCGGCCAGCCATGTGGATCGCGAGCGGCGGCGCAACACGGGCGCCGTCGCACTGGACGATGCTGGCGACCTGCCGGATGCCGAAAGCCTGTCGCAGATCGTTGAGCGCAGTGATGCCCTGGAGCGCCTGAATAGCTGGATCCGGGGGCTGAAAACCGCTGACCGCCAGATCATGACGCTTTACCTCGAAGACCTGCCGGCCAGCGACATTGCGGAGATTGCCGGCCTGTCGCCCGGTGCGGTGGCGACCCGAATTTCCCGCCTCAAACATCAATTATCGAAGGATTTTCAGGAGCAAACTCATGCCTGATCGCGATCCCCTGCAATCCCTCTGGTGCCAGCAGAAAGAGGAGACATTCACCATGTCCATGGCTGAAATACATGCGCGTGCAACCCGGTTCCAGTCCGGCATCCGGACCCGGAACCTGACCGAATATGTCGCCGGCCTGCTCGTTATCGGCGTTTTCGGCTGGGTGGCCTGGCTTGTGCCTGAACCGGTCGTGCGGCTGGGCGCGGGCCTGATCATTGCCGGCGCGGTCTATGTCATGTGGAAACTGCATGTGCTGGCAGGCGCGTCCTCGCGGGCAGAGATTGACCAGGCCGTCAGCCTTGCCGACTTCCACCGCAGGGCCTTGCAGCGCCAGCGCGACGCGCTGGCCACGGTCTGGCGCTGGTATCTTGCGCCCTTCGTGCCGGGCATTCTGGTGTTTGTCGGCGGCACGTCACTGGTGGCAGACACCGGATTGCCCCTGATGGCGCGCCTGACCAGTTTTGCCTTCAGCGCTGCCATGGTGGCAGGCCTGTTCACGGCCATCGCCTGGCTCAATGCCCGCGCCGTGAAGGAGATCGACGCGCAGATTGCGGAACTGGAGCAATAGGCGCTTGCGTGGGTCCCGTGCGATGACGCCCGGAAGCCCCGGCCCGCCCTTCGACGTCGCACAGGGTGAGCGCTTTGGGAGGACAGCCTAGTCGTTATCCATGCGCAGGGCCGCCACGAAGGCTTCCTGCGGGATTTCGACCTTGCCGAACTGGCGCATGCGCTGTTTGCCCTTCTTCTGTTTTTCCAGAAGCTTTTTCTTGCGGGTGGCGTCGCCGCCATAGCATTTGGCGGTCACATCCTTGCGCATGGCGGAGATGGTTTCGCGGGCAACGACCCGGCCGCCAATGGCCGCCTGGACGGGGATCTTGAACATCTGGCGGGGGATCAGGTCTTTGAGGCGTTCGCACATCTGGCGGCCACGGCTCTCGGCCCGGTCGCGGTGGACCAGCATGGCGAGCGCGTCGACGGGCTCCTCGTTCACCAGGATCTGCAGCTTCACGAGGTTCTCGGCCCGGTGGCCGACGATCTCGTAGTCGAAGCTGGCATAGCCGCGGCTGATGGATTTGAGGCGGTCGTAGAAGTCGAACACGACCTCGTTGAGCGGCAGTTCGTATTTCACCATGGCCCGACCCCCGACATAGGAAAGCTCGGTCTGGATGCCGCGGCGGTCCTGGCAGAGTTTCAGAATGGCGCCGAGATATTCGTCGGGCGTGTAGATGGTGGCGTTGATCCAGGGCTCGCGGATCTCGGAGACCTTCACGACATCGGGCATGTCGGCCGGGTTGTGCAGCTCGATCTCGGTGCCGTCGGTCATGGTGATCTCGTAGACCACGCTGGGCGCAGTGGCGATCAGGTCGAGGTCGAACTCGCGGCTGAGGCGTTCCTGGATGATCTCGAGATGGAGGAGGCCAAGGAAGCCGCAGCGGAAGCCCATGCCGAGCGCGGCAGAGGTTTCCATTTCCCAGGTGAAGCTCGCATCGTTGAGGCGCAGCTTGGACATGGCGGCGCGAAGGTCGTCAAAGTCGCCGGCATCCATGGGGAAGAGTCCGCAGAAGACGACCGGCTGGACTTCCTTGTAGCCAGGAAGGGCCTTGTCGCAGGGGCGCTTGTCTTCGGTGATCGTGTCACCGACAGCGGTTTCGCCGACTTCCTTGATCGAGGCGACGAAATAGCCGACTTCGCCGGGGCCGAGCGCATCTGTTTCGGTGAGTTTCGGATTGAATGTGCCGATCTTGTCGATCTCGTAGACGCCGCCTGTGCGCATCATGCGGATGGATTGTTTCGGCTTTAGCACGCCGTCATGCACGCGCACGATGACGACGACGCCGAGATAGGGGTCATAATAGGCATCGACGAGGGCGGCCTTGAGGGGTTTGGAGGCGTCGCCGTCGCGGGGCGGCGGCAGGCGCTTGACGATGGCTTCGAGCACGTCGGGAATGCCAAGGCCGGTCTTTGCCGAGGTCTCGACCGCGTCGGAGGCATCGAGGCCGATGACATCCTCGATCTGGTCCTTGACGCGCTGGACGTCAGCGGCAGGCAGGTCGACCTTGTTGAGGACGGGGACGATCTCGTGGTTCTGGTCGATGGCCTGATAGACGTTGGCCAGCGTCTGCGCCTCGACACCCTGTGAGGCGTCGACGATCAGCAGCGAGCCTTCGCAGGCGGCAAGGCAGCGGCTGACTTCATAGGCAAAGTCGACATGGCCGGGCGTGTCCATGAGGTTCAGCTCATAGGTCTCGCCATCCTGCGCCGTATAGGACAGGCGCACGGTCTGCGCCTTGATCGTGATGCCGCGTTCCTTTTCGATATCCATCGTGTCGAGCACCTGGGCGCTCATTTCACGGTCGGTCAGTCCGCCGCAGGCCTGGATCAGGCGGTCGGCAAGGGTCGACTTGCCATGGTCGATATGGGCAATGATCGAAAAATTACGGATTTTGTCGCGTGGGGTCATGGGGCGCATATAGCGGCGCTTGGCGTGCACGGGAAGTGGGCTTGGGCGGCATGCCGGAACCGTCGTCGCGACATGCATCGCAGCCGTCGCTGGCATTTCGCCTTGAAGCTGCCACATGGTTCCCGCAAACATGTTTGTGGCGCAGGTGAAGGCGGGTCGAAAAGCTTGGGAATATTTGTCAGATGAGCAGTGACACCACGGGCCGTCCGCCGTCCTCCCTTCAAGTTGTTCCGGGCCAGTCAAGCCTGACACCCGCGCCCATTCCCGATGACGAAACCCTTCCAGACATTCCCGCGTCTGCGAAGAGTGAAGCCGATGTGCTGGAGCGCCAGTTCGCACGCCGGATGGAGGCGGTCGACACCCGCTGGAGCCCGCGGCTCGACAGTTTGCGCGCCCAGCTTGAGAACACGAATGAGGTCTGGGACGACATCCAGGCCTCCGAACAGCGCCAGCCGCGCTATTCATCCGCATGGTTCTACTGGCCCTTCATGTTTGCGCTGGCCGTTGCCGAAGTGCCGATCAACCGGTTCAGTTTCGAATTGTTCTTTCAGGAAAGCCCGGCAGTCGCCCTGCTTGTCTCGTTCCTCGTGGGCGGCCTTCTGGTCACGCTGGCTCACAGGATGGGCATGCTGATGTGCCGGTTCGGCTATAATGCACGGCGCAAGAACTGGTGGGGCGAGGCGGCGCAGATCGCGCTCGTCGTGGCACTGGTCATCGGGCTGGCCTATGGCGTATCCATTCTGCGGCAGGGCTATCTTGCCTTCATCACCCAGCCCGAAATGGGCTTCGGCCAGGCGCTGGAGAGCCAGCAATTCGGCGGCGCTGCGATCATTGCGCTCAAGGCCGGGCTGGGACTGGATGGCTGGATATTCATGCTGATCAACCTGGCGGTCGTCGCCGTCGGCGTCTCTGCCGCCTATTTCTGCCACGACCAGCATCCCGATTTCGAAAAGGTCGATCGCCAGAAACGCAAACTGGAAAAGCAGGCAGCGCAGATGCGCGCCAAGCGCGCCGACGAGGAAGCGGTCGAAAAGCGCCGCTTCGCCAACCAGATGCGCCGGCTTGGTGCCTGAATGAAGCGGGCATTGCTGGCAGTCGCGCTTGTCCTGACGGGCTGTTCCGGTTCGTCGGGCAGCGAACCGGGCGCGCAGGCAGCCGGCTATTGCGCCTTTGGCGAGACCTCATCGCTGTTTCTGATCGACCAGACCACGCCCTATGACGACACGGACCGGGCGGTTATTACCGAGAGCATCGGCACGGTGGTCGACCGTCTCGGGCCCGGCGACCGGATCGTGCTGGCCACGATCAGCGAACACTATACCCGGTCGAGCCGCCTGATAAATGCCTGCAAGCCCGGATGCCCGCAAGGACAGGGCGCGCTCGATTCCATGGTGGGCGGCTGCAGCAGCATGAAAGCGCTCGCCGACGAGCGCCAGTTCATGTCCAGCCTGGCGCAGACGCTGGCGCCAGCCGTGCAGGGCTCGTCCTCGGCCGACCATTCGGCGATCATGTCGACCATCGCACAGTGGACGCAGGCGCCTCCCGGCGGCCAGCCGTTCAATCATGTCTATATCTTCTCAGACATGCTGGAGAACAGCCAGGCTGTGCCGTGGACTGACTTCCGCTCCGCCGAGCCGGACGCCGCCATGGCACTGGCCGAAAAGTACCGCTACGTGCCCGCCGTGCAGGGCGCTGACGTGCGGATCGTGGGCTTTGGCCGCTCGCACAATCCGGGCCGTCCGCCGCTCGATCCGGAACTCGATGCCCGCCTGCGCGAATTCTGGGCGGCCTATTTCCTCGCTGGCGGCGCTTCGGTGACATTCGAAGGCGCGATCCGGAACTGACATCAATGACACACATGACGGAGACCACAGCATGCTGCGCCCCCTTGTATCCCTCGCGCTCGCGGCAACACTGATGGCCGCCTGCACACCCGCGCCAGAAGGCACTGTCCCGTCGCTGCCCGAGGGCATGATCGAGGCCGGGGCTGAGCAGAATGGCGGGGAGGCCGTGATACAGGTCGGGCAGGTGATCCGTATCGAGCTGGAAAGCATCCCGACGGCCGGATATGTCTGGCAGATCGACCAGCTGCCGGGTTTCCTGGAGCATGTCGGCGAAGCCACCCGCCCGACGGATCCGGACTTCCAGAACCAGCCGGGCGTGACCGGCGGCCATCATTTCATGGCCTTTGACCTGAAGGCCACACAGCCCGGCACCGGCACGGTACGCCTCATCGAGGGGCGTCCCTGGGAGCTGGAAGCCCCTGACAGTTCCGGGCCGGATGCGGTCTGGACCTTCACCGTCACCGTTGAACCGGCAGGCTAAGCGCCTCAGCCCCCTGCAGCGGGCAGGTCTATGTGTACCGGCGCGCCGGGGCCAAGGTCGATACCGAGGAAGATCCAGGCCATCATCAGGGCGATGCCCGTGAGCAGCATCCATATGGAATAGGGGATCATCATCGCCGTCAGGCTGCCAAGGCCGAAATCCTTCTGCCAGCGCTGAGCGAAGACCAGGATCAGCGGGAAATACACCATTAGCGGCGTGATGATGTTCGTCGCCCCGTCACCCACACGGTAGGCCGCCGTTGCGCCTTCCGGGCTGATCCCCAGCAGCATGAGCATCGGCACCAGAACCGGTGCCAGCAGCGCCCATTTCGCGCTCGCCGAGCCGACAAACAGGTTCAGCGCCGCCGAGAAGAGCACGATCAGGCCCAGCACAACCGGCAGCGGCAGGCCGCTGTTCTGGATCGCATCGGCGCCGTGCACGGCCGAGATCAGGCCGAGGTTCGACCAGCCGAACATCGCCACGAAATGCGCCGCCGCAAAGGCGAGCACGAGGTAATAGCCCATGTCCTTCATCGCCTCGGCCATCATCGCAACCAAGTCGCGGTGGTTGTTGATCGTGTTCGCCGCCGCACCATAGGCCCAGCCTGCAGCCAGGAAGAGGACGAGGAAACCCGCCACCAGCGAGCGGAAGAATGGCCCGGCCTTCTGGTACCAGGGGTCGCCCTCGGTGCCCGGCCCGTCCGCCAGCAGCGGCGTGCCCGGCCCCAGTGTCATGAATGCCCACAGGGCGCACACGCCCAGCAGGGCGATTCCGGCCCAGCGCAGGCCCTTTTTCTGCTCCGGTGTCAGCGGCTTGTCTTCACCACCTGCCGCTACTGCAGCGCCCGGCGCAGGCGTCCATTTGCCAAGCCGTGGTTCGATGATCCGGTCGGTCACATACCAGATCACAGGCAGGTAGATGACCAGCAGCGCGATGATGAAATACGTGTTGCCGGCAATGTTCATGGTCCAGCCGGCATCAATACCGCTGGCGCCATAGGCCGCCTCGGTGATTCCGAACAGCAGCGCATCGAGCTGGCCCGGCGAGATGTTCGCCGAAAACCCGCCGGAAACGCCTGCAAAGGCGGCGGCAATCCCGGCCAGCGGATGGCGACCGGCCGACGCGAACAGAATGGCCGCCAGCGGGATCATCACCACGTAACCTGCATCGGCGGCATGGTTCGACAGCATGGCCACCAGCGCCACCATCGGTGTCAGCAGGAATGTCGGTGCGCCGCGCACTGCGGCCCGGATCGCGCTGGAAAACAGTCCGGAGCGTTCCGCCACGCCCGCGCCCAGCATCACGACCAGCACATAGCCGAGCGGATGGAAGTGTGTGAACGTTGCCGGCATGTCCACCCACAGGCGCTGGATATTGTCCGCCGAGAACAGGCTGGCTGATTCGATCACCAGCGCCGTGCCCTGTTCGGTCAGCTGCGTCGGGTGCAGGGCGGCCACGCCTGCCCAGACGCATATCTGCGAAATCACCATCAGGCCGATAATCAGGTAGAAAAACAGGAAAACCGGGTCCGGCAGGCGATTGCCTGTCTTCTCGATCCAGCCCAGAAATCCCTTGTTCGTACCCGCTTCAGCCATGCCAGTCCCCTGATACTGCAATTGAACCGGCCACTTTATTGCGCAAAGCCGTTCTGGCAATGGCAGGGGCTGCGCCCGTCGCGGCTGCAGGCTGGTTGTGCCCGGAAAAATGCAGTACCACATGTCCGATTGCATCCACGGTTCCTGCCAATGCCCGACAGCCAGCACAGCCCCGCCCGCAGCGGCCTCACCGAAGACGGCTTTCTCACCGATAGCTGGTATCTCGCCGCGCCATCGTCCGCGCTCAAGGCTGGCAGGCAGCAGCGCGTGATGTTGCTGGGCGAACCGGTCGTGGTGGGGCGCACGCCGGCGGGCGAGGCTTTCGCACTGCGCGATATCTGCCCGCACAGGCTGGTCCCGCTATCGGCCGGCAAGCAGCTGGAGACCGATGGCGAATGGACGCTGCAATGCCCCTATCATGGCTGGCGCTTCGGCACGGATGGCGGCTGCAGGCTGATGCCGAGCCTGACCGAGGACAGCGCCTATGATCCTTCAAAGGTGAAGGTGCGCCGCTATCCGGTGCATGAGGCCCATGGCGCGGCCTACGTCTATATCGCGCACAATCCGCGCAGTGAGGCGCCGCCCGCCGTGCCGCCGCCGGATTTCGGCCCGCTGCCGGACAGGCCGGGTTTCGTCATCCACGACGTGTTCGATGCCCATATGGATGATGCGGTCGTTGGCCTGATGGACCCGGCGCATGTGCCTTTCGTGCATAATCAATGGTGGTGGCGTCCGCCCTCGGCGGGCCTGAAGCTGAAAGAGAAGCAGTTTGTGCCGGCCGAACGCGGCTGGGCGATCGCACGCCATCAGCCCTCGTCGAACTCATTGCTTTATCGCTGGGTGTTCGGCGGCAAGGTGGAAACCGAGATTGTATTCCAGCTGCCGGGCTTTCGCTGGGAAATCGTTTCGAACGCGACAGCGCGCCTGTTGACGCTGACCTGCCTGACGCCGGAAGGGCCAAAGCGCACGCGCATCACCCAGTTCACCTGGTGGACCGGCGCGCCCTTGCTGAGCCTGGCCGTGCCCATCGCGAAACCGGCGGGCCGCAAGTTCCTGCGCCAGGATGGCGACATGGTGGACCTGCAGAATCAGGGCATGGCGCACCAGAAGGCGATGCTGTGGATCGAGGATATCGACGTGCAGGCCAAATGGTACCAGCGCCTGAAGCGCGAATGGACCGAAGCCCGCACCGAGGGGCGTGAATTCGCGAACCCGATCGAGCCGCGCGTATTGAAGTGGATGAGCTGAGCAGGGCGGCGCGGAACATTTCCGGTCCGGGCGGCGTTACCAAAACGCCTGTATCCCTGACGGGAGCGGGTTCCCTTAACCAAGCGATCCTTCGAAGCGTCGCGCCAGTCCCGCCACGAGGAATACATGTTGAAATCCCTGATGATGTTGTCGGTTGCCGCCAGCGTCCTGCTGCTCGCAGCCTGTTCCGACGAGACCGCAACGGCCCCTGAGGCGCCTGTCGCGCCGCCTGCTGATGCAATTGGGCCCGCCCCAGGCGAGACGGCTGCCATGCCGACCGAGCCTGTGGCCTTGCCGACGCTGGTCGACGTGCTGGGCTCAAGCCCGGATTTCTCAACGCTTGTCTCGGCCATCGGCGCTGCGGACCTGACCGAAACGCTGTCGGGCCCCGGCACCTACACGCTGTTTGCGCCCACGAACGAAGCCTTCGCCGCAATGGACCCGGCCCTGCTGGAAGACCTGATGACGCCTGAGAACAAGGACAAGCTGGTCACGGTGCTGAGCTATCATGTCCTTCCGGGCAAGCTCAGCTCGTCACAGCTCGCCGGCAAGTCCGAGGCCATGGCCTCGCTCAACAACAAGGACATGCTGGTTGACGGCACCGGCACCGCCCTGATGGTCAACACGGCTACCGTGACGATCGGCGATATCGAAGCGGCCAATGGCGTCATCCATGTGATCGACCAGGTTCTAGTGCCGCGCTTCGAGGAATAGGCTTTCGAGCGCATCTGGACTTTCGCGTCTATCGCTTCCGGGCGATGATGAAGGCGCGAATATCCTTGCCGCGCGTGCCATGGCGTTCACAGGCGATGATGTCAAAACCGGCCTGCCCAATCTCACCGGTCAGGGTGGCTTCGGAAAACGTATCGACATGCGGCGCCTTCCCGATTGCCTTCATCAGCGGCAGGGCGAGGTGGATGGCAAAGCTCATCTCCGAAAGGCAAGGCGTCTTGGAAATAAAGAGACCGCCGGGCTTCAGGAGGCCGTGAAGCGCTGCGAGGGCCGCCTGCCGCTCATCGAGCAGGTGGAGGATATTGAAGCCGAGGGCCAGGTCGAAGCTATTGTGACGCCAGCGCTCATCATTGATCAGCCCCACCTCGAAAGCGACATTGGGCGCGCCTTGGGCCACTGCCTTTTCCTGTGCTATGGCGATCATTTCAGGCGAGATATCGGTTGCCAGAAGATGAGCGCAATGTGGCGCGAGTTTCAGCGCCGTTGTGCCCGTGCCGCAGCCGAATTCGAAAACCTGGTCGGCGGCTTGCATGAACTCGGCGGTCCGCGCCAGCGACCGTTCATAGCCAGCCTCGTCGGCTATCGGATCGGCTGAATATTTGCGGGCTGCGCGGTCCCAGAAACGGGCATTTCTTGAAGACTGGCTCATTCCTGAATCCCTCTTTTTGCCTGGCTAGCAGCGGAGAATGACCGTGATATGGCAGTCAGACGTCAGTGAATGCGAACAAAAAGTGAAACCGCAAGCTGTCTTTAACCATCCCCGCTGTTAGGGTGGCGGGCATGAGCATCCCGATTCGTATTCTCGGCATCGATCCGGGCCTCCGCCATACCGGCTGGGGCGTGGTGGAGCAGACCGGCGCGCGCCTCGCGCATGTGGCGCATGGCGTGATCTCTGTGGACCCCGATCTGGAGATGGCCGCGCGACTGGCCGGCATCTTCTCGGCGGTGGCCGAGATCGCCCGCGAGCACGCCCCGCATGCGGCGGGGATTGAGGAAACGCTGGTCAACGCCAATCCGCGTTCGGCGCTGAAGCTGGGTCAGGCGCGGGGCGCGGCCATGGCGGCGCTGTCGCTGGGCGGCCTGCCTGTGGCGGAATTTGCCCCGCGCAAGATCAAGCTGGCCGTTGTCGGCACCGGCACCGCAGACAAGACGCAGGTCATGTTCATGGTGCAGCGCCTGTTGCCCCGCGCCGGACAGATGAAGGCGGACGCCGCCGATGCGCTGGCCTGCGCCATCTGCGCGGCGCACCATTTGCCGCTGGAGCTGAAACGGGGCGCGGCATGATTATCGGACGCCTCACCGGCACGATTGCGGCCATGGGCCTCGATCATGTGCTGATCGACGTGAATGGCGTCGGCTATGTCTGCCAGGCGGGTACGCGGCTGCTGGCCCGTGTGCATGCGGGCGAGCAGGCCGTGCTGCATGTCGAGACCAAGGTGAGCGAGGCGGCGATCACGCTCTATGCCTTCGGCACGGACGAGGAACGGGCCTGGTTCGTGCGCCTGCAGGATGTGCATGGCGTGGCGGGCAAGGCGGCGATGGCGATACTGGATGCACTGACGCCGGCCGAGATCATGGATGCGATTGCGCTCGGTGATGCGCGGGTGCTGGAGCGGGCCAAGGGCGTCGGCAAGAAACTGGCGGAGCGGATCGTGCTGGATCTGTCCGGCAAGGCGCCGCCGATGGGCCGGTTCGGACGCTTCGATGCGGCGAGCGCGGCGGGCATGGCGAGTGCGCCTGCCGCCGCCACGACGGGCCCGCGTTCAGAGGCGATCTCGGCCTTGGTAAACCTTGGCTACAGCCAGGGCGATGCGGCAAGGGCGGTGGCCGCTGCGGCGTCCACAGTGCCTGACACGGATGTCGGCCCGCTGGTCAAGGCGGCGCTGAAGGAGCTGAGCCGGTGAGTCGCGAGGGGGAATTGTCCGATCCCAATGCACAGGGCGGCGATGCGCTGGACCGGGCGCTGCGGCCGCAGACGTTTGACGACTATGTCGGCCAGCGCAAGGCGAAGTCGAACCTGAAAGTCTATGTCGAGGCGGCGCGCGGGCGCAGCGAGGCGCTGGACCATGTTCTTCTGTTTGGCCCACCCGGCCTCGGCAAGACAACGCTGGCGCAGATCCTGGCGCGGGAAATGGGCGTCGGCTTCCGGGCCACGTCCGGGCCGGTGATCGCCAAGGCGGGCGACCTCGCAGCGATCCTGACAAACCTTGAGCCCAATGATGTCCTGTTCATTGACGAGATTCACCGCCTGCCGGCCATTGTGGAGGAAATCCTCTATCCGGCCATGGAGGATTATGCCCTCGATATCGTGATCGGGGAGGGGCCGTCGGCGCGCTCTGTGCGGCTGGACCTGTCGCCCTTCACGCTGGTCGGTGCGACGACGCGGGCGGGCCTCCTGGCAACGCCGCTGCGCGACCGGTTCGGCATTCCGCTCAGGCTGGAATTCTATGAGCCGGAGGAGCTGGCGCGCATCGTGATGGCGGCGGCGCGCAAGCTGGGCGCGGCGATTACCGAAGACGGCGCGGTGGAGATTGCCGGGCGGGCGCGGGGCACGCCGCGCATTGCGCTGCGCCTCTTGCGCCGGGTGCGCGACTTTGCCGAGGCGGAGGGCGCAAAGATTGATGCAGCGGCCGCCGGGCGCGCGTTGAAACGGCTGGAGATTGACGGCGACGGGCTGGATGCACTCGACCGGCGCTACCTGCATGCCCTGGTGCACACGTATGCGGGTGGGCCGGTGGGCGTCGAGACGCTGGCGGCCGCCCTGTCAGAAGCGCGCGATGCGGTGGAAGACGTGATCGAGCCCTACCTGATGCAGAAGGGCTATGTTGCCCGCACCCCGCGCGGACGGACGGCGGCGCCGCTCGCCTATGAGCGGCTGGGATTACCGGTGCCGGGCGGGCATCAGAGCGGGTTGTTCGGGGAGAAGTAAGGCTCAGGCGCCCTGCTGCATTCGCCAGAGGAGGCCGATGAAGGCGCCTTTGACACGTGGCAGCAGGAGCAGGACTGCGCCGACAGCGCCCGTTTCGAGAGCGGGCAGCGACAGCCAGAGCGGCCCGGATTCATTCATCGAGACGAGGAAGGTGATCGGCGCCAGGACCGGTCCGAGGATCAGCACCGTGAACCAGGGCGGGCCATCCTCGGCGCGGATCTGGCCAATGGGCTCGCCGCAATGGGAACAGACGGGCGCCTGTTTGAGGAAACCGTCAAATACGCGTCCCTGGCCGCAGGCCGGACAACGTCCGCGCAGGCCGCGCAGGATGGAGGTAAGCATGGGGCGGGAGGAGGGCATTGTGCGCGTCTCAAAGGGCGGGTTGGTCATCCTGCTTCGCACGACCGGCCGCGCGTGACCAGAAAGGGTTGAAACCGGAAGGCGGTTCCGCGCGTATGAGAGCGAAGGAGAATATCTTGATGAAACCTCTTGGCCTGATTGCCTTGCTGGCGGCCGCCGCGTTGTCAGCCTGTTCCAGCCAGCCGGACTATCGCGCGCAGAAGACCGCGCCGCCCACCGTGCCGCAGGTAGACCTGCAGCGCTATGCAGGCCTCTGGTATGAGATTGCCCGCTATCCCAACCGCTTCGAGACCAATTGCGCGGGCGTGACGGCCGAGTATGCGCCGCGCGATGATGGCCGGATCGACGTGATCAATACCTGCCACAAGGGCAGTGTGGATGGTCCGGTGGAGATAGCCAAAGGCGTGGCGCGGGTGATGGAACAGTCCGGCAATGCGCGCCTGAAGGTGAAGTTCGCGCCCTCATGGGTGCCCTTTGCCTGGGGCGATTACTGGATCCTGCACCTGGAGCCGGACTATTCGGCTGTGCTTGTGGGGGATCCGGGCGGCAAGTATCTCTGGATACTGGCGCGGGAAAAGACGCTCAGTGCCGGCACGCTGACGCGAATCAAGACCCGTGCAGAGGAACTCGGCTACCAGACCGCGCCATTGGAGATGACGGATCAGGGGTGATCTGCTAACGCGGATTACATGACCCAGCCGACCCTCGACGACCGGAATTTTGACCCGCAGCGCCAGCACTGGATCACGGTGCGTGTCTATTACGAGGACACTGATTTCACCGGCATGGTGTATCACGCCAATTACCTGCGCTTCTTCGAGCGCGGACGGTCGGACCATTTGCGCGATGCCGGGATTTCGCACCAGTCATTGCTTGACCGGCCAGACCCGGCAGCGTTCACGCTGACCAACGTGAATGTGGCCTACAAGCGCCCGGCCAAGGTGGATGACCTGCTGCATGTGCGCACGCGCTACCTGGGTATGGACGGGCCGCGTATCCGGTTCGAGCAGGCCTGCCTGCGCGATGGCCAGGTCGTGGCAGAGGCGGAGATCACGGCGGTGATGATCCATGCGGACGGGCGGCTGAGGCGGCCTATCCGTGAGGTGGCGGAGCATCTGGAAGCCTTTGTCTGGCGGCCTTAGAGTCTTGTAATCAGTATGTAATTGTTGATTTCGAGCGCGGCGGGACCGTATGCGCGCCGGAATTCTCATGCTTGGGACTTGCATTTAGATATATCGAAAACTATCTTTTATTTCGATATATCTAAAAGGAGTATCAATGAATAGTCAATCAGCCCGGAACCGGGACCCTCTCCCGGGCGGGATACCAGACAGGGACAACACGTTCGGCTGCCGCAGGCGCCAGGGAAAAGGAGACTTCATGCACGGACATAACAGGCACGGCCGGCGCGAGCGCTGGCATATGAAAATGGGCATGGGCGGGGGGCCCCGTCATGGACGGGGTGGCCGCCGGGGTGGCAGGCCGCTGGGCCATGGCGACCTTCGCCTCCTGATTCTCAGCCTGATCAGCGAAACGCCGCGTCACGGCTATGACCTGATCCGGGAGATCGAGACGCGCACCGGCGGCACGTACAAGCCGAGCCCCGGCGTGATGTATCCGGCACTGGAAATCATCCAGGACCTGGCCCTCGCCGAAGTCCGCACCGAGGACGGCAAGAAGACCTTTCACATCACTGCCGAGGGAACAGAGGAACTGATGCGCGAGGCGGCGACGGTGGAGGCGATCCATGCGCGCCTTGCCGACCTGATGCGAGCCGAAGAGGACGTTGACCCGGCGGATGTACGCACCGCGATGCATCGCCTCAGGCATGCCGTCGTCACATCCGCGCGCCACAGCGTAGCCGACGAGGCGCGCCACCGCCGGATCGTTGCGATCCTGAGCGCGGCCCGCGACGAGATTTCATCTCTCGACTGACGCGCCATGACAGCGACGCAGGGGCGGGACCTCCATCGGGGCCCCGCTTTGCTGTCAGAAGCTGATTTCAGCCGAGACGGGCAGGTGATCGGACAGCTGGTGGGCCAGGCAATGCCTCTGATCTATGCTGATACTGTCGGAGTGGACGATATGGTCGAGATCCTTCTGGGGGCGCCAGGACGGATAGGTCGGCAGGAGGGGATGATTGGCAATTCTGGCCTTGTTGGCCTCGGCGAAGGCCTCGAGATGAGTGGAACTGTTCGTACAGTTGAAGTCTCCGACCACCAGGAAAGGGTGCTGTCTGGGCAGGTGGCCGGCGACGGCCTCCAGCTGCAGGGCCTGGTCATTGCGGCCGAGGCTGAGATGCAGGTTCGCCACCGAGATGCCCTGTCCCACCTGCACATTGGCGATCAGGCAGCCGCGTCCCTTTACCCGTCCGGGAAGCTTGAAATCATGGATATCAGACAGGGCGTACCGGCTGAGGATTGCGTTCCCGTGCAGGGAAATGCCGGGAATGGTCCGGTTGCGCTGGACTGCGACATGCGTGTGACCAGACAGGGTCGCGATCTGCTCGGCCTGGCAGGCGAAACCGGAGCGGCGCCCGCCCAGATCGACCTCCTGCAGGCAGACCACATCATGCGTGCTGACGATTTCCGCGATTTTTTCCAGCGTGGAGCGCTTGGCACTGGTATTGAAGACCTGATGATGGGCCCGCGTCACGTATTGTGAATATCTGGTCGTGCCGATCGCAGCCTGGATATTCCAGGTCATGATCTGAAGAGAGTGGGCCATGCGGCTCATACGGCGGCGGGAACGCGCGGTTCCATCCTGCGTTCGGTCCGTAGCGTTGAAGGGGACGGTCTTGCTTCCAAGTTCACTTGCCTTTGTCCTCCATATCCTGATCGCGATCGCGCTGACCGTTCGCCTGCTTTACCGCAAGCTGGCTGTCAGCACGACGCTGGCATGGATCATCATTCTCTTCTCCCTGCCTTATATAGGCATCTTCTTCTATTTCCTGTTCGGCGATCACAGGATGGGGCGCAAACGCCTCAGCCAGGGCAACCGTATCCGGCAATTCTACCAGCGCCGTTATGGTGTCGAGGAAGACCCGCTGATGGACGTGACGCTGGATGCCTCGCCCACGATACGTGCGCTGAGCCAGAGCGTGGCCACCCATCCCGGCTTTCCCGTGACTCACGATAACAGTCTGGAACTGCTGGAAGATGCGGGCGAGATTCTGGACCGCATCGTTGCCGATATCGATGCAGCGACGAAGACCTGCTTCCTCGAATTTTACATCGTCGAGCCGGAGGGCCGTGTCGTGGCCGTGATGGAAGCGCTGGCGCGCGCGGCCAGGCGCGGTGTCGACTGCAACCTGCTGGCCGACAGTTTCGGCAGCAAGGCCCTGTTCCGGTCAAGCTGGCTGCAGCGCCTGCGGACTGCAGGTGTGGATGTGGAGGAGTCGCTGCCGGTGGGTTTGATCAAGTCGCTGTCCCAGCGGTCTGACCTGCGCAACCATCGCAAGCTGATCGCGATTGACCAGGCGATTGGCTATATTGGCAGCTTCAACCTCGTTGACCCGAAATTCTTCAAGCAAGAACGTTCAGTCGGCGAATGGGTCGACACGATGTTCCGTTTGGAGGGGCGCATCGTCGACTCGCTTGGCTGCGTGTTCAACGCCGACTACATTTTCGATTGCGTCGGGCTGGACGTTGACAGGGAGGCCCTGCGCGACCTGCCGACGGATCGTCCGGATACGCCGCCTGCTGGCAATGTATCCCTGCAATTGCTGCCGTCCGGGCCGGAAACGCATGACAGCCCCATTCATGAATGGGTGGTCTCGGCCATCTTCGCCGCACAGAGGCGCGTCTCGATCATCACGCCCTATTTCATTCCGGACGAAACGCTGACACTGGCCCTGAAGGCAGCATGCAAGCGCGGCGTTGCCGTGGACGTGATCGTGCCGGAAAAGATCGATTCCCGCATGGCCCAGTTTGCCAGCGAATCGGTGTTCGAGGAACTGCTGGAGGCCGGTATCGGTATCGCGCGCTACGCCGATGGCCTGCTGCACACGAAGTGCGTGCTGGTCGACGATACGGTTTCCATGCTCGGCACGGTGAACATGGACACGCGCAGCTTTTACCTGAACCTCGAACTGACACTGATTGCCTATGACCGGGACGTTACGCGCCTTATGGATGAACTGCGGGACCGGTATCTGGTCCGATGCACCCATATTGATGCGGATGAATGGGCGGCGCGGCCAAACTGGCGGCGGATGACGGAAAATATACTCAGACTGGCCGCCCCCATACTTTAGGCGTCATTGCTGCAGTGCAGCGCGATACGGTCTGGCCACAAATCCTTAACCAAACACCCCTATCGGTTAACCAGCTGCGGAATCTCGTGTGCCTGCCGTGTTTCCGCCAGATTTGGCGGTGAAACAGGGGCGGAAGCCGAGGCTGCGCGCCGACGGCACAAACTCATTTGCAGTGCGCTCGGCGTGCGCAGACTTCAAGGAGCAGGGAATTTCATGGAATCCGAAGCGATTGGCACGGCGGCCAGCCATACTGATTTTTCTTTGATGTCACTGATCTTCGACGCCGACCCGATCGTCAAACTGGTGCTTCTGTCCCTGTTGGTCGCGTCAGTCTGGTCGTGGATGGTGATTGCCGAGAAGACATTCTCGCTCGGCAGTGCCCGCAAGAAGGCAAAGAAATTCGAAGAGGCATTCTGGAGCGGGCGCACCGAAGATTTCGACATGCGCCCTGGCCAGGTGGCCGGTGATGCAGCGAGCCGCGTGTTCGCCTCGGCGGCGCGCGAATGGTCGGACGCCAAGCGCGGCGTGCCTGCGCCGGCTGAAGCGGCCGCCATTGTCAGCCGCGCGGAGCGATCCATGCGCGCCGCAGTCGACCGCGAGATCAGCAAGGCCGGCGGCGGGCTGGGCATACTTGCAACAATCGGTTCGGCGTCTCCGTTCATCGGACTGTTCGGGACGGTGTGGGGCATCATGAACGCCTTCCTCAATATTGCCGCCCAGCAGGATACCAGCCTCGGCACAGTGGCCGGCCCGATCGCCGAAGCCCTGTTCGCGACCGGCATGGGCCTGGTCGCGGCCATCCCGGCCGTCATCTTCTACAACAAGTTCACGGGCGACCTGACCAAGTTCGGCGACCAGCTTGATACATTTTCCCAGGATGTCCTGGTGCGCCTGTCGCGCCGCGCCTCCGACGCAACGAGGGACTAGGCCATGGGATTGATCCTCGGATCCGGCGGCAAGGGCGGACGGCGCGGGCGCCAGGCGCTGAACGCCGAAATCAACGTCACGCCGTTTGTCGACGTCATGCTCGTGCTGCTGATCGTGTTCATGATCACGGCGCCGCTGCTGGTGCGCGGCGAGGATGTTGCCCTGCCGAAGACGCGGTCGGGCCCGATCAAGACCGAGCCGAACGATGCGCCGCTGGCGATCACGGTGAAGGCGGACGGGACGATCTTTATTCAGAATACGGAAGTGACTGTCGACGATCTCGGCGCCAAGCTCGCGGCGATCATCGGCGAGGGCTACGAGCAGCAGATGTACCTGCGCGCCGATGAAACCGTTCCCTATGGCCGGATCATGGAAGTGACGTCCGAAGTGCGCGCCGCGGGCTATACCCGCCTCGCCTTCGTGACCGAACAGAAGAAATAGCGGGGCCTTTCCACACCCATGCTTCGCGGTTTCACCATTTCGACTGTCCTCCACGCGAGCGTGCTCGCGCTGGCGGTCATGTCGTGGCCCAGCCCGAAGTCGGAATGTGACAAGGCCATCGAGAAACTTGAGCGTGACGAGCCGGGCCTGGGCCCGGTCGATATCCTGATGCGCCTGCCGGAATGTGCGGCGGTGATTGATGTGCCGATCGAGTTTCTCGATATCGGGCTTGTGACGAATGTGTCCGCGATCCCGAAGGCCGAGATCGATCCTGAAGCCGAGCCGGTTCCTGAAGAAGCGCCTGAAGAAGAGGCTGAACCTGACGACCTCAAGGACCTGACGGCCGATGAGGTCGACGCCAATGACACCCGCGCCGAGGAACCGAGCGAGGATGATATCGTTGTTGAGGACGAGAAGGCCGAGCCTGAGCCCGAACCCGAGCCTGCCCCGGAGCCGGAAAAGAAAAAGCCGGAGCCGAAGAAGGAAGAAAAGCTGGTCGAGAAGACAAAACCCAGGACCGCGTCCGATGAACTCGATTTCCTCAATGATTTCGAAGATGTCCTGAAGACCAAGGCCCAGAACGAGCGCAAGGCCCCGCCGGCGCAGGAGCCGCCGCGCATCGAGAAGCCGGTCCTGGCCGATGCCCAGCAGCCGCGCAAGGGCGCGGGCGACCGGACAGGCAACACGGCGTCGCTGCAGGCGGCAGTTCGCCGTCAGATCGGCTATTGCTGGAACGGCGTCGACGACCTGCCCAAGGAAGACCAGATCAATGTCGTCATAAGGCTGAAGCTGGCCCGCGATGGCAGCCTGACCAATTCGGCCGAACTGATTGCGCCCAAGTCGCGGCCCATTGGCCGGTCGGGTATTCCGGTTGACCTTGCCCTGCGCGCAGTGCGCAAGTGCGCGCCATACAACTTGCCTGCAGACGATTACGACCAGTGGCAGGAAATCGACGTGACAATCGGGCCGGAAAATTGACCGTCCCTCAAAGTTTCAAGGAGATTATCGCATGAAACGTATCCTGATGGCGCTGGTAACAGCGTTCCTGCTGGCCACGAGTATTGCCCTGCCATCTGCGGCCCAGCTGCAGGTGCGGGTCACCGATGGCAATTTCACCCCGACGCCGCTGGCGATACCGGATTTCCAGATTTCCGGCACCGACGCCGCCATGGCCAGGCAGATCAGCGACGTCGTGCGCGCTGACCTGGCCTCGACCGGCCTGTTTGAAATGCAGAACCCGGCCTCCTTCATCCAGAAAGACCTGTCGCTGGACGTCCAGCCACGCTTTGCCGACTGGAAGATCATCAATACGGACGGACTGGTCGTCGGTGCGTATGAGGAGCTTCCGGACGGAAAGATCGCCGTGTCGTTCCGCCTTTGGGACGTTTATGCCGGCGAGGTCATGCGCATCAATGGCCAGCCGGGCCGCCGCCTGACGACGACCCCGGACAATTGGCGCCGCATTGCGCACAAGATTGCCGACTCGATCTACCAGCGCCTCACCGGCGAAGACCCGTATTTCGATACGCGGATCGTCTACATTGCCGAGACGGGCCCGAAGCTCGCCCGCGTGAAGCGCCTGGCCATCATGGACAGTGACGGGGCCAACCAGCAATACCTGACCCCCGGCCGCAATACGGTGCTGACACCGCGCTTCTCGCCGTCGGCACAGGAAATCACCTATATGTCGTATGAGGGTGGCAAGCCGCGCGTCTATCTCTTCAATATCGAGACCGGCCGCCAGGAATTGCTCGGCAATTTCCCCGGCATGACCTTTGCGCCGCGCTTTTCCCGCGATGGCCAGAGCGTGCTGATGACCCAGGCCCAGCGCGGCAATTCCGACATCTACATCATGAACCTGCGGACACGGGAATCACGCCGCCTGACAGACCATCCGGCGATTGATACGTCCCCGTCCATGTCGCCGGACGGACAGTCGATCGTGTTCACGTCCGACCGGGGCGGCAGCCCGCAGCTCTATATCATGAACGTCGATGGCAGCCCGCGGACCTGCCCGTCGGGCGGGCGCGATTCAGCCTGCCGGATCACGTTCGGCAAGGGTAGCTATTCGACGCCTGTCTGGAGCCCGCGCGGCGATCTTGTTGCCTTCACGAAACAATCCGGCAACCGCTTCTATATCGGTGTGATCGGTACGGATGGCAAAGGCGAGCGCCTGCTGACCGAAGCCTACCTGGACGAGGGCCCGGACTGGTCGCCGAATGGCCGCGTGATCGTTTATTTCCGCGAATCACGTCCAGGTGCCGGACCGCAGCTCTGGTCGGTGGACCTGTCGGGACGCAATGAGCAGCGCCTGCAGACACAGACGGATGCATCTGATCCGGCCTGGTCGCCGCTTCTGCAGTAATAAAAGCAGTAAAATGGCCCCGGAATGCCTCCGGGGCCGATGCTTTCTGAAGACATGAGGAGAAATTTGTGCAAAACGACGCACAGTTAAGTCACCGCCCGATTGTCGCCTGATTTCCGTCAGAAAATGGAAACTCTACCGCGCTAGTCGTCACACCGTTGACAAAACGCCCGCCGCAAGGCGTCAATATCGCTCTAAGGACATCCAGGGGAGTCTTAGCAATGCAAA
>TARA_R110001606_G_scaffold83958_3_pt1 | contig 38886 bp, 33 predicted proteins | sample TARA_R110001606 | Tara Oceans TARA_R110001606 (sample SAMEA4398315) | marine metagenome | biome: Polar Biome; feature: [SRF] surface water layer (ENVO:00010504); material: water (ENVO:00002006), including particulate matter (ENVO:01000060) such as... | depth 5 m
ATGGCTGCCATTGACCGCCCAGCTCTGTTCCAGGGCGAGGTCGGTGGCGCAGCGGGGCAGCCAGTCGAACGAGGGCATCACACCACCGGTAAAAAAATAGCGGCCCATCCAGTTGCTGGCGCCTTCGGTTTCGAACAGATAGGTCAGTTGGCGATGGCAGAAGATGTGCACGAACAGCTTGCCGTCCGGTTTTAACCAACCGGCGATTCGCGACGTCAGCTCACGGTGATTGCGCATGTGTTCGAACATTTCCACCGACACCACCCGGTCGTAACGCGCCTGCGGATCAAAGGTGGCGGCGTCGGCGGTGATCACTTGCACATTGTTCAGGCCCCGCACGCGGGCTTGTTCCATGATCCAGGCGCGCTGAGTGGACGAATTGCTGATCGCGGTGACGCGGCTGCCCGGATAGCGCTCGCCCATCCACAGGGTCAGCGAACCCCAGCCACAGCCCAGTTCCAGAATGTCCTGCCCATCGGCGAGGCCGGCACGCTCGGCGCTCAACGCCAGCATCGCCTGTTCGGCGCCGGCGAGATCGTTGACCCCCTCCGGCCACAACGCGCTGGAGTACTTCAAGCGCGGCCCCAGCACCCGCTCATAAAAGCGCGCATCCACCTCGTAGTGCTGCTCGTTAGCCTGCTGCTGGGCGATCGCCACCGGCCCGCGGGAAAGCTCTTCGAGCAGAGCATCCTGCTGCTGATGCCGGCTCTGTTCCCCGGCCAGCCGCTTGCCGAGCAAGTGACGGATACCGCCGCGAATCAGAATGTCCGGCAACAGGCCGGATTCCGCCAAACGAATGATCATGAACCGGGTCTCCAGGGAATGAACGCGCTGGTGGTGCGCTGGTAGTCGCGGTAATCGTCGCCACGGGATTTCAGCGCCTGCTTCTCGGTGTGCGGGATGCCGGTAACGAACCACAGGAACAGGAACATGGCCAGGGGCAACAGCCACAACCAGAGGTCCAGCGAGGCGCCAAGGGCGATCAGCGGATAGCTGAACCAGTGCAGCCACTCAAAGAAATAATTGGGGTGGCGCGAATAACGCCACAGCCCTTCGCGGCAGGTTTTGCCGGCGCTGTCCGGACGCGCCTTGAAACGCGCCAATTGGCGATCCGCGCTCGCCTCGCCGATGATCGCCAGCAGCCCCAGCAACCCGCCCGCGGCCACCGCCCAGCCATCAAATTGCATCTGATGCGCGATCTCCCAGAACGGCAACGAAAACGCCCACGCCAGGCCCGCCTGCAACCAGAACACCAGCAGGAACACCGGCTGCGTGGCGCCGCCCAGCTTTTCCCTCATTGCGGCGTAGCGGCCATCCTCCCGGCTCTCGCCGGTCACCCGGCGCAGAATATGCCCGCCCAGCCGTGCCGACCACAGCGCCAACAACAGCGCCGCGACCAACCGGGGCAGTGCCTCGCCGTATCCCACCGCCAGATAGGCAAGGCCGGTCAGGCCGGTGCAGAAGCTCCAGGCGACGTCCACATAACCGGCGTTGCCACTGGTTTCCTGAACCGCCCATGCCACCGTGAAAACCAGCAACAACAGCACCAGCGTAAAGCAAAGAATGTCAGGCATAACGCCTCCTCTCCCTGTCTGTTGCAGTCCGGCGTTGTTTAAACCCGCGCGGCGCTGCGATTGACACGCTGTGCCAGCAACGCCAACGCCGGCACCACCAGAGCCCAGATCGCCGCGTACGACAGCGCCAGCGGCAACCAGCCCTGGGGCGTGGTCGCCGCGCCCAGGCGAATACCCACGGTCACCGAAATGACACCGCCGATGCCACCGAACAGCGCCGCCAGCAGCGGCCTGCCACACAACCAGGCAAGGCAATAGTTGAAGCTCACCGCGAACCCCAGCCACAGTGCCCAGATCCAGCCAGGCGCCAGCCAGGAATACGACCAGCCCTGATAGTGGATCAAGCCGGGCACCATCCACACCGGTTCCAACACGATACAAGCGAACGCGCCGGCGCACAGCAACGGCAGGTCGCGGCGCCAGGGCCGACCCAACGCCCACACACCGGCCTGCATCACCACCAGCACCGCCAGCGCGGCATCGCCCCAGCCTTGCGCGCCGCCATACACGGCCACGAACCAAAGCAGCTGAAAGCCAACGAAATTAAGCGCCAACGGGGCGAATGATCGAGTCATAGCGCGGAGCTTGGGCTGCTCGCCGTCAATGGCCTGTGAACCAACTTCACAGGCGGTTCACCGGCATGGGCGGAGATTAGCGCCATGAAACGTTCATTGATGATGGTGGCGGTGACTTTCAGCGTCCTGGCTGGCGGCTGCGCCAGCGACGCTGCGTCCCGACAAGGCTACTCCCGACTTTACGAGCAAGGGCTGGCGACGCACGCCGGCGACACCGGCGTGCCCGCCGAGGCGCTGCAACGTTTCATGGCGCTGTACTCGCCGCTGAACGCCGATTACATCCAGGCCCACCTTGATCAGGTGTACGCGCCGCGCCTGTACTTCAATGACACCCTGGTCACTCTTTATGACCGCGAAGCCTTGAGGAAACATCTGCTCGACACCGCGAAGCGGCTCGACTCCATGTCCCTTGATGTGCAACGAAGCTGGCATGAGGGGGAAGATGTGTTCGTGCAATGGATCATGGAAGCACGCTTCAGCATTCTCGGCAGCCAGCGCCAATCACGCACCATCGGTATTTCCCAACTGCGTTTTAATAAGCAGGGTCAGGTGGTGTTCCACCAGGACTTCTGGGACAGCAGCCAAGGCCTGGACCAGCAAATCCCCATCGTCGGAGCGGTTCCCAGATGGCTCAGGAATCACTGAAAGCCGCGTTGATGCGGCGAATGGTTAGCGCGACCGTGTTGGTCGCGAGTCTGGTTCTGGTGACGAGCAGCCACCTGGCACTGGCGGCCAACCCGGACTTTGACCATCTGCAGCGTTGCTCTTCCTCGAAAGTCAAAGCGCTGAAGTTCTTTACCGTCGGCAAAGCGTCGTTGTTTCGCCAGGATTGCGCCGCCACCGATCCGCTTGCGCCACCGCTGCGCCTGGCGTTCGGCTACAACCGGGAGGTGCCTGGAGACGCTTTCGCCAAATCGGCCCGGGCGATGATCAAGCGCAATCTGAATGACACCGACTGGCACGCGCTTAAAGCACGCATCGACGCCTTCAATCAGCATTATCGAACCACTCGCGATGGCGACCTTTACACCCTGGACTATCACCAGGACCAAAGCCTGGTACTCAAACTCAACGGCGAAACACTGGCCGAAGAACAGGGCAAGGCATTCGCCCGCGCCTACTTCACCATCTGGTTTGGCGATGACCCTTACTCCGAAGACCTCAAACAAGCGTTGCTGCCGGATTCCTGAGCGACCTGATTACTGAACGAGAACGGCGCTTGCAGATGCCCTGACCAGCCGGGATACTTATCGCCAAAGCGTGCTGGCCTGCGTCTTGACGGCGGCGGGCGCTCGTATGCCGATGAATAACCAGAAAAAGGGGATTGGGGTAGCCATGAACGATCTGCCGAAGGGTGCGGTCAGTCAATCAGCCCCGATTCGCCATTCGGACCGTCTGTTCGCGCTGCGCATCAGCGCCGCCGTGACCTGCGGTGGCCTGCTGGTTTCCGTGTTCATCACCGTGGTGGGCATTTTGCTCACCGGACAGCGCGACTGGCTGGCTGCCCTGACTCTGGCGTTGCTGATCCCGCTTCTGTTGCTGCCCCCATTGTGTTACCCGCTTTTCAGCCGTTTTTCCGCGTTGCGTCAGGAAAACCGGTCGCTGCGGCAGTTGGCCCGGGAAGACCATCTCACCGGGCTGTTCAATCGCCCTCACCTGATCAGTATGTTGGAGCGGGAGCTGTCTCTCAGCCAGCGCCACGACTACACCGTCTCGGTGCTGCTGGTGGACATCATCGATTTCACCGACATCGCCGACGACCACGGTCGCCACATGGGCGATCGATTGCTGCGCGTGTTCTCCGAACGGATTCGCGAAAAGATCCGCGAAAGCGATCTGTTCGGCCGTATCGACGGCGCCCAATTCCTGCTGGTGCTGCCGCACACCGACTACGCCGACGCTCAGCACATGGCGCAGGGGCTGCGCTCACTGGCCGCCACCATCCAGTTGCATGCCAACGACACCCTGGTGCAGTTCGAAATCCGGGTGGGCGTGGCAAGCACCGAAAATACGGGCCGGCAATTGAATCAGCTGCTCAATGAAGCGGACTACTCGCTCTATCAAAACCGCAACGAGCACCGGTTTGGCGACGAACCGGGAGACGAATTGAGCACCGCCTGAGCACAATTGTAAAACAGTGCGATCGCACATGCCCCCTGCACGCAGTCGCTTTCAGCCCGACTCGCCTTTGCGGCACCCCTTGAAGGCACACCACCGTCCGGCACAGTCTGATATCGGTGAGCGCCAACCGACCCAGGAACCGCCCCAGGACCGGCCCAGAAGCGCGCGCTCATCGCATTTTTCAGGCTTGTTTCATGCTTGCGAAACGGCTGCGGCGGTTCCCTGCCAGGCATGCCGGGCTTGCGTTACGGACCAGGTCCAAATGTTGCAGGGCACCCATGGAGTTATTCGGAGGTGCTCTAGGTAAATAATCTTACCGCCCTTTACACTTTTTTCCCCCGTTTACAAAAGCGCCTCTTTGTAAATTTTTTTATTTTATCTCAGTAAATCATTTACACGCTGACCCTTCCTGACAAGACTGTGACGGTGTTTGTTCTGCCTACAAAATACTAAGGAAGGAGTTATGGACGCAAAACGTTTTCTCGCATCCAGTATCGCTTGCGCTTCTCTATCGGTAGCCGCGACTACCGCTTTTGCAGCCGATATTCCAGACCGTTACTTCTACATCGGTGGCCACATCAGCCAGCAGTGGCTGGACATCGGTGATCACTATGATGGTGACGGCTACTTCACGGACGACGCTTCCGGTCTCGACGAAGTGACCCTGCCGGGCGGCCAGCTCGGTTATCGCTTCAACCGCGACTGGTCCGTTCAGGCATGGTGGGAGCGTAATCAGGCTCACCTGCAAAACCCGGACGATAAAGTCTTCATCACCAACAGCTTCCTGAGCTTGCGCAAGCACTTCAACACCGACTCCTCCATTGAGCCGTACTTCGGTATGGGTGGTGGTGAGATGCGCACCGAGTTCAACGGCGACAGCGGCGACGACTTCAAAGAAGGCGTCGGTGGCTTCGAATTTGGTGTTCAAGCCGGCCTCGCCCGTAACCTGGTGCTGGACGTAGGTGCCCGCCCGACTTACAGCTTCCGCTCCGAACGTTGGGACGGCGAGGTGTACGCCGGCCTGAACCTGCTCATGGGCACCGCCTATGACAACGAGCCCACCGAAGTCACCGATGTCGCCACCGACAGCGATGGCGACGGCGTTCCGGACACCAGCGACCGTTGCCCGGGCACCCCGGCTGGCGCCGCGGTGGACGCCACTGGCTGTGAACTGGACGACGACGGCGACGGCGTGGTCAACAGCAAGGATCAGTGCCCGGACACTCCGGCACGAGCCCTGGTGGACGACAAAGGCTGTCAGAAGTACCTGACCAAGGACATCAAAGAAACGCTGTACGTTGAGTTTGGCCTGGATAAATCCGAAGTTCGCAAGACCTCCTACCCGGAACTTGAGAACCTGGCCAACCGCATGTACCAGTACCCGTCCGCTAACCTGGTTCTGGAAGGTCACACCGACAGCACCGGTTCCGAAGCGTACAACCAGAAGCTCTCCGAGCGCCGCGCCGCGGCTGTGAAGACGGTACTGGTTGACGAGTTCGACGTGGACTCCAGCCGGATCACCACCGAAGGTTATGGCGAAGCCCAGCCGATCGCGGACAACAAGTCCCGTGAAGGCCGCGCCCAGAACCGTCGCGTGGAAGCGATCATGAAAGGCGAAACCAAGGAAGCCCAGTACGAGTAATCGTCACCAGGCATCCTGAAAACGAAAAGGGCCGGCATTCGCCGGCCCTTTTTTTGTGGCCCGCCGTCCCTGGCGGCCATCCTCCGGACCGTCGCTGTCGCGACGTCAAAAATCGCTCCCGGCGATTTTTTGGTTCATCGCGGATTAGCGGGAAGCGGCTTTTTATGACTGGGCAGTTCACAGGTTTGGCGGGGAACCGCAACAACGCCGTTGCACGCCGTGGCGGTTGGGCAACCTCGAAGCGGAGCTGTGTGGGTCCCTTCCGGGACCCTTTTTGGCAGGGATGCCAAAAACGGGAGCGCCCAGGGATGGCTTGAGCGATCCCGGAAGGGACCCACACAGATCCGCGTCGCCGATAGAGACGACCTCACAAATCAAGTAGAACACCCAAGAGGGCGTCAATGGCGATGGGACATGTTCAATCACCACCTTGCCGGCCGCCGCGCCAATCCCCCGACAATGGGCCTTTGTGAGCCTACTCCCTCCGCCGCGCCGTGAACATCGCTCCCGCGCCGGCCCGGTGACCATGCTGCCGGCGCCCCCAGGCAAGGGGGTCAATGAGACTGACCACCCCTGCCCGATAATTAAAGAGCCTCTGCTCGGCCCCGTTGCCAGGCTTTGGCCATCAAGGCCCGCGGAGCCGGCTGGGCAAAAGGCAGAGGCTTCCCCACTCATTATTCGACGTTCTCCAGGATACAAACCATGGCGAAAGACGCGATCGGGTTCGCACTGAGCGCGCTCAACCGGCTGGCAGGCTCACAGTGGCTGGACCGAACAGGCATGCGCCAGGGCGTGGAGCGGCTCGCCTATCGACTCACCAAGGGCGGCTTCCAGGTACTGACCACCAGCGCCCGCGCATTTAAAAGCGCCGGCACCAAAACCCACCCTACCCGCCTCAGCGCCCCCGGGCACACCACCGACCTGTTCGATCTGGGCATTACCGAAGAGCAGCAAATGATCCGTGACAGTGTGCGCGCCTTCGCCACCGAGGTGTTGCGCGGCCAAGCGGAACAGGCAAACGCCGCTCAGCACACGGACCCGGCGGTGCTGAGCCAGGCCCAGGCTTTGGGTTTGAACTTCTTCGCCGTGCCCGAGGATCTGGGCGGCGCCGCCGCCGAACGGTCCACGGTGACCAGCATGCTGGTGGCGGAAGATCTGGCCTGGGGCGACATGGGCCAGGCGGTGGCGATTCTGGCGCCCATGGGCGTGGCCAACGCGCTGACCCGCTGGGGCACCGCCATGCAGCAGGAAAAATACCTGGCCAGCTTCGCCGGCGACACCCCGCCCCTGGCCAGCATCGCGGTGCTTGAGCACCGGCCGCTGTTCGATCCCCTGCAACTGCGCACCACCGCCACCCGCAACGGCGATGACTGGGTTCTCCATGGGGAAAAATCACTGGTGCCACTGGCCGCCGAGGCCGAGCTGTTTCTGGTCGCCGCCGCCACCGACACCGGCCCGGCGGTGTTTATCGTGGAAGGTGGCAGTGAAGGCCTGAGTGCCGGCGAGGACCCGGCCATGGGCGTGCGCGCCTGCGCGCAACGGCCCCTGCGGCTGGACGGCGTGCGCGTGGCGGCGGACCAGCGCCTGGGCGGCGATGACTTCAACTACCGCGAGTTTATCGACCTGGGCACCCTGGGCTGGTGTGCTCTGGCGGTGGGCACCGCCCAGGCGGTTCTCGACTACGTGGTGCCTTACGTCAACGAACGCCAGGCATTCGGCGAGCCGATCAGCCACCGACAGGCGGTGGCCTTCATGGTCGCCGACATCGCCATCGAACTGGAAGCCATGCGCATGCTGACCTACCGGGCCGCTTGCCGCGCCGAGCAGGGCAAACCTTTCCAACGCGAAACACACCTGGCACGCACCCTGGTCAAGGACAAGGCCATGAGGATCGGCACCGATGGCGTGCAGCTTCTCGGCGGCCACGGTTTTACCCACGAATACCCGGTGGAGCGCTGGTACCGGGACTTGCGCGCCATCGGCATCGCCTTCGGCGGCTTGCACCTGTGACCCGGCGCCCGCCCGGCCCGAACGGCCCGAACGGCCAGGAAGGAAGACCCCATGAACATTGAGATTCCGAAAAAATTCAAAGCGCTGATCAATAACGCCCATCAGGTGGCGATCAGCACGTTCCGCCCGATTTCACGAAAATATGACCGCGCCGAGCACCAGCGCCCCAAGGAGCTGGACATGATCGCCTCGGTCCTGGATGGCTTCAACGAAGGCGACCCGGCGAACTCCGCCGGTGCCAGCCAGACCGGCAAAGGCAAGATAAAGAACGACGGCTCGGTAAAGAACGGCGCCAACATGAGCACCTGCCTGGGCGCCTTGGAGTTTTGCTACGGCGACACCGGCTTTCTGCTTGGCATGCCGCGTCAGGGTTTGGGCAACGCGGCCATCGCCGCCGTGGCCAACGAGGAACAACTGGAACGGTTTCGCGGCCAATGGGCGGCGATGGCGATCACCGAGCCCGGCGCCGGCTCCGATTCCGCGGCGATCCGCACCACAGCCCGCCAGGATGGCGATCACTACCTGCTCAACGGCGAAAAGATCTATGTCACCTCCGGCGAGCGCGCCGACTGCGTGGTGGTGTGGGCCAGCCTGGACCCGAAGCTGGGGCGCGCGGCGATCAAATCGTTCGTGGTGGAATGGGGCACGCCGGGCATGGAACTGGTGCGCCTGGAAAAGAAACTGGGCATTCGCGCCTCCGACACCGCCGCCATTACGTTCACCGATTGCCGCGTGCCGGCGGAAAATCTGCTCGGCAACCCGGAGGTGGAAACCGGCGGTTTCGGTGGCGTGATGGAGACTTTCGACAACACCCGGCCGCTGGTGGCCTGCTTCGCCCTGGGTGTGGCCAAGGCGTCGTTGGAACGCACCCGTGAACTGCTTGCCGAGGCCATTGATTACGACTACGGCAAACCGGTGGACAACACCAGCGCGGTCGAGGCCGAGCTGTATCGCATGGAAGCAGAATGGGAAGCGGCGTTCTGGCTGGCCATGAAAGCGGCCTGGATGGCGGACAACAAACAATCCAACTCGCTGGAGGCTTCCATTTCCAAGGCCAAAGCCGGGCGCGTCGGCAACGCCATTACCCTGCGCTGCGTGGAACTAGCCGGTTCGGTGGGTTACACCGAAGACGAGCTGCTGGAAAAATGGGCGCGCGACTCCAAAATCCTCGACATCTTCGAAGGCACCCAGCAGATCCAGCAATTGATCATCGCGCGACGGGTGTTGGGGCTGAGCTCGAAAGAACTGAAATAGAGGCCTTCGGCCTCGATACAAGACTCAGGATGAAGGATACAGGGACGCGCTCAGCTCTTTCTTCAATGTATCCTGAATCCTGAATCCTGTAACGGGCGGCGAAGCCGCCCTATAAGCTCGCCGCCAGTTCCGAGCCTTGTTTAATGGCGCGTTTGGCGTCGAGTTCGGCGGCCAGGTCGGCGCCGCCGATCAGGTGCCAGCGGGCCTCGCCGTCGCGGTACAGGTCACGCTGGGATTCCTGGCCAGCGCAGATCACCACGTGGTCCACTTCCAGCAAACCCTGTTTACCATCCTGGGAAACGTGCAGGCCGTGGTCGTCGATGCGGTCGTACTGACAACCAGGCAGCATTTCCACCTGGCGGCTTTTCAGCGTGGCCCGGTGGACCCAGCCGGAGGTCTTGCCCAGGTCCTTGCCCGGCGCCGAGGTTTTGCGCTGCAGCAGGTAGATCTGGCGCGCCGGTGTCTCTGGCGCCTTCTCCACCAGGCCACCCCGCGTTTGCGTCTGGAAGTCCACGCCCCATTCGCGCAGCCACTCGGGTAACGGCTGAGCGCCGTCGCGGGGATGCTCGGCAAGAAACTCGCAGACGTCGAAGCCAATACCGCCGGCGCCGATCACCGCCACCCGGCCGCCCACCTCAACTTTCCCCGTCAGCACGTCCACGTAGGACACCACCTTGGCATGGTCAATGCCGGGAATCGCCGGCATGCGCGGGGTCACGCCGGTGGCGATGACGATTTCCTCGAAGCCCTCCTGCTCCAGCTCGCCCTCGCTGATGCGTCGATTCAACACCAGCTTCACGCCGGTGCGCTCAATGCGTTTGCCGAAATAACGCAGGGTCTGGTGAAACTCTTCTTTGCCCGGAATCACCTTGGCCATATTGAACTGACCGCCGATGCGCTCGGCCTGGTCAAACAGGGTCACGTGGTGACCGCGCTCGGCGGCCACGGTGGCGCAGGCCAGCCCCGCGGGGCCCGCGCCCACCACCGCCACCTTCTTCGGCTGCGCGGTCTTCAGATACACCAGCTCGGTTTCGTGGCAGGCGCGCGGGTTGACCAGGCAGGAGGCACGCTTGAGCTCGAAGGTGTGGTCCAGGCAGGCCTGGTTGCAGGCGATGCAGGTGTTGATCTCATCGCTGCGCCCGGCCGCCGCTTTGTTGACAAACTCCGGGTCCGCCAGCAACGGTCTGGCCATGGAAATGGCGTCGGCGTAACCGTCGGCGAGAATGCCTTCGGCCAGATCCGGGTCATTAATACGATTGGACGCCACCACCGGAATCGACACCACCGCTTTCACCTGCCGGGTGGCCTCCACGAACGCCGCGCGCGGCACCGAAGTGACGATGGTGGGCACGCGCGCCTCATGCCAACCCACGCCGCTGTTGATGATGTCGGCGCCGGCCCGCTCGACGTCCCGGGCCAGGGCCAGGACTTCTTCGTGGGTGCAGCCATCGGGCACCAGATCAATCACCGACAGCCGGTACATGATGATGAAATCCGGCCCGCACCGGCGGCGCGCCTCGGCGACGATTTCCACCGGGAAACGACGACGGTTCTCGGCGCTGCCGCCGTACTCATCCTTACGCTTGTTGCTGCGCGGCGCGGTGAACTGGTTAATCAGATAGCCCTCGGACCCCATGATCTCGATGCCATCGTAACCGGCGGCCTGGGCCAGCTCGGCGGTGCGGGCGAAATCGCGCACCGTCTTCTTCACTTCCCGGGTGCTCATCGCTTTTGGCTTGAACGGGTTGATCGGGCTTTTGATCGCCGAGGCGGAGCGGGAGAACGGGTGATAGCTGTAACGGCCGGCGTGCAGAATCTGAAGCGCGATCTTGCCGCCCTCGGCGTGCACCGCGTCGGTGATCTTGCGGTGATTGCGAATGTCCAGCTTACGGTTGAAAGTGCCCGCCAGGGGGTAGAACCAGCCGTGGCGGTTGGGGTTGATGCCGCCGGTCACCGACAACGCCACGCCGCCGCGCGCACGCTCGGCGAAATACGCCGCCAGCTTGGAATAGTGCCAGAACCGGTCTTCCAAACCGGTGTGCATGGAACCCATGATGACGCGGTTTTTCAGTTGCGTGCGCCCCACATCCAGGGGCGAGAGCAAATGGGGGTAAGCCTTGACCGGCATGGCGCATTCTCCGTGTAGAGGCTGGGCGCCAGCGAACGCATCGCGACACCTGGCTTGATCTGGACGGCGTCAAGATACGATGCTATTTTGACGCCGTCAAGATTGGCGCGCCGCGGCCCGCCGCTTCTACAATCCCGATCCGAACCACTCGCCGCCCGATGGAGCATTCATGGCCAACAAGCCGTCCCGCTATCACCACGGCGATCTGCACGCCACTTTGCTGCGCGAGGCCGCCACCTTGCTGCGCGAACAGGGCGTGGAGGGGCTTTCACTGCGACGGCTGGCGGAACGGGCCGGGGTGTCCCGTACCGCGCCGTATCACCATTTTCAGGACAAGAACGCGCTGCTGTGCGCGCTCGCCGAAGCGGGTTTTCATCGCCTGGAAGCCTTGATGGATCGGGTTGATTTCAGTGGCGAGGACCGCGAGCGCTCGCTGCGCGATTTCGTGCGCGGCTACCTGCGCTTCGCCACCGACGACCCGGAACAGTATGAACTGATGTTCGGGCGGACCCTGTGGAAAGCGGGCCACACCACCGAATCCCTGCGACAGGTCGCCCATGGCTGCTTTCGCCGCTATGTGGAGCGCCTCAATGAACCCGGGCAACGGGCGCTGCTGCCCGCCGATGCCGAGCCGCTGCGCGTCGCCCAGGCCAGCTGGGCGACGCTGCATGGCCTGTGCCGTCTGTTGCTGGACGGCATCTACGTGGACCGGCAAGACATGGAGGCGGTCAGCGATCAGGCGGTGCGGCTGATCCTGGCCGGGTTGGTGGCGCCACGCTGACAGCGTCGCCTCACGCCTGCGGCCCGACGCTGTCCAGATAACCGCCGAGGGCCCGCATGTAGGGCTTGAAGGCCTCGTACTGAGGCACATGCCCGACCCCCGGCAGTTCCACCAGGCGGGCGTTGGGGATCAACTCGGCGGCGCGCTGGCCGAGCTGGTCGTAGCGGCCAAGCTGCTCACGAGCGGCTTGCGGCGCCCGGTTCTTGCCCAGGGCGGTGCGATCGCGGGTGCCGATGATCAACAAGGTCGGCACTTTGATGTCCTGGAACTCGTGCACCACCGGCTGGTTGAAGATCATGTCGTAGGCAAGCGCCGAGTTCCACGCCACCCGTGAGTAATCCGGGCCCCGTATCCACCCTTGTTGGAGGGTCAACAGCGGTTGGTACGCCGATTTCCATTGCCCGTCGAAATAGCTGGCGGTCATGTAGCGCTTCACCTGTTGCGGCGTCTTCTTCAGTTCCGCCTGGTACCAGGCTTCCACGGGCTGCCAGGGCACCACCCGCTTCCAGTCTTCCAGCCCGATCGGATTGACCAGAGAGAGGGATTCACTGCGTTCGGGAAACATCAGCGCGAAGCGGGTGGCCAGCATGCCACCCATGGAATGCCCCACCACGTTGACCTTGCGAACGCCCAAGGTGTCGAGCAATACCCGGGTGTGATCGGCGAGAGTCTGAAACGAATACTGGAAATGCGCCGGCTTGCTGGATTTGCCAAACCCGATCTGGTCGGGCACCACCACCCGATAGCCTTCGTCGCTGAGCGCGGCGATGGTGTCGCCCCAATAAGCGCCGGAGAAATTCTTGCCGTGCAACAATAACACCGTGCGGCCGTTGGGCTGAGCCGGTTTGACGTCCATGAACGCCATTTCCAGGTCTTGCCGCTGGCTGTTCAATTTCAGCGTGTGCACGGTGTAGGGGTATTGATAGCCCTCAAGCCGGGCGTCAAACGCCGGCTCATCGGCACTACCGGACAAAGGCATGGCCAAGGCCACCGCCAGAGTGGCGAGCAACATCAGTGCGCGCATCGTTCCCACCTCATTTGCGGATTTCACAGGTCGTCTGTTAAGAGGCTCACCAAGGGCGGGAAAGTTCCTGCTACAAGCCGCGATCGGCCACCGGCAGCACGATGCGCACCAGCAGGCCGCCGGCGTCGCTCTCGCTGAGCATCAAGCGGCCGCCGTAGGCGTCGACGGTGTCGCTGACGATCGCCAGGCCCAGGCCATGGCCGGGCATGCGCTGGTCCAGGCGCTCGCCGCGCCTTAACACCAGGTGGCGGCGTTCGGCGGCGACGCCCGGGCCATCGTCGGCAACACTGAGCAGCAGCTCGCCGTTGCGTTGTTCCAGGCCCAGCCAGACCCGGTGCCGCGCCCATTTGAAGGCGTTGTCGAGCAGGTTGCCGAGCACTTCGAGCATGTCGTCTCGTTCCACCGGTTGTGGCGGCAGCCCCTGCCCGCTGACCTCCACGTTCAGGTCCCGGTGGTGGGCGCGTTTCAAGGTGGCGACCAGCAGCGGCACGTCTTCCGCCGGGTTGAAGCGGTTGCTGGTGGTGGCGCCGGCGGCCACCCGCGCCCGGCTCAAGGCACGGCGCACGCTGGTTTCAAGCTGGTCGAGTTGTTCATCAAGCAGCGCATGGAGGGCCGGGTCGGCGGCCTGCAAACGCTCGTCACAGCGGTTGCGTAATACCGCCAATGGCGTTTTCAGGGCGTGGCCCAGGTCGCCCAGGGCGTGGCGGGAACGGCGCAACTGCTGCTCGGTGTGACGTTGCAGCCGGTTCACCTCGGTCACCAGCGGCCGCAGTTCAACCGCCACGTTTTCGTCCAGCTCCACCCGCTCGCCGCCGCGCAATTGCTCCAATTGCCGGCGCGCCTGATTGAGCGGCTTCAGCCCGCGCCGGATCAGCCACTGCTGGGCCAGCGCCAGACCCGCCAACACCACCACCCAGGCGGCCAGGGCGGCGGTTTTGATGTCCTCGAAGTTGTCCAGTTGCGGGGTGTAATCCTGCGCCACCACGATGGTGATCGGCTGGCCCGCCATGCTGTAATCGCCACGGAAGCGCAGCAGTTGCTGGCCACCGGGGCCGGCGCGCAGTTCGCTGTCGGTGCCGCCGGCTTCCGGCACATCCAGGTTGGCGTCCCACAGCGAGCGGCTGCGCCAACGCTGTTCGCCGATCAGCACCACGAAATAGCGGCCCGAAAACGGGTTGCGGTAGGCCGGGTCGAGCATTTGCTGCTGCAAGGCAAGGCCATCACGGCCTTCCACCAGCGCCGCCAGGACGCTGGTGGCCTCGTCATTGAGCTGGGCGGCCACGGTGTCGCGCTGCTCCTGATCCAACCACCACAGCGCCGCCTGGCCCACCAGAACCCCGGCCAGCAACAGGCTGATGAACAGACTCAGGCCCAATCGCCGGCCCATGGAGATCACGGCTCGATCCCGGTGTACAGATAGCCCTGGCCGCGCCGGGTCTGGATCACGGCGCTGCCCAGCTTGCGCCGCAAGCGGTTGATGTGCACCTCGACCACGTTGGAATCGCGCTCGTTCTCGCCGTCGTAGAGGTGCTCCGAGATCTGGAATTTGGACAACAGCTTGCCCTGATTGAGCATGAAATAACGCAACATGCGGAATTCCGCGCCGGTCAGGGTGACCTCCCGATCCTGCAGCCAGACGCTCTGGCGTTCCTCGTCCAAAGCCAGCCCGCCGGCGTTAAGCCGGGTCTGATTGGTGCTGCCATGGCTGCGGCGCAGCACCGCCTGCACCCGCAGCAGCAGCTCGTCCGGGTGAAACGGTTTGGTCAGGTAGTCGTCGGCGCCGGCCCTCAGGCCTTCCACCCGCTCCGCCCAGCTGTCGCGGGCGGTCAGGATCAGCACCGGTTGTGTCTCGCCGTCCTGGCGCCAGCGCCGCAGCAGCGCCAGGCCGTCCAGACCCGGCAAGCCGAGATCGAGAATCACCAGGTCATAGGGTTCGTCGTGAATGCGCACCAGAGCGTCGCGGCCATCGGCGAGCCAGTCCACGGCATAGCCATGATCGCGCAACATCGGCATCAACTGATCCGCCAGCGAGACGCTGTCTTCCACCAGCAGCAGGCGCATCAGTCGTCCAGCTCGTCGCGTAATACGCTGGCGTCGCGGGCGTCGATCTCCATTTCCCGGACCACGCCATCGCCGGTCAGCAATTCGATCTCATAAATCAGACGCTCGCCTTCCTGCTCCAGTTCGGTCTCCAAAAGCCGACCGTCCGGATAGCGCTGCATCGCCACCTTCAGGATCGCCTCGAAGGACAGAATTTCACCCTGGCGGCGCAACTGAAGCGCCTCGTCCTGGCTGATGTCCAGGGCGTGGGTGGCGCCTGAGTTCAGCAACAGCAGGGCGGCAATGGCCGCCCCGCGTCCCAGTTCCATCATTAGTCGTCACGCTCCTCGTGAAGGATCTCGCCGGTGGCGGCATTGAGGTCAATGTCCCACTCCACGCCCTGTTCGTCACGCAGCTCGACCTGGTAGACGTATTTTCCGTACTGCTCCTCAAGCTCGGTGTCACCCAGAGTCGCGTTGGGGTGATTGGCCAGCGCCGCCTGATTGAGCTTTTCGAAGGATTGCACCTTGCCCGCCTCCAGCAATTGCACCGCTTTATCCGGGCCCAGATCACGGGCATGGGCGGTGCTGGCAAGGCCGGCGAAACCGGCGAGGGCGGCGATCAGGGTATATTGAGTGGCTTTCATGGAGTTCTCCTTTCCTTTGGTAAGCCCGTGTGGGCACAGGACGAACTCTATGACAGCGCGCTTAATTGTCCCTGAATGGGCGATGAATTCAAAATGAACAGGGCGGCACCCGACAGTGCCGATGTGTTTTTGGAATGGACTTCCATTATTATGCTCCAGCCCGCCCGCCACAGATGCCCGCGGAGCCGACACGCATAACAGTAACAAGAGGACGTTCGATGGATACCGATCTGCCCGATCTGCTCGCCCTGCTCGAATTGACCCGGCTCGACGAAGACCTGTTCGAGGGGGAAAGTCGCAATATCGTGGGACCGCGCATTTTCGGGGGCCAGGTGGTCAGCCAGGCGCTGATCGCGGCGGCGCGCACCGTCACCGACCGCCCCGCCCATTCCCTGCAGGCCTATTTTCTGCGCCCCGGCGATGCCCGCCTGCCGATCACCTACCGGGTCGAGCGGGTTCGCGATGGCGGCACCTTTTCCACCCGCCGGGTGGTCGCCGAGCAACGCGGCCGGCCGATTTTTGATATGGCCGCCTCATTCCATACCGCCGAAGAAGGCCCTCAGCACCAGACCGCGGAATTCAGCGCCCCGGACCCGGACACGCTGGTCACCGAACACGAAATGAACGCCCAGTTCCTGGAAAATGAGGAAATGTCGGAGAACTTCCGTGCCGCCATGCTGCGCCGCAAGCCCGTGGAGCTGCGCCCGGTAACCCGGCGCCACCCGCTCACCCCGGAGAAAAGCCCGCCGCTGCGCCAGACCTGGCTGCGCGCCACCGGATTGCAGAGCGACGACCCACTGCTGCATCAGGCGCTGCTGGCGTACGCCAGTGACCACAATCTGATGGGCGCCGCCCTGCTGCCCCACGGCTTCACCTTCGTCAACCGCGAAGTGCAAGTGGCCAGCCTCGATCACACCGTCTGGTTCCACCGCCCGATCCGCATCGACGACTGGCTGTTCTACGACATGGAAAGCCCGATCGCCACCGGCGCCCGCGGCTTCGCCCGCGGCCGGGTCTTCAACCGCCAGGGAGAACTGGTGGCGTCGGTGTGTCAGGAGGGGTTGATCAGACAGCAGAGTTGAAAGTTAAAAGTTGAAACGCGGCGCAGGGCCTCGCCTTTTCAGCCAGGCCGTGCCCGCGCTTTCTCCTTTTAACCTTTCACTTTCAACTTATTTTTCCACGATCGCCACAACCCCCTGCCCGCCGGCGGCGCAGATCGAGATCAAACAGCGGCCGGAGCCTTTCTGGTTGAGCAGTTTGGCGGCGTTGGCGAGGATGCGGCCGCCGGTGGCGGCGAACGGGTGGCCGGCGGCCAGGGACGAGCCCTTCACGTTCAGCTTGTTCATGTCGATGGCACCGAGCGGCTTATCGCGGCCCAGGCGCTCTTTGCAGAAGGTTTCGTCCTGCCAGGCTTTCAAGGTGGTCAGCACCTGGGACGCGAACGCCTCGTGGATCTCGTAGAAATCGAAATCCTGCAAGGTCAGGCCAGCACGATCAAGCATGCGCGGCACCGCGTAGGCCGGCGCCATCAGCAGCCCTTCTTTTTTACCGATGAAATCCACCGCGGCGGTTTCACAATGGGTCATGTACGCCTGCACCGGCAGGCCGCGCTCGGTTGCCCAGGCCTCGGTGGCCAGCAGCACCGCGGAGGCGCCGTCGGTAAGCGGCGTGGAGTTGGCGGCGGTCATGGTGCCCTCGGGGCCGCCGAACACCGGCTTCAGGGTAGCCAGCTTCTCGATGGTGGAGTCGCCACGCATGTTGTTGTCGCGCTCCAGGCCATGGAACGGCGTCATCAGGTCCTGCTGCCAGCCTTCCTCATAGGATTTGGCCAGGTTCTGGTGGGAACGCCAGGCCAGCTCGTCCTGGGCTTCACGGGGGATGCCCCATTCGGCGGCGGTGATCGCCTGGTGCTCGCCCATGGACAAGCCGGTGCGCGGCTCGCCGTTCTTGGGAATGTCCGGGATCATCAGCTTGGGATTGATCAGCTTGATCGCCTGCTTGAGTTTATCGCCGGTGCTTTTGGCGCGGTTGATCTCCATGAACACCTTGCGCGCCTGCTCGTTAACGCCCAGCGGCGCATCGGAGGTGGTGTCCACGCCACCGGCCACGGCGCAGTCAATCTGCCCCAGCGCGATTTTGTTGGCCACCAGGATGGCCGCTTCCAGGCCGGTGCCGCAGGCCTGCTGAAGATCGTAGGCCGGCGTTTCCGGGGCGAGCTTGGAGCCAAGCACGCATTCGCGCACCAGATTGAAGTCGCGGGAGTGCTTCATCACCGCGCCAGCGGCGACTTCGCCCATGCGCTCGCCGTGGAGTTTGAAGCGGTCCACCAAGCCATTCAGCGCGGCGGTGAACATGTCCTGGTTGCTGACCTCGAAATAAGCGCTGTTGGAGCGGGCAAAGGGAATGCGGTTGCCGCCGACAATGGCTACCTTGCGTACGTTCTCGCCTGCCAGCATAGTTAATTCCTCCACAGTGGCGGTTGCGCCGGAGTGTGCTCTCGGCGTCGCGCCCAGGTTAACAGATGAGCGCAGTCTAGCGGTCCGCCGGTGTGCCTCATTGGCTTCGGCGCCCCCTGCGCTTCCCGGGCCGGTCAATACACCCTTTACAGGCCGGTGCTTCAATACGCACCCTGAAAGCGGCGACGCCCCTTCTTCGATCCGGCGCGCCGCAGCGGATCATTGCACGGCAAAGGACAGGACCATGAGCGATACTTATCAGGCGATTGCCAACTCTCCGATGGGCAAGGCGCTGTTCAGCGCCATCAATCTGCCGATTCCGGTGATTCTCGAGCGCTGGCAACCGGGCCGAACTTCCTTCATCAAAGGCCGGGTTCTGGTCGGCGCCGCGCCCGGGTCCAGCGCGGTGGACACCGTGTTCGCCACGCTCAAGGGCGCGCCGGAGGCGAGCGCCGCGGTACTCGCCAACACCGCCAACGCTACCGATCTGCAGAAGCAGGCGGCCGCCGCCGGCGTCAGCGCCGACAACTACACCGCCACCCGGGAAGACGACAGCAAGTTCAAGGCACTGGTGTTCGATGCCACCGGTATCGAACACCCGGACCAGTTAAAGGCGTTGTGGGAATTCTTTCACCCGGTGGTGAAAAAACTCGACAGCTGCGCCCGCGTGATCGTGATCGGACGCACCCCTGAAACCCTGACCGGCACGGCCCGCGTCGCTCAGCGCGCCCTGGAAGGCTTTACCCGCTCGGTGGGCAAGGAGATCAAGCGCGGCTCCACGGTGCAGCTGGTGTATGTGGAAGCCGGCGCGGAAAGCCAGTTGGCCGCCCCGCTGCATTTCTTCCTGTCGCCGAAATCGGCTTACGTGTCGGCGCAAGTGGTGCGCGTGGCCCAGGCCGGCTTCCAGGCCGAAACGTTCAACTGGGAGCAACCCCTGGCCGGCAAGAAAGCGCTGGTCACCGGCGGCTCACGGGGCATCGGCGCCGCCATTGCCCGAGTGCTGGCTCGGGACGGCGCCGAGGTCACGGTGCTGGACATCCCGCCGATGGCGGAAGATCTCAACAACGTGGCCGCTGAGATCGGCGGCAAGACGCTGGAACTGGACATCACCTCCGAGCAGGCGCCACGGGCCATCGCCGAAGCCGCCCGGGAGATGGGCAGTCTGGACATTCTGGTGCACAACGCCGGCGTGACCCGCGACAAAATGCTCGGCAACATGCCGGAAAACTTCTGGGATATGGTGTTGAACATCAACATCGCCAGCCAGTTGCGCATTAACGAGCAATTGATCGCCGACGGCGGCATGGGCGACGGCGGCCGTATTATCTCGATCAGCTCCATCGCCGGCATCGCCGGTAACCTGGGGCAGACCAACTACGGCACCTCCAAAGCGGCGGTGATCGGCATGATCGACACCTATTCCGGGGAATACGCCGACCAGGGCATCACCGTCAACGCGGTGGCGCCGGGCTTTATCGAAACGCAGATGACCGCCGCCATTCCGTTCACCATTCGCGAGGCCGGCCGGCGCATGAACGCCATGAACCAGGGCGGCCAGCCGGTGGACGTGGCGGAAACCATCGCCTTTTTCGCCAGCCCCGCGGCCCAGGGCCTGACCGGCAATGTGGTACGGGTGTGTGGCCAGATGATGCTGGGGGCCTGAGAAAAGCGCGGTTAAAAGTTGAAAGTTAAAAGTTAAAAGTTAAAAGGGCCCGGCCGGCCCCCCCCAACATCCACGGCCTTCGGCCGGGCCTGGTGTTTAGCCTTCCGCGCGGACACCACGGCCCGGCGCCCTCCCCAGGCGCTGCCGCGCTTTCACCTTTTAACTTGTAACTTTCAACTGGCGTGGACGTTCTGCCCGCGCCTGCCCCTTGAATCCTCCCACCGTTAGCGCCATCTTGACGGTTAAAGGCGTGTTCCGCGCCGCAATGATGTTTCGAGGGTGGCATGGGTTTCGGCCGGATTTTCCTGTTTATCCTGGTGTTCGCGATCGTGGAGGTGATGGTGCTCGCCGCCGCCGCCGACGTGATCGGCTGGCCGATCACCATCGGTCTGGTGGTGCTGACCGCGCTGGTCGGTTCGGCGCTGTTCCGCCATCAGGGTGTGGAAACCTTGCGGCGGCTCAATCAACGGGTGAATCAGGGCGAAATGCCGGGCCGGGAACTGGTCGAGGGGATGATGCTGCTGCTCGGTGGCGCTCTGCTGATCACCCCCGGTTTCATCAGCGACGCCACCGGCCTGGTGCTGCTGCTGCCGGCGTCCCGGCGCGCCCTGGCGGCGCGCCTGATCAAGCGCGGCACGGTGCAGGCGTTCACCGCCGGCTCCGGCGGCGGCGCCTTCTTCTACCAGAGCCGGGGCGGCGCCCCCGGCGGCGGTCCGTTTGGCGGCCATCGGCCGGCCAACGATGACCACCAGGGCGAGATCATCGAGGGCGAGGCGCGCAGCGAAGACGACCCCTCCATCAAGGGGCCGCGTTGACGGCGCCGGCAGCGGGCTTGCGGAAGCGATAAAACAGGTTGGGCTCGCTGACCACGTACAGATTGCCCTGATCGTCCAGGGCCACGCCTTCCGGTTGCGGCGCACTGTCATGCAAGTCGCCACGGCCAAACCAGCCGCCCAGTAAGGTGCGGAAGCTGACGAACTCACCCTGATCGGTCATTTCCACCAGCAGATTGGATTCGTCGCTGAGCACCACCAGGTGCCCGGTAGCCGGATCGTAATGCACGCCGGAGAGGTCGGTACCGAACACCGAGCGTTCGATCCATTCGGTGCGGTCGTGGATGTGCAAGTGCAGGCCGTGGCCGAGACTGGCACGAACGCCACGGATCTCGTAAAGCTGGCGCGGATCACGCTCCTTGACCACGAACAGCCGATCATTGACCGGGTCGTAGCTGGTGCCCTCAAAACCTTTGTTGCCGTTCAGATTAATGCCCAGCGACAACACCTGGGCCTGTTCGATGCGGATCGGCCCGGGCTGTTCGGGCAGCGGCGCGAAACTGAATTGCTGGGCGCGTTCGTCCACCATCACCATCATGCCATCGCCCAGGTAGCCGATCGCCTCGACGTCGCCAAAACCCATCAATGGATAACGCGCCAGCAACTCCCCTTCTTTGCTCAATGCCACGATCTCAGCCGGGCCGTTAGTCACGCCCAGTAGCCGATCGTGTTCGGGATCGTAGAGGATCGAGGAGAGGTTCTGGCGCACGCCTTCTATCGGCCTGGCTTCAATCACCGCCTGGTAATCGGGCAGCCACAGGCTGCGACCGCGCCAATCGTTCTCACTCCAGTGGCTTTTAACGGAGTAATAAAGGCGCGCGTCCCAATGATAACGCTGGATCACCAGCAACAGACCGATCAATACCGCGATCAGCACAACAAACCAACCGATGCGACGGCGGCTGTGCGCCCCGCTGACCTTATCCGCCTGAGCACGCCCCACTGCTTCGACCCCGATTCAATAATGGGCGCCGCACGCCCCGATGCACGCCAAAGTGCCGTGCACAATGGTAGAAGGCCGCGCGTTTAACAGCAGGCCGGCCACCAACGGGCAGTGTAACGGAGCAACATTAATCGGAAATGAAAACGGCCAGAGCGTTCGCCCGGCCGGAGCTGAGTCAGTGCGCTTCGCGGGCCGCCGCCGCGTCTTCTTCCGCTTTCATCTTGCGATACTCGATGGGCGTCATGCCCACCCAGCGCTTGAACGCGCGATAAAAAGTGGACGGCTCGGAAAAACCGGTGAGATAGACGATCTCGTCGATGGATTCATCGGTACCGGCCAGCAACCGTTTCGCCAGCTTGCAGCGGTAATCGGCGACCAGTTGGTTGAAGTTGGTGCCGGCGTCGGCGAGCCGGGTGCGCAATTGCCGCGCCTTGATGCCCAGCCGCTCGGCGACTTCCTCCAGATTGGCGTGCCCGGATTCCAGCAACTCGGCGATCAGCCGGTTCACCTGCGCCACCAGATCCTGTTTCTCCAGGCGTGCCACCTGCTCACTGGCCAACTGCTCGTGCAAACGCAGCAGTTCCGGTTCGTGGTGAGCGGAAGACAGCGCCATCAGCCGCGCGTCGAAATAGACCCCGACCGACGGCATCTCGAATTTCACCGGGCAGCCGAACACGCGCTCGTATTCATCCCGGTCGGCGTGGCGCTCGTGGCCGAAATGAATCTCCAGGGGTTCGAAGGCACCGTCGGTGACGAAGGCGAAAAACTTGATCAGCCCCATCATCACGCATTCGTTGAGGTGGGCCAGGCGGCGCCCCCAAAATGGCTGGCGCAGAAAGATACGCTCGCCTTCGTCGAACAGTTCGGCGCGGGCGGCGTCGGAGAGCAGGCGCTGATAGTTGAGCGCACGGCGCAGGCCTTCGCCGAAGTTGGGGCTGGAGAGAAACAGATACTCCAGCACTTGCCCTTTATAGGTGGGCATGTGTTTACCCAGATGCAAACCCACATGCGGATCGCCGGAGACTTTCTCCAGCGCCTGCCAGAACCATTCCTGGCCATCGTGGGGTGTGCGCAAGTCCGGGATCTCAAGGATCGAGCGGTCCAGGCCGATTTCGGCCAGCACGGCGTCCGCGTTTATACCGGCATTTTTCATGGCCCTGTACGCCATGCGCAGGAGCACACCGGAATCGGTCAGTTCTGCCATCCTTTTGCGACGTCCCCGAGTGGTGGTACATACCAAGCAAGCAGGTTAGCACAGCCCCGGGAGAGCCGGAACCGCTTCGCAAAACGACTTGCGTGGCCGTTGCCGGCCACGCGGGCAAGGCGACCTCTCAGGCACCGGCCAGGTCCGCTTTGCGGCCAGGCAGCGCGAGCCGGTGAATGCGCTTAAGCACGGTGCCAAACTGTCGGCCCAGGCGACCGCTGTTGTAGTTCAGGCCATAGCGTTCGGCGATTTCGCGCACCTTCGGCGCCACCTCTTTATAGCGGTTGGAGGGCATATCCGGGAACAGATGGTGCTCGATCTGATGACTCAGGTTGCCACTGAGAATGTGGAAGATCGGCCCGCCTTCCAGGTTCGAAGAGCCCAGTAATTGACGCAAATACCACTGACCACGGCTTTCATTCTCAATCTCCTGCTCGGTGAACATCTGCGCGTCCTCGGTGAAGTGACCGCAAAAGATGATCAGATAGGACCACAGATTACGGATCAGATTGGCGCTCAGGTTGCCGGCCAGCACCCAGGGTGCGAAGGGCCCGGCCAGCAGCGGGAAGAGCAGATAATCCTTGGCCACCTGCTTACGCACCTTTTTCATGATCAGACGGCGCTGGCGGCGATACTCACTCCAGCTCTTTTCGCCCTTGAGTACCTTTTCCACTTCCAGGTCATGGAGCGCCACGCCCCATTGGAACAGGCCCGCCAGCACCCAGTTATAGACCGGCTGAAACAGATAGATCGGGTTCCAGCGCTGCTCGTCGGACATGCGCATGATGCCGTAGCCGACGTCGCGATCCTTGCCGACCACGTTGGTATAGGTGTGATGCATATAATTGTGCGAGTGCTTCCACTGCTCCGCCGGGCAGGTGTTGTCCCAATCGTAGGTGGAAGAATCCAGGGCCGGATCACCCAGCCAATCCCACTGCGCATGCATGACGTTATGGCCGATCTCCATGTTCTCGAGAATCTTGGAGAGCGACAGCAGCGCCGTCCCGGCCAGCCAGGCCGGCGGCAGGACGCCCAGGAACAGAAGCCCCCGGCCAGCCACTTCGAAGCCTTTCTGGGCGCGCACCACACGGCGGATGTAACGCGCGTCCCTGGCGCCCCGATCGGCCATCACCTGGTCGCGCAGAGCCTGAATTTCGGCACCGAACGCCTCCACCTGGGAACGGGTAAGACGGGTGCCTTTACGTTCAAAAATCACCGGATCAATCATTTCAGCGTTCGCATTCATGGTCTTTCTCCTCGGAGCCTGTCAGGGCTCCTACAAGTCCATTTCCACGTCGCCCTCGGCGGCGTGAATGCAGATTCGAATTGCTTCGTTGTTCAGTTCACGGCTCTCGCCGCTGTTCAGATCACGCACCCGGCCGCGCTTAACCTGGCATTTACAGGTGTGGCAGATGCCCATGCGGCAGCCGTGTTGCGGTTTCAGCCCGGCTTGTTCCGCGGCCTCCAGCAGCGACACCGAGCCGTCGGTGCGCATCTCGCCGCCACTGCGGGCAAACACCACCCGGCCGCCGTTGCCGGCGCTCACCGGCGCCGCCTGGAAGCGCTCATGCAGCAGCGGCGCCCGGCCGTGCCGCTGGTGCCAGCCGATCACGGTGTCGAGAAAGCCCGCCGGGCCACAGGTGAGCAGCGTGCGCTCTTCGGCATCCACCTGTTGTTCGGTGAGCCAGTGTTCATCCAGCCGCCCTTGCAGATCCCCTGCCCGCGGCGGTTCACCACTGAGCACGACACGCAGATCAAGGCGCGGATCGGCGCTCAGGTCGCGCAGTGACGAGGCCAGCATCAGGTCCTGATGGCGGCGTTCGAAGTGGAACCAAACCAGATTCAGCTCTTGATTGGACGCCAGCAGTTCCTTTGCGATACTGTGAACGGGTGTAAGCCCTGAGCCCGCGCTGACCAGCAACAACCGCTCGGGAGCGGGGCCGGGCAACACGAAGTCGCCGCTCGCCTCGCCCAGCACCAGCAGATCACCGGCGCGGGCGTGCCGCACCAGGTGGTCACTGACGCCGCCCTGGCCATTGGCCTTGATCGATACGCACGGGTAGGGGTCCGAAGGGGCCGAGGAGAGAGAAAAACAGCGCTGCCGACGCACGCCATTGATCTCCACGCCCAGCAAAACATGCTGCCCGGCGCGATGGCCGCGCCACAGCCGGTTGGGCTGCAATTGCAAAGTGACGGCGCGATCAGTTTCACGGACCACCTGGCGCACCCGCGCGCGGGTCTCCCGGGCGGAGTGCAACGGATTGAACAAGGCCAGGTAGTCTTCCGGGGTAAACGGCGTCGCCAGGGCATTGCCCAGGCGCCGGGCCCAGCGTTTTTCGGTGGACGGGATTGAGATCATGCCCGACTCCTATTGTTTACAGTTGTGCACTTTGTAACGCCACAAGCGGCGTTAGTCAACACCTGTTCACAAATACTTTTTTACACAACAAAATCAATAAGTTGTGTACAACCAAAAAGGAAAGATGATTAACATGGCGAGGCGGGAAAGAATAAAAATGATGGTTCGGGAGTAAACAAACGTTGAGCAGAGAGACGACAACCCGGGGGCGGCGCCCGAAGCGCGGCAGAACCCGTCAGGCCCTGATGGACGCGGCGTTGGATCTGGTCGCCAAAAAAGCGCCGTTCTCTTCATTGAGCCTTCGCGAGGTGACCAAACGGGCCGGCGTGGTACCCACTGCCTTTTATCGCCATTTTCCAGACATGAGCGCGCTCGGGCTGACACTGCTGGACGAATCGTTCCGCACCCTGCGCCAGATGATGCGCGAAGTGCGCCAGCAAGAGCTGCCCAGCGAGCGCATGATCCGTGGCTCCATGGATACCTTCTTCACTTATGTGCGCAATAACCGCAACCACTTCCTGTTCGTCTCCAAGGAACTCTATGGCGGCTCGGCGACCATGCGCCAGGCGATCCGCCGGGAGATCCGCCTGTTCGTCAGCGAGCTGGCCATGGACATGTCGCGGTTCCCGTTCCTGGTCGACGTCAGCGCCGAGGACCTTCAAATGATGGCGTCGCTGGTGGTCAATGGCGTGGTGGCGCTGACCCAGGAAATGCTGGAACTGGACGAAGACGACGAGACCGGCCAGCAGGAAATGTTGTTGATCGCGGAAAAACAGGTGCGCCTGATCTATTTCGGCGTCGCTCTGTGGCGCTCCCATCCCGACACCAACACCTGAGCGCTGCGGCGATACGGCCAATTCCCCACTTCCAGCGCGCCCTATACTGTCCCCTTTAACAGCCCGCTGACGCCGCGCCCAGGGCGCGGCGGTGGGCCCGTGCGTGGCGCGGGCCCTGGCACCCCAACCGCGCGACGAGGACGCCGTTATGAGTGAAGTGAATTTCCGCGAACTGCGCCACGCGCCGGCGATGCCGGTGAACTTCGCCAAGGCCCTGCTGCGCGCCCGCGTGCGGCCGGGCCGTGACCCCAAGCTGCCGGACATCGGGCTGCGCCTCAATGATGTGGGGCTGGACGCCAAACACCTGGCCGCCTACCGGAAAGTGTGCGGCTTCAGCGCCGACGGCCGGCTGCCACTGACCTACCCGCACATGCACGCCTTCCCGCTGCACATGGCACTGATGACCGCCGACGGCTTCCCGTTCCCGGCCATGGGCCTGGTGCATGTGCGCAATATCATCACCCAGTACCGCCCCATCGCCGAACGCGAACAGCTCAATATCAAATGCTATCTGGGCAACCTGACGCAGGTGGCGAAAGGCTATGAGTTTTCCGTGTTCACCGTGGTCAGCACCGCCGGCGAGCGTGTCTGGGAAAGCGAATCGGTGAACTTCTTTCGTGGCGGCGGCAGTGGCGAAAAGAAAAAACAATCCCGCGAAAACCCGGCGCCGGCCACCGACACGGTGGAATGGAAAGTTCCCGGCGACACCGGCCGCCGCTACGGCGCGGTCTCCGGAGATCGCAACCCGATTCACCTTTACCCGCTGAGCGCCCGATTGTTCGGCTTCAAGCGACAGATTGCCCACGGCATGTGGTCCAAGGCGCGCTGCCTGGCGCAACTGCAACATAAACTGCCGGAGCAGGCGTTCAGCGTGGACGTGCAATTCAAGCTGCCGATGTACATCCCCGCCACGGTTCGCTTTGAGGAAAAGAGCGTCGACGGCGGCATCGATTTCCGCCTGCTCGCCAGCGATGGCATCAAACCACACCTGAGTGGCGAACTGCGCGCCAAGGAACCACCCAAGTAGAGCTCTTCCGCAAAGCTGCGGGAGCGGCTCGGCCCGGCACCCGCGCGCCCTGGCGGCGGCGTGCCACCCGTGCCGGAAAGCCAGAGTACGCGACGGGTTGTTCAGCAGCCTGCTAGAATCCCCAGCCATGAACCGAGCCGACACCCGCGATTACCAAGCCCTGTTTCTCAATGGCACGCCGCTGCTGGATGTGCGCGCGCCGGTGGAATTCGGCAAGGGCGCGTTTCCCGGCGCCGTCAATCTGCCCTTGATCGACGACGACGAGCGCCATCGCATCGGCATTCGCTATAAACAAGCCGGCCAGCAGGCGGCCATCGATCTGGGCAACGAGCTGGTGCGCGGCGAGCGGCGCGAGGCGCGGCTGCGGGCCTGGCGGGCCTGGTGGCAAGCGCACCCGCGGGGCTATTTGTACTGCTTTCGCGGTGGCCTGCGCAGCCGCACCACCCAGGCCTGGTTGCGCGAGGCCGGCGTTGACGCGCCGCTGGTGGAAGGCGGCTACAAGGCGCTGCGCCGTTTTCTGCTGGACAGCATGGAACGCCACCTGCGTGCCCTGCCGATCACCGTGCTCAGCGGCCGCACCGGCTGCGGCAAGACCCGCGTCATCGAACGGCTGAACAACGCCGTGGACCTGGAAGGTCTGGCCCACCATCGCGGCTCATCGTTCGGCCGGCGGCCCGCCGGCCAGCCCACCCAGATCGATTTTGAAAACGCCCTCGCCATTGATTTGCTGCACCAGGCTCAACGCCCCGCCGGTGCCGTGATCATGGAGGACGAAAGCAAACTGATCGGCCGCTGCTATCTTCCACAGACCCTGCAAGACCGGCTCAAACAAGCACCCAGGGTGACCATCGAAGAGCCTCTGGAGGCGCGCGTGCAAGTGACCCTGGAAGACTACGTGATCGGCCCGGCGGCGGAATACGCCGAGTACTTTGGTGAGCAGCAGGCCCACGCGCGCCTCGGTCAGGCCCTGCTCGACGCCCTTGAGCGCATCAGCAAACGCCTTGGCGGCGCCCGCCATCAGGCCTTGCGGGCGACCCTGCAGGCAGCGCTGAAACAACAGCAGCGCAGCGGCGCCACCGAACAGCATCGTGACTGGATTCGCGAGCTGCTCCATGGCTACTACGACCCGATGTACGATTACATGCTGGAAAAACACCGCGACGGCGACACCCTGTTCACCGGACGCCGCGCCGAAGTGCTCGAATTTTTGCTTCACCGGTAGCCACGGCTGCCAGCCCCCGCCGCGATAGCCGGGCAGCGGCGGGCTGGGTTCTGTTCCTATCCAGCCCGGTATGACTCCCTATTGAACGGAGACGACAATGCGAGTGCGCGCCCTGCTGGTCGCCCTGACGGCCCTGCTATTGACAGCCTGTGGCCCGGATAAACCGGCCGAGACCTTTACCTTCACCGCCATCCCCGATCAGGACGAAAGCCACCTGGTTGAGCGTTTCGGCCGTATCGCCGAGTATCTGCAAGACAAGCTCGGTGTGCCGGTCAAGTATGTGCCAGTGAAATCCTATCCGGCGGCGGTCACCGCGTTTCGCAATGGCGAAGTGCAAATGGCCTGGTTCGGTGGCTTGTCCGGGGTGCAGGCACGGCGCCTGGTGCCGGGCTCCCAGGCCATCGCCCAAGGCCAGGAAGACGCCGCGTTCAAATCCTATTTCATCGCCAATACCGGTACCGGGCTGCAACGCGGCGACACCCTGCCGGATGCCTTTATCGATCAGCCCTCATTCACCTTCGGCGACAAAGGCAGCACCTCGGGGCGGTTGATGCCGGAGTACTATTTTCGCGAACGGTTTGGCGACGCGCCGCAAAAGCTGATCGGCAAAGTCGGTTTCAGCGGTGATCACAACCGCACCCTGGCGCTGGTGCAAAGCGGCGCCTACGCCACCGGCGTGCTCAACTACAAAGTCTGGGACCGCGCCATGCAGGCCGGCGAGATCGACACCGACAAGGTCACCATCGTCTGGGAAACCCCCAGCTACCCGGATTATCACTGGACCGTGCGCGGCGATCTTGATGAGCGCTTCGGCGAGGGCTTTACCGCCAAGGTCACCGACACCCTGCTGGGCATCGACGATCCGCAATTGCTGGCGGTGTTCCCCCGCGAAAAATTCATCCCGGCCAGCAATCAGGACTATCGGCCGATCGAGCAAACCGCGGAAGACATCGGATTACTGGATTGAATCCGGCGCCGCTGTTTCATTTCCATCAGGCACGTCTCGGCTACGGCCCCTCGGCACTGTTCGAAAACCTCACCCTGAGCATTGCCGAGGGCGAGCAGGTCGCGTTGCTGGGCCCCTCGGGCAGCGGTAAGTCCACCCTGCTGGCGGCCCTGCGCGAACAACGGCAGGATCAATGCGCCTGGTGCCCCCAACAGGGCGCCCTGGTGCCGATGCTGAGCGTGTTTCACAACATCCACATGGGCGCGCTGCACCGTTACGGCACCTGGCACAATCTGCGCACCCTGATACGGCCGGCCGCCGCCGACCGGGCACGGGTCGCGGAACTGACCGGCCTGCTGGGCATTGGCGAGAAGCTGTTCACCAGCGTCGACCGGCTCTCCGGCGGCCAGGCTCAGCGCACCGCTCTGGGGCGGGCGTTGTACAGCGAGCGCCCGGTGCTGCTGGCCGATGAGCCGGTCTCCAATCTGGACGAACACCAGGGCCTCGACCTGGTGCGGCTGGCGTTGCAACGCCACCGCGGCGCGGTGGTGGCAATGCACGACCGGGCCCTGGCGCTGGCCTGCTTCCAGCGCATTATTGGCCTGCGCGATGGCGCCGTGGTGCTGGATGCCGCCGCCGACCAACTGAGCCTTGCCGAGCTCGACGAGCTGTACCGGTGAGCGACACACCGGCACTGGACACCACCGCCAGCCGCTGGCGCCGTGCCAGCGCTGGCCTCGCCCTGGCCGGCCTGGCCGCCTTCCTGTGCGCCGATCTGGAGCTGGCGCGCCCGTCCCCCGGCGCGGAGCTGGCGAAAATGCTGGGCGGCTTCCTGGCGCCGGATTTTTTCCACACCGACGGGCTGTGGCAGGCCCTGGCCAACACCCTGGCGTTCGCCTTTCAGGGCGTTGCTCTGGGCGCCGTGGCCGGCTTTCTGCTGGCCATGTTGTGGCGCCACCGCACGGTTCGCGCCGGCGCGGCGGCGGTGCGCGCCATCCATGAACTGTTCTGGGGTTTGTTGCTGCTGCAGCTCAATGGCCTCTCCACGCTGACCGGCGTGCTGGCGATCGCGATTCCCTACGCCGGCATCTTCGCCAAGGTGTTCGGCGAATTCCTGGAAGAGGCGGACCCGGCACCAGAGCGCAGCCTGCCCGCCGCCGCCGGCGCCACCAGCCGCTTTTTTTATGCCCGGCTGCCGCTGATCTGGCACGGCTGCAAAACCTACACCGCCTATCGTCTGGAGTGCGCCCTGCGGGCCTCGGCGATTCTCGGCTTTATCGGCTTGCCCACCGTCGGCTTCCATTTGGAGACCGCGTTCCGCGAAGGTCTCTACGACCAGGGCGCCGCGTTGCTGTATCTGCTGTTCATCCTGATCCTGACGCTGCGGCTGTGGTTGCGGCCCTGGCTGGTGCCGGCGTATCTGGTGGCGGCGCTGGCCTGGGCGCCGCCGCTGCTGGAGGGCCGCTGGGCGACCCTGGTGCGTTTTGTCACCGTCGATCTGGTGCCCGCGCCGCTGCGCCAGGGGCAGGGTCTGGCCGGGTTGGGGCCGTGGCTCAGCGGCCTGTGGATCGAACAGATCGGCCCCGGGCTTTGGCAAACCCTGGTGCTGGGCATGGCCGCGCTGTTGCTCACCGCGATACTCGCTCTGCTGATGTTTCCCCTGCTGTCGCCGTTGTTTGGTAACCGCCTCAGCCGCGGGCTGGGTCATGTTCTGTTGGTGGTGCTGCGCACCACCCCGGAATTTCTGCTCGCCTTCGTGCTGTTGATCATGCTGGGCCCGTCGATGCTGCCCGGCATCCTTGCTCTGGCGCTGCACACCGGCGCCATCATCGCCCACCTCACCGGCCGCTTCAGCGAGGGCCTGACGCTGCGCGCCGACGCCGCGCGGGGCCTCAATCGCTACGCCTATGAAGTGCTGCCACGCCTGTATCCGAATTTTCTCGCCTTCCTGCTCTACCGTTGGGAGATCATCATGCGCGAGACCGCGGTGCTCGGTATCCTGGGCATCCACACGCTCGGCTTTTACATTGATTCCAGCGTGTCCGAGTTCCGTTTTGATCGCACCCTGGTGCTGATCCTGGCCACCGTGGCCCTCAACCTGGCGGTGGACGCCCTGTCGCGCTGGCTGCGCGGGCGCCTGCGGCTGAGCAACGGCTCCCTGGCGGCACCATGATCCGGCCGCGTACAACATACAATGCAGAGAAACGCTGATGACATTGACACCGATGACAAGGCATTGCGTGTTCACCGGCCAGCGCCCGTGCCCATGACATCGGGCGGCGCCGAACACGATTTGCTGCTGGCCGGCGGCGGCCACAGCCATGCGTTGCTGCTGCGCCGGCTGGCGATGAAGCCGATACCGGGCCTGCGCGTGACGCTGGTGTCGCCGGAGAGCCTGAGTGCCTATTCCGGCATGCTGCCGGGGCTGATTGCCGGCCATTACAGCCTGACGCAGACGCACATCGATCTGCCCCGCCTTTGCCAGGCCAGCGGCGCGCGCTTCGTGCGCGCCAGGGTCACCGGCGTGGACCCCCGACGGCGCTTCGTGCACCTGCACGACGGCGGCACCCTGGACTACGACTGGCTGAGCCTGGACGTGGGCGCCACCCCGGATCTGGAGCGCGTTCCCGGCGCCGCCACCGAGGCGGTGGCGGTCAAGCCAGTCAGTGCCTTCCATCAGCGCTGGCACGCCCTGCTGGAGAAGCTCAGCCGCCAGCCGGGCGAGCCCGCCCTGGCGGTGGTCGGCGGCGGCGCCGGCGGCACTGAAATGGCGTTGGCGGTGCGTCAGGCACTGCGGCGGCGCGGCCTGAACGCGCGCATTGATCTGATCACCGCTGGCGAGCTGTTGCCCGGTTACCCGCCGGCGGTGCGCCGGCGCATCGGCCGGCGCCTGGAAGACGCGGCGATCCAGCTGCATCCACACAGCCCGGTACGGCGGGTCGAAGCGCACACCCTGAAACTGCCGGATCGTGGCCTGACTTTCGACTTCCTGCTCTGGTGCACCGGCGCGCGGGCGCCGGCCTGGCTGGCGGACAGCGGATTGAGCTGTGATCAACAGGGCTTTGTGCGGGTCAACGAGACCCTGCAAAGCATCGATGACCCGCGCGTGTTCGCCAGCGGTGACTGCGCCGCCTTCCCCACGCCGTTACCCAAAGCGGGGGTGTACGCGGTGCGTCAGGCCGACACCTTGGCCGCCAACCTGCGCGCGGTGGTCGGCGGGCAGCCACTGCGGCGCTTTAAACCGCAACGCCGCTATCTTTCGCTGCTGAGCGGCGGCAACCGGGACGCGGTGGGCAGCCGCGGGGCCGGGCCCACCGTGTCCGGCACCTGGGTATGGCGCTGGAAAGACCGCATTGATCGCGCCTTTATGGCGAAGTTCGACCAGCGGCTGCCGGCCATGCCGATGGCCAACGACAACCTCACAACACAACCCATGCACTGCGCCGGCTGCGGCGCCAAGGTCGGCGCCACCGCCCTGCAGGAGGCGCTCGCCGAGTTGCGCCCGGTGGCGCGCGACAACATCGATGCCGGTCTCGGCGAGGCCGACGACGCCGCCGTGATCCGCTGGCCCGGCGAGCGCCGGCTGGTGCAGAGCCTGGATTATTTCCCGGCCTTTATCGATGACCCTTACCTGTTCGGCCGAATCGCGGCGCTGCACAGCCTGAGCGACCTGTACGCAATGAACGCCGACCCGCATTCGGCATTGGCCAACGTGTGTCTGGCGCACAACCACCCGCGCCTGCAGGGCCGTGATTTGAAGCGATTGATGGCCGGTGCGGTGCGGGAGCTGAATCAGGCCAATTGCTCGCTGGTCGGCGGCCACACCATCGAAGGCCCGCAACTGGCCGCCGGCTTTACGGTTAATGGCAGCGCGCTGCCGGAGCAGTTGTGGCACAAGAGCGGCGCCCGGCCCGGCGACCGGCTGATCGTCACCAAGGCACTGGGCACCGGCGTGCAGCTGGCAGCCGCCATGCAGGGGCTGACTCGCGGGCCCTGGTTGGACGCCGCCCTCGAGAACATGCTGGCCAGCAACGGCAACGCCCGCGACGCCCTGCGCCGGTTCCACCCCGGCGCCTGCACCGACATTACCGGCTTTGGCCTGCTCGGCCATTTGCTGGAAATTTGCGAACAAAGCGGCTGTGACGCCCGCCTCGATCTGGACACGCTGCCCTTGCTGCCCGGCACTCTTGAGCTGATCGAACGGGGCGTGGGCAGCACCCTTAAGCCGGCCAACGATCAGGTGCTGGCACGCTGCCAGCGGCCGCGCGTCGCCGACCGCGACCCACGGCTGGCGGCGGCCACCGACCCGCAAACCAGCGGCGGGCTGCTTTTTTGTCTGGCCGAGGAGCACCTCAGCGAGGCACTGGCCGCGCTGCGCCAGGCCGGGGTACCGGCCTGCGTGGCGGGCGCCATCACTGTAAAAAATCACAAAGCTTTCAGTACGCTCACGCTGGTGCCAACAGCACCGTGATAGCCTTCGATGACCGAACAATGCGGAGCGACCAACGATGAAAAAGCAAATCACCAGTCTCTTTACCGTTCTGGTCATGCTGATCAGTCAGGGCTTGCTGATGCCGGCGGCACAGGCGGCCATGGTGACCACCGATGGCATGGTGGCGCACGAACAGCGCGCCGCGCTCGAACAAAAAGTCATGCGCCTGATGGACCGGGAAGCGGCCAGCAAGGTGCTGGCGCGCAATGGCGTGACCCCGGATCAGGTCGAGCAACGTCTCGCCCGTCTCAGCGACAGCGAACTTCAGCAAATGGCCACCAAAGCCGATTCACTGCCCGCCGGTGAAGGCGTGATTGGTGTGATCCTGGCGGTGATCCTGATCCTGGTTCTGCTCGACCTGCTCGGCGCCACCGACGTGTTTCCGGTGATCGACCCGATCGGTTGATGCCCACGCCAAAGCGCTTGCTCGCGCCCATGTCTTGCACCTTTCGCGGCGGCCGTCTGGCCGCCGCTTTCACTGTGTTCACCTGTGTGCTACTTGGCGCCTGCCAGACCATTCCACCGCCGGAGCGCGCCGGCGCCCGGCCACATACTCTCCTCGACGTGCCTTTTGTGGCGCAACGCGAATACCAGTGCGGTCCCGCCGCGCTGGCGATGATGCTGCAATGGAATCATCTGCCCGGCGACGCCGATCAACTGGTCGATGAAGTGTGGCTGCCGGAGCGGCATGGTTCGCTGGGCATTGAGCTGATGGCCGCGGGCCGCGCCCGCGGCCTGCTCGCTTACCCGATTCAGACTCCCGATGGCTTGATCCGCGAGGTTCAGGCCGGGCACCCGGTGTTGATTCTGCAAAACCTCGCTTTGCCTCAGTGGCCGATGTGGCATTACGCGGTGGTGATTGGCTACGACCAGGCCGGCCATCGGGTGATCCTGCACAGCGGCACCGACGAAGCCACGCCCAGCCACTGGAATCGCTTTCTGCGCACCTGGGCACGCGCCGGCTACTGGGGGTTCGTGCTGTTGCCGCCGGGGCAATTGCCCGACAGCGTGGAGCCTGAACCACTGCTCAAGGCGCTGGCGCCCCTGAACCGGGACGCCCTGCCCCATTGGCGCGCGGCGGTGGCCCGCTTTCCCGACAACGGCCGGCTGCGCTTCGGCTACGCCAATGCGCTGTGGCAGGCCGGCCAGCGCGACGCCGGGCTAGAGGCCTTCGAACAGGCCGTCGACCAGGCACCGGATCTGGCCCCCGCCTGGAACAATCTCGCCTACGCCCGTGCCGACCACGGCGACCAGGACGGCGCGCGAGCGGCGGTGTGCCAGGCGCACACCCTGGCCCCGGAGAGCGACAACATCACCGCCAGCGTCGATGAACTGACCGGTGGGCACGGCTGCCCGGCGCACTGACACCGGCCAGCATCGATCATGGCGCCATTGCGGGCATCGCAATTCCACCAAACAGGCCCTAAGCTGACCTCATTTCACAGGGATAGCGAGATCACCGTGCTGATTCGTCCGATTTTGTTCGTGCTTCTGTTGGCCTGCGTCAGTGTCGGCGTCCACGCCCAAAGCGCGAACTTTACCCTGCCCGGCGTGGCGGATCTGGAGAAACAACTGACCGGCGGCGCTGAGAATAAGGATGCAGCGAACGGCCCGAACGGCGAAGCGGAAAAACCCTCCGGCGAGCGTCAACAACTGCTCCAGGAAACTCTGGATCTGCGCCGCGAGATCGACCAGAACCGCGAGCGCGCCAAAGAGCTCAAACAACAAAGCCAGCAGGCGCCGCAACAACAGGCCAGCCAGGAGAATGCGCTTGAGAGCACGCGCCGGGAACGGGAACTGGACTGGCAGAGCCGCTACGCGTCGTTGTCACTGGAAGCGCTGGTCGATGAACTGGTCAAGCAACTCAATGCCCTGGAAAACAATCAGGAAACCCTGGCCAAGGTCAGCAGCCAGCTGACCAGTTCGCAAACCCTGCCTGAACGGGCCCAGAACACCATCAGTGACAGCCTCGCCCGCATGGATGAAATCCGCCACCGCCTGGGCGACGCACGAAACAGTGGCCAGGATGAGCTCAACGACCTGCAGCGCACCCGCCTGCAAACGGAACTGACCGCCCTGGAGACACGCATCGAGCTGCGCAATCAGGAGCTGTCGGTGGCCAGCACCCTGGAGGAACTCGCCGAAGCGCGCAAGGAACTGCTGGAAGCGGAAGCGGAGCTCTATCAGCAGCGTCTGGACGCCCTGCAGCCGATGATCAATCAGCGCCGCATCGAAGAATTGCGCGCCCAGCTCAGCGCGGAAGACGTGCAACTGCCGGAATCACTCAGCGGCCACCCGCTGCTCAAGGCCGCCCGTGAGCAGAATCAGGCGCTCAGCGAGCGGTTGCAACAGGTCGGCAGCGAGGTCAACGATCTGATTCGCGAGAGCATTTCGTCGAAAACCCGGCTCGACCGGGTGCGCTCGCTCTCCAGTACCGTCAACGATCAGATCCGCATGCTCGACGGCAGCCTGCTGTTGTCGCGGATTCTCTATGAGCAGCAAAAGAGCCTGCCCGAACCAGCGCCCGGCGCCAATCTGCAAAAGGGCATTACCGATACCCGTCTGGCCCAGTTCGACATCGACCAGAAACGCCGAGACCTGGGACGCCAGCCGCCGCGGGTGGACGACAGCGCGTTAAGCGACAGTGAACGCGATCAGATACAGACGGTACTGAATCGTCTTCACCAGGCCCACGCTGAGCTGCTCGATCAGCTCGACCAGGAGCTGGGCCGCAAGCTGAACGTAATGGTGCGCGTACAGCTCAACCAGGAACAACTCGACAAGACCATTAACGATCTGCGCAATGTGATTTCCGAACAAACATTCTGGATGCCCAGCACGCAACCGTTGTCGTTGCAGTGGTTCAATCAGTTCCCCGCCCAGGTACGTGAAGAGCTCGATAATATTCCCTGGGCCGACCTGAAAACCCGCTCGAAGGCATTACTCAGCGACAAGGGCGGCTGGCTGTTGCTGCCGATGGTGCTGGCCGGGGCTCTGCTGCTCTTGCGCCGAATCCTGCGTCCTCGAATCCGCCGGCTCAACAATGATATTGGCTTTCTGAAGCGTGACAGCCAGCGCCATACGCCGCTGTCGATTCTCTACACCGCGGTGCTCTGCGCGCCGGTTCCCGTGGTGTTTTCGCTGGTGGCCTGGGGGCTGTGGCTGCAGCCGGGCACGCTCAGCTCGGTGCTGGCCGCGACGCTGCTGAAAATCGGCCTGTTGTGGCTGGTGTTCGAACTCTGTTACCGGCTGCTGGCCGACAACGGCATCGCCCAACGGCAGTTTCGCTGGAGCAAGGAAAAAAATCTGCAGCTGCGCCGGCGTCTGCTGGTTGTCGGGCTGACCATGGTGCCCATGACCCTGGTGATCGCCTTCGGTGAGCAATGGCCTTCGCAGTTGAGCAATGATCGCATTGGCCTGGTCACCATGGTCGCCGGCCTGCTGCTGATCAGCGCGGCGCTGTGTCGCGCCGCGCTGGTTTATCCCACGCGCAGTTACTCGCGCGCTTTCAAAGGGCTGACCACTACCCTGTGCGCCGGTATCCCGCTGGTGCTGGTGGCGTTGATCGGGCTCGGCTACTACTACACCTCGGTGCGCCTGAGCGGGCGCATGATCGACTCGTTCTATCTACTGCTGCTGTGGATTCTCTGCGATGCCACCGCGGTACGCGGCCTGGCGGTGGCGGCCCAGCGGCTCGCCTACAAACGAGCGGTGGCACAGCGCGAAGCGGAGCCCAAGGACAACCCGGAAGGGGTGGAAGTGGAAGAGCCGCAGTTGGATCTTCAGCAGGTCAATCAACAGTCCCTGCGTCTGATCCGGCTGGCGCTGGTGGTGGGGTTCGGCGTGCTTTTGTATCTGGTCTGGGCGGATATTCTCAACGCCTTTTCCTACACCGATAATATTTTGCTCTGGCAAACCACCGAAGGTCAGGGCGTCAACGCCACCGACGTGCCGATCAGCCTTGGCGACGTAATGACTTCGCTGGCGATCGGCGTGACCACCATTTTGCTGGCCAGCAACCTGCCCGGTTTGCTGGAAGTGCTGCTGCTCTCGCGGCTGACCCTGCGCCCGGGCACCAGCTACGCCACCACCACCCTGCTTTCTTATGTGATCGTGGTGGTCGGCATCATCATCGCCCTGGGCACTCTGGGGCTGTCCTGGAGCAAGATGCAATGGCTGGTGGCGGCACTGGGTGTCGGTCTCGGCTTTGGCCTGCAGGAAATTTTCGCCAATTTTATTTCCGGCATCATTATTCTGTTTGAGCGGCCCATTCGTATTGGTGACGTCATCACCATCAATAACCTGTCCGGCACCGTCAGCCGCATCCGCATTCGCGCCACCACGGTGTTCGATTTCGACCACAAAGAAATCATTATCCCCAACAAGACGTTCGTCACCGAGCGGCTGATCAACTGGTCGCTCACCGACAACATCACTCGGGTCACTCTGAAGCTGGGCTTCGCCTATGGCTCCGACCTGGCCATGTGCCGCGATATTCTGGAGCGCGCCGCGCGGGAGAATCCACGCGTGCTGCGCGATCCGGAACCGCTGATCCTGTTCATGGCGTTTGGCGAGAGCTCACTGGAACATGAGCTGCGTGTGCACGTGAAAGAAATCGGCGACATTCTCTACGCCACCGACGAGCTCAACCGGGCCATCGCCGAGGCCTGCCGCGAGCACAACGTGGAAATCGCTTTCAACCAGCTCGACATTCATCTGCGCAGCATGAATGAAGATGAAGTGGTGGTGCGCGGCGACCGCCGGGACTTCCACCGCAAGGCCGGGCGCGGCGGCAGCCCGGGTGTCGGCCCGGCCGGCGGCGGCACAGAAGGCGATGGCGACGACGCGCCGGTCCCCGGCTAGCATCATGATCGACCCTCCGCTTTATGTGCTCAGCGGCGGCCCCGGCGCCGAAACCCTCAGGTGCGGAGCAAAAGCGCCGTGCCATTCGGCTAAAAGACGTCGCTGGCAGGGCCTGCTCCTACAAAAACCCCCTCTACAGCGCCGTGCAGGAGAGGCTGGGCGGCATTCCGCCCAGCCAGCGACAGGTTTTGATTTTGATCTTGGCGTCCGGCGTCCGGCGTCCGGCGTCCGGCGTCCGGCGTCCGGC
>TARA_R110001606_G_scaffold78220_1_pt1 | contig 38471 bp, 29 predicted proteins | sample TARA_R110001606 | Tara Oceans TARA_R110001606 (sample SAMEA4398315) | marine metagenome | biome: Polar Biome; feature: [SRF] surface water layer (ENVO:00010504); material: water (ENVO:00002006), including particulate matter (ENVO:01000060) such as... | depth 5 m
GGTTGAACGAATTCTTAAAATTTAAACAGTTTAAAATTGTTTCTTTACGATGTATTGTAATGATACAAACAAGTTTTATAAGTTGGGGAATTTATAAATTGTGAATTAATAAACGTCTAAAAATTAAATTTTTAGGCGTTTTTTTGTCTCTAATAACGAATTAACAGTATATTTAGACGTGCTAATTTAAACTTAGATTATGAAATTCCTAAAACTACTCTTGCTTTTTTTAATTATTATTTCTTGTAAAAAAGAAAAATTAGGTGAAGATTTATTACTGAAATCTAAAGAAATTCACGAAAGAGTGATGACTTTAGATACACATGTAGATATTGATGTTGCTAATTTTACAGATTCAATTAATTATTCTCAAAAACTAGAAAACCAAGTAAACCTGCCTAATATGGAACAAGGAGGTTTGGATGTTGCTTTTTTTATTGTGTATACGGGTCAAGGAGATTTAACAAAAGAAGGTTATGACAAAGCGTATGAAAATGCCATGAGCAAATTTAAGGCAATTCATAAGCTTACAAAAGAGATTGCACCGCAAAGAATTTCACTGGCTTTAACGTCTGAAGAAGCGAGAGAGATTTATGCATCGGGAAAAAAAGTAGCCATGATTGGGGTAGAAAATGCATATCCTATAGGTACAGATATTTCTAGAGTAAAACAATTTTACGATTTAGGAGCAAGATATATGAGTCTGTCACATAATGGACACAGTTAGTTTTGTGACTCAAATACCGGTGAACAAGATAGTATTTGGTTGCATAATGGTGTAAGCGATTTAGGGAAAAAAGTGATTAAGGAAATGAATAAATGGGGAATTATGATTGATGTTTCTCATCCGTCTAAAAAAGCTATGAAAGATATGATTGCGCTTTCTAAAGCACCAATTATAGCATCACATTCATCTGCAAGAGCTTTGTGTAATCACAGCAGAAACTTAGATGATGAACAATTATTATGGTTAAAAGAAAACGGTGGAGTTGTGCAAACGGTAGCATTTAGTTCTTATTTAAATATAGAAAAAGCAGCTGCAAGAGAAGAGGCGTTAAAAGAAGTTGAAAAGAAAGTAATGGATTCTTTGGGAGTCAAATGGATGTCATTAAAAGAATTTATGAAACTGCCAATTGGTAAAGAACGAGATACGTATCTTGAAAATTATTTTATTATGAAGGACGTTGTTAAGGAAAAATCTAAAAAGATTAAAAATCTTCCGCCAGATGTAAATGTTGCCGATTTTGTAGATCATATTGATTATTTAGTTGAAAAAATAGGAATTGAACATGTTGGTATTAGTTCTGATTTTGATGGTGGTGGAGGAATTGATGGCTGGAATGATGCTTCAGAAACATTAAATGTTACGATAGAATTAGTAAAAAGAGGGTACACAGAAGAGCAAATTGAACAACTTTGGAGTGGTAATTTGTTACGAGTTTTAGATGAAGTACAAGAAATTGCTAACGAAATTCAAGCAGAAGGAAAATAGTTTTTTAGATATCATATAAAATAGATTGCATAAAAAAAATCAGAATTTACCAAACTTGTAAATTCTGATTTTTTTTATTTTTAAAATAATTGTTGCAATTTTTAAAAAATAGAAAAGACCCTCATTTTAAAAAGGGTCTTATAAAACTCAACTCAACTTAATTTCTTCTTTTTCTTGTAGTTTCTTCACTTTTAGAATTTTTATCTGTATTTTTATTTCTAGTAGTGTTTTCTGTTCTTTGCGGTGTGTTTCTTCTAGTTTCCTTAATCGTTTCTGCTCTTTTATCATTGGTAGAATTTCTAGAAGTATTATTTTCGTTTCTACTGCTGTCGGTATTTCTATTTACATTCGAGTCAAGATTTCTTCTAATAGCACTTCTTGCATCCTCTTTTCTAGTGGAATTATTTGAGCCTCTATCGTTGTTTCTATTCGTATTAGAATCTTGGTTTCTTCGGATGTCTTCTCTTGCATTATTATTTCTGTCATCTGAAGATCTTCTATAGGAATTGTTAGCGTTTCTTTTAATGTCCATATTTCTTTGAGCATTTGATGCAGGTTTTCTTCTTTTTAAAATAATACTTCTTTTTCCGATTTTTGCATTAGGATTTGCTCTGTAGTAATAAAAGTTTGCATCTTCTCTAAATTGATTATAGTTTAATCTAAAGTCATTATGAAAAAAATACGCGTCATTATAATCGCAAACATCACCAAAATTCATGCTAAAACGAACACCGTTATTGTAATAAAAATCTCTAACATTTCCATAAAAAACAGGATATCCATATCTATCATAACGTACACTTAAATCGCCAACTTTTGTAAGTCTATTTCTGTAATACCCCATACGCACATTGCCAACTCTGGTAACATTACCTCTATAGTCATAACGGATTAAAATATTTTCAATACGAGAAATTCTTCCTCTAAAATCTCTTTCTATTCTTAAATGGTTGTTATGTTTTATCCTTGCGCCATTATAATCGTAATACGTATCATTTTGATAGGTATTAAAATCAAAATCCCCGTTTGTAAAAATGTAAAATTCAATTCCGTTTTCCATAAAATTCACGGCATTGTTATACGTGTAATTTACATCAATTCTGCTTGGTAATTCTGTTTCTGTATTTGCTTTAACAGTAAAAACCATTAGAAACATTGCTATTATAATTAGTGTACCTTTTTTCATGATTATGGTTTTAAGGTTTTTGCCTACTCTAAATGCTTTTCGGCTTCCGCATTTGTTTTGTTAATTCCAAAGAGCGTGCCAAAACTAAAATATGGTTAATATTTTGCTGTTGGTTTTATGTAGTAGATTCATTTTTAGTTATTTAAATTTATTAAAAATGAAAATGCTGATTATTATTGCAGAAAAAATATTCAATTTATTTAGGAAATCTACACAAAATAGAAGTAGTAAAATGGCTGTATTTGTACTTTAATTAATAATTGTTTCGGTAACAATCTTATTGAATTTAAAAATGCAGAGTAACATAGTTTAATAAAATATTAATAATAATTCTTTGTTGCTACGTCTTTTTTTTGTATACTTTTATCGCACGTATTGTTGTTTTAAAAAACACGAATTTTTAAAAGAAAATGAAATATATCTTTACATCAATTTTATCCTTATTTACTTTATTTATTGTTGCGCAATCGACGAATCAAAATATTAAGACAGAATTACCACTTCAAACTAATAAAAAAATTAAGTCCATTTCAGAGATCAAAGATGCTAACCTACAAAGTATTTTAGAAAAGAAAATTAACGCCAATAAAACTTGGAGGCGCTTAGTAAAGAAGAAAAAAATGTCTATTGGTATTGTTGATTTAAGTGATACTTCTAATTTTAGATACGCTGGGATTAATGATAATTTTATGATGTATGCAGCAAGTTTGCCAAAAATTGCAATTTTGTTGGCATCTGTTGATGCTCTTGAAAAAAAGGAGTTGGAATATACAGATGATGTTAAAAATGATATGCGCATTATGATTAGTAAATCTAATAATAGTGCAGCAACTAGAATGATAGATCGATTGGGATTTGAAAAAATTGAAAATGTTTTAAGAGATCCTAAGAATAAATTATATGACGAAAAAACAGGAGGAGGATTATGGGTTGGTAAAAGATATGCCGCGCAGGGTAGAAGGTATCCAGAACCAATGAAAGGTATAAGTCATGCTGCAACTACAAGACAAGTATGTAATTTTTATTATCAAATGGCATTAGGTAATTTGGTAAACAGAGAAAGGTCAAAACAAATGTTAGATATTATGATTAAGCCAGAATTACATCATAAACTTGTAAACACGTTGGATAAAATTGCACCAGACGCAGATGTTTATAGAAAATCTGGTTCTTGGAGAAATTTCCACTCAGATTCTGCATTAGTTTGGGGGCCAAATAGAAAATATATTATAGTGGTTTTATTACAAGATGATTTTGGAGAGCAAATTATTAGAAATATTGTAAAACCTATAGAAAAAGTCTTAAACATCTAATTATTTAGACTTTTTAATAACACTTTATAACTTGAAAAAAATAATTAGTAGAACTTTTGGATTAAGAGATGGCGAAATATTTATCTCTTTTTTAATGCAACTGTACATTTTTATAATTATTACTGTTTTATTAATTGTAAAACCCACTGTTAACGCTTTATTTATATCAGAATTAGGTGCAGATAGTTTGCCTTTTGGATATTTGTTAGTAGCAATTACGGCAGTATTTTCGTCTTATTTTTATAGTAAAGCAATTCGTCGGTTTTCTTTAGTAAAAATTACAATTTTATCACTTGTTGTTATAAGTCTCGTCTTTTTTACCTTAGGATTTATTTTAAACTACCACTTAGCAAATAAGGTAATACTTTATATGTATTATGTTTTTGTTTCACTTTTTGCTGTAGTTTCAACTTCTCAGTTTTGGATTTTTGCAAACATGGTATTTAATTCTAGAGAAGCAAAACGAATCTTTGGTTTTATAGGAGCAGGAGCCATTGCTGGTGGAATTTTTGGAGGTTACTTAACTAGTTTAATTGCAAGTAATTTTGGTAACGAATATGTAATTTTTATTGCTGCAGCTTTAATCTTATTTTGTATTCCAATTATTCAAAAAATATATAATTTAAGAATTAAATTTCTAAATGTATTTAAAAGAAAACAAGTAATCGAAAAGCAAGATGGTTTAGAAAACTCATCAGTAAAACTTATATATAAATCTAAACACTTAACTTATATTGCTTTAATTACGGGTATAAGTGTGCTAGTTGCAAAATTAGTTGATTTTCAATTTAGTGATTTTGCAAATAAAGCCATTCCCGATCCAGATGATTTGGCTGCCTTTTTTGGTTTTTGGTTTTCTACTTTTAATGTTTTTGCCTTAGTTGTTCAGTTATTTTTTACAAATAAAATAGTAAATAAATTAGGTGTTTCTTCTACACTCTTAATTTTACCTTTATCAATTGGTTTGGGCGGATTGATTTTTTTAACATTTCCAGAATTATTGGTTTTAGTAATTATTAAAGGAATCGATGGTAGTTTTAAACAAAGTATAAATAAAGCTGCAATAGAGCTTTCTATTATGCCAATTCCGTTGGATATAAAAAACCAAGCTAAATCTTTTATAGATGTTGTAGTAGATAGTATTGCAACAGGTTTTGCAGGTTTTCTTTTAATGTTTTTTATCATAAAATTAAATTTAAGCACAGCATATATTACTGTCATTGTACTTCTTTTTGTATTTATTTGGATACTTTTAATCTATAAATTAAGAGAGGCTTATTTTGATTCTTTCAAAAAAAATATTCAAAAAACGCTTACTTATAAAGAAGATTTATTAAAATCAAAAAAGAGAGAATTTAATTTATCTGATATTAAAATTGTTCTAAAGCAAGGAAATGATAGCGAAGTTTTAAATATGTTAGATCGTTTAAAAGATTTTAAATTAAAAGAATTACAACTTCCGGTTATTTTACTTTTAGAGCATCCATCACATAAAATAAAAATTGCCGCCTTAGATTATTTAGAGGTTTTTGATGATAATCATATTTTAGAAAAAGTAACTTTGTTAGTCAATTCTAAAGATGATTTTATGGTGTTTAAAGCTTTAGAATATATTTTAGGACACTCTCCAATTTCTGAGGATGATTTTTTTAATACCTATTTAGATCATGAAGATGAATATATAGCAAATGGAGCACTTTTAGCACTGGCTAAAAAAAGTGAAAACAATTATTATTTAAGAGATACTTATCATTTAAAATCGAGATTAGATCGTAAAATAAAATCAATAGTAACTAAAAATGAAGTAGTAAGAGATAGAATGCTTTTGGGTATTTTATTAAGTATTGCCTTTTCTAGAAATACAGAGCATTATCATTTAATTACAAAATATTTAAAAAGCTCTAAACCAATTATTGTAAAATTTGCTACAATAGCTGCGGGTATAACTTCTAGTAAAATTTTTATCAATGATTTGTTAAACTTAATAGAGCACAAAAGGCACAGAAAAAACGCAATTTCTGCATTAAAAAATTATGGCCCTAAAATTATTGAAGTAATTCTTTTGTTAGATAAAAATGATGAAATAAAATCGAACATTAAAAAGTTTATACCAAAAATTGTTGGAGCTTTTGAAAACGAAAATTCGTTAAAAATTTTAGTTAAGTTTTTGGATGAGAAAAATTCATCAAGTAGGTTAGTGGTTGTTAAAGCTTTAAAAAGAATTAAAAGAGTTGATGCTAATCTTACCGTTCAACAAAAAGTAATTAAAAAATATATACTTAAGGAAAGTGATTTTTACAGAAATCTATTAGAGATTTCAAACTCGTTGAAACAACATATAAATGATGATTTAATTCATAAAACTCCATCTGATATCCAGATGATCAATGCATCCAGAAAAAAACTTAGTGATGGTTTAGAATTAGAAATACTTAAAAGTTTTAAGATTATCTTTAATTTACTGGGCTTATACTATAATGATAATGATATAGAAATTACTTTTAGCGGTATTATTAGTGAAATTAAAGAAGCTAAAATGAACTCTTATGAATTGCTTGATAATATTTTAGAAGGTAGTATAAAAGCAGCCGTTATGCCAATTATAGAACATGTTGTTTTTGAAGAAGAAAATACAGAAACTGCTGATATAAAATTAAATACGCTTAAAGAATTAGAGTATTTGAAAAAAACTATGAAGATCAGTGGCAGTAATTTAAGATATTTAGCTGTCGAGTTTATTAGTGTTTCTAAGAACAAAACGTATATTCCCGCTTTATTGCCGCTTAAGAAATTTCGTAATAAATCTGTAAAAAAATTGGCTTCAGAAACATATACTATATTGAAAAAGAAGAAATAATTCTTGTTTATAAGTTGATTGTTCTATGGTAATAAATAATTAGTTACCAGTTTATATTGTAGGTATTGTATTCATAATAAATTTGAATATTAGTAAAAAAAATAAGATTTATTAAATGAGATATCTATAAATGAATATTCAAATTTATAGGAAAAAAAAAGGTTGTAATCTTGTGTTTTTAATTTTCTGATGAAAACTAGAGTTCACAAAATTACAACCCAATATGTAAATTTTAAATAGTTATTTTTTAATTACCACCATTTTCATCTTTTTCTTCTTTGTATTCTGTTTCTCTTATAACTGTTTTAGCAGCTTTACTAAAATCGTTGATGTTATCATCAATTTTACTAGCTAAATACAAGTGATTTCCTGCAGAATTTTTATTTAACACGTTAGACATTAAACAAACAATGTATTTACTGTTATTTGGGTGCTCTACAATAATTACAGAATTCATATAATTATACACATTACCGGCATAACTTTTACATTTTGGGTCTAATGTTCTATCACATTTATAATAACTACCAGATTTAAAATAAACAGCAGCACTATCTAATCTTGGTGATCTTGCATATCTAATTCTTCTATCTGTAGAATACATTAACCTTTTCATCTCTAAACTAGCCGCTTTATCAACCGCTTTTCCTTGTTCTATCTGAGCTAAAAACTTCATTAATCCTTTAGGACTTCCAATACTTCCGCCTTTTCGGCCTACATATTTTTCGGCAGATCTTGTAAACATTCCGCCTAATTTCCATTCTTCTTCTGTAATTCCAAGTTTTCTTAAAGGTTCGTTTACAACCGTGTTTGCTAAGTTGGTTAATGTAGCTCTAGGAGTTGTTTTAAAATAGTTTTCTGCTTTTTCATCCGTTAAAAAAAAGTATTCTTGTTGAAAAGCTGCCATTAACATTGCTTCTCTATACATGATACTTGCTGCACCATTGTTACTCACAGAAATCATGTGATCTAACCATTCATATAAAGAAAAAACATCATCTGCTTTCACTGTTCTTTTGGTTAATTTATCGGTTTTAATATCATAAACAGGTATGGTATGATGATCACCAACACCCCAATATCTAGCACTTACTTTAATATTTTTTAAATAACCAGCTCTATCGTCCCAATCAGGACAAAGTTTTTCTAATTGATCCATAACAGCCAACAAAACGGCTAATTTACCAACACTTCCTGGCTGATACCCTTTATTCTCGTTATAAGATGCATATCTTAATTTCTCTGGATTGGTCATATCCAAAACACTCATAGAATAATTTCCAGCCGGAATAATTTGCTTCATTTTTTTAGAAAACTCAACATCATCAACTAATAAATCCTCAATTTTATCGTCTGTTCTAGTAAGAAGATTTAATTTAATATCTGCTAAATTTTTGTATGCACCAATAGGAATTCGGGTGTTTTTTTTATTCTCTAATCGCATCTTTTTTAATTGATACAATCTTGCTATTCCTGTTGTTTCGTAACCATCAATAGGATATTTTAAAAAACTTACTGATATTACAACTGCTAGTGTTAAAAGAATATATTTAATTTTCATTAGTTTAATTTTTCTGACATGTTAATCTTCTTATTTTCAACAATTTTTGGTGCAATAGAACTTAAATATTCAGAACTTTTCGCTCTTTTGTTCTCTACAAAAGGACGTATTTGAAACAACCATAATTTATCGTTTTTAAATCCGAATTCAACATCAAAAACTTGATTGCTGCCATTTTCTGGTGTTTTTTCTCCTATTTTTTCTCTAATATTTTTTGCTAAAACTCTAATGTCATTAATGTTTGATTCATTTAAAATCGGAGCTTCAAAGGCTGTAAAATATTTTTTAGTTCCTCCTGTAATTGGCAATTTATTATAATCGGATTGTCTTGCTGGTGCTAATAAAACATTTCCGTTTTCTGTAATTAATCTAGTCTCTGCAGATTGTCCATCAACTGCACCACCAGCGCCTTTACTAACGGCAACTGTTAAGTCTTTGTCTGTTCCTAAATTGATTCCTTTGGTAATTAAAACGCCAGAATAATCAACATCTACACTTGGAATGATTAAAATTGAAGGATACACATTCTCTGGATTTAACAAGTATTTTTGTCTCCACTTGAAGCTTCTTTCTGTGTATGCAGAAGCCCAAACTCTTTTAATGCCTTCTATAATTTTTTGTTCTTCTAAAATATTAAATAAAGTTAGATTTAAACCGGCTCCAGTAAATTCTTTTAAATCTTCCATATTGGTGTCGCTCCTTAAAAACACAGGAACTTTACCGATAGGACTTTTAAAAGCAATTTTAAAATTAGACTTTAAATCAGTTAAAAAAGATGGTTTTAAGTCTATTTTTAATATTGAAGTATGTAATTTTTCTAAAGATTTTAGCATAAATTTTTCTACTTCATCTTCACTTTTATTGGCTTGTTTTAATTTGTTTGCTTCAATAAATGTGTCTGTTAAATATTGCCAATAGGTTTTGTTCTCATTTGGCATCTGTAAATTCATATGTTCTTTAAAAACTCCAAACGGAATGATAAGTCCTTCTACAACTTCATTTGGGAAAAGTTGTTTTAGTTCGCCTAAATTTGCGGCTTTTGGCCCACAAAGTTTACCAGAATCAGTAGCATTTACAGTTCTCATATTTATAACCTTGGTAACATCTAATTTTATGTTTTCTATGGGCACCTCAATCATATTTGTATTTCGAACTTGTTTTTCAAAAAGCGATTTATCTTCTGCAGTCATGTTATCTTCTAATTTTAAGATAATATTTCCTTTGTTAGAAACTGCGTAAAAAACCTTTTTACCACTAAATTCTTTTAAGTTTTTTAAATTATTATTAGACAATGCAGCATTAGGAATCCCTAAATTTCTTGCTAACAATTGTACATGAGAAACTAAATTTCCTTCTGATACGGTCATGATACCAGCAACTGGCTTTAAATCTACAGGTGGTTTTAAAAATACATATATGTTATTAGAATTTACTTCAACATCATCCGGATTTCCATCAACCACAACCAATTTTCCAAATGCATAACCAGGATTTAAACCTCGCATGGCGCTCACATCTTGTAAATTGAAAACTGCGTTTTTTAAGTTTGATTTTTTTGTAACAAATTCACCTAACATTGAAACCGTTTTCCCTAAGTTTAAAGCAATGCTATTTCGAATTCTATCGTCTGTAAATCCGTATGCTAAAGGCTCAAAAGCAGTATATTTTATTACGGTTTCATAATAATTTGCTTTAATTAAAGATGAACTCCATTCTACAATATTTCTACCTAAATTTAATAAGCTATTAAGTTCTTCAACGGTTATTTCTTGCTTACTTTTTAGTGTTGCTAATTGATTTTCAATTTCATTAAATTCCCATAATTCTAAAAGTCCTGTTCCAAAAGCAGCACAAGTTAGGGTTTCTAATTTATCAACAGTTTCTTGTAAAGTTGTAGTTTCCCAATTTTCACTTTCTATGATGGCATTGGTTTCTAGGATGTTACTAAGGTCAAGTAAAATTAATTTATCACTTGCCAACATTTTTTGGTTTACACTATAACGAATGGACGAAAGTATAGAAGCAGTCTCTTCAAGAATACTTTTTGGACCGTTTAAATCTTTATAAGTAGAAAAATAATTTTGTAATTCAGCGACAATTTTTTTATCAGATTTTATTTTTCCTGAAATATCAGATAGTTTCTTAAAGTCTAAGGGTGCATAAAAAAGAGCCATAGTTTCTAGCATCTTTTGGAAACTTTTTTTTGTTTCTGTTTTTAGTTTTGAATCATTTTTTACTAAAAACTCTTTTACCAATTCAATATCTGATTTTTGCGGATTTCCATGAATTTTAATTCTAATTTCCATAAAACTTGGATATACTTCTGCCAAGATTTTAGATTCACTTCTCATTAACTGACCTAAATTTGAGTCGCCATTATGAGGGATGTCTTTAAGAGATTGTCTTATTAAGTAAAAATTAGATTTTAGTAGCGCATCATTTTTTAATAATTTCTCATAAAATTCTTTACCCCAATTTTCTTCATCTTCAGATTGTATTGCACCTCTGTAAAACTGTGCTTTTTGTAGAATCCATCCATTATTTACACTTGCTAAATATTTACTAAGTTGATATTGTTTTAATCTACTAAAGTTATTTTTTTCATCTAAAAAACTTTCAATATGTAAACCCGCTAATATTTCTGTAAAATATAAATCGTTAGATTCTCTTAATTTTAGAACAGAACTTTTAAAACTGGCATGTTGTAAACCTCCATTTACTTCATCCGGACAAGGGTCTTTAGAATTTCTAATACTACCATCTTTACAAAACCAGTTTATTCTTTCAAAAGGACCTCTAACGTCGATTTTGTAAGAGTTTATAAGTTTTGTAATTTCTTCTGATGATTTCTTTTGACTAAAGGTTTCTGTCGATAAAAAGGATAAAAAAAGTAATAGGAATATACTATAATTTTTCATTTTATATATGTGTATTTCAACAAATTTACTATTTATTTTAATCGTTTTAAAGGATTGAAAGGAATTTATTTTAACCTTAATTAAAGGTGTAATGGTTAGAAATTATTTTTTAATTGCTTGAAAATAAAATTTTTATCATTTTGTTTGATGTACATTTCTTGGCAGTTTGATGGGTGTAAGAATGTATAATTTAGGTCCAAGTTAAAAGAAGAATCATCCGTAGTAAAACAACCTTCAAAATCTTTCTCACCAAGTTTAGTATATCTAGATATTTTATAATGTGAATCTTCTAATTTTTCATCTATATGAAACCAAGCGCCACTGCCAATTCCGGATAGCCAAGTGCCTTTTGGTAAATTAAATGTTTTAACATCAGGTAATTCAGTTCCAATTAAATTAAGAGGGATGTCAATTTTTTTAAAAAAAGCTGCATTGTATTCTTTTACAATAGATCTGTTTTTATAGATCTCTATTTTTTGATTTTTAACATTGTAAACTTCATCAGCTGTTTTTCCTTTTAAGGTATTTCCAATAGGACTTGGAGTTAGTAAATAAGAACTTTTTAATTTTAAAATTATCTTTTTCTGGGTACAAGAATTAATAAGTGTATCAGTAACAAATCGAGCACAATTGCTAGCTTTTTTCAGAAAAGCACCATAAGGATATTCTTTTTCAGCTATTAAATTATAAATAAAATGAATTGCATTATCGTAATTTATTTTATCATTGATGCTTGCAATTAATCTGCCTTCTCCGTGTGTTTTTTCGGGATGCTTTTCCAACCACAACAAAATAGTCTCTAAGTTTGAAATCTTATTATTTCTAAAAGTGGCTTTTAAAGGGATGTGAAGTTCAGGATCTGTTTCTTCAGATCTAACGCGTCCATTTCCATAAGAAGTTATATATCGGCCAAAATCGAAATATTTAATTTCCGGTTCATTTTTTTTTATCAACAATAAAGCAGCATGCCCTGCTTGAACAGCGTGCTCGCTACCAATACCAATTTTTGGCCAAATTTTACTCGAAGATTCCCAATAAGCGGGTCTAACTACTGTATCTGGATACGATAAAATAACGATAATTGCATTTTCAGGGTTATTTTTTTTCATTCAAATAGAGTACTCAGGTTTTTCAAACTTGATATATAATTTTTTGATTTTAGAATTTTATTTACTGCCAAAAATTGCATTTTTTAGGATGCTAAAAGTTTTAAAAGCGTAAAAAATGGTAAAGATTAATGCAACTATAGCGGCTATAATTAATGCGTAAGCGAAATAGATTTCTGGTGCAGCTGTAAATTTATCTAAAGCTTTAAAAGCCATTGTAATTGTAATTGGTGTAATAATAAATAGAAAAACTAAAATGCCTAATCTAATTAATGATTTGCCTAATAAATTAAAATCTGTACTCATTTTTTGTAATTTTGAATGGCGTTTCTAACATTTCCAAATTTTTGCAATAACTCGCTAGCTTCTTTTTGGTCGATATTTAATTCTTGAACTAACATTTTTTCACCTCTATCAACTAATTTTTTATTTGATAATTGCATATCCACCATTTTATTACCTTTTATTTTTCCTAACTGAATCATAGTAGCGGTCGAAAGCATATTTAAAACCATCTTCTGTGCAGTTCCTGCTTTCATTCTAGAGCTTCCGGTTACAAATTCTGGACCAACAACAATATCAATAGAAAACGCTGCAGTGTTTGATAATGGGCTATTTTCGTTACAAGAAATACTACCTGTAATAATGTTGTTTTCATTGCATTTTTCTAAAGCAGCAATTACATAAGGTGTTGTGCCAGAGGCAGCAATACCAACAACAACATCTTTTTCTGATATTTTATGAGCTTGCAAATCTAGCCAACCTTGATTTTTTGAATCTTCTGCAAATTCAACGGCTTTTCTAATTGCAATATCTCCTCCTGCAATTAAACCCACTACTAATTCATGAGGAACTCCAAAAGTTGGTGGACATTCCGATGCATCTAAAATGCCTAATCTTCCGGAAGTTCCTGCACCAATATAAAAAAGTCTTCCACCAGTTTTTAGTTTGTCAACAATTTGTTCTGTTAACTTTACTATTTGCGGCAATGCTTTTTCAACAGCTAAAGGCACCGTTTTGTCTTCACTATTAATATTTCTTAAAATAGAAGATACAGACATCATTTCTAGATGGTTGTATTTCGAATCTTGTTCGGTAGTTTTTGTAAATTTCATCAAACCAAAAATACATTATTCTATCTTATTGTTTAAATAATTTTTTGGGCGTTTTAACAGGCTTTCCATTATATCTTTTTTTAAAGAAAAAAAGGATGCCATTTCAATCCTTAACGCAAAGGTAGGTTTGATAAAAATTAGTTTTTCTGAACCAAATCTAACGTAAAAGTATCCGTTTCTGAAATATGAAAATATCCTAAAGGAAAATTATCTTCATTTGTTGTGTTAATCATATTTCCTAATAAAGAAGAGGGAACAGATTGAAAAGGGCCTCCAGAATTTTGACCACTTTGACTGTTTAAAACTTCAAAATAGGTGTAAAAAGCCTTAGAAATTCCAGACATTTTTAAAGTTACTGTTTTAGGCAATTCAATTTCATCTTCTTGATAAAAGAAAGAAAAATTATAATCGGCTCCATTAAAAAAGCGATCATCAATTGATAAAAACAAGTTTTCTGTAAAATCAAATAAATAATAATTCTCTTGAGTTCCATCATCAAAAAAATCAACCTTTAGTTGGGTTTCTTTTCCTGAAAAAAGAGTTTCATCACCTTGAACAACATTTGTAAAAGGAGTCGATTTTACTTTTGTTGCTGTTCCTTTATACGTTTCGTTTGCGTAAATGATGGTTAATTCGTATTCGGTAGTATCTGATGGTATAAATGAGTTTACAGGTTCGTAATTTCCATCAGAATTGGTGTTCGTAAAATTAATAATGGTATTATTTGATAGGTCTGTTAAAAATACGGTTGCATTTGTTACAGCAGGAATTGTTTCATCAAAATAATCTGCAGATAAACTCAGTTTTACAACTGTTTTTGCTGATACAGGAATTTCATCAAAATAAACTTCAAAAGCAGCATCAATTATTAATTTTGGTTCAATTGAAGGTACAGTTACATCTATTACTTTTTCGCAACTTGTAAAAAATAAGAGTATTAAAAGGGTACTAATAGCTATGTTTTTCATGCTTTAAATATGTTTAAAACCGTTTAAAGGTTAAAATTTAAAATTATAAGTTACAGATGGAACCATGCCAAAAATTGATGTTTGCACAGCTTCATTTCTAAAAGTTTCTCTATTCTGACTAAAGTTTATAGAAGCTGCATTTTGTCTTCCATATAAATTATAGATTCCAAAAACCCATTCTGCTTGCCATTTTCTGTTTTTATTTTTTTCAGGTGTTAAAGTTGCAGAAATATCTACTCTGTGATACGCTGGTAATCTATCTGCATTTCTTGTATTATCATTATAAATTGGTACGTTTAAACCTTGAATTTCATATTGACCAACAGGATAATTTGTAGGTTGCCCAGTTTGGAATAAAAAGTTAGCATTAAACATCCATTTTTTAGACAATTCATAACTACCATTTAAAGAAATATCATGTGTTTTGTCATAAGGTGTATTGTACCATTCTCCTTGATTTATACCGGGTTCTGAAGCATTTCTACCAGGGGTTTTTTGTTCAGATTTAGATAAAGTATACGCAAGCCAACCTTTAAAATTACCTTCGTTCTTTTTGAACAAAACTTCTAAACCATAAGCTCTTGCTTGTCCGTTTAAAATAACAGTTTCAATTTCGTTGTTCGCAACTAAATTTGCACCATTTATATAATCTATTCTATTTTGTATGTCTTTGTAAAAAGCTTCGGTTTCTAAAGAATAATCACCATTTTTAATTTCTTTAAAATAGCCAACTGCTATTTGATCTAATAATTGAGGTTTTATATATTTACCACTTGGCGCCCAAACATCCAACGGAGTAGGAGATGAAGTGTTAGAGAGTAAGTGTAAATATTGTGCCATTCTGTTGTAGCTTACTTTAAATGAAGATTCATTATCAATTAAATACGACATAGAAATTCTTGGCTCAAAATTGCTAAAAGTTGCAATGGCATCACTTCTTTTAAAATTTTCGGTATCTGTTGCTACTGCAGATTCATACTTTTTAAAAGTCGGGTTATAAATTACGGGATTGTCGTTTTCGTATACATTTAATTCATCTTGGCCTAAACGAGTAAAATTGCTAAAACGTGCGCCATATTGTAAAGTTAGTTTGTTACTTATTTGATGTTCTGCTTCTAAATATGCTGCAAATTCATTGGCATATTTATCAATCAATTTTTCTGATTGTATTCCAGAATCTGCTCTGTTTGGTACAATTTCTCCTGGATTAAATTTGATGTAAATGTTATTGATACCATAACTCAGTTTAAAATTATCATTTAAATAATGTTTAAAATCGTATTTTAAATTGAAGTTTGTAATTCCAGAATTCCACTCAAAACCAACAAAATCTAAAATTAATCCATAGAAATAATCAGAATAAATGGCAGATAAATTAGAAAATATTTTATCACTAAAAAGATGATTCCATCTTAAATTAACCACGGTGTTTCCGTATTCATTTACAAAACTATCGTTAATTCCAAATATATCCTTTCCAAAATAGGTTGATAAAAAAAGATTGTTTTGATCATTAAACCTGTAATTAATTTTACTATTTAAATCATAAAAATATGCTTTATTATCATTGTCTATTAGTGGTAAAAATAAATGAGCATAAGAAGCTCTACCAGCAACTACAAAAGAACTTTTTTCTTTTTCAATAGGTCCTTCTGCTAATAATCTACTAGAAACTAATCCAATTCCACCAGTTAAATTAAAGTTTTTACTATTTCCTTCTTTTTGATAAATATCTAAAACAGAAGATAATCGTCCTCCAAAACGCGAAGGAATTCCGCCTTTGTATAATTTTACATCTTTAATTACATCAGGATTAAAAACCGAGAAAAAACCAAATAAATGTGATGAATTAAAAACAATAGCTTCATCTAATAAAATTAAATTTTGATCTGCTGCGCCTCCTCTAACATTAAAACCGGAAGCACCTTCACCAGCACTCGTAACACCCGGTAAAAGTAATAAAGATTTAATAATATCTGCTTCACCAAGTACAACCGGAATTTGTTTAATAGTAGCCGCTGTAAGTTTATTAACACTCATTTGAGGAGTTTTAACGTTAATCTTTTCTATATTACTTTCAATAACAATTTCATTTAAATTTTCTGTTTCTTCAGTTAGTTTAAAGTTTTTTGTTAATTTTTTTGATAGCTTGATAGTTTCAATGATGGATGTAAATCCTAAATAACTTACTTGGATTTGATACGAACCTTTAGGGACTGTAATGGAGTAAAATCCATACTCATTTGTGGTAGTTCCTGAGTTCAATTCTGGGAAATAAATAGAAACTCCAATTAAAGTTTCGTTGCTATTTTCATCATAAACAGAACCACTAACGGTTATTTTCTCCTGACTAAACGAAGCCAATGAAGTAAGGAAAATTATTAGAAATATTTTTTTGTAATGAAACATATTTTGTTTAATGTATGTTATTATTTAGTAAACAAAACTACAACTATAAAACGATATATTTTTTATTTTTGGTATAAAAAAAACTGATGAGGTTATCATCAGTTTTAATTTTTTGTATTGGTATTGTTTTTTAGCCTATAATGCTGTTTAAAGTACTGTTTGGTCTCATTGCAGCAGTTGCCAAATCTTCATTTTGAAGATAATATCCACCAATTTCTATCGATTTTCCTTGAATTGTATTTAATTCTGATACAATTTTATCTTCATTATTGCTTAAAGCTTCTGCTATAGTTGTAAACTCAGCTTTTAATTCGGCGTTTTTATTTTGATTCGCTAAAGCTTGTGCCCAATATAACGCTAAGTAAAAATGAGAACCTCTATTATCTAATTCACCAACTTTTCTAGAAGGCGATTTATCATTTTCTAAAAATTTATCAGTTGCATCATCTAAAGTTTCTGCCAAAACTAATGCTTTTTCATTATTGTTTGTGTTTCCTAAATGTTCTAAAGAAACCGCTAATGCTAAAAATTCACCTAAAGAATCCCAACGTAAATGATTTTCTTCTAAAAATTGTTGTACATGTTTTGGAGCAGAACCTCCCGCGCCAGTTTCAAACAATCCTCCACCATTCATTAAAGGAACAATAGATAACATTTTTGCTGATGTACCAACTTCTAAAATTGGAAATAAATCTGTTAAATAATCACGTAAAACATTACCAGAAACAGAAATAGTATCTTCTCCTTTTACTAATCTTTCTAACGTAAATTCTGTTGCTTTTATAGGTGATAAAATTCTGATGTCTAAACCAGTCGTATCATGATTCTGTAAATATGTATTTACTTTTTTAATGATTTCTGCATCATGAGCTCTATTTTTATCTAACCAAAAAACAGCAGGTGTTTCTGAAGCTCTTGCTCTAGTTACTGCTAATTTTACCCAATCTTGAATAGGTAAATCTTTAGTTTGGCACATTCTCCAAATGTCTCCTGCTTCAACAGCATGTTCCATCAACACTTTTCCATTTTCGTCTACAACCTGAACTTTTCCATCTGTTGCAATTTCAAAAGTTTTATCATGAGATCCATATTCTTCTGCTTTTTGAGCCATTAAACCAACATTAGGTACGGTTCCCATTGTTGTTGGGTCAAAAGCACCATGTTTTTTACAGAAATCGATAGTTGCTGAGTAAATACCTGCATAAGCACTATCTGGAATTACAGCTTTTGTATCTTGTAATTTTCCTTCAGAATTATACATTTGTCCAGAAGTTCTAATCATTGCAGGCATAGAAGCATCAACAATAACATCACTAGGTACATGTAAATTAGTGATTCCTCTTTCGCTATTTACCATTGCAATTTCTGCTCCATGATCTAAGGCAAAACGGATATCTTCTCTAATTTCATCTCTTTTATCTTTTGGTAATTCACTTAATTTACTAAGTAGATTTCCAAAACCATTATTAACATCAACACCAATTTTTTTGAAAGTTTTTCCATGCTTTTCAAATAAATCTTTGAAATAAACACGCACCACATGACCAAAAATTATTGGGTCACTTACTTTCATCATCGTAGCTTTCATATGTAATGAAAACAATATGTTTTTATCTAAAGCATCTTCAATTTGTTCTTCTAAAAACTCAAGTAGCGCTTTTTTACTCATTATTGTAGCATCAATAATTTCACCATCTAGCAAAGCTAATTTGTCTTTTAAAACAGTAACTTTTTTAGTTGAACTAGTGTGAATAATATTAATTGAAGTTCCTTTTTTCAAGGTAACAGATTTTTCGTTATGAGCAAAATCTCCGGCTGTCATTGTAGCTACATGAGTTTTAGAGTCTTTAGACCATTTACCCATTGAATGCGGATTTTTACGTGCAAAGTTTTTAACCGCCTTTGGCGCTCTTCTATCAGAGTTTCCTTCACGTAAAACAGGGTTTACTGCAGAACCTTTTACTTTATTATACAATGCAGAAACCGCTTTATCTTCGTCTGTTTTAACTTCATCAGGATAATTTGGTAATGCGTAACCTAAACCTTGTAATTCTTCAATAGCATCTTTTAATTGTGGCACTGAAGCACTTATGTTTGGTAATTTTATAATGTTTGCATCTGGTTGATTTGCTAACTCTCCTAAAATAGCTAATGCGTCTTCAACTTTTTGGTCTTCTGTTAAATAATCAGAAAAATTTGCTAATATTCTAGCGGCTAATGAAATATCTTTAACCTCAATTTCTATATTAGATGATTTTGTAAAAGCTTTTACAATTGGTAAAAATGAACGAGTTGCTAATGCTGGTGCTTCGTCTGTTTTTGTATATATAATTTTAGCTGTTTTGCTCATAAAATGGTTTTTTTCTGAAAAATTTAATAATTGGCTGTTACGAAATCAATTTCGTACAAAGCGGAACAAATTTATGAATTAAAGGCGAGATTTGTAATGTTAAATTAGTATTAATTATACTTTATATTAATGGTTTTAATAAAAAAATACTCTTTTTTTTAAGGAATTGTTATAAAGTTAAAAAGCCATTCCTTACAATTGCTTGCAAAGGAATGGCTTTTTTTTGAAATAGTCTTTTACACTTTTTTGTATTGCTACAAATTAAATAAGATTTCTCTTATATTTCTTACTGCTAAGAAATTATATTTTTCTATTTCAGTTTTGAAACATTTTTAATTTTAAATGGCATAACGCTTTTTAAAATTTTAATAAATGTTCCTAATGCTATCTTACTTCTAAAGATACTTTATTACAATTTTTTATTTTCATAACTTATTGTTTTAAAGCGGTAACTATAATTTTTTGGAATAAACATTGTTACACTATCTTTTTTTTCGGATAAACAAATTTTATAATAAACGAAACTGTAATTCTTCTACTCATTTATACTCGTTTATGAAGACAGATTGTATAAATGAACATATAAATTATATTCAAATTTAAGTTACTTTTAGAAAAGAATAAAATATTTAAAGAATTAGAAATCAACAAGATATTAACCATAGTTATGAACATTTGTTAATAAAAAAAAGCGTTGTGAATTTTCACAACGCTTTTTTTATGTTTATTTAAAAAGAAATTATCTTCTTTTCTCAGTAATTCTAGCTTTTTTACCAGTAAGACCTCTAAAGTAGAAAATACGAGCTCTACGTACTTTACCTCTTTTATTAACTTCAATTTTTTGGATAGAAGGTAAGTTTACAGGGAAAATTCTTTCAACACCTACAGTACCAGACATTTTTCTGATTGTAAAAGTTTCAGATAGACCTGTTCCTTTTCTTTGAATAACAACTCCTCTAAAAAACTGAGTTCTTACTTTTTCTCCCTCTTTAATTTCGTAAAACACAGTAATTGTGTCTCCTGCTGCAAATTCTGCAAATTCTTTTTTAGTTACAAATTCGTCTTGTACAAACTTTATTAAAGCTTCCATTTCTTAATATTTATAGTTTTTGTAAAACAACATTCACGATTTCTTCGTCAGAGGTTAATTTAGCGGTTGCAAAAGTAACATTTATTTTTTGTTGATAAAACTTATTTTCAACTATTTTTTATGCTGATACTTAGTGCAATAGAAAACCCAGAATTTTCGAGACTCTTTTCCGTTTATTTTTATGATGATTGGCGTTAATTCTGTAACCTTCTCAAAGTATTTTCCCAATAGCGGGTTTATTTCACCTTTTAGTTTGCGGTCTTTAAAACGTTTGTCCGAATCAATAAAAAGGGCGTTTTTGTTATTTAAGCTTGTTAAATCATCACCTAAATAATCAAAATGCAATGCAGGTAAACCAATTATGTTTTGGGCATACACTTTATCATCCATAAAAAAGTTTAAACAAGCAGATGTTTTATAATTATCATCAGAAAAAACAAAAGTGTTCGGATATTTCTCTTGAAGTTTAGTAGTTTCAATAGCTAATTCTTTCCATCCAACCCAAGTGTCATCACTTTTTATAGGAACTAAATAAAAGATGATTTGAAAGCTAAAAAGTACATGAAATACGATTGAAAAAATAATCTGAATTTTCAATAATTTTTTACTGATAAACATTCCTGCCAAAATGATTCCTGTAATGTAAGACGGCATCATCCAATTTAATTTTACCCAATAAATAGGAGTGAGGCTAAAAAATCCAACAAAAGTTGGAACGAAAAATGCCAATAAGAATAAGGTTTTTGCTTGCGGAATTTTAAATTTCAGCAAAGCTCTTTTTACATATTTATACGTAAACGTGATAAAAATCAGAAATAAAACAGGCAATAATAAAAACATTTGATGCCCAATTGCACCAAAGAAATAGGATGATGAAAACTTGAATTCTGATATCGAACTCGTTCTTTCTGATGATTGAAAAGCAAAGGAGGCAAACTCATTTTGATAATTCCAATACCAAACAGGAAATGTAACTGCTGCAGATATAATTAAGGAAAGCCAAAGCCAAGGAGAAATTAGTAATTTTCTGTATTTATTTGAAAAAATTAGAAATGCAACGAGTCCTATTTGTAATAATAATGCGGTGTATTTGCTGTCAAAAGCCAATCCCATTGCAATTCCGCCTAAAATCCAAAACCTCTTTTTATCCTCAAAAATTGCTTTGTATAAATAGATTAAACTCAATGTCCAGAATAATAAAAGCGGAACATCAGGAGTAGAGTTGAAAGATAAAATGGATACAAATATGGTTGAAGCAAATAAAACAAAAGCTCTTTGTAATTTTTCTTTGTATAAAAAGTAAGAAGTTAATTTGTAAAAACTTAAAATTGTTAAAGATGTAATTACAAAGTCGGCAAATTTTATGGAAAAAATAGATTGTCCAAAAACATCTGTAAAGATTCTCAAAATATACCCAATCATTCCTGGATGATCAAAATACGAAAAGGATAAATTTTGACCGTATAAATAATAGTAAGCATCCTGTGGCATCAATCCCATAAACGGGAGTAAAATCAACCGAAAAAGTTGAAAACCTAAAACCCAAGAAATGGCTTTGTTATTTTGTATGAAAGATATAATTTTATTCAAAGGTTTTATTTTATAAGATTTCTCAAGTTTAAAACTTGAGAAGTTTAGTCGTCTAATAAATCGGGTCTTATTTGTTGTGTTCTAATATAAGCTTGATCACTTCGCCAATCATCAATCTTTGGAAAATTACCAGATAATAAAACTGCAGGAACTTTCATACCTTCAAATTCTGATGGTCTTGTATATACTGGTGGTGACAATAAATTATCTTGAAAAGAATCTGTTAGTGCAGATTGTTCATCGCCAATAACTCCCGGAATTAAACGAACTACAGCATCTACTAAAACTGCTGCAGCTAATTCTCCACCTGTTAAAACATAATCGCCAATAGAAATTTCTTTGGTAATATATTTATCGCGAATTCTTTGATCTACACCTTTATAATGTCCCGTTAAAATTAAAATATTTTCTTTTAAAGAAAGTGTATTTGCGGTTGATTGATTTAAGGTTTTTGCATCTGGAGTCATATAAATAACTTCTTCATACGTTCTTTCTGATTGTAATTTTTTAATGCAATTTGCAATCGGTTCTATCATCATAACCATGCCTGCGCCGCCTCCAAATTGAGTATCATCAATTTGTTTGTAGTTGCCTAAACCATATTCGCGTAAATCGTGAATTACAATTTCTGCCAAACCTTTGTCTTGCGCACGTTTTATAATAGAATGATTAAACGGACTTTCTAATAAATTTGGCGCTACTGAAATAATATCTATTCGCATGTTGCAAATGTAAGTTTTTTAAGGAGTTTTAAAAGGTTTCGTTCTTTTATGTTATTTTATTAGTCTTTGATATCTACTTTTTTTACCGTTCCGTATTTAGTAGCCATTTTTTCTATTTCTGAAGCTTTACCAATTAAAACAAACTGAAATGTATCTTTTGGAAAATAGGTTGAAATAATTTCTTTCGCCTTTTTAAAATCTAAATCATCAACATTTTTTTCAAAATTATTGATAAAATCTTCATTAAAATCATACCAAAACATTTGAGTTAATAAATTAGATAATTGGCCTGTGGTTTCATAATCTGGTGGAAATTGTCCTTTTACATAATTTTTAGCCGACGTTAATAATTCTTCGGTTAATCCATCACTATGTAATTTGTTAAGAACTTCTAATGCTAAATCTATGGCTTGTTCTGTTGATTTGTTTTCGGTAAAAGTACTTATCAGAAAAGAACCTCCATATTTGTAATTTATAAAACGACTGTTTGCGCCGTAAGTTAATCCCGAATTTATTCGTAATTCTGAGTTAATCATAGAAGTAAATCGTCCACCAAAAAGGGTATTTATAACTTCAATAGCAACGATATCTTTGTTGTTTTTTGCAACTCCTGGAGCGCCAATGTAAAAAGTTGTTTCATTAGCATCTTCTTTATTTACTAATAAAACATTACTTTCTGTTGGTGTTTTAATTGCTTGGCTTGCTATGTTAATAGGAGATTTATTACTCTTTTTCCAATCAGAAAATAGAGTAGTTATTACTTTTTTAATTTCCTTAGAATTAAAATCACCTACGATACTTATTGCTGCATTATTTGGGATATAATTTGTTTGATAGAAATTTTTTACATCTGTAATTGATATTTTTTCTACGGATGCAATTGTACCACTTAAACTATTTGCATACACATGATTTTGATATAAAAGTTGATCAAAATAAGAACGAATTACAGATTGCGGACTCTCTTTTTGACGCTCTAATTCAACTAATATTCTGCTTTTTTCTTTCTCAAATTCATCAACATCAAAAACAGGATTTACAACCAATTCTTTAATGATTGATAAAACTACTTTTTGATCTTTTGCAGCAAATTTAGAAGACAAGCTTGCAAATTCTTTGGATGCCGAAACAGAAACGTTTGCACCAATAAAATCTAGGGTTTCATCAATTTTAGATTTACTATAATTTTGAGTTCCGTGTTTTAAAGCACTGGCCGTTAAAGAAGCTAAACCAGATTTTGTTTCATCATAAATTGCACCTGCGGGCAAAATTGCAGAAACGCTAATAACAGGAACATCGTGTTCTTCCATTAAATATACTTTTAAACCATTTTTAAGTTCGAAAGTACTGTAATTTGGCAGCTTAAAATTTTGAGCTTGAATGCTTAGATTTGCACATGTGATGAAGCAAATGGCTACTAGTATTTTTGTAATTCTTTTCATAATATTATTCTTCTACATTCTTTTTTAACACGCCTATTGTTCTGTTGCTTTTGGTAAAATATTTTTTCGCAACATTTTGCACATCTTCTATGGTAACTTTATTAAAGTTTGCCGGAGCATTAAACATTTTTTTGTAATCACCAAAAAATAACTCGTACGTACCAATATTGTTAGATTTACCATCAATTGTTTCAACCTGATTATAGAATTCCATCAATTTTTGATTTTTGATTTTCTGCAATTCATTTGCTGTAATTCCGTCTTTTTTAATTTTTTCTAACTCATCAAAAATGGCATTTTCTAAGGTTGTTTCATGGATGTCTTTATTTGCAGCAGCATAAAAATAAAATAATGTAGGATCAAAACTTGCACTGTAATCTGTGAAAATCATAGTGGCTAATTGTTTTTCATTCACCAAAGAAGCGTATAATCTAGACGATTGTCCGCTAGTTAAAATAGAGCTTAAAATAGTTAGTGCGTAATAATCTTCATGTTTTGCTTCTGGGGTATGATAACCAACTACTAGATAAGGATTTGCTACATCTTTTTGAACTGTAATTCTTCTTTCTCCTGTTTGTGCTGGTTCTGTAATATGAATTTTTGGTGGTGCTGGTTGCGCCGGAATCGGTTCTAAATATTTCTCTGCTAATTCTTTTACTTTTTCAAATTTCATTGCTCCAGAGACCACTACTACACAGTTATTTGGTGCGTAATAGGTTTTAAAATAGCGTTCTAAATCTTGTTGTGTGCAATTTTTCATATCATCTTCATAGCCAATAACAGACCAATGATACGGATGCTCTTGAAAAGCAGTTGCTTTTACAGATTCGATAATATTTCGCCAAGGAGAATTTTCTAAACCCGTTCTTCGTTCGCTTAAAACAACGCCACGTTCGCTTTCTACCATTAAAGAATCGATGCTTAAACTAGAAATTCTATCGCCTTCTAAATCGAACATAACTTCTGCCGATGAAGCAGGAAACCAATTTGTATAAACGGTAACATCTTCTGTTGTATACGCATTGTTTGCTCCGCCATTAAATTCCATTACTTGATCAAATATTTTTGGTCCGTATTTTTTTGCACCATTAAACATCATATGTTCAAAAAAGTGAGATAAACCGGTAATTCCTTGGTGTTCATTTCTACTACCAACTTTGTAAAACAAATACATATTGGCATTTGGAATAGAAAAATCTTCCACAACTAAAAATTTCATGCCGTTTTTTAGCGTAAACGTTTTTACATCTTCGGCTTTCATTTGTGCATAAGAAATTACGCTCAAAAAAAAGAAAAGAAGAACTAATACTTTTTTCATACTTTATTATTTATGGTTGTTAATTTATTTTAATTGTGAATACTAAATTCAGCAATTTTTTTGTCAATCTATTAAAAAAGTTAATTATTTCTGATAATAAATAATCTGAATACAAATATAATGTAGTTTTTAATAAAATACATTTAACCTAAATTATTGATTTGTAATTAAATAAATGATTTAGCTTCTATGTAGAAACAGTATTAAAACAAAACTTTTTACACCAACCAATCTTTTAACTTGTCGGTTATTTTTGGATTGCTCAATAAGTCTAAATGATTGTTTTCAAAAGCAATCCAAGTATGTTCTTTTTTAAAAAGAAGATTTTTATCAGGATTTTTATGTTCACCAAAAGCACTTTTTATATCCACTAAAGTATCGCCTAAAATTTGGTTTTTTGATTTTGAAGTTTCTTTGCCAATAACTGCTGCAATACTATAAAACTCAATACCAGTTGGTAACGGGATATGTTGTCTTTTGTCTTTTTTTAATTTAAATCGATCCATATTTAGCCAATCTTCATCAACTAAATTTCCATATCTTAAATCTGTTACGCCGGCACTTCTAATTTTTCCCAACTTAGCAAATGGTTTTAAGTAAGGCACAGATGCTAAAACAAGATCTAAGTAATTTCCAATTCTTTCAACAGGAGAACCATGATGCGGAGTGCCTAAAAAGGCCACTTTTTTAATATGTTTTAACCAGTTATTTTGATTTTGTTCGCCATAATACAATGCACTTCTAGTTATTAAACCACCCATGCTGTGCGCAATAATTGTAATTTCCTCAACAGGAACAGGCCAGTTTTCTACTAATTTTTCTAGGTTTTCGGTTAAGTTTTTGCCGTTGGCAGAAATGTTTTTTCCGCTATTGTAGTTTAGGTAAATAGGTGTTTTTTTTAATTCTTCGGATAAAATTTCTGCATGATTATGATTTTTTCTTGTCCATTGAAGATCGCTCATACAAGAACCATGAATCATTAAAAGAATTTTACCTGTACAATTTGGATAGTTCTCTTTCAAACTTTCTTGATCAATTTGCAATACTTTTGATTGATATCGAAATTGCATGTCAATTTTTAGCGGATTTTCTGTTTCCTCTAAATAATCACCAATAACGCCGTTTAAAATAGAAAGAATTATTTGTTTTGTATCCGAAGATTTTATGTTGCCAATTACAGGTGTTACATGTTCTAAAATTTTAGAAATAGAAGTTCCTATTAGTTTAGTACTCCATTTTACACTCTTAAAAGTGACACCAGCAATGCCGGTTATTATATTTTGAATAGGAGTAGAGGGCAAAAAAGGAGGATGCACAACTTGATGATGCATTTTTTCAACTAAATCTGTTACACCAAGGTTTGCATCCATAATTAAATGAGTAAGTCCTTGAAGTTCTGATTTTGGTTTTATTTTTTTTGACATTATTTAAGCGTCATTTAAAATGTACTTCTTTTAATTTTTAATTGAAAGGAGGTTCAAGTTAATGCGTTTTTTTATCTTTTATGTAAAAAAATGAAAAAATAATAATTGTAGCAATATTTCTAAAGTTAGCTTACAATCAACGTAAAAGGAATGCTATATTTAATATTTACAGCTTTACCAGATTGATATCCAGGTTTAACTCTAGGTATTTGTTGCATAACTTTTTTTACTTCTTCTTCAATTTTTATATGAGGAGCCCTAACTTTTATATCTACGATATCTCCATTTTTATCGATTTTAAATCCAATAAAAACCCTTTTTCTTCCTTTGGATAAACCTAGTTGTTTAGGTAAATCTGCATTAAATTTCTTAGAAAAATGCATTTGTACACTTTTGCTAAAACAATTTTTTGCAGCTTCATAGCTATTAGAATTTTCACATCCAGGGAAAATAGGAATCTTTTGATAATTAATTACAGTATTTGTATTGATGATTGATTTGCTGCCATCAAAAGAAAAAATTTGTAAAATGTAACTGTTAATAGGACTTTTATCAGTAAAGTTTAATTTTTCAATAGGATATTGTTTAAAAGCGGCAATAATTTCGGTTTCAATAAAATTAGACCTTGCTGATGTTCTAATATTGAATGGTTTATCTTTGATATCTAGTTCAAAAAATAGATTTAATTTATTATTTACTCTATTTAAGTTCGCTTTTTCTGTAATTCCTTCTGGTAATTTTTGAGCTAAATATATAGAAAAATCATTATCTGTAGATGGTTTAGAAAAGGAATCTGAGTAAGTTTCTGGTTCTTTGTAACCATTTTCTTCTCCTTTTTGATAAGGGATTGAAATGCCATAAACGGCCTCGTTTATTCCTTTATTAAAAGTACCTAGTGTTTTGATTAATGGAAAAGAAGCGATTGTTTTTTTAATTTCATCAATATATTTTAAAGGTTTTTTTGAGTCCTTTATAATTAAGCCGCCATTTTTGTTGAAAGATAATTCAAAGTAAATATTTGTGTCGTTTTCAGTAATTACAGAAAAATCAAATGTATTATAAAAGTGTTTTTTAAATTCTATTTCTAAACAGCTTTCTATGTCTTCAAAATATTCTAAATCCTCGCAAGTTTCGCAGATTGGAGGCGTTTCAATAATGATTTTTGTACTACAATTAAATATGTTTTTTGAACCTTTTTTAGAAATAATTTGAAATGTATATCTGTTTTTTGTGTTTAAGTTTTCTATGTTTAGCTTTTCTAAAGGATATTTTTCAAATGCTTTTTTAACTTCGGCCTCTAATTCTACAGAGCCATAACTAGAAACTTCAATGTTGTAAGGTTTATTTTCTTTATTGATGTTAAAAGAAAGAAGAATGTGATTTTTATTTTTTAAATAATTTGCTTTTCTTAAAAGTTTTCTAGGAATTTCTTTTTTGAAAAATAATGATAATTCGTTTTTTGGATTTGGATAAGAAAGTTTTTCATAATCAAAATTTTGGTTTGATTGTGAAAAACTCATCAGAAATGAAAATAAAGAAAATAATAGTAAATAGTTTTTCATAAAATTTTATTTTTTTGATTTCAATAATATGAAAATCAATTTAATTTACCCATCGATACTAATATGAAACAAAGCCTCGCCTTTATTTACAATAGGTGTTTTGTTTATACAGAAAATATGACAATCAAAAGGGGCGAAAATACGTTTTTTAAACTCTCCAAAAGGATCTTGAATAACGCCTAATAGATCTTTCTTCTTTACATGAGTTCCGTTTTCAACCAAAAGTTTAAACATTCCAGAATGATTAGAACGTAACCATTTAGAGCTTTTAATAAAAGTAGAGTTTTCTGTAAGTTCAATTTCACCATCTATAAAACCTAAATGTATTAAAACATTTTTGGTTCCTCTAATACCATGATTTATTACAACAGGGTCTAAATTGTTAGATTTACCGCCTTCAAAAAGAAGGACCGTTTTACCCATTTTTTTAAGCGTTTCACGTAAAGATTTTGCTATATAACTAGAATGAACCACATACGGTGAATTAAAGATATTTGCTAATTCTAACGTTTTTTCTTCAGAGCTGTCTAATCTTATTTGTGAAATATTATCTCGTTCGCCACCGCCTGTATGAAAATCAATTACATAGTCTACAAAAGGTGCAATTTCTTTGGTGAATTGATGTGCAAATTGGCTCGCTAAAGATCCGTTTAAAGATCCAGGAAACATTCTGTTTAAATCACGTCCATCAGGAAACTCTCTCGTTTTAATTAAATACCCAAAAATATTAAATACTGGTATGCAAATAATAGTACCTTTTTTAGGGACATTCAATTTTTGATTAATAATTTCTCTAACAATACCTACGCCATTTATTTCATCACCATGAACACCGGCTAAAAGTAAAATTACAGGTCCGTCAACTTTAGAACGTTCAATAATTACAGGAACTTTTACAGTAGTTCTTGTGTGTAATTTTGCAACTTCTATGTCTAAAACGGTACGTTTACCTGCCGGAATATTTTGACCTAATAATGTAAATGGTTTATTCGACATGGATTTCGAGGTATCTAATAATTTCTTTAGCAATATTTTTACCTGTAGCCAATTCAATGCCTTCTAAACCAGGCGAAGAATTTACTTCTAAAACCAATGGACCTTTAGAAGATTGTAACATATCAACCCCAGCAACACCTAAACCTAATGCTTTGGTTGCTTTTAGAGCAGTTCGTTCTTCATCATCAGTTAATTCTATAAGTGTGGCATTTCCTCCTCTGTGTAAGTTAGATCTGAATTCACCTTCTTTTCCTTGGCGTTTCATTGCGCCAACTACTTTGCCATCTACCACAAAAGCTCTAATATCTGCGCCACCAGCTTCTTTAATAAACTCTTGTGCAATTACTCTTGCCCCCAAACCATTAAATGCTTCTAAAACAGAGGTTGCTGCATTTTTTGTTTCTGCTAGCACAACGCCTAAACCTTGTGTGCCTTCTAATAACTTTAAAATTAAAGGAGCACCGCCAACAGAATCTACAATATGTTCTACTTCTTTTGTATAATTTGTGAATACGGTTTTTGGCAAGCCAACACCAGCTCTGGCTAAAATTTGCAAACTACTTAATTTATCTCTAGATTTTACTAATGCTTGAGAACTTACACAAGTAAAAACTTTCATCATTTCAAATTGTCTAATTACTGCTGTACCATAAAATGTTACAGAAGCCCCAATTCTTGGAATAATGGCATCTATATTTGTAATATATTCTCCTTTATAAAAAATTTTAGGTGATCTTTTTTCAATTTCGATATTGCATTTTAAATGATCTACAACAAAAACTTCGTGTTTCCTTTTTGTAGCTGCTTCCACCAATCTTTTAGTTGAATATAATTTTGGATTTCTTGATAAAATTACAATTCTCATTTATTTGTATTTTTTAAATTAAAGGATAGGTTTTTCTTTGCAGTATCTATCACAAATTTTTTGTTTAAGAATTTTCTTCCCAATAATACAGGAAAAGTCATGTCTTTACGTTCACTTAATGTTAAATGTATAGGGAAAGTTTTGTTAAAAATTACAATTTCTGTTTGCACTAAAAATCTTTCTACAGAAATTCCATTCGAACTTTTTACCATTTTACTGGAATAGTTTTTTGTAGAAAATTCTTTATTATTGTAAAAATCATGCTCTGGGTCTAACAATGTAAATCGTATTAAATGCTCTCCATTAACTTCAATTTCTTCAATATTAGAGCAATGTATAGACGACGTATACGCACCAGAATCTATTTTAATATCAATATCTTGTAGATGTAATTCAGGGAAATCTGCCTTATCAGTTCTACCAATGGTAGTTTTCATGTATGTAAATTAAATGTCGGCAAAATTAGGTATAGTTATTGACTTAATGTATAAAGATTAAAAAAATATTTAAAAGCTTGCAATGGCAGCTTCGGCACAACGTTCTCCGTCCATGGCGGCAGAAACGATCCCGCCAGCATAACCTCCACCTTCGCCACAAGGAAATAAACCTTTAATTTCTGGATGTTCTAAATTTTCTTTTCTAGGGATGTTTACTGGCGATGAAGTTCTAGATTCAACACCAATAATATTTGCTTCATTGGTATAATAACCATGCATTTTTTGACCAAAAGCAACAAAACCTTTTCGCAGTCTACTTCCAATAATTTTTGGTAATAAAGAATGAAGAGGAGCAGCGTTTAAACCTGGTTGATAAGAACAATCATTTAAATTTGTAGAAAGTTTTCCATCCACAAAATCTACTAATCTTTGTGCAGGCGCAGCTTGAGTTCTTCCACCAGCAAAAAAAGCAATTTTTTCTAAATCTTTTTGAAACTCTAACCCTTTTAATGGCCCAAATTTTTCATATTTAGTAAAATCTTTATCAATATCTAATTCCACAACAATTCCAGAATTGGCAAATTTATTATTTCTTTTAGAAGGCGACATTCCGTTTACTACAACTTCTCCATTTGCCGTAGCAGCGGGAACAATAAATCCGCCAGGACACATACAAAAAGAATATACCCCTCTATTATTTACTTGTTGCACTAAACTATAAGCTGCTGCAGGTAAAAGTTCGTCTCGATCTCCAGAACAGTGATATTGAATTTGATCAATTATTGCTTGCGGATGTTCTACACGAACGCCCATTGCAAAAGACTTTGCTTTTAAAGCAATTTCTTTTTTATGCAACAATTCGTAAATATCTCTAGCAGAATGCCCAGTTGCCAAAATAACTGAATTCACTGCCATTTCTGCTCCGTTTAAAAGCTGAATTGCATGTAATTTATTATTCTTAATCTTAAAATCGGTAACTCTCGTTTCAAAATGAATTTCGCCACCAAATTTTAAAATAGTTGCACGAATATTTTCGATAATTTTTGGTAATTTATTTGTTCCTATGTGAGGATGCGAATCCACCAAAATTTGTTCTGTAGCTCCGTGAAAAACAAGGTTTTCAAAAATTCTACGAACATCTCCACGTTTTAAACTTCTAGTATATAATTTCCCATCAGAATAGGTTCCTGCGCCGCCTTCACCAAAACAATAATTAGAATCTTCATTCACAATATGATCTTGATTTATAGCTTTTAAATCTCTTCGGCGGTCTTTTACATTTTTACCGCGTTCTAAAACAATGGGTTTAAAACCTAATTCTATGCAGCGCAAAGCAGCATACATTCCGGCAGGGCCAAAACCAATAATATGAATTTCTTTGGCATTAGAAACATCTTTGTATTCAAAAATATAGTCAGATTTTTCTGGAATTTGCTCATTAATATAAACAGCTACTTTATAATTAAAGATGATGTCTTTTTTACGAGCATCAATAGATTTTCTTAAAACTTTTACTGCAGAAATTTCAGTTACATCAATTCCAAGTTGTTTAGATGCTTTGTATAATAGGATGTTTTCTTTACGTTCTTCAATTAAGTTTACTCGTAATTGTACGTCTTTAATCATTAGAAATGTTTAGAAAATTATAGAGATTCTAACCTGTTTAAAATTAATTTATATTCTGTAATACTTGCTCTACAAATAGGAATAACGAAATTTAATCTTTCTTTTATAACTTCTTCTGGTTCATTGCTTTGAGCCTGTTTTTCTAGAGCTGCAATTTCTTCCAAACAATTTACCCCCATTAAGCCAAAAGATGATTTTAAAAAATGACAAATACTCCTTACAGAATCATAATCTACTTTTGTTAAACTTTCTTCTAAAATATCAACTCTTGGTGTGGTATCAGATAAATAAACGCCAATTAATTGAATAAGTGAATCTTTATCTGAAGAAAAGTATTCTTTAAGTGAAGTTAGATCGACTACATTACTGGTTAAAATTTCTTGAATATCCATATTTTTTAGTAAATTAGGGGAATAATAGTATTATATTTAAAGTTCGGTAAATATACTGAAAAACTCGTAATTTAGTTTTATTAAAAATTAGTTAGTTCACTTTTTATTTGAAATTTTAATTAGATTTTTTGGTGATTAATAAGTGAATCTCTTTAAAATAACAATCTATATTGATTATGATTGCAAAAAAGAAAATTGTTTTGGCAGAAGATAACTCGGTTTTATCGCTCCTTTTAAAATTTAGATTAGAAAAAGATGGTTACGAACTTCTTATCGCAAAAAATGGTAAAGAGGCTATAGAATTTATAGAAGAAGAAAATCCAGATTTAATATTAACAGATGTTATGATGGATTATGTTAGTGGTTTAGAGGTGATTAGTTTTGTTCGAAATAAATTAAATAGTAAAACTCCTATTTTGGTGTTTTCATCCTCTGGCCAAGAAGAAATGGTGTTAAATGCTTTTAATTTAGGTGCAAATGACTTTATGAGTAAACCATTAAGTCCAATAGAACTATCTATTAGAGTTCGAAGATTGTTACTCTAATTAGTTAATGAATTTAATAGGTTATATGGAATTCCCCCTTATTGAAACTGTAATTTGGACGCTTGTAATACTGCTTAGTTTTATTATTTTTCTTTTAGTTTTTTTTCTTAAAATAGTTAGAAATAATATTAGATTAAAAGAGGCAAGAAATAAAAAATACACCAATATCATTGAAAAACTGTTAGTTGAATTTTTATATTCTGAAAATGAAGAAGTAGCATTAACCAACGAGCAAACTAGAATTATAAGATATTTTAAAAAAGGGCTATCGAGCAAGTATAAAAGAAAAATAATAATTAATGTTTTTATAAAATTAAGCCAAGAGATTTCTGGGAATATGATAGAAACCATGCACAAATTGTATGATGAAATTGGTTTGTTAAAATATGCTTACAAAAAATTAAAAAGTAAAAAGTGGAACATTGTAGCTCTTGGTATAAGAGATGTTAGAGAGTTTAGGGTGAAAAAAGCACAGAGTTATATTAAAAAATTTATTAATCATCCAAGAGAAGAAGTACGTAGAGAAGCTCATTTATATTTTATAGATTTATTTGGATATGAAGGGTTAGATTTTTTAGATAATTTAAAACTCCCTTTATCTGAGTGGGATCAAATTCAATTGTTAGGAAAAATAGATCACATTCAAAATAACGAAATATTAGAGCCTTCAAAATGGTTAAAATCTAAAAATGATTATGTTGTTATTTTTGTGTTAACTATTGTAAAAATCTATAATAGATTAGAAACTAAAGATATTCTTCTAGAAAACTTAGACCATCAAAATATAGAAGTTCGCTTAAAAGCGATAGAAGTATTAACACACTTTAATGTTGTTGAGGCTAAAGATATTTTAAAGCCTAGATTTAATACTATTTCAATAAAAGAGCAATTAGCTTTTTTTGAATTACTAGAAAAAACGGCTATGGAAGAAGATACTACCTTTATAATTGATCATATTAGTAGTCTTAACTTCGAAATTAAGCATAAAGCTTTAAGGATTTTGAACTCAATTAATAAAAATTTATATGATAAATTAGAGAAGACTTCTGATGATGAATCGTATAATGAAATCATTCACTTTTTAGATGGTAGCTATGGAGTTTGATCACATTTTAAGAAATATTTTACTAACATTTCACTATTTCTTCCTAGTTTTCACGGTTTTAATAGTGGGTTCTTATATAATTTTAGCTTTTTTATCATCCAAAGAAACCAAAAGTTATTTAAAGAAAAATAGCTTTGTTAATTATAAAGATTTAATAACTTCTAGTATTGCTCCTTCCATTTCTATTATAGCGCCAGCATATAACGAAAGTTTAAACATTGTAGAAAATGTAAGATCTCTTTTGTCAACTCATTATGTTAATTATGATGTTATTATTGTAAACGATGGAAGCAAAGACGATAGCTTAGAAAAACTTATTAAAGCCTACGATTTAGAGCATGTAGAATATTTAATTGATTATAAAGTACCTACGCAAAAATTAAGAGCGGGTGTTTTTAAGTCTAAAAACCCTGCTTTTGAAAAATTAACAGTAGTTGATAAAGAAAATGGTGGTAAAGCAGATGCTTTAAATTGCGGAATAAATATTAGTCAGAGTAGATATCTAGCTTGTATTGATGTAGATTGTTTATTATTAGAAGATTCTTTACAAAGAATGGTAAAACCATTTTTAGAATATACGGATAGAAAAGTAATTGCTTCTGGCGGCGTAATTAGAATAGCAAATTCTTGTAAAATTGTAGACGGAAAATTAATAGAAGTAAATTTTCCGGATAAATGGTTAGAAAGAGCACAAATTTTAGAGTATTTAAGGTCTTTTTTATTGGGTAGAATGGCGTGGGCAAGACTAAATGGTTTGTTGGTGATTTCTGGCGCTTTTGGTTTGTTTGATAAAGAAATAGCCATAGAAGTTGGTGGTTACGACACAAAAACTGTTGGCGAGGATATGGAAATCATTGTAAGGATGAGGAAATATATGGAAGAACGGAATTTAAAATATAAAGTTGCATATATTCCAGATCCTTTATGTTGGACAGAAGCGCCAGATGATAAAAAAATAATTATATCACAAAGAAATAGATGGACAAGAGGAACTATAGAAACGCTTAAAATGCATAAGGAAATAGGCCTAAATCCTAAATATAGATTACTTGGTATGTTAAGTTTTCCGTATTGGTTTATTTTTGAAAGAATGGCGCCATTAATTGAAGTTACTGGTATGTTTTATTTTATTTTTCTTTATTTTTATCAAGATTTAAGCTGGAGTTTTGTTATTGGGCTTTTTTTGTTAGCCTATCTTTTTTCATTGCTTTTTTCTTTTGTAGCCATTTTTACAGAAGAATTTACATACCATCAATATTCTAAAAAAGGAATTGGAATTAAATTGGTTTTAACGGTATTTTTAGAGCCATTTATTTTACATCCTCTTGTTTTATATGCAGCAATGAGAGGCAATTATGATTACTATTTTAATAAAAAGAAAAAATGGGGAGTCATGGTTAGAAAAGGATTAACAAAAAAAGATGCATAAATAGAATACTAATTTTACCCCTAATTTAAAATGAAAAATTTGAACCTTACAATGAATAAAAAGATAAGTAGATATGTTTTAATTTGTTTCTCATTATTGTTAACCTTTTGGTTGATAAGTTTATATGAATTAAGCGCTACGCTTTTAAGCGGAAAAGAAATTATAAGCATCCCTAAATATATAAGCTTTAAGTTTTTAAATCACTTTTTTACAGTTTTATGTATTAGTATTCTCTTTTTTCCACTTTTTTATCTTGTAGCAATAAAAAAGAATAAATTACCAATGCGCATTATAAAAGTAATTTTTGTGCTTTTAGCGATTATAGAGTTTGCTTTAACAAAATATAGTTTAACTACTTTATTAAATTTAGGAGCCGATTTATTAGGATATTCTTTAAACGATATTTATATCACTGTTACAGCATCAGAAAGTACTTCTTTTTTGTCTTTTTTACCTTTTCTAATTTTTCCAGCCCTATTTTTAGCAAGTTGTTTTTTTCTAAGAAAATCGATACTATCTAAATATGCGGCAAGGTTATTTATGGCCATAGCCTTAATTGTAATCATTGTTAAGTTTGCATTTTCAGATTCTTCTGATGCAAAATTTCAAAACAAAATGTATTATTTTACAGCGGATGTTATTAAATTTCAAGTAGAAAAAAGCGAAGTAAAAGCTATAAAAATGGATGGTAATAATGAATATCCGTTTTTAAAATCTTCCTCAGAAACTCCAGATGTTTTAGGACCTCTTTTTACTATCGGATCAGAAAAACCGAACATTGTTGTAATTTTAGTTGAAGGATTAGGATCTGAGTTTGTTGGAGATAAAAATTTTAGCGGTTTTACACCTTATTTAGATTCTTTAATTCCAGAATCGTTGTTTTGGGATAATTTTTTAAGTAATACTGGTAGAACTTTTGGCGCGCTTCCTTCTTTATTTGGTTCTTTGCCTTTTGGAGAAAAAGGTTTTTTAGAAATAGAAGAAACACCAAGGCATGTATCATTATTTAGTATTTTAAAGAAAAATGGGTATTCAACTTCTTTTTATTCTGGTGATCAATCTAGTTTTGATAAAAAAATAAACTTTTTAGAATACAACGGAGTAGAAAATATTATTGATGAAAATAAATATGATGAGGGCGCTTATCCTAAATCTGTAAACGGTTCAAATGGATTTTCTTGGGGATATTCTGATTTTGAAATTTTTAAAAAAACCTTAGAAACTTTAGAAGAAACTAAAACGCCAAGACTCGATTTAATTTCAACATTAACAATTCACGAGCCTTTCGATTTTCCGCTTAAAGAACAATATCTAGTGAAAGTAGATAGCGTTTTAAATTCATCAACAAAAATAAATGCATCAGCAAAAAAAGTAACGGCTAATAAAGAAATTTTTGCTAGTATTTTATACGCAGATGCAAGTATAAAAATGTTTATAGAAGCATATAAAAAACGACCAGAATACAAAAATACCATTTTTGTAATTACGGGTGATCATCGATTAATTCCTATAGCTCAAAAAGACAAGATTTGCCGTTTTAATGTACCTTTTTTCATCTATAGTCCTATATTAAAAAAGCCAGCAAAAATGAAAGCAATCAATTCACATTTCGATTTTACACCAACCATGTTAGCATTTTTAGCTAATAATTATAATGTTAATTTACCTAAAGAATCTGCTTGGATGGGCACAGGAATAGATATTTCTAAAGGTTTTAGAAACGTACATAAAATTCCGTTAATGCGTTATAAGGGAAGTATTAATGATTTTGTCTATAAAGACTATTTATATTCAGATGGCGCATTGTATAAAATAAAGCAAGATCTAAATACTTTTAAAATTTCTGATGAAAAGATCATGACAGAAATCACTGGTTTTTATCAAGAATTTAAAAGCTTAAATTCGTATGTAACTAAAAATGATAAAATTTACCCTAAAACTGCAGATGCCATAGTTGTAGAACAAATTGAATTTACGCCAGAACAAGTTACTAAATTAAAAGAATTAACAGCCAATCTTACTACAGATCAACAATTTTTAATGGCAAGGCAAAAAGCGTTTAATGGCGAAAGGGAAACGGCAAGATTGGTTTGTGATTATATATTAAAAGAATCGCCAAATTATGTAGATGTAAGAATCTTAAAAGGCAGAACTTTTGCTTGGGATGGTAAATATGCAGAGTCTGAAAAAGAACTTTTAAGTGCTTTAAAACGTTCTCCTTATTATGATGATATTTATTTAGCACTTTTAGATATGTATTGGTGGTCTTCTCAAGATGACAAGGCAAAATTAATTGCAGAAAAAGCGCTAAAAAATAAAATTAAAAATGATGATGTTGCTTTTAAAATGGCTAGAGCCTACAAAACAATGAATAATATCAAAGTAGCTACTCAAATATTAGATAGTATTCTAAAAAAACAACCTAAAAATGCTGAGTATCTCAAATTAAAAAAATCATTAAAATGATGAAAATAAAAATAAAAGAGTTTGCAGTTTTGGTGGTAATGGTCTTTTTTATCCATCAACTTTCAGCGCAAGAAAAAGTATTTGATGGGAATCCAGATACTGCTTTTGAAGCGGCTAGAGATTTAGCTTTTAACGGTAAGCGTGCACAAGCGCAAGATTCGTTGAGGTTTATTTTAACCAAATATCC
>TARA_R110001606_G_scaffold399270_1_pt1 | contig 38371 bp, 40 predicted proteins | sample TARA_R110001606 | Tara Oceans TARA_R110001606 (sample SAMEA4398315) | marine metagenome | biome: Polar Biome; feature: [SRF] surface water layer (ENVO:00010504); material: water (ENVO:00002006), including particulate matter (ENVO:01000060) such as... | depth 5 m
TGCTGAGCTGTCACCCCCGTAGTAACCAAAATGCTGACCATTTCACACACCGCCCCCGAGGCGGTTTTTTATTGCCCGAGGTTTATATGACCGTCATTACTGCTGAGAAAGCGGGCGGCGCTAACGTGTGCGCCTTTCTAGATATGCTCGCGTTCAGCGAGATAGGGCCCGCGATGCTTGATGATCCCGCGTCCGATTCCGGGTACCGGCTGCTCGTCGGCTCGTTGCCTGGTCAACTCAAGACGTTTGATAGCTACGCAGACCACCCGCGAATTCTCGTGAGCCTGCCGCGCTACGGTATCAAGTCGAGTGCGGCAGGTCGCTATCAGTTTCTTTCACGCACCTGGGACGCCATCGTGCGCATCTATGGTTTCAAGGGTCGGTTCATTCCCGAAGCTCAGGATCTGGCAGCAATCAAGCTGCTAAAAGAGTGTGGCGCGTATCCGCTGATTCAGCAGGGAAAGATTACCGAGGCCATCAAGCGGGCTTCGCCCATCTGGGCCAGTCTGCCGGGCGCAGGTTATGGGCAGCGCGAGCACGAATTGACTACGTTGCTCGGCATTTACAAAGAAGAGCTGCTGGCGGAAGTGCAGCCAGAGGAACAACTCTTGGCCGCGTATAAAGCATGCGGCGGGGAGGTTGCGTGCTGACTAAATACAAGCTGCTGCTGCAGGGCGGCGCCCTGGTGCTGCTGGTGCTGCTGGGTTTTGGTGTGGGTTGGAGCTGGCAGGGCGCGCTGGGTGATGCCGAGCTGGCCAAGGCCAACAAGACTCACTCTGACACGCTGGGCGAGATAGCAAGGGCAGGGGAGCGGCAACTGCAAGCACAGCAGGCGCTATTGATAGCCGCGCGCGAAAAGCTGCAGGCGCTGGATACGAAACACTACGGGGAACTTGAAGATGCGAAACAAGAAAACGACAGGCTTGAGCGTCTGTATTCTAATGCTGATGTTGAGCGTAAGCGGCTGCGCATCGAAGTCAAAGTTGCACGCGCCGACGCCATCGTGTCCGAAACCACAGGCGGCAGCAGCGTGGGCAATGTCGCCGCCCTCGAACTCAGTGGAGAAGCTGGACGGACTGTTTGGGATATCCGACAAGGAATGATCGAGGACAGGGCGAAGCTGCGGTACTTTCAGGAGCTGGAGCGCGAGCGGCAACGTTAGTCAGTGAATGATGCCGCCAGCGCTTCAAGCGCGAACTGATCAGGGTATCGGTGCTTTGCTTTGCCGTTCATCCAGTCTTTCAGTGAGCTGTAGCTGATGCCGATCTGTTTTGCGGTAGCGCGCTGGCTCATGCCGTGGCGTTCTTTGATCTGCTCGATCAGCGTGCGGATGTAGTCAGGGTCGGCGTTGTAGTTCTCTGCGTTGGGGATCATGCGGCCACCAGCTCTGACTCGCGGCCCAGCATGTCAATCATGTAGCAAGTGCCTTGCTCGTCCTGCATTGACACGCCACGGAAGCCCAGCAGCTTTGCCGCTTCGGCAGTCATGCGCTGAATGTCCCAGCTCATTTCGGCATCACCGCAGTCGTCTTTCTGACTCAGCATGTCCTCGGCGGTATCTTCGTCACAGTCCAGCATGCCCATAACCTGCTCAACCAGGCCTTGCAGCTTCTCTGCGTCTTCGTGATAGAAAAGCTGATCGGCTTCGATGATTGCAGACTCTTCGATGTTCAGGGTGTAGCTAACGTGATCGCCAGCAGTCATGACGTATTCGTCTTGAGCGAAGCATAGGAAGGTGCCAAAGCGGCCGAACTTGTCGATGTTGGCGATTGCGTCGGGGCTGGTGTGGAAGAGTTGCATTGGATTTCTCCGGTTCAGTGCCGCGCCGTTCTGGCTGGCTATGGATCTATTATAGGGCCGGATTCCGGCCCATGCAATAGAGGGTTATACCGTTCGTCGATAAATAGATCCTGTCTTTTTTGGTGTGCGTTATCTATTCCTGCCTGCAAATCCACGATTGCGCATAGCTCACACCGTCAACCTGCTCGATGCCAGATAGCACCATCGCGTTGCTGGCCATTGAGTGCAGTGTCACGTCGAGTAGCTCGGGGAGTGGTGGCGTGTCGAGCGGCCCAGCGTGCCCAGCTGTTCGCGCAACTACAGAAGATCGCCCAAGGATGTTGCTTTCATGGTTCACCCCTATGTTGCAGCGCACGCGCTCTGCTTTCTGCAGTTGCTGTGGTGTGAGGGGGCGGCCTTTGTGGCGCATTCTGGTGACGTAGTAGATCATTTTTGGGCGCCTTAACACTGTTTGAATATACAGTTTATTTGTGCGGCCTTTGAATGTGAAGCGCAGCAAAGCGCGTGCGTAAAAAGTAGGCTCATTGGGCCTAAATAATCCTTGCTTAATAGGCTCAATGAGCCTATCATTATTCCTGTTGGTGGCACGCAGAAAGCCACTCGACTCTGAGGGGGCTAGTCGTTGCCACCGAGAGAAACGAGATGAAGCTTTCAGATGTGGCGACCATCCGCACAAACTATCCTGATGCGCACTTTTGGATAGTTAGGCGGGGCTCAGCGGAGCGATGTGGCGAGCCGGTACGAGTGTTCAATCCTGAGCACATCGGAATCCGGGTTCACCGAACTGACATCCTCCTACCTGACTACCTCTTCTACGCTTTTAAGCATGTACATCAAAGCGAGCATTGGAGGAGGTTGGCAACAGGGACTCTGAGCTTGGTCAACATCCGTGTTTCAGACGTTCGCTCGATTGAGCTGTCACCACGGTGAGGAGGGGGCCGAAAGGCCCCTGAATCAATCACTGACCAGACAGGAATGCACGCATGAAAATTGAACTGCCGGACATTGCCGGCCAGCAAGCTGAGATATTCACCCTGGCGACAGAGGAGGCGATAAGCATCCTGCGCAGCAACCTGGACGCCCCGAGATTGCCGCCACAGATCGAGGTGGTTGAGGCTGACTATCCGCGTACCCATCTGCTGCGGGAAGCTGAGGGCTGGGAGCCGCCGGCCGCTGACCTGGTGGGCGCGTACTTCCGTCACTTTCAGGGGCACTTCCCTGAATACGGCACTGACCGCAAGCTGGCTGAGTTGCTTGGCTTGTCTAGTGATCGGCGCGTCAGAGCCTTCAAGGAAGGATCAAAGGCAGTCCCTTATGGCGTGTGGCGCCGCTTCCTGGTGTTGACGGGTAGGGTGCCACAGGATGTGCTGCCGGTGATGGCTTACATGGCTGGGTAGCTGGGATATGCTTAGCGCATTGTTGTGCGGGCTATTTCCAGTGCCATAAAAAGCGGGTATCAGAGCGGGTATCAATGCCTATAGATGATCCTTTGTTTGTTAAAAATCAATTAGATAGCAAGCAAAGAAAGATCGTTCATGTAGATTGCGATTGTTTTTACGCAGCCATCGAGATGCGCGATGACCCGCGTCTGCGTGGCCGACCGTTGGCGGTGGGCGGCGATCCGGGTAAGCGTGGCGTCATATCCACCTGCAATTACGAGGCAAGAGCCTTCGGTGTGCACTCAGCGATGGCATCGGCTTATGCTAAACGGCTGTGTCCGGATCTGTTGATCGTGCCTGGCCGCATGTCGGTCTACCGGGAAGCCTCTGCCGCGATTCAAGCGATCTTTACTGACTACACCGACTTGATTCAGCCATTGTCACTGGATGAGGCTTATCTGGACGTTACCGAGAGCCAGGCATGTCGGGGCAGCGCCACGTTGATCGCCCGCGAGATTCGGCAGCGAGTGCAGGCGAGCCAGGGTATTACCGTGTCTGCCGGTGTTGCGCCCAACAAGTTTCTCGCCAAGATTGCCAGTGATTGGAATAAACCGGATGGGCTCAAGGTAATTCTGCCTGATGAGGTTGAAGCCTTTGTGCATCAGCTCCCGGTCACCAAGCTGCACGGTGTTGGCAAGGTGATGGCCGAGCGGTTGAAACGCGTGGGTGTGGATGTCTGCAGTGAGTTGTTACCCTGGCGCAAGCAGGACCTGGTGCGTGAATTTGGCAGCTTCGGCGAACGCCTGTGGCAGCTGGCGCGGGGCATCGACGACCGCCCGGTAGTGGTGGAAAGCAAGCGCCAGTCTGTCAGTGTCGAGCATACCTATGAGCACGACCTGCCGGACCTGGACGCCTGTCAGGCGGCACTACCGCCGCTGCTGGACAAGCTGGCCGAACGCCTCGGCCGACTGGATAGCGTTTACCGGGTTAGCAAGCCCTTTATCAAGCTGAAATTCCACGACTTTACCCAGACTACTCTGGAGCAGGCAGGCGCCCCGATAACGCCAGAAGGCTACGCCGAGCTTTGTGCTCAGGCGTATGCCCGCGGTGGTCGTGCGGTTAGATTGATTGGCGTTGGCGTGCGGCTGGATAACGCGCACTCGCCCATGGGCGAGCAGTTGGCGTTGTTCTAGCAGGCGCTTTCACCCTTGATCATGGGGTGCCGTATCTATTAGCCGATGGTGCAGCGTTAGTGGCTTTGTTGTTTGCGGGCGCAGGCGGGGCAGAGGTGGTTGTCACCTTGTGGCTGCCAGCCCAGCTCGGCGATGCGAGCGACTGCTTTTTGGGTGCGCGCGGGCAGGTCATCGCGCTCGGCGGCGAGAAACTCGAAGGCTTGCTCGCGCGCGCACTGGTCACAGGTGATGGACCAGCCCAAGACCGCTTGTCCGCGCAGATCGGGCCCCTTGGCAGTCGCCGTCCACTGTCCCGCCGGATTGATCAGATAGCGGACCTTGTCGACGGTCAGGCGTAGCGGCAAATCACGACTACCCTTTACCGTGCAGATGAGCATGTCAGTGGGCTGAATACCGCCACCCTGGCCCGTCACCTGATAGAGCCCGGCGCCCAGAGTGCGGCACTCAATCAGAGTATGTGAAGGGTTCAGTGCGGTGCGTCTAAAGTCGTGTTCAGCCATGTTCAGGTCCGGATCGGTAAAAGCGGGCATGATAACACCAGTGTGGGGCGGCATATCACGCGGATCACTGATGGTCGGCCTATGGGCTCCGGGTGACTATGATACCGGAGTTGAATTGTCATCCATTGAGACACAAGAGGATATTCCATGAGCGTCAAGCAACTGTTCGATATGACCGGCAAGGTCGCACTGATCACCGGCGGCACCAAGGGCCTGGGCCTGCAGATGGCAGAAGCCTTTGGCGAACAGGGAGCCAAGGTGTTCATCAGCGCGCGCAACGCAGCAGAAATCGAAGCCGTCGTGGCAGATTTGAAAAAGCAGGGTATTGAAGCGGCGGGTGTAGCCTGCGATATGGGTAACCTGGAAACCAAGCCCGTTCAGACGCTGGTCGACGCCTGTGAAGCTGCCTTCGGCACTGTAGACGTGCTGGTCAATAATGCCGGTACCACTTGGGGTCAGCCTGCGGAAGACCACAGCTATGAAGGTTGGCAGAAGGTGATGACCCTGAATGTTGACGTTTGCTTCCTGGTCGCTCAAGAAGTGGCACGCCGCTTCATGATTCCGCGCCAGTCCGGCAAGATCATCAACATCGCATCGATTGCCGGCTTCAAAGGTAACCGCGCCAACTCGGGTATTCATACCGTCGCCTATAACACCAGTAAGGCGGCAGCAATCAACCTGACGCGCGCATTGGCCGGTGAATGGGGTCAGTACAACATCAACGTGAATGCCATCTGCCCCGGTTACTTCCCAACCAAGCTGGCTAAAGGTCTGGAAAAAGTGACCGAGTTGATCAAGCAAGGTACGCCGTTAGGCCGTATCGGTGGTGAGGAAGACATCAAGGGCGCAGCGGTATTTCTGGCCAGCGAGGCGTCACGCCACGTAAGCGGTCAGGCATTGGCAGTCGATGGGGGTAATTCGGCAGTCTGACGCTGTTGGGGCGGTGCAATGCCGCCCCTCACTCGGCCTAGTTCAGGCCCTTGGTCAGCTCGCCAGCGGCCTGCTTTACCTGCTCTTGATGATCCCGTTCCAGTGTTTCCATCAGGCGTGAATGCAGCTTGCGTTCAGCGGCGCTCAGCTGTTTCCAGCCAGTATGGGTGGGGATGTGGGCGGTCTGATCGTAGATCTCGGTAAAGATGGTTACGTCCAGATCACTGCGCCGCGGACCAGCGTAATTATCCAGCAGCACCTTGATCCGGATCGACCCTTCAATCAAGGGCACCTGGCCGTTCAGCAGGCTTTGGCCGATGAACTGAATGTCCTCCGCCAGGCGCTTGTCACGCCCATCCTGTTGCTGCTGTTGTTCGGCGCGCGTGCGCCAGACCCGACGCCATAACGTCAGGGCATAGCCTGCCAGGGCAATAATGATCAGGAGGCCTGCGAGTAGTAACCAGTGTTGCATTTGCATAGGGATCAAAAACTCAGTTGCGAGGGTTCCAGCGTCCCTTCTTCTTTCAGGTTGATATTGGGGGCGAGAAAGAAGCCGGTGCTGATATGTCCTTCTATACGGTAGGTGACCGCTTGTTGCTTGTCGACCAGTTTGACCAGATCAGAAAGGTGACGCCACAGGTTGGATCGGACCTCCAGATCGAAGGTTTCCGAGCCATAGGCCGGTACGTCAAACGCGTTGTTGCTGACGCCGGTCGCCAGGCGCATATCGTTTAAATAGACCTGATACTGCATTCCGCGAATGGGCAGTGCCTTGCTGTTGGGGTTATCGACTCGCAGCTTTAGCCGAAAGGACTGCTCCCACAGGTTGGATTTGAGCATTTCTACATTGGCCAGACTGACATCCGGTTTGCTGTACGACGGCGTGAGCATGGCGCAGCCGTGCAATAGCAAGCAGGATATCAGCACCATCATTCCCAGTACGCGCGACTTCATTGTCTCCCTCCGCAGTCTGTTCAGGCCGACTTATAAGTGGAGTTGTCGATCAGCCTGGGTCGGACCATACTAACCCTAATTGACGTACAGGGAGTGACAAGATGGCCCGTTTTGAGATTGTTTTTCAAGGGCAGGTGCAGTCTGGCGTGCCTGTAGAAGAGGCGCGAGCGCGTATCGGTCAGCTGTTTCAGGTCGCTGGCGAGCAACTGGATACGCTGTTTTCCGGTCGCCGGATTGTTATCAAACAAGGCCTGGATGAGGCGGCAGCGGCCAAGTATCGCGCGGCCATTGAGCGCGCCGGTGCGGTCTGTAATGTAGAGCCTATGACGCCTGCTGAGCCAGATTCGGCTCCAGCACCAGAACCAGCTCCGGCGCCTGCTGCTCCGCCGGTAAGTCAGCCTACGCCCGTGCCACAGCCTGGCACCGCCAGCGATAACCACGGCAAGCGTCTGGCGCCGCGGGATGAGTATATGGCGGCCTTTGTTGATGTCGAGGCCCCGGATTTTGATATCGCCCCGCTCGGCGCTGATATGCAGGATGACTACGATGAAACGGCGGCGCTGCCAATTGATCTGAGTGCGCTTAGTCTGGCGCCCACTGGTAGCGATCTGGGTGAGCTCAAGCGAGAGTTGCCAGCGGTATCGCCGGATATCAGTTACCTGAAGTTACAGGATGATTAACCCGTGGTCCCGTCAGGCCGCAGCTCGTGAGGGCGACGGCCTGGTAGCAGGCTCGGCTAGAGCATGCAGCATTGTTTGAATTTGCGCCCTGAGCCGCAGGGGCAAGGTTCATTGCGGCCAGCTTTAACACTATGATTGGGATCGATGAAGTACCAGCGCTCGCCAATCTGCTTGAAGTCAGAACATTCGCGGTGGCCATGCACGCTCTCATCCGGATCTGCCCAGCGCGCCGTGAACGTGACCTGGGCGCGGTTGCTGCCAGCACCGCCAGTCACTTGTTCAACCTCTAGTCCTAGCCATCTGCTTTGCTCGCTCCAGCTGCGCATCTGTTCTACTTCCAGCTGGGTCTGTTGGGCGGGGAGAGTCGTCGTCACCAGATAATCAATCAGTCCCAGGGTGTAGGCGCAATAGCGCGACCGCATCAGAAGCTCTGCATTGCCAGCTGGCGCGCCGGCGTGACAGGGTTGACAGCATTGGCCATAGACTTTGCCGCTGCCACAGGGGCAGTTGTCAGCGCTGTTGATCGTTGCCACTGTGCTCATGCTTACCACCAATATTTATCGAACATCTCGGGATTGGCCCAGTATTTATTGTTGAGCCAGTCCGGAACCTGTTTGTAATCGGCCAGATCGTAGGTATAGAGCGCCAGCGTGCGTTCATCCGTGCTGCCAGCCTGGGTAAAGCTGGCATGGCGTTGTAGCGCCAGGGCAAAAAAATCATTTTCTTGCCAGTGTGCACTTTGCGTCAGATCAACCAATACCGCCAGACGGCTGGCTGAAAGGTTGCGCAGCCCTGCCAGTAACTCAACGCCGTTACGCTGCGGAATATGTTCCAGCAAGTCAGCAATGATCGCCAGATCATAGCGCTGGTTGGCCAGCTCCACCGGTAAGGGCGTCTGATCACTGGTAATCAGTTGCGTGTCGGGGTGGTCGGCGCAAAACGCCTCGACGGCGGGCACCCGCGTTTGGCTGACGCAGAGCAGCCGGGCAGGCTGGTAATGCTGCAAAATGCTGAGCAAGGTGGCGTTCGGAGTGGCCGTCATGGCGTTCCTCAATGGGAAAATAAAATGGTCGGCTGACCCTAGAGTCTCGCGCCGGTCGATGCAAGCTTGTTGGCAGTCGGTTGCCGGCCGGTTCAATGTTATCATCGCGGGCTAGCCCGGAGCCCGCATGCTGAACGATGAACTCAAAGGCCAGATTCAAACGGCCTATCGCACCTTTCTCGAAAACAAATCCCTCAAGCCACGCTATGGTCAGCGGGTGATGATTGCCGAGGTCGCCAAGCTATTTGGCGGCGTTAAGCTGGATGACGACGGCCATCGCGACGGCGACCCGGCGGTGGCGGCGATCGAGGCGGGCACCGGTACCGGCAAAACCGTCGCCTATTGCCTGGCGGGCATTCCCATTGCCAAGCATTTGGGTAAACCGCTGGTAATTTCCACGGCGACGGTGGCGCTGCAGGAACAGATTGTACTCAAGGATCTACCCGATATTCAGCGTAATGCCGGCCTGCAGTTTGGTTTCTCGCTGGCCAAGGGCCGTGGGCGCTACGTTTGCCTGTCCAAGCTCGATAACTTGTTGCGGGAAAACCAGTCGGCGGCGGATCAGCAGCAAATCTTTGCTGACGAGGGCTTTAACCTCGATGTGGATGAAGCCGGGCTCAAGCTCTACACCCGCATGGTGGAGGCGCTGGGCGGCAACAAATGGGACGGCGAGCGCGACTCCTGGCCTGAGGCGTTGGAGGATCAGGACTGGTCACGACTGACCACCGACCACATTCAGTGCAGCAACCGCCGCTGCGGCCACTTCCAGCAGTGCGTGTTTTACAAGGCGCGTGAAGGGGTGCAGAAAGTCGATGTCATTGTTACCAACCACGATCTGGTATTGGCTGACCTCGCGCTTGGCGGCGGTGCCATTTTGCCGGACCCGCGTGACTGCCTGTACATCTTTGATGAAGCACATCACTTGCCCGACAAGGCTATTTCGCACTTTGCCCATAATACCCGCCTGCACGCCACAGCAGATTGGCTGGAGCAACTGGACAAGAATCTGAGCAAGCTGCTTGCCCAGCACCCGCTGCCCGGTGAGTTGGGTCGCCTGATTGAAAAAGTACCGTTGGAGGCGCGCGAGTTAAAGCCGCACCAGCAGTTTATGCAGCAGGCGATGGGCGATGTAGCCGACTTCTCCAGCGCCGAAGACTTGCGCGGCAATATTCGCCCGCAGCATCGTTTTGAGCACGGCATAGTGCCGCAAGAACTGGTGGACATGGGGCTGGAGCTCAAAGCCGGCTTTGGTCGCATCACCGATTTGCTACAGCGCTTGGTGGATATGCTGAAAGAGGCGATGGATGGTGAGGCAACCATAGGGGTGTCCGAATCCCAGGCGGAAGAGTGGTACCCGCTGTTTGGTGTGCTGCTGGCGCGCTCCGAGGCCAACTGGACGCTCTGGACGCAATTCTGCCTGCAGGACCCGGAGGGCAAGCCGCCTACCGCGCGCTGGCTGACCCTGACCGAAAATAACGATATAGAAGTGCATGTCAGCCCGATTCTGGCGGCCGAGACCCTGCGCATGTATCTCTGGCACAGCGCCTTTGCTGCACTGGCTACCTCGGCAACCCTGACCGCGCTGGGCAAGTTCGATCGCTTTAGTCAGCGTGCGGGCCTGCCCAGGAGCGCGGTTTGTACCATGGCGCCAAGTCCGTTCAAGCATGGCGAGGCGGGTGTGCTGAGAGTACCCAACTATGGTGCCGATCCGCGCGACAGCGCCGGGCATAGCGCCTCGATTATCGAGCATCTGCCGGATATTCTGGCTGAGGAACGCGGCAGTCTGGTGCTCTATTCTTCGCGCAAGCAGATGCTCGAAGTCTATGCGGGTTTGCCCGCGGCCTTCCGCGAACGCATCCTGGTACAGGGCGACCTATCCAAGCAGGAGCTGATTCGCCAGCACCGCAAGAGAGTAGACGAGGGCAAGCCGAGTGTGATCTTCGGTCTGGCCAGTTTTGCCGAGGGCGTCGATTTGCCCGGCAAGTACTGCGAGCATGTGGTGATCGCCAAGATCCCCTTCGCGGTCCCGGATGACCCGGTTGAGGCAGCACTGGCTGAATGGATCGAGAAAAACGGCGGTAATCCCTTTATGGAGATTGCTGTGCCGGACGCCAGCTTGCGTCTGATTCAGGCCTGTGGTCGATTGCTGCGCACCGAACAGGACAGCGGCACTATCACGGTCCTGGACCGCAGGTTGGTGACTCAGCGTTACGGTAAAGCGATTCTCAAGGCGCTGCCGCCGTTCCGTCAGGAAATTGATTGAGCGGCAGCCCGGGCCTGGCGTCATCAGTTGCATCGATAATGCTGTGGTTTGGCGCCTTATGGTCGCTGCATTTGTTGACGCAAGCAGCTTAAATGGCAGCACAACAAGACACCGACTGAGGAAAGACATCCATGGGTAATGTTCAGGGTTATTTTGATCCGCGCTTCGAGCGAGTGCGCGAACTCTTCGCCGAGCAGCAGCAGGACGAGCAGGCGCGCGGCGCGGCGCTCTGTGTAACCGTGGGTGGCGATACCGTGCTGGATCTCTGGCAGGGCGTAATGGATAAGGAAAACCAGCAGGTCTGGGAGCAGGACACACTGGTTAATGTGTTCTCCTGCACCAAGCCCTTGGGCGCCGTGGCGCTGCTGCAACAGGTGGCTGCTGGCCGGATCGAGCTGGACGCACCGATTGCCGAGGTATGGCCGGAATTCGCCCAGGCTGGCAAGCAGGGTATCAGCCTGCGCCAGTTGTTGAGTCACCGCTCTGGGCTATCGGCCGTAGCCAAAACATTGCCACCGGAAGCACTGTTTGACTGGACTGCCATGAGCACCGCCTTGGCTGAGCAGGCGCCCTGGTGGGAACCCGGCGCAGCGCACGGTTACGCGCCGGTAACCTACGCCTGGTTATTGGGTGAGCCGCTGCGTCGGCTGACCGATCAGCGCGCCGGCAGCTACATTCAACAGCATATCTGCCAACCGCTGGGTATGGATTTTCATGTTGGCGTGCCGGATCAGGATTTACCGCGTATTGCGCACGTGTCACGTCTGCGCAATCAATATGGCGATGAGGGTGCGCGGGCGTTATTTGCTGCCATGGGCGAACCGGAGGGCCTGACCGCCAAGGCGTTCGGCAATCCGTCCAGCATGATGACCAGCACTAACAAGCGCGAGTGGCAGCAGGCGGAAATTCTGTCGGCTAACGGCACAGGCAATGCCCGCTCCCTGGCGCGTTTCTGGCAGTTGCTGGCGCACGGCGGCAAGTTGGATGGTGTCAGCTTGCTGGATGCTGAGTTGGTTGCGCTGATGCAGCAGGAGCACAGCAAGGGCCAGGATCGTACGTTGCTGTGCCCCACCCGTTTCGGCTTGGGTGTGATGCTGGAGCAGGATACCCCCGGTGGTGGTTTCGGTATGGGGCCGCGCGCCTTTGGGCACCCGGGTGCTGGCGGCTCGCTGGGCTTTTGTGACCCGGATGCGCAGGTCGGCTTTGGTTATGTAACCAACACCATGGGGCCTTATGTGTTGATGGACCCACGCGCCTTGGCGCTAAGTAGCGCGGTAAAGGATTGTCTGCGCGAGCTTGACTGAAGGCTGCCGTAGGTCAATACCGTTAATGCGTCGCATGTTAGGCTGAGCTCCTGTTGATACATGCCATGCCGCTGAAGGAGTTGCGTTGATGAAACCCACTATTGCCGATTTGCGCCGTGATTATACCCGCGACGGGTTGACTGAATCGCAGGCGCCGAACGAGCCCTATACGCTGTTTTCTACCTGGTTTGCTCAGGCGGTAGAAATCGAGTCAACCGAGGCTAACGCCATGATGCTGGCGAGCGTCGATGCACAGGGGCAACCGCACTTGCGTACGTTATTGCTCAAGGGTTTTGACGAGCGTGGCTTTGTGTTTTTTACCAACTACCAAAGCGCCAAGGGTGAGCAGCTGGCGGCGCAGCCGTTGGCCGCCATGACCTTCTGGTGGCATGACCTTGAGCGTCAAGTGCGTATCGAGGGGCAGATCGAGCGCGTAAGCAGCGAAGAGTCTGACGTGTATTTTCACAGCCGACCTGCAGGTAGCCGTCTGGGCGCCTGGGCCTCGCCGCAAAGTCAGGTGATCGCCGGACGTGAGGTGCTTGAGGATCGTTTGCAAGCGCTTGAGGTGCAATACGCGGAGGAGCAGCCGCCACGGCCGCCGCATTGGGGTGGTTATCGCCTGGTACCCAGTTTGATCGAGTTCTGGCAGGGGCGTTCCAGTCGCCTGCATGATCGCCTGCGCTATCGCCTTGAGTCAGGTCAATGGGTGCGTGAGCGCCTGGCGCCCTGAGCTGTCGCCTGTTCAATTGGCTTGCCGCCATTCTCCACTGGCTTTAGGCTGGGCCAATAAGCCAGTAGAGGAGGCGATATGGGCAGGCGAGTCTTTCAGCAGAAAGTAGTCGTAATTACCGGTGGCTGCGCCGGCATTGGCCGTGCGCTGGCACTGCGCTTTGCCCAGGCTGGCGCCCACATCGCCATTCTCGATATCCAGGATGAAGCCCTGGTTGCCTTTCGTCAGCAGCTGCACGATAAGCTCAACGCTGACGTCATGGCATTGCACTGTGATGTGTCGGATGACCAGCAATGCGCGGAGGCGATCAGTCAGGTGGTCGAGCGTTTTGGCGGCATAGATCTGCTGATCAATAACGCTGGCATAACCCACCGCAGTGCCTTTGCCGATACCGATATCGCGGTGTTTCAGCGCATCATGGCAGTGAACTATTTCGGCGCCGTGAATTGCACGCGACATGCCTTGCCCAGTCTGTTGGCGCGGGGTGGGCAGGTAATCGGGTTGAGTTCGCTATCTGCCTTCGCACCCTTGCTTAACCGTGGCGCTTACAATGCCAGCAAACATGCGCTACACGGTCTGTTTGAAACCCTGCGCATGGAAGTGCGCAGTCAGGGTGTCAACGTCATGCTGGTGACGCCTGGTTTTACAGCGACCGATATTCGCAAGAACGCGCTGGTTGGCGATGGCTCGATCAATCAAGCCGCTACCAATTTGAGCTTCAAGGTTGCGGCACCTGCTGATGTGGCAGATGCCATCTATCTGGGCGCGTGCAAGCGCAAGCGGTTGTTGGTGTTGTCGAACGTGGATTGGCTGGCGCGGCAATGCGCCCGGTTCTTTCCGCGCTTGTTTGAGCGCTGGATGTTGCCGCGGCTCTCGGGCGTCAAGTCTTCGCCAACCAACTGACAACGCCGTTGCCCGCGCGCTTGCCGCTGGCAAAGCAGGCGGTCAATAGATAACCACCGGTGGGGGCTTCCCAGTCGAGCATCTCGCCAGCGCAGAATACCCCCGGCAGGCTCTTGAGCATCAAATCCTCAGTTAAACTTGGTTGCTGCACGCCGCCGGCGCTGCTGATCGCCTGATCCAGCGGACGGGTGTCGCGCAGCACTATGGGTACCTGTTTGATTGCTTTGGCCAGGTCTGCAGGTGTGGCTAGTTGGTCTTTACCAAAGCATTCATGCAGTAGCGCGATTTTCAGTGCATCCAGCCCGGCTTTCTTGCGTAGCAGCGACGCTAGCGACTGTCCTTTCCGGCTGTCTGATAGCGCGGTAATGAGCTGGGGCTCACTGCGGTCGGGAGCGAGATCCAGTGCTAGTGTTGCCTGGCCATGAGCTTGTAGTTGGTCGCGCAGCGGCGCTGACAGAGCATAAATCAGACTGCCTTCCAGCCCGTCATGGGTGAGGATGCATTCGCCACGCCGACTGATGAGCTGCCCGTTGGTATCGTTCATGCTGGCAACGATCGGCTTGAGTGGTTGGCCGGCGAAGCGCTCACTGAGAAACGGGCTCCAGTCGCAGATAAAGCCACTGTTGCTGGGCAATAAGTCGCGCACGCCGGCGCCTTGCTCGCGCAAAGGGCCGACCCAGCTGCCGTCAGAGCCAAGGCGGCGCCAGCTACCACCGCCGAGTGCGAGTACGCAGGCCGTTGGCGTGAGGTGAAACTCACCGTCGGCGTTTTGCAGTCGCAGTGCGCCATCTGCCGTCCAGCCGAGCCAGCGATGCCGGGTATGCAGCTGTACGCCTTTGTTGCGCAGTCGTTTGAGCCAGGCACGCAGTAGTGGCGCTGCTTTCATGTCGGTGGGGAACACTCGGCCGGAACTGCCAACAAAGGTGCTGATGCCCAGCTCATGAATCCATTGCTGCAGGTGCTCTGCGTCCAGCTCGGTGAACCAGTCGCTGGCCCAGGCTGCTGCTTCACGGTAGCGCTCGACAAAAGCGGGTTTGGGCTCGGAATGGGTAATATTCATGCCGCCGACACCCGCCAGCAGAAACTTGCGCCCAACTGATGGCATAGCGTCGAACAACTCCACCTGGTAGCCCGCATTGGCGATGGTTTCTGCCGCCATCAGGCCGGCCGGTCCACCGCCGATTACGACAACACGATTGGCGTCTGGTTGTTGCGTGGTCATGACTCTGTCCCCGGCGTTGGCTAGCGTTCTATTACACGCCGCGCAGTCTACCGCAAAGTGCGCTACAGCCCTATTGGTGGGGCGTTCGTGTACTTTGGCCAATCGCTTGCTGTTATTGTCATGCTGGCGCCTACCCGACCTCCCGCTGCTCAGCGGTGATCATGGTGCCGTTGGGCTATGCCGCCGCCGTCAGGTTGCGCACAATCAGGCTGCGACCGGTTCAGCCAACACGATAATGGCCACCGCGACCAAAACTGCCGCCGCGAATCCGCCTGCCCGCCAGCTTTGGCCGCGCCGCCATGCTGCCAGTGCGGCTTGCAATGCCTGCAAGCCGTAATAGATGACGAACATCTTGGAGGCGTAGGTGATGATCTCGTAGATATTCGCCGACCAGGTAATGACAATAGCAACCAGAGCGGTGACCAGATTGCCAAGTTTGACTGGAACACGGCGGCGGGATGATTCCGCCAGGAGCCCGCCGGCGCCATTCATATCGGCTACGGCTGCAGATAGCTGCGAGGCCAACGCGGTCACAATGAGTAACGGGGCGACCAGCATGCCTAGTGGCCGTAACAGGTCAATAATCGCCGTTTCACCCCCTTCAGACGGTAGATCGCTGTGAAAGAAATCGGTTATCAGCACCAGGAACACGAGATAAATCGCGCAGGAAATCCACTGTGCCCATCGCATGCTGCGAATTCGGGTCGCTGCGTCGTACTGGCTACCAAGATAGCGCGAGGTTTCAAAGCCTTGCACCAGAATCACCAGCCCTAGCAGTATCGCTAACTGCTGATGGTCTTGCAGGTTTGCCTTTTGTGCCCATTGGAACGAGCCGTCCACCATGGCCGCCAGATTCACCTGCGTCAGCATCGCCAGCAAGCCGCCGATCAGGGATAACTTTAACGCGACTACTATGACCTCTAAACGCTCGAGTCCAGCTAGACCGCGGAGCATGCCGAGCAGTCCAATAGTGGCTATCACCGCTGTGGCCACGATACGAGTCCATAGCGGGTCAATTATGTCACCAAGGCGCATGCCGAAAGCAGCAAACAGGTTGAGATAGTAGGTAACGGAAACAAAGTAAGCCAGTGCCAGCGCCAGCTCTGACAGACGCTCCAAGGCGGATTGGTAGCCCGGAGGGTGATCCGCCAGGCTAGGCTCAACATAGCGGATGTTATAGCGGATAGCTGCGCCGAACCAATAGCTCAATGCGCACAGTGCCAGCATCGCCAACCAGGCCCAGGGACCAACGGCGTGCGCCAGAATTGGCCCTGCGACGAGAAAGCCGGAACCAATAATCGAGGCAAGCGGCGTTACGGTAGCACGCCATCCCGGTGCTGCCATCAGGCGTGGCTGGAAGGACAGTATGGCTAGTAGTAATGCCACGCTCACTAAAATGAGGTTGTTAAGGTTGAACATTGATTAACCTGGCTTGCGTGCGCGTGCTGAGAGTGTGTTGTTTTCTCTGTTTCGGTGGGCGTGCCGCTCGGGCGGCAGGCGAGATCTGCCAAGCTGCAAGGAGGGATGCCGATCGGCCTTATTGGGCTTTTTTGTCACAGCAATTGACTTCCTCGGCAAGCGCGGTGATTGGCTGCTATCTAGTAGTGCTCTTAGCCAAGGACCGGATGTTTGAATGCGCTGCGTAGTTTACCTCAGGGCATGCTGTTGCCATATCCGGGCCGCATTGTGATGCAGAATGCCGTGACGTTTGGCCAGTGCGACGCGGTCCTGATCATAGCCCCCGCCAATCACCGCGCAGACCGGAATATCTCGGCTCAGGCAGGCGCTGATTACATGGCTGTCGCGCTGTGCGATACCGGCATCGGTCAGCGCCAGATAACCTAGCGCGTCGGCCTGATGCACGTCGACCCCAGCGTCATAGAGCACCAGGTCAGGCTCGTACAGTGGCAGTAGATAATTCAGTGCTTCATCGACGGTATTCAGATAGCCCTGATCGCCCAGTTGCCGGGGCAGGGGAATGTCCCAGTCGCTTTGCGCCTTGCGCGCCGGGAAATTGTTTTCACAGTGCAGCGATACCGTGATGGCGTCGCTATCGTGCTCCAGAATGCGTGCTGTGCCGTCGCCTTGATGCACATCGCAGTCGAAAATCAGCACGCGCTCTACCTTTCCGGCCGCGAGCAGATAGCGGCTGGTAATCGCCAGATCGTTGAAAATGCAGAACCCTGAGGCAAAGTCATGGTGAGCATGATGGGTACCACCAGCCAGATGGCAGGCTAGCCCATGTTTGAGAGCCAGCTCGGCAGTCAGCAGCGTGCCGCCGACTGCGCGCAGGGTTCGCGCTACCAGCAGCTCGCTCCAGGGTAAGCCCATACGGCGTTGGGCGGCGGTATCGAGCTGGTTGCTGCAGAAGCGCTCTACATAGTCCGGGTCATGTGCCAGTAGCAGCAGTTCCTGGGGGCAGGATTGCGGCTGGTGCAGGTTTTGTGTGTGTAGCAGGCCGCTAGCGCGCAGGTGATCGTGCAGGCGCACGAACTTATCCATGGGGAAGCGGTGTGGCGCCGGAAAGGCGAAGCTGTAGTCTGGGTGGTATACCAGCGGTAGGTCCACGCTAACTCCTTGGCAAACAGCATAAGTATGCTGGGCCTGGCGGCTGTTGAATAGTCTCACTGCCGAATCAGTCATGCCGCTGGCCTGCTAACTTGGGACAATCCGGGTTAAACTTGGCGGCAATATAAAAGGCCAGCGTGATCGCTGTTGCTGAACCAATGTAGTGCGACAGCCGTGGTCGCGTCGATTGTGAGGAAGAATAATGAGCCAATTGCTGGATGATCTGGTGGACCTGCTGGCGCTGGAAAAAATTGAAGAAAATCTGTTTCGCGGTCGCAGCCAGGATCTGGGCTTCAAGCAGTTGTTTGGCGGTCAGGTACTGGGGCAGTCACTCTCTGCTGCCAGTCAGACGGTTGATCTCGAGCGCCATGTGCATTCAGTGCATGGTTATTTTCTGCGTCCGGGTGATGCGACTCAGCCTATCGTGTATCAGGTGGATCCGCTGCGTGATGGCGGCAGCTTTACCACCCGTCGGGTGCAGGCTATTCAAAAGGGTAAGCCGATTTTCACCATGATCTGCTCCTTTCAGGGCGATGAAGAGGGTTATGAGCATCAAGTGCAGATGCCCGATGTCCCTGGCCCGGAAGATCTGCCCAACGAAACCGAGTGGACGCGTCGGCACCAGCACCTGATTCATGAGAAGGTGCGTGACAAAGTGCTGTGCGGCAAGCCTATTGAGATTCGCCCGGTTGGCGAGTTCAATCCGTTCGAGCCCAAGGTTGCCGAGCCCGTTCGCTACATGTGGTACCGCGCTGATGGCCAGTTGCCGGATGACCCACAGGTACACCGTTACCTGTTGGCATATGCGTCTGACTTCCATCTGTTGGGCACCGCGATGCAGCCACACGCGATCTCTAGTTGGTCAACCAAGTTGCAGGTTGCCAGCCTGGATCACGCCCTGTGGTATCACCGTCCACTGCGCATGGATGATTGGTTGCTGTATGCCATGGATAGTCCTTCGGCCAGTGGTTCTCGCGGTATGTCGCGGGGGCATATTTTTAATCGTGCAGGTGAGCTGGTTGCGTCAGTGGCGCAAGAGTCGCTGATGCGTAAGGTCAAGGATTGAGTATGCGTGATCTGCAGGGCTGGATCTTTGATCTGGATGGTACGCTCACCCTCGCGCAGCATGATTTTGCCGCGATTCGGCGGGAGCTGGGCGTTCCTTCAGATTCTGATATCCTCACCTATATCGCAGGCTTGCCTGCTGCTGAGGCGACTGCCATGAAGGCAGAGCTTGATCAGATTGAGCTGCGTTTGGCGCAAGAGGTCGAGGCTGCACCGGGCGCAGTTGAGTTGATCCGCTACTTGCATCAGCAGGGTCGACGGTTGGGGATATTGACCCGTAACCTGCGCTGCGTAGCGATATCGACGCTGCAGCATCTGGATGTACTGGATTGCTTTGCGCCAGAGGACGTATTGGGGCGCGAAGAGGCGGCACCGAAACCGCACCCGGAGGGGATTGAACTACTGCTTCAGCGCTGGCAGCTGAGCCCGGCGCAATCGGTCATGGTTGGTGATTTTCATTTTGACCTGCAAACGGGCAGGGCAGCTGGCAGCAATACCTGCCTGGTTCACCCGCAAAACCAGTGGCCTGAGCTGGCCGACTGGCATGCGGTAGATTGTCGAAACCTGCTGGCGTTGCTCTGATTTTTTCAGGTGGTTTGAAAGCGCAGGCGCATCGACAGGTCAACGGCTTTGACATCCTTGGTCAGGCTGCCGATTGATATATAGTCAACACCGGTGTCGGCTACGCTGCGCAGGGTAGTTTCGTTGATGCCGCCAGAGGCTTCCAGAGCGGCCTTGCCAGCGGTCAGGCTCACCGCTTTGCGCATATCTTCCAGGCTCAGCTCATCCAGCATGACGATGTCGGCGCCGGCGTCCAGCGCCTGTTGCAATTCATCCAGACTTTCTACTTCTACTTCCACCGGCTTGCCGGGCGCGATCTGGTTCGCCTGGGTGATGGCGGCGGCTATACCGCCGCACGCCGCTATGTGGTTTTCCTTGATCAGAAAGGCATCAAAAAGTCCGATGCGGTGATTATGGCAACCACCGCAGGTAACGGCGTACTTTTGCGCCATGCGCAAGCCTGGCAGTGTCTTGCGGGTATCGAGCAGCTTGACTGCGGTATCTTTCACCAGGTCGGCGAAGTGGCGGCTACGGGTTGCCGTAGCGGATAAGGTCTGAATGAAGTTGAGCATGCAGCGTTCGGCTGTCAGCAGGCCTCGTGCCGGGCCGTGCAGGCGGCACAGGGTCTGGTCAGCGCTGAGCATATCGCCATCGGCAACCCGCCACTCGATTTGAATGCTGGGATCGACCTGGCGCACAACTTCGTCGGCCCAGGCGCGGCCGCAGAATACGGCAGCTTCGCGGGTGATGATGCTAGCGGATGCCTGGTTATTGGCCGGAATCAGGCTGGCGGTGATGTCGCCATCGCCCACGTCTTCATTTAATGCGCGGCGCACATCGTCAACGATGACGGCCTGTAGGCTCTCGAGAGTCAGGTTTGGCATGGGGGCTCCAGCAGTGTTTCCGAATGCCGGCGAGTATACCCGATTGATAAAAAAATACCCGCCTCGAAAGGCGGGTATCGGTCGCAGGTCAGAGCTGCAGTTGAGCTTCTTTCTCAGGGTGTCGGATTATTGAAATAATCACGCGTCAGGCGGAATACCACGGGGCTGAGTAGCAGCAGAGCAATCAGGTTGGGGATTGCCATCATGGCATTCAGCGTGTCCGCAACCAGCCAAAGGCTGGCCAGATCAATGTTCGGTATGGTGCCCAGCGGTACGGCAATAATCCACAGTACGCGGAAGGGAGTGTTGGAGCGCTCGCCGAACAGAAACTGGGTGCATTTTTCGGAGTAAAAGCTCCAGCCGATGATGGTGGTGAAAGCAAACACGGCCAAACCAATACTGACGATGTATTGACCCCAGCCACCGGGCAGACCCTGACTGAAGGCCAGTGCCGACATCGGCGCGCCGTTCTCGCCGCTCTGCCAGGCGCCGGTCACCATGATCACCAGGCCAGTGATCGAGCAAATGATAATGGTGTCGATGAAGGTACCCAGCATAGCAACGGTACCCTGGCGAATCGGGTTGTTGGTCTGCGCTGCGGCATGGGCGATAGGCGCGCTGCCCAAGCCCGCTTCATTGGAGAAGACGCCGCGGGCAATACCAAAGCGCATTGCTGCCCAGATAGTAGCACCGGCAAAGCCGCCAGCAGCGGCTGCGGGGTTGAACGCGTAGTGGATGATGTCGGCGAAGGCGGCTGGGATGCGGTCGAAGTGCGTGATCAAAATGATCAGCCCGCCACCGACGTAGAACAGCGCCATGATAGGTACCAGCTTACCGGCAACATCGCCAATACGCTTGATGCCGCCGAGCAGAACCAGGGCAACCAGCACGGCGATGATAATGCCGGTAACCAGTGGCGGGATGCCAAAGCTGCTGCTCAGTGCATCAGCAACCGAGTTGGACTGGATGGTATTACCGATGCCGAAGCCGGCGAGCATGCCAAAAATAGCAAACATGATGCCCAGCCATTTCCACTTGGTACCCAAGCCGTTTTTGATGTAGTACATCGGACCGCCGACGTGGTTTCCCAGTGCGTCCTTCTCGCGAAAGCGCACTGCCAGGACTGCCTCGGCAAACTTGGTGGCCATGCCAACCAGCGCGATGACCCACATCCAGAAGAGTGCGCCGGGCCCGCCAAAGAAGATGGCGGTAGCAACGCCAGCAATATTACCGGTGCCGACCGTTGCCGAAAGAGCGGTCATCAATGCGTTGAAAGGGCTTATATCGCCTTCTTCACTGCTCTTGCGGCCGCGCCAGAGCATGCTGAAGCCATAAAATAGTTTGCGTTGCGGGATAAGCTTGAGGCCAAGCGTCAAGTAGAGCCCGGTGCCTGCCAGTAGCGCTAGCATGGCGGGACCCCAGACAACGCCATTAATCTGGCCGATCAGGTTGATGATTGCTTCCATTAATGCTGCTCCTGATGTCTACCGTTGTGGATATGGACATGCCATACCACTGTTATTAATGTGTTTTTGAACCGATGCGCTCTCAGGATATACCAGGATTGTCGATTCGGCGTTAGCCAAAGATGCAATCGCTATATTGTCATGCTGGTGCAAGGTAAAAACTGATGTCTAGAATGTGATCTATGTCCATAAAATATAACGACGCAGGATGCGCTGGTTATGAAAGTGGGTATAATGATTAAAAATTTTGACGCCAAATTTACGACACACGGAAGACTACCTTTTTAGTGGAATAAGCATCCCAGGCGTTTTGCGCGATAAGCCACGCTTATCAAGAGAGGCAGCATGTCCCAGGATCCCAAGGTTGTATCGATTAAGCCGAATCTCGCTGGCCGCAAGGGCGCGCGGGCGGGCGAGGGTTCCTCTGTTTTGCCACTGCCGCTCATAGCGGTTCGCGAGCACCTTCAGCAATATCTCCTTGGCGCGCTCAATACCCTGTTTGATGCGGCGGACGACAATCTCTTCGAAATGGCCGATCGGGCCTCAAGTAACGCCGAGCAGAACCTGTTTTTTGAAGCTATGCGTGCTGTGCGCCTGCAGCGTGGCGCCATTCTAAAGAATGCTGCTGACGAGCTTGTTCAGGCGACCGAAAGGTTAAATAGCGACACACCTGCTCGCGCCCTGCATACCTCTTTCGAGCTGGATAGCCTGGCTTTGGTGCAGCCTGATGAGCTGGAGCAGTCGGTCACGCTGGACGGCATGGTCAGCAGGGTTAATGGGCGAAACCAGCAGCCGTTGATGCACTTGGCTATCCGCAGTAACAGCCTGGTCAAAAGCCTGATTGATGAGCGCAATAACCCCTTGGCGCCGGCAGCGCTAGCCCAGTATTTTGCTGATGCAATTAAGCCGCTGGGGTTGGAAATCAAGGTTCGTCTGATTATTTTCAAGCTGTTTGAGCGCTATGTATTCAATCCAATTGATACTGAATACGAAGAGCTCAATACGCTGCTGATCAATTCTGGGGTGATGCCTGACCTGCGGCTGGCGCAAGTGACGCCTAGCTCGCGCCGCGTGCCTGCGGCCGGGTCTGGTTCATCTTCTAGCAATGAAGCCCGAAGCGGTCAGTCCAGCAGTGCCGATCAGCAAGAAGTGCTGAGTATGTTCAGTGAGCTTATCGGCAACTGGCGTCACGCCAGCGGTGACATGGCGCTATCGGGGTTGACCGGCGCGGGCGCCAAGCCCATGCCCAGCAACGAACTGCTGCAAGTACTTGCCGACATGCCGGCGGATCAGCTGGCTAATGGTGATGCCGAGAATCAGCTCCCGGGCATGCGTCAACGTATTCAGCAGCTGTTGCAGCAGCAGCGGCATCAGACGGGTGGGGATCACAAAACCTTGGGCCGGGTGGATGACGATGTCATTAGCCTGGTGTCCATGTTGTTTGATTTTATCCTGGAAGATCCGGCGCTACCTGCCGCTGTCAAGGCCATGATCAGCCGCCTGCAACTGCCCATCTTGCGCGTAGCCATTGCCGACAAGAGTTTCTTCAGTCGGGGCTCTCACCCTGCGCGCCGCCTGCTCAATGAGCTGGCACGGGCTACCATGGGCTGGAATGACCACGATGATCTGCGCCGCGATCAGCTGCATGCGCTGCTGGAGAGTATCGTGGAGCAATTGTTGGCGGTCAGTGCACCACAGGACTCGTTGTTTGAGGCGCTGAATGTTGAGCTCACCAATTGTCTGCGTAATGAGCAGCGTCGCTCAGATCGGATAGAGCAGCGCACGCGCGATGCTGAAGAAGGGCGAGCGCGCATGCAACTGGCGCGCAATGACGTTGCCAAGGTCATCAACAACCTGTTGGTCGGTCGTACGCTCCCGGTGACGCTGGTTGACCTGTTGCGTGATAGCTGGAGTCAAGTGCTGCAAATGGTCTGTCTGCGCGAAGGTGCGGACTCCAAGGCGTGGCGGCAGAGTGTCGACCTGGCTCAGCGCATGATCGATAGTATTGAACCCGTCCCTCTGGGTGAGATGCGCGCGCGCGCTGAGAGTAACCAACAGGTGCTTGATGCATTACATGTGGGCCTTGAATCGCTGGGGATGGACGCCTCTGCGGTCGCTGTGCAGGTCGCGCGGTTATCACTGCCTCAGGCGCGAGCGCTCGCGGTGGCACAAGACGCTGCGCAGAAAATACTAGATGAGCGTGCAGCTCAAGCCGCTGCACGCGTTGCCGTGCAAAAAATTGAAAGCCCGGAAGAGTCGGTGCGGGCAGGAGGCGATGCGGTTCAGGGCGCAGCTGCTGCTGACGTGCCTGAGCAGGAAAGCGTATCGTCACCCCTGCAGCCGGAAACGCCCGAGTCGGTTATCGAGCCTATTGCGCAGATACGGGTTGAAGCTCCGGTGCTGGAACAGCTGGATTCGGAGCCAGAGGCGGACACGGTTGATGACTTGCCTAGTGTCGGCGCTCAGCGTTGGATCGAGAGCCTGCGTGCTGGCTGTTGGTTTCGCTTGGGTGCGACCGAAGGTCGGCCAGAGCAACGCTGCAAGCTGGCAGCAATCATCAGCTTCAGCGGCAAATATATCTTCGTCAATCGTGGCGGCATGAAGGTCGCCGAGTTTGGCAGGATTGAGCTGGCGCACCATTTTGAGCAGGGCCTGATTACAGTACTGGACGAGAACCAGCTGTTTGATCGCGCGCTTGAGTCAGTGATTGGCAACCTGCGGCGCCTGCAATCCGGAAAACCCTGATCCAAGCCGGGTGCGTGGCTGCTTTGCTCCTGTTAGCATAAGGTTTTGTTGATGGGAGTTTGAGCATAATGCGCCTGCATAAGGGCTGGTTAGACAGCGCGCGAATATGCCGTTCAGAGCATTTTAATGATCGCCCTGACGGCGAAGCTGTGTCGCTTCTTGTTGTGCACAATATCAGTTTGCCGCCGGGCGACTTCGGTGGTGGCCACGTGCAGCGTTTTTTCTGCGGTCAGCTCGATTCCTCCCTGCATCCTTATTTCGCTGAAATCGCGCACCTGCGCGTATCCGCACATTTTTTTATTGAGCGCGACGGCGCTATCACCCAATTTGTCAGTTGTGACGAGCGTGCCTGGCATGCCGGTGCCTCCTTTTTTGGCGGGCGCGACAACTGCAATGACTTCTCTATTGGCGTAGAGCTGGAGGGCACAGATCAGACGCCCTACACTGACGCGCAGTATGCTGCTCTTGGCGAATTGACTCAGGCCCTGCAGCTGGCCTATCCGGCGATCACTCCCTATCGGGTTACCGGGCATGAGTTTATCGCGCCGGGACGCAAGACAGATCCGGGCAGCGCTTTCGATTGGCGCCGGTTTTTGCTCAGCCTGACGTCTGTTAAACCCACTGCTTAAAGGTCCTGCGCATGCGTTTCCTCATTTTGTTGGCGACCGTTCTGTTGATTCGATTCACGCCCCTGAGTCGCGGCGTGCGTCCGGATTTGACTGCTGCCTGGGCGCGCTACAGTGCGCGATTTGCTGAGCGCCGACCGGGCTGGCCAGCGCTGCTATGTCTGTTGCTGCCGTTGTTACCGTTGGAAATTGCCTTCTGGTTGCTGGCCGATGTGGCGCACGGCATTTTTGTGCTGGCGCTGGGCGTTCTGGTGTTGCTGCTGGGGTTGGGCGGGCATGATTTGCTGCGCGGCTTTGGATGCCGCTTTGAGCAAGCCTGGGGACGAGGTGACAAAGCCGCGGCAACCTTAATTGCTGAGAATGACTGGGGCGTGCGGGCAAGCGATGAGAGGATGCTTGTCGCGCAGGTCCGCAGTCGCATGCTGGTCGAAGCCTGTGCCAGTTATTTCGTGCCATTACTCTGGTTTCTGCTCCTTGGCCCCATGGGCGCATTGGGATACCGTCTGTTAAGGCTATACGTAGATAGACTCCCGGTTGAAGCGCAGGGTTACGCGGGCAGTCTCGTGCACGCGATGGAGTGGTTGCCGGCACGATTGCTTGCGGTCAGCTTTGCACTGGTTGGACATTACGATCGGGTCTTCGGGGCGATGCGCGGTTTGTGGGGTGATTGGGAGCAACCGGTTGAGCTGTTCTTGTCCAAGGCGGCAGAGGCGGCCATCGAAGGTGAATCCAGCCAAGCGCAAAGCGGGAACGTTTTAGCTCCGATCCGCTCACTGTTATTCCGCGCGGCACTGGCTTGGGCTGTACCTGTGGCGCTGCTGGCACTCTTGGGATAGATTTCGCCCCAACGTTAAAGTTGTCTCGGTATCAGCCGATAGGCTCAGCATGGGACGAAAAGAATTAGCTACGCGTTAACAGGTCCGAAATAGTAGTACATATAACAACAAACAGGGGTGTCGGGACGATGCCTGCCAGGTCTGCCATAGACCGGTCTATTTAGGAGAAAAACTGGGTGAATAGTCTTCTTGCGCCTGCCATTGCCCTGATGAACCGCCTCAGCTACGGAATGAAGTTCTGTCTGATCAGCGTGCTCTTTTTTATTCCGCTCGGCATTGTTAGCAGTATGGTGGTCCATCAGGCTTACGAGCGTGTTCAGATGACGCGCCACGCCCAGCAGAACCTGGAGCTCGTGCGAGCGAGCTCGGCCATTGTGCATGATGCAGAAGTGATCCGGGATATGGAGAACGTGACCTCCATGCTGGGGCAGGGTCAGCTTGCAGCAGAGCTGGAAGCCCGTGGTGCAGGTTTGCGTAAGCAAGTGCTGGAAAAGCTGCAGGCGTTGCCTCTGGATACGCAAGACGATGCTGCAGCAGATGTTGCCACTAAACGCGACGAGTTGATTGCGCTTTACCAAGGCTTGGCCAATGAGTCGGTTAGCGGTAAGAAGGTGCTAGCGGTGCAGGGACTGGCCGAAGCGGCTACCTTGCTGAACTTTAGTGCGGCCTATGCAGGTCTGCCGCAGGACTTTGATCGCGACGTTCGTCAACTCACAGAATTGCTCATTGATGCTACCCCGCAGGTTACCTCCGCACTGGGCGAAGGGCGTGCCGTGGGCGCTTACTCCATGGGGCTGGGTTTCATTAACTCTGATGCCAGTCGTGCAATGGATGACCTGTTTGAGACGCTGCAAAAGCTGACTGCAAACTATCAGCAGAAGCTGCAGCAGACGTTGTCCGGGTCAGAGCTGCAGGGCCTCAAACCGGCGGCTGATGCCAGTTTGGAGAGTTTGAGCGTTGCACAGAACATATTTGATGAAGAAATCATTTTGGCTAACTCACTGGAAGGCGAGTGGGATGATTACTTTGCGCGCATTACGGTCGAAATTGAAAAGACCTACGCGCTGGATGCAGCGATCTTTGACACCTTGTCTACGCGGTTGAAAGCGCGTTTAGGGCAGAATCAGCGGTCTATGCTGATCCTTATTGTGTCGCTCTCTCTGGTTGGCTTGCTGATCATTTATCTCTACGCCGGTTTCTATATGGCGACGCGTCGCACCCTGAAACGCTTGTCTTCGCAGATGGGGCAGGTGGCCGGCGGCGATATGACGGTTCAAGTCGAGGTGGATAGTCACGACGAGCTGGGCGATCTGGCGGCGGACTTTAATAACACAGTGCTCAAGGTTCGTGAGCTGATTCGTCAGGTCAGTACTACCTCGGATCAGGTGCAGGAGCAGTCGCGTCAAGTCGAGAACATCGCTACCGAAAGTAGCCATGCGGCAGCGTCTCAGCGTAGTCAGATCGAGCAGGTTGCAACGGCCATGAATGAGATGGCGGCAACCTCACAGGAAGTTGCCCGCAGCGCTGCCTTGGCAGTAACCAACGCTGAGGAGGTTAACAACCAAACGCTCAGTGGTCGGCGCCTGGTGGAATCCTCGGTGGATGGGATTGAAAAACTCTCTGGTGAGATTGAAAACTCGGTTCGGGTTATCAACCAGTTGGCCGATGACAGCTCATCAATCAGCCGCGTGCTGGATGTAATCAAAGGGGTTGCCGAACAAACCAACCTGTTGGCGCTCAACGCCGCCATTGAGGCAGCGCGCGCTGGCGAGCAGGGTCGAGGTTTTGCCGTGGTCGCGGACGAAGTGCGCACCCTGGCGCGCCGTACCCAGCAATCAACCGAAGAAATTGAGCAGATGATCGTGCGTCTGCAAGATGGCGTGAGTGCGGCGGTGAAGGCTATGGGTAGCAGTCATAGCATGACGGCAGAAGCCGTGGATGCCTCCCGCAAGGTGCAGGAAGGGCTCGACAATATTCTCAAGTCAGTCGTGCATATCGTTGATCAGAGTCAGCAGATTGCGGCGGCTGCAGAGCAGCAGACCGCCGTCAGCCATGATATCGATCACAATATCGTGGAAATCAATCAGGCTGGCGAGCGCACTGCTGCAGGGGCGAGTCAGGCCGAAGAGTCCAGTGGCCGTATGACGCAGTTGGTGCAATCGCTGCAAAGTATTATCAGCGCGTTCAAGGTCTGACGCGCTGTGCTTCCCAGGCTCAGGCTGCAGGCTTGGGTTTGGGAGCCCAGAGCACTTCCGGCGTTTCCTCAAGGCGGGCAATGGTCCGCGCCAGCACAAACAGCAGATCAGATAACCGGTTGAGGTAGATCAGCGCCTGCTGATTTACCTCAACCTGTTGCGCCAGGCTGATGTATTGTCGTTCCGCTCGGCGACACACACTGCGCGCCATGTGCGCCTGCGCAATCGCCTTTGAACCGCCTGGCAGAATGAAGTTTGTCAGCGGTTCCAAATCGGCGTTCAGCTCGTCAATAGCCTGCTCCAGCTGCGCCACATCAGCGGCATCGATCATGTCGTGGCCAGGTACCGCCAGTTCGCCACCCAGATCAAACAGGCGATGCTGTATAGGCGTTAGCAGTGCGAGCAAAGGATGCACGCGGTAGTCGGTTAACTCGGTGATGAGCAGGCCCACCTGGCAATTAAGCTCATCTACGTCTCCCATGGCCGCGACGCGCGGATGGTTCTTGGCGATACGTTCGCCATTCGCCAGGCCCGTGTCGCCCTTATCGCCGGTACGGGTATAGAGCTTGCTCAAACGATAGCCCATGGTGTTTCGCTCTCCGCTAAATAAAGTGTTGATTGCTTGAATATCGCGTAAGCCTAGCGGTAAAGCGGGTGGTCAGTCCACGGGCAGGTTTTTATCGGCCAAGCACTGACGGGTTGCCTGCAGTAAGCGGGTGAGGGCGGGAACCGCTATATTGCGTTGCTGCGCCTGGCGGCAGGCATAGCCGAGAATATAATCCAGCTCGGTGCGGCGCTTGGCACGCAGGTCCTGGCGCATTGAGGAGCTGTTGCTCGCAGTGCGCTGAATGACGTCATGAATCTGTTTGGCGAGCTCGTTAGTGTCAGCGACACCCTGTGCTGCCAATAGCAGCTGTAATTCCTCAATGCACCTATCTAACCAATCACCCGCGCGGCTCGGCACGGCGCCATTGACGCAGTCAAATAGCAGGGTGAATGGGTTGATCGCGCAGTTGATTGCCAGCTTGCGCCACAGCACGGCAAGGATGTCGTTATCCCACTGCCATTCGATGCTGCTGGTTATGCGCTCCAGCCAAGGGGGCGGGGGTTGTTGATCCGGATCTCCAATAACCGTTTTGCCTTGCCCTGCCCAGACCAGATGCTGCGGTGACGGTTGCCAAGCGCCATCGGTGACGCTGGCGTAGAGCACCCGCTGTTGCGCGAATGCAGCACTGACCTCTTGCTGCGCACCAAGGCCATTTTGTAGCAGTAGTATCTGGCTGCCCGGATTCAGCCGGTGACGGATAGACTCCAGCGCCGAGATGACGGCGTAGGCCTTGGTGGCTACAACGACGATGTCTATCGGGCCAGTGCTCTGGGAGGCAATCTCTGTGGTTACGGGGAGCACGCGGCGGGCGCCGTGGTGCTCAAATATCAATTGGTTGCTGTTGTTTTGCCATTGCGTCAGTGCAGATGAGTTACGCAGTAGCAGGCAGCAGGACTGGTTGGCCTGCTGCAGCCGCGCAATCCACAGCAGACCGAGACTGCCAGCACCAAGAACATGCACCATGAAGTGGGTTATTTACCGCGAACTTCGGTGATCAGATTGGTTTCGTAGGCCTGCTGCAGGTGGTCTTCGACTTTGGCTAGCAAGTCCTCGGGACTAGGCAGATCATCTTTGTTAGTGACGGTGCATAACGCCATACCAGCGCGAATCGACAAATAGCCTTCGGTTGTTTTAAAGGCTTTGAGGTTGAGACCGTCGTGCAGGCGGCGAAAGCTGTTGGGTTTACACTCTTCGGCATCGTCTGCGAGGGTCACAATGGCGAAGGCGTTAGTGGCTACCCGGGCTATTACATCGGTGGGGCGCACCAGCTGTTGCAGGCGCCTGGCGGTGCCTCGCAGAACCTCGCTCTGCACCGCTTCGCCGAAGCGATCGCCTAGCGATACCAGGTTTTGTACGCCCAGCAGTACGACGCAGCAGGCGCCACCGCGTGAATCAACGCTGCGCAGCGCTTCTTTCAGGCGCTGCAATAGGTAGCGACGATTGCCGATCGCTGTCAGGGTGTCGACCAGATTGTGTTCTTCGAGCTGGGCATTGTTATTGGCCAGCAGGTGATTTTCGTCCAGTAGACGATTAATCAGCTGGGAGGTGCGGTCGGCGGCAAAAATGCGAGGCAGCAGTTGTTCATTCATTGAGGACTTGCTGATGAAGTCATCAACGCCACGGTCAAACGCCTCGCTGAGGACATTGTCGCCTTCGCGGGCGGTCAGCAAGACAACGTAGGTATAGTGATTGTCCTGCTCATCCATTTGACGGATACGCGTGGTCAATTCAAGCCCGTCCATCTCCGGCATGAGCCAATCGGCGACCATAACGCTGGCTGGACGCTCTTCCTGCATACGCAGGGCATCCATTGCAGAGTTGGCGAAACGAATATCGTTGTAACCGGCCTGACTCAGGGTGTGTCCGATAACGGCGCTACTGAACTTGGTATCGTCCACCACCAAAATACTGAGTTGGGGGTTAGGCATCGAAGGTGCTCCCTGCTGGTCTCTGGCTGACTGCCGTTATAATGCTACGAGGTTATACTGTTGTTTTCTATCGAACATCATAATTATGCGTTTTGTGTGAGGTGATTCCAATGCCATCGTTTGACGTTGTTTCTGAGCTTGATAAACATGAAGTAACCAACGCGGTAGATAATGCCATGAAAGAGCTTGAGCGGCGTTACGATTTGCGTGGTAAGGGCGGCTTTGAATTCAATAGCAAGAATCTGCAGGTCACTATTTCATCGGAAGCAGACTTTCAGCTTGAGCAGATGCTGGAAATTCTCAAGCTGTGTCTGGTCAAGCGCAACGTCGATATCCAGTGCCTTGAGATCAAGGACTCATTTGCCTCGGGCAAGCAAGTAAAGCAGGATGTGGCCCTAAAGGAAGGCATAGACAAGGATCTGGCGCGCAAGATTGTCGCTCTCATCAAGGACGCCAAACTGAAGGTGCAGGCAGCCATTCAAGGGGAGCAGGTCAGGGTAACCGGTAAGAAGCGCGATGACTTGCAGGAAGCGATGGCGCTGCTGCGCAATAGCTCGCTCGATATGCCTCTGCAGTTCAACAATTTTCGTGATTAAAAACTTTAAATCTATTTGGGGGTAGTGCAATGGAGGGACTTATGGAAAAGCTACAGGGCCTGGAGGAGGCGTGGTTGCCGCTGGTACTTGAGTACGGCAGCCAGTTTTTGTTGGCATTGCTCACGCTTGCGGTTGGTTGGTGGATTGTTGGCCGCCTGGTAGCTGCGCTGAACACGCTAATGCAGAAGCGTAACGTTGAGCCCACCTTGCATGGCTTTGTTTCTTCGCTGGCAAGTATCGCGCTCAAGGTGCTGTTGTTGGTCAGTGTGGCTGGCATGGTGGGGATCGAGACCACCTCGTTTATTGCCGTATTGGGTGCTGCCGGTCTGGCGGTGGGGCTGGCGCTACAAGGCAGTTTGGCCAATTTCGCGGGCGGCGCGCTCATTCTGTTTTTGCGTCCATTCCGTGCTGGCGATTACATCGAGGCACAGGGTGTTGGCGGTACCGTTGATAGCATTCAGATTTTCAATACTATTTTGAAGACTCCGGATAACAAGACGGTCATTGTTCCCAATGGCAGTTTGTCCAATGGCAATATCGTCAACTACTCACGCCAGGCCACTCGCCGTGTTGATGTTAATATTGGTATCGATTACGGCGACGACGTCAAGCAGGCGCGCTCCATTCTGCTGGGTCTGGCGGCAGCGGATAGCCGAGTATTGAAAGATCCCGAAGCGGTTGTGTGGTTGGTTTCACTGGGCGATAACTCGGTAAACCTGTCGCTGCGCATGTGGACTAAAACAGAGGATTTCTGGGGTGTGTTCTGGGATATTCAGGAGCAGGCCAAGGAAGCCTTTGATGCACAGGGCATTACCATTCCGTTCCCGCAACGGACAGTGCATGTGGTAAAGCAAGAAGCTGAATAGGTATTTTTCAGACATTAAAAAACCCGGCCATGTGCCGGGTTTTTTAATGTCTGCTGTCGCTCTCAATCAATACCGGGACGTTTCAGCTTGTCCGGATGTGCGAAGCGCAGCAAGAGAAAGCCCAGAATGATGGCGGGCAACCCGGTGAGTGCGGTGATGGTAAAAAAGCTGACCCAGCCAACATTGGCAGCCAGCACGCCGGTAAAACCGGCTGCAAACTGGCCTGGGAGTGTCATTGCCGAGCTGAACAGGGCGTACTGCGTGGCGGTGTAGGCTGTATTTGTCAGGCTCGACAGATAAGCGATAAACACGGAGATTGCCAGTCCGCCGGTTATGTTGTCAGCAATAATGGCTAATACCAGCCCGTCTGGTTGCGGGCCGATAAACGCCAGCCAGGCGAAGATGAGGTTAGTGGCAGGGGCCATAAAGGCGGTCAGTATCAGGATTGGAGCGATACCAAAGCGCGCTACCATCAGGCCGCCCAAGGCCGCGCCAAGCAGGGTCATGGCCAGGCCGAAGGCCGCGGCTATGTTGGCGATTTGTTCTTTGCTGAAGCCAATATCCAGATAGAAGGGGTTGGCCATGGTGCCCATGAAAATATCGCTGATGCGGAACGTGGCGACAAAGAGCAGTATCAGCAGCGCTACTTTGCCGTAGCGCTCAAAAAACTCGGTAAAAGGCGCGACGAAGGCGCTGAAGAACAGGCTGGACAGGTTCAGTCGCATACCCTTGTGCCGTGATGCGCCCAGAAAGCGAGTCAGGCGTTCTTCCTGGTCGAGGGTGTCTCTGGTGATATGCACCTTGGGTTCGGCAATACAGAAGGTCGTTATTACGCCTACCAGCATCAGTGCCGCCATGCCCGTATAGGCGAGGCTCCAGCTATCCAGGGCTGCCATGTGCAGTGCGCCTGCGCCGGCGGCGAGAATCGCCACGCGATAGCCAGTGACGTAGGTTGCGGCCATCGCGGCCTGTCGGTGCTTGGCTTCCGCTTCGACGCGATAAGCGTCGATCGCCACATCCTGCGTTGCTGAGCCAAATGCGACCAATACGGCCCAGATGGCGACCAGCTCCAGCTGCTGGGTCGGGTCCGTCATCGCCATACCAAACAGACCGCCTGCAATCACCAACTGGGCGAGCAGCATCCAACTGCGCCGTCTGCCCATCAGGCGAGTCAACAGTGGCACTGGTAGGCGGTCTATCAACGGAGCCCATAGCACTTTAATCGAGTGCGCCATGCCAACCCAGCTGAGGAAGCCGATCGCCGCCAGCTCTACACCCAGGTCACGCAGCCATGCGCTGAAGGTTCCGCCGACCAGCAGCAAGGGTAGGCCGGCAGAGAAACCGAGAAATAGCATGCCAACAACACGGGGCTGCAGGTAAACCTTTAGTCCCTCGGGTTCTGGCAGGCGATTGGAATCTGAAGAAAAGGAGCTCATTAATGTCCTTGTTATGATGATTGTAGGTCTTCAAGGCCAGGCATATTGCCCTAAGTTCACTCGGCCGTCGCGCACCAGCACGCCCTCGGCGAGCAGTCGTGCACGTTGTTTCGCGCCGCTTGGGCTATCGGCCGGCAATGATAACTTACCCTGGCTGTTCAAGACTCGATGCCATGGCAGTTGGGTATCATCCGGCAGTTGCCCCAGCCAGCGCCCGACCAGGCGAGCACCTTTACCCATACCGGCGAGCTCGGCAATTTTGCCATAGCTGCTTACCCGGCCTGCGGGAATACTGGCCAATACGAGGAAAAAAGCCTCTTTTTGTGGGGCATGCCCGGTTAAACCAGGTGGGCTCCGGAACACTACAGCCTTGTTCGGGTCTTTCATGGATACTATTCCGATTATGTCGACGTTATGTTCGAGGGTGAAAGAATGCTGTGTGTACGCAAGGTGCTGGCGCTGAGTTTGTCATTTATACCCTTTGGCAGTTTCGCCGATACGCTTTGGCTCGACAATGGTGACCGTCTCACCGGTAAGATCGAATTTCTTGAGGCCGGCAAGATGTCCATCAAGACCGATTTTGCCGGGATGATTACGGTCAGTACCGCACGGGTTGCTACCTTTGAAAGTGATGAACCGCTGCTGCTCAAACTTGGTGATCAGGCGCAGTACATTACGCGTCTCCAAGCCTCTGACCAGAAAGGGCAAGTCACTCTGGCGTTTGACGAGTCAGAGAATCAGGCGCGTCATGTTCAGGTGCGGCAGATCAGCCAGCTACTGGTACCCACGCCGATCATTCAGGATATGGTGTGGGAAGGTGATGCCAGCGCTGCATTGGAGTTCAAGAACTCGTCCGGCACGGAAACCGAAGACCTGGATCTGGATGTCAGCTCGCGTTTGCGCCACGGTGACTGGCGTCATGATCTGACACTGGATTATGAGCGCGACTACCGCGACGATATTAAAACCCGACATACATGGGAAACCGATTACGACATCAATCGATTCCTGACCGAGCACTGGTTCTGGATGACCAGTTTGCGCTACCAGCGCGATTATCTGAACGAAGTCGCCAAGCGGCGCCAGTTTGGTATGGGCCCAGGGTATGAGTGGTGGAATAACACCTTGGGGCGTTTCGAGACCTCCGCGCGTCTGGATAGGACCTGGGTTGAAGAGCAGGATGGTAGCAAAAGCAAATATAACGCCCTGGGTTTACAGTGGGACTATCGACGCTTTCTGCTGGGTAAACGCTTTGAGTTCTTCCATAAGGCAGAAACTCAGATACCTGATGACCCTAATGTGCGCTATCAGATTGATACTGAAGCGGGCCTGCGCTACAGCCTGACCAACTGGGCGTCGTTGAGCCTCAAGGCGGAGATGGACTACCTGGATAGCTCTGACGATACCGATTATCGTGACACGCGTTACACCATGGGGTTTGGAGTAGGTTGGTAACCTTTGGATCGCAAAGCAAAAAAACGGGCGCACTAGGCGCCCGTTTTGCTATCGCTGCCGCGCTGGCAAATGCCTAGATGCGCAAGCCACCGTCCAGCTCCAGAATACGACCGGTGTAATAGTCGTTTTCAAACAGGTAGGCCGCAGAGTGTGCGATTTCTGCGGGTTTGCCCATGCGTTTCAGCGGAATACCAGCCGTCATCTTCTCCAGTGCTTCGGGTTTCATGCTGCCGGTCATTTCGGTTTCGATAAAGCCCGGCGCGATACCGGCGACGCGGATGCCATAGCGCGATAGTTCTTTGGCCCAGGTTACGGTCATGGCGGCAACGCCTGCCTTGGCGGCGGTGTAGTTGGACTGTCCAACGTTACCAGCACGTGAAATCGATGAAATATTGATGATCAGGCCTTGATTGCCCAGTTCGATCATCTTGGCAGCCACTTCGCGGGTGCCGAGAAATACGCCGGTCAGGTTAACGTCAATTACCGATTGCCACTGTGCCAGGCTCATCTTTTGGGTCACGCCATCCTTGACCTTTAACAGCAAGCCATCGCGCAGGATGCCGGCATTGTTGATCAAACCATGGATAGCGCCGAAATCCTCGGCCACCTGGCTTACCATGTGGATGACCTGCTCTTCGTTGGCCACATTGCAAATATAAGAGCGTGCGTCACCACCGGCCGCTTTGCAGGCTGCAACAGCAGCGTCAAGCGCCTCCTGGTTAAGGTCAACCAGGGCCAGTTTGGCGCCTTTGGCGGCCAGGAATTCGCCCATAGAGCGGCCCAGGCCTTGTCCACCGCCGGTGATAATGATGACGCTGTCTTTCAATTGCATGAGTTGCTCCTCGGAAAGAGTGATGAAGTAAGGTGGGCAAGAATGCCCGAGTTTTCATATCTTTTGAATACCTAAATGCTAGTTCTGGTCACTTTCTGACTTGGCTTTCGGTTAAACGCTGTTGTTGCTGCCTTGAAAGCCAGAAGAGCAGTACCCATATAGTTATTACATACAACCTTGAGAGGTGCGCATGCCCTTTTTTCGCTTATTGATGCTCGCTTTTCCGCTCCTTGAGCTGGCGTCACTTATTGTGCTCGGCAACCGCATTGGTGTCGGGGCAACGCTGTTATGGGTGCTGGGGAGTGGTTTGCTCGGTTTGGTGCTGATACAGCGTCAGGGCTGGAGCATGTTGCAGCAGCTACAAATCAAAATGGCCGAGAACCGTTCACCTTTTGCCGTGCTTAAAACCGGCATGTGGTGGTTGCTGGCCGGCGTATTGCTGATGATTCCAGGCTTGATCACGGACGTTTTGGCCGTGCCGTGCCTGGTTATGGCGTTACTCAACAAAGATCGGCCTGCACCCGGCGAGCCGGGCGGCCCTGGGGTCTATAAGCGGGGTGGTAACACCATCATTGAGGGTGAGTGGCAGCCGGGCGAGGCCAAACCGGCCGAGCCCGAAGATCGAATTGATCAACGTTGAAAAAAATCTGCTTGCGGCCCTTGAAATAGCGACTCAGGACCCCATCTTAGATGCAACGGTTTTGACAGGCTCTCCCGGAAGGGGAGCAACAGAACAGTGACGTGGCTTCTGGCCCGTCCTTCGAGCTCGGTTTGGGCTCGTTTTAACTCGAAATAGCCGATCCTTCGGCAATTGACATTACCTATTGGGAGACACATAACGATGAAAATTCGTCCGTTACACGATCGCGTTGTCGTTCGTCGCAGCGAAGAAGAGACTAAAACCGCTGGTGGTATCGTTCTGCCAGGCTCTGCCGCAGAAAAGCCGAATACCGGTGTCGTCGTTTCCGTAGGTACCGGCCGTGTGCTGGACAACGGTGAAGTACGTCCGCTGGCCCTCAAAGAAGGCGACAAGGTCGTTTTCGGTCCTTATTCCGGCAACAACACCATCAAGGTTGATGGCGAAGACCTGCTGATCATGAGCGAAACCGAAATCTTTGGTGTGCTGGAAGCCTGATAACGGCTCCGCTGCATCCCTTAACGAACTCATTTGAAGGAAAGCAAACATGGCTGCTAAAGAAGTTAAATTTGGTATCTCCGGTCGTAACAAAATGCTGGACGGCGTCAACACGCTGGCCAACGCCGTTAAGGCTACCCTGGGGCCAAAAGGTCGCAACGTACTGATCGAGCGTAGCTACGGCGCGCCGCTGATCACCAAAGACGGTGTAACCGTTGCCAAAGAAATCGAGCTGAAAGATCGCTTCGAAAACATGGGCGCTCAGCTGGTCAAAGATGTTGCCTCACGTGCCAACGACGACGCGGGTGACGGTACTACTACCGCTACCGTTCTGGCCCAGGCCATCGTTACCGAAGGCCTGAAAGCGGTTGCTGCTGGCATGAACCCGATGGATCTCAAGCGCGGTATCGACAAGGCAACTGCTGCCATCGTTGCCGAGCTGAAGAACCTGGCCAAGCCTTGCGCTGATTCCAAAGCTATCGCTCAGGTCGGTACTATCTCCGCCAACTCTGACTCATCCGTCGGCAACATCATTGCCGAAGCGATGGATCGCGTCGGTAAGGAAGGCGTCATTACGGTTGAAGAAGGCTCCGGTCTGGATAACGAGCTGTCCGTTGTAGAGGGCATGCAGTTTGACCGTGGTTATCTGTCTCCTTACTTCGTCAACAAGCCAGAGACCATGTCTGCCGATCTGGACCAGCCTTACATCCTGCTGGTTGACAAGAAAATCTCCAACATCCGTGAACTGTTGCCGGTTCTGGAAGCGGTTGCCAAATCAGGCCGTCCGCTGATGATCGTTGCTGAAGATGTTGAAGGCGAAGCGCTGGCGACTCTGGTTGTCAACAACATGCGCGGTATCGTCAAGGTTGTTGCGGTCAAGGCACCTGGTTTTGGTGATCGTCGCAAGGCTATGCTGCAGGACATCGCTGTACTGACCGGTGGTACCGTCATCAGCGAAGAAATCGGCCTGAGCCTGGAAACCGCTACTCTGGAGCACCTGGGTCAAGCCAAGAGCGTTCAGATCAACAAGGACAACTCCACTATCGTTGACGGCTCTGGTGCCAAAGTCGATATCGAAGCGCGTGTTACTCAACTGCGTAAGCAAGTTGAAGACACCACTTCTGACTACGACCGTGAGAAGCTGCAAGAGCGTCTGGCCAAGTTGGCTGGCGGTGTTGCTGTGATCAAGGTTGGCGCTGCTACCGAAGTTGAAATGAAAGAGAAGAAGCACCGCGTAGAAGACGCTCTGCACGCTACTCGCGCCGCTGTCGAAGAAGGCGTGGTACCTGGCGGTGGTGTTGCTCTGGTTCGTACCCTGGCTGCCATCGAAGGCCTGAAGGGCGACAACGAAGACCAGAACGTCGGTATCAAGCTGCTGCGTCGCGCTGTTGAAGCGCCCCTGCGTCAGATCGTTACCAACGCGGGTGATGAAGCTGCCGTGGTACTGCAGGCAGTCAAGGCTGGCGAAGGTAACTACGGTTACAACGCGGCTACTGGTGAGTACGGCGACATGATCGAAATGGGTATTCTCGATCCTGCCAAGGTCACTCGTGCTGCGCTGCAAGCGGCTGCCTCGGTTGCCAGCTTGATGATCACCACCGAAGCCATGATTGCCGATCTGCCTGAAGAGGGCGGTGCTCCGGCTATGCCTGATATGGGCGGCATGGGTGG
>TARA_R110001606_G_scaffold364939_1_pt1 | contig 38283 bp, 35 predicted proteins | sample TARA_R110001606 | Tara Oceans TARA_R110001606 (sample SAMEA4398315) | marine metagenome | biome: Polar Biome; feature: [SRF] surface water layer (ENVO:00010504); material: water (ENVO:00002006), including particulate matter (ENVO:01000060) such as... | depth 5 m
ATGCACCCGCGAAATGGTTTCAGGAAAGGCGGCTTATACAGAATTCCGCCGGGTCGGCAAGCTGCCGGGATCGCCTTTTGTCAGGCGGCTTTCATCGGTTCAACCCGCTCCACGCCGGGCGCATCCTTCAGCGCCCTCTGGGCCTTCAGCCCGATCGTGTAATTGTCGGCCAGACGCAGGATCACGGTTCGGCCATCCTCGAGTGGCATTTCGATCAGGATCGCGCCGCGCTCATGGTCCTGCAGGCGCCCCAGATGGCTGACAATGCCTGCGATATCATCTGTGTTGGCCCCGACCGCCAGGCGCACCTTGAGCGCCCCCATTGATTTGGAAAGGCGGGCCGATTCCAGCTGCACGATCCGCTCCGCGTTCAGCTTGATCTCGTCGCCCGTGCGCTTGACCCCGACAGTAATGGCCACGGCATTGCCCACCTGCAGCAGGTCATAGCTCTGCTGCAGTGTTTCCGGGAACACCATCATCTCGACCTCGCCAGTCGGGTCTGACAGCGTGAGGAAGGCGAACTTGCCGCCATTGCGCGCGGGTTTCTCGTTGCGCATCCGCACCACGCCGATCAGCTCCAGCGGCTTGCCGTCGCTGGCGCGTTCCTCGATCTCGATTGCGAGCGTCACCCGCTCCCGGTCAATGCCCTCCAGCACGTCGTCGAGCGGATGACCCGAGAAGTAGAAGCCAATCGACTTGAATTCCTCGTCCAGCTTCTGCTGCCCGTTCCAGACCTTGCACGTCGGCAACGCCGGCCGCAGCGCCGGCTCGGCCTCCCCGAACAGGCCGCCCTGCCCGCCCTGCCGGTCCTCAGCTGACTTGTTCGCCATCTGCGCGAGCATTGGCGCCGCTGCCAGCACTTTCGCGCGGTTGGCATCCAGGCCATCCAGCGCGCCTGACTTGGCCAGCGATTCGAAGGCCTTCTTGTTGATCTGGCGCGGATCGACGCGCTCGGCAAAATCGTAGAGGTCTGAAAACTGTCCGTCGCGCTCGCGCAGCGCCACGACATGGCGCATCGCCTCCAGCCCGACCCCCTTCAGCGCCCCCAGCGCATATACAACCGCGCCGTCACGCACATCGAAATCGGCTGTGGATATGTTCACATCAGGCGCCAGAACCGGAATCCTGAGCCGCCGCGCCTCCTGGAAGAAGGCGGCCAGCTTGTCAGTATTGCCGAGATCAAGGCTCATCGACGCGGCAAGGAACTCCACCGGGAAGTGGCATTTCAGGTAACCCGTCTGGTAACCGATCAGCGCGTAGGCAGCCGCGTGGGACTTGTTGAAACCATAGCCTGCGAACTTCTCCATCGTATCGAAGATCTCGTTGGCGAGCGGCTCGTCCATCTGCTTGGTCGCGGCCGCCCCTTCAACGAAACGCTTGCGCTGGGCGATCATCTCTTCAAGCTTTTTCTTACCCATCGCCCGGCGCAACAAGTCGGCCTCGCCCAGCGAATAGCCCGCGATCTCCTGCGCCATCCGCATGACCTGCTCCTGGTAGACAGGCACGCCATAGGTGGCCTCCAGGACGGGCTTCAGGTCAGGGTGCGCATATTGCACGCCGCCCGGATTCTCCTTGCCCTGCACGTAGACTGGAATGTTCTCCATCGGCCCCGGCCGGTAGAGCGAGATGATGGCGATCACGTCCTCGATATTGTTCGGACGAACCTTGCGCAGCGTGTCCCGCATGCCGGCGCCTTCCAGCTGGAACACGCCGAGCGTGTCGCCGCTTGCCATCAGGTCATAGGTCGCCTTGTCGTCCAGCCTTTCCCATTCGGGCCCGACGTCGCGTCCGCTGCGCCGAATAAGCTTCAGGGCGCGGTCGATGACCGTCAGGGTCTTGAGACCGAGGAAGTCAAACTTCACGAGGCCCGCCATCTCGGCGTATTTCATGTTGAACTGGGAGGCCGGCAGGTCGGCGCGCGGATCATTGTAGAGCGGCGCAATCTCGACCAGCGGGCGATCGCCAATCACCACGCCAGCAGCATGCGTGCCCGCATTCCGGTAGAGGCCTTCCAGCGCCAGCGCGATCTTGATCAGTTCGCCAACACGGGGGTCTGCCTCGATTTCCTCGTCGAACTTCGGTTCGTCGTCGATGGCTTCCTGCAATTTGGGCGGCTTGGCAGGGTTGAACGGGATCAATTTCGCCAGCCGGTCGACCTGGAAATACGGCATCTGCATGACACGGCCGACGTCGCGCACCACAGCCTTGGCCTGCAGCGTACCGAACGTGATGATCATGGCAACGCTGTCGGCGCCGTACTTGTCGCGGACATAGCGGATCACCTCGCCGCGGCGCTCCTGGCAGAAGTCGATATCGAAGTCTGGCATCGACACGCGTTCCGGGTTCAGGAAGCGTTCGAACAGAAGGTCAAAGCGCAGCGGGTCCAGGTCCGTAATCAGCAATGACCATGCCACAAGCGAGCCAGCGCCGGAGCCCCGCCCCGGGCCAACAGGAATATCCTGCTCTTTCGCCCACTTGATGAAGTCCGACACGATCAGGAAGTAGCCGGGAAACCCCATGCGCTCGATCACGCCGAGTTCATAGTCGAGCCGTTCAAAATAGGTCTCGCGCTCCGCATAAAGCTTGCTGGCAGCCGTGAGGCGGCCTGTCAGGCCTTCGGTGGCCTGCAGCCGCAACTCCTCGATCTCGGACCGCCCTTCACTACTGAAAGAGGGCAGGATCGGATCACGCGTCACCGACCGGACCGAACAGCGCCGGGCGATTTCCGACGTATTGGCAAGAGCTTCTGGCAGGTCTGCGAACAGTTCCGCCATTTCCGCCTGCGTTTTCAGGTATTGAGACGGACTGACCCGCCTGCGGTCTTCCTGGCCAAGGTATTCCCCGTTTGCGATACACATCAGCGCGTCATGCGCCGTTGCGTCGGAGGGCTTCATGAACCGGGCATCATGCGTCGCCACGAGCGGCAAATCGAGTTCGTAAGCCAGATCAATCAGACCAGCCTCAGTGGCGGTCTCGTCCGACGTTCCATGGCGCGTTATCTCCACATAGCATCGCCCCGGATAGGCGCTGGCCAGTGTCGACAATTCGGTGCGCGCATCAGCGACACGGCCTTTGAGCAGGTGGCGCGCGACCTCCCCTTCGGCGCCGCCAGTCAACAGGATCAGGCCATCGGTCTTGTCCAGAAGCAGGTCGCGATGCAGCTTGGGCACGCCGTCATCGGCGTCGAGATAGGCCCGCGACGACAACAGCATCAGCCGCTGGTAACCTGTTTCGTCCTGCGCGTAGAGTGTCAGGCGGGTCGGTTCGCTGCGATGGGCGCCATCGGTGACATCGAAGCAGCAGGCCATGATCGGCTGGATTCCCGCCTCGGCCATGGTGAGCGAGACTTCGAGCGCGCCGAACAAATTGTTCCGGTCCGTCACTGCCACGGCGGGCATGCCATGCTCCAGCAGCCAGCCCTTTAGGCCCTTGGGCGTGATCATGCTTTCCAGCAGCGAATAGCTCGACCGCACGGCCAGATGGATGAATGGCGACTCAGACAATGCTCGTTCTCCTGCGGGGAGAATACCCTGCCGCCCCGGCTGGTGCCAGACCACCCGTCAGTTGCGGCCTTCCACAGCTTATTCCGCTGTGTAATCGACCAGTTGGCCGTCTTTCAGGGTCAGGACACGGTCCATGTGCTGCGTCAGGGAGAAATTGTGGGTCGCCACAAGCACCGCCGCGCCTTCATTGCGCACCATCTTGATGAGCGTCGCAAAAACGCGTTCGGTGGTCACCGGGTCGAGGTTCCCGGTTGGCTCATCTGCGATGACCAGGCGTGGATCATTCGCCAGTGCCCGCGCGATCGCCACACGCTGCTGTTCGCCGCCCGACATCTGGCCCGGCTGGTGGTGTCCCCTGTCAGCCAGTCCCATGACGTCGAGCAGTTCGGTCGCTTTGGCCCGGGCTGCCTTCTTTTTCACGCCAGCGATCATCAGCGGCATGGCGATATTGTCCTCCGCGTTGAACTCCGGCAGCAAATGGTGGAACTGGTAGACAAAGCCGATCTTCGCGCGGCGGATGGCGGTGCGGCCCTTGTCGTCCAGCGACAGGCAATCAATGCCATCAAGCATCACCTTGCCCGCCTCCGGCCGCTCCAGCAGGCCGGCCGTATGCAGCAGGGTTGACTTGCCGGACCCTGAAGGCCCCACAAGCCCCACCAGCTCACCGGCATTGAGACGCAGGTCCGTCCCCTTGAGCACGGGCAGTTCGCCGGCAGCGGTACGGTAGGTCCGGTTGATGCCAATCAGTTCGAGAACAGGGCCGCTCATTATTCAAACCTCAAGGCGCTGACCGGATCCTGGCGGGAGGCCCACCAGGCCGGAATGAGCGACACGCCCATCGACATGAACAGGGCATAAAGTCCGGTCTGGATCACTTCCTTCCAGTCGAGGATCGCCGGAAGGCCTTCAAGGCCATAGGTCTCGGCGTCGAACACTTCGCCCTGCACGAACAGGTTGATGAAAGCTTCGACCGTGTCGATGTTCATCACGACCAGCACGCCAACCAGCACGCCCAGCAAGGCTCCCAGCGTTCCAAGCACCGTCCCGACCAGCAGGAATACCCGGAGCACACCGTTTCGCCCCAGCCCGATCGTGCGCAGGATCGCAATATCCCGCGACTTGTTCTTCACCAGCATCACGACGCCGACAATGATGTTCAGGGTCGCAATCGCCATGATCACCATGACCAGCAGGCGCACCATGGTCCGCTCCACCTGCAACGCGTTGAGATAGCTTTGCCGCTGACTTTTCCAGTCGAATGTGTAGAGCGCATTGCCTGTAGCGGCAGCAATCGCGGTCATCGCTTCGTGCGTTTTCTCAGGGTCCTTCAGGCGGATATCCAGCATGCTGTAATGCCCCTTGGACTGGAACAGGATCTGTGCCTGCTCCATCGGCATGAACACGTACAGACTGTCCAGCTCGACACTGCCCGTCTTGAAAATATCCCCGACAGTGTAGGACTTGCTTCGCGGCGTCCCCCCCATCGGTCCCGCCGTCTGCTGCGAGGTGACGATCTCCACCTTGTCACCCGGTCGAACGCCCAGCCCCTCCCGGCCGGCCGCCAGGAAGGCGCCGAGCATGACGACATTGCCGCCATTCCTGCCTTCGCCAAACCCAGCCGCAATCGCCGACTGCCCGCCATCCTTCAGGAAGGGCAGCGTCGCAAGATCTTCCGTGCGGATGGCACGAACGGCAGCGCCGGTCTTACGGCCGTTCGCGGTGATCAGGACGTATTCCTCGATGTAGGGCGTCACGCTCGACACTCCGTTCACGGTGCGGATCGTATCGGCCAGCGCATTGGCTTCATCTTCTGTATAACTGCTGACGACACCGTAGACATGCGGTTGCCCGCCCAGCAGCGCGTCCAGCAAGGTCGCCCGGAACCCGCTCATCACTGACATGGTGATGATCAGGGCCGCCACGGCGAAGAATATGCCGACAAAGGAAATGATTGAAATGAGCGATGCGCCGCCATGCTCGCGCTTGGCGCGCAGGTAGCGCCAGGCCAGCGTCCGCTCCAGCTTGCCGAACGGCGCGGCGACATGCCCGAGTTCCCTCATTTGGGTGTCACTTTCATTAGCGCATCACCGAATGGCATTTCGGTCTTTTCGCCCGTCTTGCGGCTCTTGACCTCGACAACGCCATTCTCGACCCCGCGCGGCCCGATCACGATTTGCCATGGCAGGCCGATCAGGTCCATGCGGGCAAACTTGCCGCCGGCGCGCTCATCAGTATCGTCGTATAGCACGTCGATTCCGGCCTCAGTCAGCGCCGTATAGGCATCAGCGCAGGCCGCGTCGCAGGCGTCATCGCCCACCCGCATATTGATCAGCCCGACATGCCACGGCGCCACGGATTCCGGCCAGACGATGCCGCTCTCGTCATGACAGGCCTCAATGATGCCGCCGACAAGACGGGACACGCCAATGCCATAGCTGCCCATCTGGACAGGCACCATCTGGCCATCAGCTGACTGGACCACCGCATTCATCGGCACCGAATACTTGGTTCCGAAGTTGAAAATATGGCCAACTTCAATACCGCGTGCCGAGACTTGCCGCTCGGCCGGAATGGCGGCGAATGCGGCCTCGTCATGCATTTCTTCAGTCGCCGCATAGTATTGCGTGCGTTTTTCGACCTCGGCGTTCAGGTCAGCCTCGAAATCGATATCCAGTCCTGGCGCAGGCAGGTCCAGCAGCATCCTGTCGCAGAAGACTGCGCTTTCGCCCGTATCGGCGAGGATGATGAATTCGTGGCTCATGTCACCGCCAATCGGGCCGGTGTCGGCCTGCATGGGAATGGCGGTCAGACCCATCCGGTCGAACGCATTGAGGTAGGCACAGAACATCTTGCGATAGGAAACGCGCGCATCCTCGTCCGTAAGGTCGAAGGAATAGGCATCCTTCATCAGGAATTCGCGGCCGCGCATCACGCCGAAACGCGGACGCACTTCATCGCGGAACTTCCACTGCTGGTGATACAGGTTCAGCGGCAGCTGCTTGTAACTTTTGACATAGGTGCGGAACACATCGGTGATCAGCTCCTCATTGGTTGGGCCGTACAGCATGTCACGATCATGCCGGTCCGTGATGCGCAGCATTTCCTTGCCATAGTCATCATACCGGCCGGACTCGCGCCATAAGTCGGCCTGCTGCAGGGTTGGCATCAGCATCTCGATCGCGCCGGCGCGGTTCATTTCCTCGCGCACGATCTGCTCGATCTTCTTCAGCACGATAAAGCCCATCGGCAGCCAGGAATAAATGCCCGCACCATTCTGGCGGATCATGCCGGTGCGCAGCATCAGCTTGTGCGAAGCAATGGCCGCATCTGCCGGTGCGTCCTTGGTTACCGGCAGAAAAAATCTGGAAAGACGCATGGATTCCCCGCTATCGCTGATACTGGCGCCCAACTAGCCGCAGCCGCCCCTAGTTCGCAAGGAGTAGCGGCACAACCCATGCGGCAATTGCGGTCAGTATGACGGCACCAATCGTCGCCCAAACCGCTTTCTTGAGCAGCATCGGATGGGAGGGGGCGCCTTCTTCCGTGCCGGGTGTCGGCTCGCCGTCCTCGAACTGGCCGCGCACACCGATTGGCAGCACCGCAAAGAAGCTGACCCACCAGACCATGACGAATACGACAATTGTGCCGCCGATTGTCATCAGTGGGCGCCCTTGGGTGTTTCCATGAGTTCGATCAGGACACCATTGGAATTCTTGGGGTGGACGAAAATGATCATCGTGCCATGCGCCCCGATGCGTGGCTTGCCCAGGACCGTCGCTCCGCGCCTGCCCATCTCGTCGACAGCCTGATCGATGTCATCAACCTCGAAACAGACGTGATGCTGGCCACCTTTCGGGTTCTTCGCGATGAAATTGGCAATTGGCGATTCGGCGTTCAGCGGCTCGATCAGTTCGATCTGCGCATTTGGCAGGTTCACGAAGCAGACCTTCACGCCCTGCTCGGGCATGTCGAACGGGGTCGTGATATCCGTGGCATTGTAAAGGTTGCGATAGGTGTCGCACGCCTCTTCAATATCCGGAACGGCGATGCCGACATGGTTCAGCGGGCCAAGTTTGAATTCGCTCATCTCAGGTCAACTCCTCAATACCGTCACGTCTATCATGGGGCGGCGCCCAAATGTCGCCTCACAGGCCTTGCGCAAGGCGCGGCCGACTTCGCGTTCAACCATTTCATCATCCAGGCGGTTCTTGCGCTTCATCTTTGTCACAGCTGCGTCTGCCGCTTCGTCCAGCTCATCAAGGCTTTCATCAGCCAGCCTGCCGTCGGCTTCCGAAAAGCCGCGCACCACCACGACCGGGCCATCAATCACATCGCCCGCCTCATCGATGACGACACTGGCGAGCACGACACCATTCTCCGACAGCTTGCGTCGTTCGTTCAGGCCCTGCGCGCCTTCCGGAACCAGAAATTTGCCATCGAGCAGAAGCCGGCCTGCCGGGACGAGGTCAATGATCTCGGCATCGCCCGGCGCCAGGCGCACAAGGCTGCCATTGCGCGGGGCAATCGTTTGCGGCACCTGCAATGTCTTGGCGTAGGCGGCGTGCTCCATGATGTGTCGGCGCTCACCGTGCACGGGCACGGCAATCTTCGGGCGCACCCATTGGTACATGCGCTGCAATTCGCCTCGGCAAGGGTGACCTGAAACGTGTATCGGGGCCTTGATCATGCGCGGCGTAATCACCCGGACACCCTGGTCGGCTAACGCGTTCTGCATGGCGAAGATTTCGCGCTCATTGCCGGGAATGATCCGCGACGAGAAAATCACGCAGTCGCCTTCTCCCAGCGAGACGTTGCGATGGTCGTGCCGGGCAATCCGCGCCAGGGCCGCACGGGACTCACCCTGACTGCCGGTGCAAAGATACAGGATGTTTTCGGCCGGCAGGTCCTTGGCGTCAGATTCGTCCACGAATTCGATATTGCGCGACAGGATGCCCACCGACTTCGCCGCATCCGTGATGCGATGCATGCTGCGCCCGACAAGGCAAACGCTGCGCCCTGCATGCTCGGCGGCCTCAATGATCGACTTAACGCGCGCGACATTGGATGCGAAGGTTGTGACTGCGACGGCCTGCTTCTGCTCGCCGATCAGGTCGATCAGGCCCTGTTTGACGCTCTCTTCCGATCCCGCCTCACCTTCTTCGAAGACGTTCGTGGAGTCGCACACCATGGCGAGCACGCCCCGGTCGCCCAGCGCGGTGAGACCCTTGATGTCTGTCGGCCCGCCAATTTGCGGCTCAGGGTCGATCTTCCAGTCACCCGTATGAAGAATGATGCCGGCTGGCGTCTCGATGGCGAGGGCGTTGGGCTCGGGGATGGAATGGGTCAGCGTGACATAGGTCACCGAGAACGGCCCGGCCTGAACCTTGCCGCCCAGTGCGACCGGCTTCAGCCACCGTGGATCGACACCCCGTTCAAGCATTTTCGAGCGCACCAGTTCAGTCGTAAAGGGCGTCGCATAGATCGGGGCCTTGGTCTTGAGACGCGGATAGAGCAGTCCGACGGCGCCGATATGGTCTTCGTGGGCATGGGTCAGGAAGATCGCGTCAATGTGCTCGCCCACGAGATATTCGGGATCGGCACAAATCAGGTCGATCCCCGGCGTATCGAGCCCGCCGAAAGTCACGCCGACATCAACCAGAATCCATCTGCGCGCATGGGGCGGCCCATACCCGTAGGCATTCAGGTTCATGCCGATTTCCTCGCAACCCCCGAGTGGCAGGAAAACGAGTTCGTCGGTAAGGTGTGCTGAATCGGCCATAAGGTCCTATTTGTTACGTTTGTAGATTTCGAGAAGGCCCGCGATGAGAATATCCGGGTCATAGTGGTCAATGGTTTCGCTGGCACCCTCGAACAGGGAGGCAACACCGCCGGTGGCGACCACTTTCATGGGCTTTCCATACTCGGCCTTGATCCTGCGCACCAGCCCGTCAATCAGGTCAATATAGCCCCAGAACACACCCGACTGCATGGCGCTGATCGTGTCCTGGCCAATAACCTGGCTCGGCCGCTGGATCGCGATACGCGGCAACTGGGCCGCCGCATCATGCAGCGCGCTGACCGAAAGGTTGATTCCGGGCGAGATTATACCGCCCTCAAAGCCGCCATCCGCCGCTACGATGTCGAATGTCGTGGCTGTGCCGCTATCAATGACGATCAGGTTGCCGGGATAGGAAACATGCGCGCCCAGCGCGCTGACAATACGGTCCGCGCCGACCTGTTCAGGCCGGTGAATGCGAATTTCAACGCCCGTCGTCAGCTTCGCGTCACCAATGAACATTGGCTCGACATTGAGATAACGCCGCGCGAGGTTGCGAAAGTTGAACACGGCCTGCGGCACCACGGTGGAAATCACGCAGCCGTTAATCTGGCCGAGGTCCATACCGTGCATATCGGCCAGCCGCCACAACCAGGCTGCGTGGTCATCAGCCGTCTTGCGCGCTTCCGTGGCGCTGCGCCACTGCACCACCCAGTCTGTACCGTCATGAACAGCAAACAGGGTATTTGTGTTACCGACGTCTATCGCAAGCAGCATGGCCCTCAAGCTCTCCCTATCAGATCAACATCTCCGGCCCTTATGGTCTGCCGTGAGCCATCGGGCAATCTGAGGACAAGGCCGCCAGACATGTCCACATCCTCGAATACACCCTCAACCGGTGCGCCGGACGTGGTGACGCGAACAGTCCCGCCCAGGCCCTCAGCGCGGTCCAGCCAGTCTTTTCGCAATCCGTCAAAGCCTTGTCGGGCCTGAAGCAGCCGCTCGGCAAACGCCTCGCGCAAGGCTTCCAGCGCCATATCTGCCGTGACAGCCGAATCCTTTCGCAGCGTTGCAATGCTTGTCGCAGGCTGACCCGCACCATCCGGCACATGCAAGACGTTGATGCCGATACCAGCCGCGACCCAGGTGTCTGCCCCCGATCCACCGGTCTCGATAAGGATGCCCGAGAGTTTGGCGCGATTGATGCGCACATCGTTCGGCCATTTCAAGCGCACATCGGCCTCTGGCGCGAACAGCAATGCCACGTCGTTGACGGCAAGCGCCGATGCAAACGGCATCCGGGACGCGACCACCAATCCGCCGGGCTCCCGGAACAGGGCTGTCGAAAACAGGTTTCCAGCCGGAGATATCCAGTTCTTCTGCAATCGGCCCCGCCCGGCCGACTGTGACTCGGCGACCAGCCAGCTATCGGCGAACCGGCCTGCCGAGACGCGCCGCTTGGCTTCACTGTTCGTGCTGTCCGTCGCTCCGAGTTGGTAGACGGGCCAGGCCAGACTCAAGAGGCCAGCCCCAACGCAGCTCCATTGGCCCAGTCAGCCAGCTGGCTGATGAAGACGAGGAACAGGATGCCAGCAACAAAGGCGGAAATCAGCACCGTGAGCGTGACCGATCCATCTATCGGTTCGAAACGCTCTTTCGGCTCATCAAACCACATGATCTTCACGATCCGCAGATAATAGCCAAGCGACACGACCGACGCGATGACAAGGATGATCGCCAGAGGCAGCAGGCCCGCATTGATGCCCGCATTGAACACTTCCCATTTGCCGAAGAACCCGCCAAACGGCGGCAAGCCAGCGATTGAGAAGATCAGGATCGACAAGGCGATCGCGAGCCATGGGCGGGTGCTCATCAGTCCGCCAAGTTCATCAATGCTTTCAACCATCCCGCCGCGACGGCGCATCGCCAGAACGCCGGCAAAGAGCCCGAGTGATGAAATCACGTAAAGCGTCATGAAGATCAGCAAGGCCCCTGCCCCGCTCGCCTCTCCGGCCGCGACAGCAACGAGTGCATAGCCGACATTGGCGATGGATGAGTATCCGAGCAGGCGCTTGATGTTGGTCTGCGTCAGAGCGCCGAACGATCCGATCAGCATCGATAGGCCGGCAATGATCGCGATGATCAATTGCCAATCGTCCATGACGCTTCCGAACGCCGTAAACATCACGTTCGCAAACACGACCATGGATGCCATTTTAGGCGCCGAGGCGAAGAAAGCACCCACAGGGGTCGGAGCGCCTTCATAGACGTCCGGCGTCCAGACGTGCATCGGAGCCGCTGACACCTTGAACGCCAGTCCCACAATCATCAGGACCATGCCGAACATCAGGCCAATCGAAGGGGCCGCGCTGGAAATGCCCGCATAATTGGTCGTGCCTGCAAAGCCGTAAACGAGCGATGCGCCGTACAGAAGCATGCCTGACGCCAGCGCGCCGAGGACAAAATATTTCAGCCCCGCTTCAGACGACCGCGCTGAGTCACGGTGAAACGCTGCCAGAACGTAAGACGACAGGCTGAGCGTCTCGATGCCCATATAGAGGGTCATCAGGTCCGCGGCGGACAGGATGATGCCCATGCCCAGGCTGGCAAAAATTGTCAGCAGAACATACTCATACCGGATCGTGTCATGCCGTCTCAGGAACCCTTCAGACATGACCAGGGCAAAACCACCCACAGTGAAGCTCACAAATTTGGCAAAGTTCACGAACGTGTTGGTTTGCACGAGACCGCCAAAGGCTTCACCCCCCTGATAGAAGAGCAGGGAAAGCGCCGCAGCCACGAACAACACGAGCGCGCCAAACTTGAACGAGAGACCATTGAACCGGTCTTTCAACAGCGCGCCGAGCAACACGCCGACAAGGCCAGCGGCTGCCAGCCAAAGCTCCGGACCGATCGCTAGGATCATGGCAGTATAGTCGAGCATGGGCCGTCAGCCTCCGACCATCAGGGACAGGACACGATTGGTCGCCCCTTCAGTAATGTGAAAAATCAGGTTCGGCGCGATACCAAACAGAATGGTGAGCAATGCCAGCGGCACGATGCAGACCAGTTCGATGAGATTCATGTCGCGGATGTCGTTGAGCTTGGGGTTCGTGACTTCACCAAAAACAGTCCGGCGGTACAGGGTCAGCATATAGACTGCCGAGAAAATCACGCCAAGTGCCGCGCCCGCAGCCGCCCAGGTCGAAGCCTGGAAACCGCCGACCATAGTCAGGATCTCGCCGACAAATCCGCTTGTGCCCGGCAAACCGACATTCGCCATGGTGAACAGCATGAACAGCGTCGCATAGACGGGCATACGGTTTACCAGCCCGCCATAGGCTGAGATTTCGCGCGTATGCATCCGGTCGTAGACGACCCCGACAATGAGGAATAGCGCGCCCGAGATCAGACCGTGGCTCAACATCTGGAAGATCGCGCCTTGCACGCCCGTTTCGTTGAACGAAAAGATGCCTAGCGTCACGAAGCCCATATGCGCAACAGACGAATACGCGATGAGCTTCTTCATGTCCGTCTGGCGCCATGCCACCAGGGACGTGTAGACGATGGCGATCACGGCGAGCACAAACATTGCTGGCTGGAACAGCTGGCTTGCGTCCGGAAACATGGGCAGCGAGAATCGCAGGAACCCATAGCCGCCCATTTTCAGCAATACGCCGGCAAGGATGACCGAGCCGGCTGTCGGTGCCTGAACGTGCGCGTCAGGTAACCAGGTGTGCACCGGCCACATGGGCAGTTTCACGGCAAAGGACGCCGCGAATGCCAGCCATAGCCATATCTGGATTTCAGGCGAGAAGGCATACTTCTCGAGGATCTCAATGTCCGAAGAACCCGCAGCCTGGAACATGTAGACGACCGCGACCAGCATCAGAAGCGAACCCAGAAGCGTATAGAGGAAGAATTTGAAAGCTGCGTAGATCTTTTCCTTGCCGCCCCAGATGCCGATAATGAGGAACATCGGGATCAGGCCTGCTTCGAAGAAGAGATAGAAAAGAACGATGTCGAGCGCAGCGAACACGCCGAGCATGAACGTTTCCAGCACGAGAAACGCAACCACGTACTCGGTCACCCGCGTGTGAATCGAGTTCCAGCTCGCCAGCAGACAGATCGGCGTGAGGAAGGTCGTCAGCAGGATGAGAGGCATCGACAGGCCGTCCACACCGAGCTTGTACGTGATCGCGCCATACCAGGCATACTGCTCAACCAGCTGGTAACCTGTCGCCGTTGAATCAAACGTCAGGAACGCGGCGACGGATGCCACGAATGTCGCACCGGAAATGATCAGGCCTGCAAGCAAGGCCGCGCGGCTGTCCTTGCCGGCCTCTTCCTTGCTGAAGCTGCCCGCCGTGGCGGTCCGCACACCCATGATGATGAGCGCGCCGATCAGCGGCAGCAGGACAACTGCCGAAAGAATGGGAAACCCGCCCATCAGTTTACTCCTCCGGCCCGCAGCCACATGATGGCGCCGAAGACCAGCGCAGCACCAATGATCACGAACGCATAATGATACAGGTAGCCCGTGTGCATGGCAGACAGGCGCCGCGCACTCCAGCGGGTCACCGACGTGACGCCGTCAGGCCCCACGCCATCAATGATTTTCTTGTCGGCTTTCCAGAACATGTCTCCCAGCAATGCCGAGCCCTTGATGAGGGTCGCATTGTAGAGTTCGTCGAAATACCATTTGTTCGAGAACAGTGAGTGAAGTGGCCCGCCACTGTCGGCGATGCGCTTCCCGAACCCGCGATTGAAGAAATAGGTCATGGTTGCGATAAGGAAACCCGCCACCGTGACCGCGAGCGGCGCCCAGAGGACCCATTCGGGCACATTGTGACGATCATGCAGAACGTGGTTTTCCGCTGCGGAATAGATCGACCCGCCCCAGAACGCGCTTTCCTCATGTCCGATAAACCAGTCGTAAAAATAGAAACCGGCAAACATGGCGCCCAGGCTGAGCAGTCCGAGCGGAATCAGCATCGCCGCCGGGCTCTCATGCGGCTCATGCGCATGCGTGTCGTGATCATGCGCATGGTCGTCAGCGGACGCGTGCCCGTGATCGTCGACATGATCCTGGGCTGAAGCCCTCGGGCCGTGGAAGGTCATATAGATCAGGCGCCAGGAATAGAAGCTGGTGAGCAGCGCGGCGACAATTCCGAACCAGAATGCAACCTGGCCGAACATCACGTGATGCTCACCTGCAGCAAACGCGCTTTCGAGAACGGCATCCTTGGAGAAGAATCCCGAGAAGCCGATGAGCGTGTGCGGAATGCCAAGACCGATAATGGCAATCGTGCCAATCATCATCGCGGCATAGGTCAGCGGCATGTATTTCGCGAGGCCTCCCATGCGTCGCATGTCCTGCTCGTGATGCATGCCGTGAATAACCGAGCCTGCACCGAGGAAGAGCAGCGCCTTGAAGAAGGCGTGCGTGAAGAGGTGGAACATGGCTGCTTCATATGCGCCGACGCCGGCAGCAAAGAACATGTAGCCTAGCTGCGAACAGGTCGAATAGGCGATTACGCGCTTGATGTCGTTCTGCGCCATGCCAACCGTGGCGGCATACAAGGCAGTGACTGCACCGATAATCGTGACCATGCCTGCCGCATAGAGCGTGTGCTCATAGAGAGGCGACATCAGGCAGACCAGGTAGACCCCTGCCGTCACCATAGTGGCCGCATGGATCAGGGCCGAAACGGGCGTCGGGCCCTCCATGGCATCCGGCAACCAGACGTGAAGGAAGAACTGCGCTGACTTGCCCATTGCACCGATGAAAAGGAGGATGCCGATGAGTTCCAGCGCATAGACGCGCTGGCCAAGGAATTCGATGATCGCTTCCTGTGCGGGCGCGGCTTCTCCAAAAGCCAGCGGCGTAACAATGGCATTCTCGCGTATGGCGGACAGAACCGGCTCGAACTCGACTGAGCCGAACACCAGGAACACGGCCATGATGCCAAGCGCCAGACCAAAATCACCGACGCGATTGGTCACGAACGCCTTGATCGAGGCATCGTTTGGCGCCTTCTTCGTGTACCAGAAGCCGATCAGCAGATACGATGCGAGGCCGACGCCTTCCCAGCCGAAGAACAGCTGGAGGAAATTGTCTGCCACAACGAGCGACAGCATCGCGAATGTGAAAAACGAGAGATAGGCGAAGAAACGCGACCGGTGCGGATCCTCGCTCATGTACCCCCATGAATAGAGATGAACGAGACCCGAGACGCCGGTGATCACGGCCATCATGACAATGGAAAGCGTGTCGATCCGGATCGCCCAATTGGCCTGGAAGTCTCCGACATTGATCCACGGCATCAGCGTAATGACATGCGCGCCATTGGCCGCAACCGATTCAGCTGCGTGGCCTAGTTCTTCCCCATGTGTCTCAGCTCCGCCAATCCCCGCGGTGTAAGCAAACAACTGGAACAGCGAAAGCGCACCGGCCAGGAGAACGGTTCCTGTCGTCAGGACCATCACGGGTCCGTCGCCGATCTGCTTGTGCACCAGCCCCGTCAGGGCGACGATGCCGGGCGCAAGCACGATGAAGAGTATGAAAATGTCCGGCAACATCAGCCTCTAACCTTTCATCAGGTCGACATTCTCAACCGCAATATCACCGCGATTGCGGAAATAGACGACGAGAATGGCGAGGCCGACAGCGGCTTCTGCGGCCGCTACGGTCAAGACGAGCATGGCGAAGATCTGACCGACGATATCACCGTTGAAGACGGAAAACGCGATCAGGTTCAGGTTCACGGATAGCAAGATCAATTCAATCGCCATCAGGATGACGATGATGTTCTTCCGGTTCACGAAGATGCCCACGACTCCAATCGTGAACAGTGCCGCCGACACGGCGAGGTAATGGGAAAGTCCAAGGTCCATGATGTCAGATCCCCTGCCCGGAGCTCGGGTCCTTCAATTCGAATGCGTCGGAACGACGGCGCGCTGTCTGTTTGGCGATGCTCTGCCGTTTGGTTTCCGGCCTGTGGCGCAAGGTCAGGACAATGGCACCGATCATGGCGACGAGCAGGACGATACCGGCGAGTTGGAACAGCAGCATGTATTGGGTGTACATGACCTGTCCGATGGCCTCGGCATTGGTCTCGGCCCCCGGCGAAGCGTCAAACGCCCCGACATGGTTCTCAAGACCCGCAAAGGATGCCAGCACGATCTCGGCAAGGAAAACGGCGCCCACCAGCAGTCCGAACGGCAAATAACTCAGAAAGCCCTGTTTCAATTCCACAAAGTCGACGTCCAGCATCATGACGACAAACAGGAACAGCACGGCCACGGCTCCGACATAGACCACGACAAGAAGCATGGCCAGGAACTCTGCCCCGATCAGGACAAGCAAGCCTGCCGACGTGAAAAAGGCAAGGATCAGGAACAGGACTGAGTGGACGGGATTGCGCGCTGCAATCACCATGATGGCAGACAGCACCACGATCGCGGCCAGTATCCAGAATGCGTAAACTGCCAAAGCCCTCTAAGCCCCTATCCGATGGAACGATTGAGGCCCCTGACCTCTGCGTTCCGGTTTAATCTCTTTACGGGCGCGTCCTATCGATAAGGCGCATCCAGCTCCAGGTTCTTGGCGATAAGGCGTTCCCAGCGGTCGCCATTCGCCAGCAGGCGGTCCTTGTCATAGAACAGCTCTTCCCGCGTCTCTGTCGCGAACTCGAAGTTCGGCCCTTCGACGATCGCATCTACCGGACACGCTTCCTGGCAAAAGCCGCAATAGATGCATTTCACCATGTCAATGTCATAACGCGTCGTGCGCCTTGCACCATCCGCGCGCGGCTCGGCCTCGATCGTGATCGCCTGCGCCGGGCAAACTGCTTCACACAGCTTGCAGGCAATGCAACGCTCTTCACCACTGGCATACCGCCGCAGCGCGTGCTCGCCCCGAAACCGCGGGCTCAGCGGGTTCTTCTCGAAGGGATAGTTCACAGTGGCCTTGCGGCGGAACATTTCCCGCAGGGCCGACCAGAAAGCGCCAATGAAATCGGTCAGCAGCGCGCCGCGAATGGTCTGCGCAATGCTCATGACTGTACTCCGGTATAGGCAACATAACCCGCGACAATCAAAACGGCGGCGAGTGACGTGGGCAGAAAGATTTTCCAGCCGAGGCGCATCAGCTGGTCATAGCGATAGCGGGGTACGATGGCCTTCACCATCGCAAACATGAAGAAGAAGAACAGGATCTTCAGCATGAACCAGAACAGCCCCGACAGGCTCAAAAGCAATGGCGGCCAGTCCTGGACCGCATCACCCAGTGCAAATGGCCCATGCCAACCGCCCAGGAAAAGGATGGTCATCATGGCGCACATCAGAACAATGTTCAGGTACTCGCCCAGCATGAAAAGCAGGTAGGGCGTTGAGCCGTATTCGACCTGATAGCCTGCAACGAGTTCGGATTCCGCTTCCGGCAAGTCGAAGGGTGGGCGATTGGTTTCCGCCAGCGCCGAGATGAAAAACATGACGAACATGGGGAACATGACAAAAATCATCGGGAAATACTGGAGGCTGAATGCGTGCCAGTTCCAGAAACCGCCTGACTGATTCTCCACAATCACGCTGAGATTCATTGATCCCGTCAGCAGGATGACCGTGACGATGATGAAGCCGATCGACACCTCATAAGACACCATCTGCGCGGCAGAGCGCAACGCGCCGAGAAACGGGTATTTGGAATTCGATGCCCAGCCGCCCATGATGATGCCGTAGACACCGAGCGAACTGATGGCGAACAGGTAAAGCACGCCGACATTGAGGTTCGACACGACCCAGCTTGTACCCGATACGGTTCCAGGCGCGACCGGAATGGCGGCCCAGGCTACGAAGGCCAAAGTACAGGTCAGGATTGGGGCAATCAGGAACACTGTCTTGTTGGCCCCGGCCGGAATGACAATTTCCTTGAGCAGGAACTTCCCGAAATCTGCAAAGGACTGAAGCAGACCGAACGGACCAACCACGTTCGGGCCCTTGCGCATCATCACGCCAGCCCAGATCTTGCGATCCAGAAGCAGCAGGAATGCGATGGACAGCAACAGAACGAGGGTGAACAGGCCAATCTGGCCAAGCACCATCCAGAAGCCGGTGAAATCGCCGAATGACTCGATGAGATTGCTCATGCCGCCGCCCTACTCCGCCGCTACCGGAGTGTCTAGGGCCGTGCTGAGCGCTGAACACTCCGCCATGGTCCTGGATGCGCGGGCGATGGGATTTGTCAGGTAGAAATCCTCAAGAATGGCCTTGAATGCGTCCGCCTTGATCGCCCCTCCGGTTTTGGAGCTGACGGTCTGAAGCGCAGAGACACCGCGAAGCCCGGGCGCAAATCCCAGGCCGGAAAACACAGTACTCTCGCCATCAGCACCACGCAGGCTCGCCCGCAAGGCGTCGGCCGTGTCATAAGGCAGCGCCTGCCCCACAATTGCGGACAGGGCGCGGAAAATCGCCCACCCTTCGCGGGCTTCGCCCTTAGGCTGCACCGCGCGGGAGGTCATCTGGACCCGACCTTCCGTGTTCACATAGGTCGCGTCCATCTCGGTATAGGTGGCGCAAGGCAATATGATGTCTGCGCGCGCAGCGCCTGCATCGCCATGTGACCCGACATAGATGACTGTCGCGCCGCCAAGCCCGGACAAATCGGCCTCGTCTGCCCCGAGCAGGACAATTGTATCCAGTCCGCCGCCAAGGATTTGCGATGTTGGTTTGCCGTTCTCACCGGGCACGAAACCCACATCCAGTGCGCCGACACGCCCAGCAGCATTGTGCAGAACGCCAAATCCAGCCCAGCCGTCTGCCACAGCGCCTACATCGAGAGCGAGTCTCTGCGCCGCAGCCAGGATCGCCTGGCCATCTTCGCGGCACAATGCACCTTCCCCGACCACGATCATCGGACGCTTGGCGTCTTTCAGAACCTTGTAGAAATCGCTGTCGGCAACATTGGCCAGCGCATCGCCGCCGGCGCCGAGATGATCATAATCATAAGTCAGATCAGCCGCTTGGCCGACCATGCCAACCTTGAGATCGCCCCAGAGCCAGGATTTGCGAATGCGCGCGTTCCAGACAGAGGCTTCAACACGCGGGTTCGTGCCGATCAGCAACAGGGCATCTGCGTCTTCCACACCCATCAGCGTCGGGTTGAGGATGTAGCGTTCACGCACGCCGTCAGTACCGTATGCGGCGCCTTCAGGACGGCAGTCGGTATTCTGGACGCCCAAAGCGCGGAACAGGTCGAGAGCGGCCTTCGCCTGCTCGACTTCGATCAGGTCTCCGGCGACAACGCCGATCTTTTCAGCTGGCACTGAAAGCGCGGTCTTGGCAGCGGCGAACGCATCACCCCATGTTGCCGGAGCGAGCTTGCCGTTCACACGAACGTAAGGCCGGTCGAGGCGCTGGCGGGCCAGACCGTCCCATACGAACCGGGTTTTGTCGGAAATCCATTCCTCGTTCACTTCCTCGTTGGTCTCCGGCAGGATGCGCATCACGCCATCGCCCTTGGCATCGACGCGGATCGCAGCGCCCATGGCATCCATTACGTCGATGGACGATGTCTTGCGCAGCTCCCATGGGCGCGCATTGAATGCGTACGGCTTGGAGGTCAGGGCCCCCACCGGGCAGAGGTCGATCACATTGCCGGACAGTTCAGACGTCAGTGATTTTTCGAGATAGGTCGTGATCTCTGCATTCTCGCCGCGGGAGATCATGCCGATCTCTTCCACACCAGCCACCTCCGCCACGAAGCGGACGCAGCGCGTGCACTGGATACAGCGTGTCATGATCGTCTTGACCAACGGACCCATATACTTGTCGTCAACGGCGCGCTTGTTTTCTTCGTAGCGGCTGCCGCCCCGGCCATAGGCCATAGCCTGGTCCTGCAGGTCGCACTCGCCGCCCTGGTCGCAGATCGGGCAATCGAGCGGGTGATTGATCAGCAGAAATTCCATCACGCCATTTCGGGCCTTCTGGACATAGTCACCCTTGGTGCGCACGTTTGGCGCTGAGCCATCCCGGTTCGGGCGCATGTCGCCCACTGTCTGCGCGCATGAGGCAATCGGCTTGGGCGCGCCTTCCCACTCGACAAGGCACATGCGGCAATTGCCGGCCACCGACAGGCGCTCGTGATAGCAGAAGCGCGGAATCTCGGCACCCGCCTCCTCACAGGCCTGCATCAGCGTATAATGCTTCGGGACCTCGATGTCCTTGCCGTCGATATTGAGTTTGAACGTGTCGGACATGTCTTCCTACTCCGCCGCAATCACAGCGCCCTGCACCATGGCGCGGGGCAAGCGATACTGGTTGATGCGGTCTTCAATTTCGGGCCGGAAATGGCGGATCAGCCCCTGGATCGGCCAGGCCGCGGCGTCGCCGAGCGCGCAGATCGTGTGGCCTTCGACCTGTTTGGTCACGTCGAGCAGCGTATCAATTTCGTCATGCTCGGCTTCACCTTTGACCATGCGTTCCATCACACGCCACATCCAGCCGGTACCTTCGCGGCACGGCGTGCACTGGCCGCAGGATTCGTGCTTGTAGAAGTAGGCAAGCCGCGCGATCGCCTTGATCAGGTCGGTGTCCTTGTCCATGACGATGACGGCCGCCGTGCCGAGTCCCGACTTCAGGTCGCGCAGCGTGTCAAAGTCCATATAGGCGTCCATGATCTGTTCGGCCGGCACCATCGGCACCGACGACCCACCGGGGATGACGGCCTTCAGATTGTCCCAGCCGCCGCGAATGCCGCCGCAATGTGTGTCGATCAGATCGCGGAAGGTGATCGACATTTCTTCTTCCACATTACACGGCTTGTTCACGTGGCCGGAAATGCAGAACAGTTTCGTGCCCGCATTGTTGGGGCGGCCAAAACCGGCAAACCATTCGGCGCCGCGGCGCAGGATTGTCGGCGCGACCGCGATGGATTCCACATTGTTCACGGTCGTAGGGCAGCCATACAGGCCAGCATTGGCCGGGAATGGCGGCTTCATGCGCGGCTGGCCCTTCTTGCCCTCAAGGCTTTCGAGCAAGGCCGTTTCTTCCCCGCAGATATAGGCGCCGGCACCGTGGTGGACGTAGATATCGAAATCCCATCCGTTGACATTGTTATCGCCAATCAGCTTGGCCTCATAGGCTTCCTTGATCGCCGCTTCCATGGCGTGGCGCTCAGCAATGTATTCGCCGCGCAGGTAGACATAACATTTGTGGGCACGCATCGCGCGGCTCGCCACCATGCAGCCTTCGATGAGGAGGTGCGGATCATGCCGCATGATCTCGCGGTCCTTGCAGGTGCCGGGTTCTGATTCATCGGCGTTCACGACGAGGTAATGCGGGCGTTCACGGATTTCCTTGGGCATGAAGGTCCACTTCAGGCCCGTTGGAAATCCGGCGCCACCCCGCCCGCGCAGGCCGCTCGCCTTGATCTGATCGCAAATCCAGTCAGGCCCGAGCGCAAGCATTTCGCGCGTCAGGTGCCACGCACCCCGCTGCCTGGCTGCGTCCAGCCCCGGTGAGTGAAGTCCGTACAGATTTGTGAAGATCCGGTCCTTGTCCTGCAACATGTCCTAGTCCTCATCGCCATTTTTGGCAGTCGTTTCATCGCGCTTGGGCAGCAGGGTGGTCTTGCCACCCTTTCCGGCCTCGGGCGATTCGCGTTTGGTGTTCGTCGGTGGGTCTTCGTCGGGCATGCCCTTGGCTTCGGCGTTTGCATCTTCAGCTGGCACCGGCAGGTTTGGCAGGGCCGAGATAGTGTTCCGGCTTCCATCAAAAAGGTGCGGTTCTGTCAGGAGGGTTGTTCCGCCTTCAGGACCGCTATTGACCCGGTCAATCTGCGGACCAGGCTGCGCTTCTGCACCATTCTTGAGTTTCGAGATGATCTTGCTGAAGCTGTCCGGTGACAGGTCCTCATAATAGTCATCATTGATCTGCGCCATCGGCGCGTTCACACATGCACCAAGGCACTCAACTTCTTCCCAGGAAAGGCGCTTGTCGTCGGTGACATACATCGCCGGGCCGATTTCCTTCTTGCAGACGTCCCTCAGGGCTTCAGCGCCGCGCAGCATGCAGGGCGTCGTGCCGCACAGCTGGATGTGAAACTTTCCAACCGGCTGCATACGGAACATCGTGTAAAACGTCGCCACTTCGTAGACGCGGATGTAGGGCATCTCGAGACGATCAGCGACTTCACGCATTGCCGGCTCGGACAGCCAGCCATGATTGTCCTTCTGCGCCAGCCACAGCATCGGGATCACAGCCGAGCGCTGGCGATCCGCCGGATATTTGGCGCGCCAGAAGGCGATCTTGTCTTCTGTCTCAGGCTTGAAAGCGAACGTATCGCCTCCCGCCTCGATATCGAACCGGCGCAATGCCATCTAAACGTCCTCCGTGGACGGCAGCACCACGCGGCCTGCCTCGTCCAGTGTCCAAAACGGGTTGTACGCAACTTCCCAGGCATTGCCTTCAGGGTCAGTGAAATACCCCGAATAGCCACCCCAGAACGCCTTGTGTGGCGGCGCTGTAATCGTCACGCCTGCGCTGGCAAGATCAGCGAATATGCCATCGACCTCATCGATGGAACGTGCGTTGTATGCGAGTGCAAGGGCCTTGAAATCACCCGTCCGGTTGTTGGGCAATCCGGCATCGTCCGCCAGCCTGTCCTCTTCCCACAGGCCGAGAATGAACCCGCCCATGTCAAACATGCTCATGCCCTCGGGGCCGACATTTTTGAAGCCCAGCACGGTTTCATAGAAGCCGGTCAAGGCCGCACGATCCCGCACGCCGATTGTGATGATTGAAAGCCTGCGCTCCGGAAAAGCTGCCATGGCTCAGACGCCCCGCGCGAAATCAACGCGGGCAATCCTGCCGTCGCTAATCGTGTAGATCGCGGCCACTTCAAAGCGCTCGCCACCCGGCGCACGCTCGACCCGCTCATGGTCTATGACAGTTGTTCCTAGGTCAATCCGGTTGGCCAGTTCCGCATGGTTCTGCGGGTGCTGAGCGAACAGGTCCAGATGGCGCGCCCGGATGGCGTCATGCCCCGTCTGCGTGACAGCGCCATTGAGCCCCGCCAGCTGAGCGTCTTCAGCATAGCATGCCATGAATGCCTCAATGTCATGCGCATTATAAGCATCGAGTTGGCGCTGGATTAGGTCAGCAGACGCACTCACCGGTCCACCTCCCCGAACACGATATCCAGCGACCCAAGGATCGCTGAAACGTCGGCCAGCTGGTGGCCCTTGGACAAGTGATCCATTGCCTGAAGATGAGGAAACCCCGGCGCACGGACCTTGGCGCGATAGGGCTTGTTGGTACCGTCAGACACGAGGTACACGCCAAATTCGCCTTTAGGCGCCTCAATGGCGGCGTAACATTCGCCCTCCGGCACGTGGAAGCCTTCGGTGTAAAGCTTGAAGTGATGGATCAGGGCTTCCATCGAATTCTTCATCTCGGCACGGCGCGGTGGTGCCAACTTGGAATCGCGCGGCAGAACCGGCCCTGGACCTTCCTTTGCGAGCAATTCGATGCATTGCTGGATGATCTTGGTCGACTCCTTCATTTCCTCCATGCGGCAGACATAGCGGTCGTAATTATCGCCGTTCCGGCCAACCGGAATTTTGAAGTCGAGCTCCTCATAGCATTCATAAGGCTGGGCCCGGCGCAGGTCCCATGTGAGGCCCGAGCCACGCACCATCACGCCGGTAAACCCCCAGTCCATGATCGTCTTCACGTCAACAACGCCGATATCTGCATTGCGCTGCTTGAAGATGCGATTCTCGGTGATCAACGACTCGAGACGGTTCATGGCCACCGGAAAATGGAGGCACCATTCGGCGATATCATCAATCAAGGCCTGCGGAAGGTCCTGATGAACCCCGCCCGGCCGGAAATAGGCTGCGTGCATGCGGCTGCCTGACGCGCGCTCATAGAAGACGCAGAGTTTCTCGCGTTCTTCAAAGCCCCAGGTAATGGGAGTGAGCGCGCCCACATCCATCGCCTGCGTGGTGACGTTCAGGATGTGCGACATGATCCGGCCGATCTCGGAGAACATGACCCGGATCAGGCTGGCGCGGCGCGGCACCTGGATGCCCATCAGCTTTTCGATCGCAAGACACCAGGCATGCTCCTGGTTCATCGGCGAGCAATAATCGAGGCGGTCAAAGTATGGCAGCCCCTGCAGGAATGTCTTGTATTCCAGCAGTTTTTCAGTGCCGCGATGCAACAGGCCTATATGGCTGTCGATGCGCGTAACGACTTCGCCATCCAGATCCATGATCATGCGAAGCACGCCATGCGCCGCCGGATGCTGTGGACCAAAATTCAGCGTGAACTTGCGTTCATCCTCGATGGACGTGTGGATCGTATCGGCCATTACTCGGGAGCCTCCTCGGAGACGGCTTTTTCATCACCGGGCATCTCGCTGGTCATGCCTTCCCAGGGCGAGAGGAAATCGAAGTTCCTGTATTCCTGCGTCAACTGGACCGGCTCGTAGACAACCCGCTTTTCAAGATCGTCATAGCGGACCTCGTAATTTCCGGTCAGCGGAAAATCCTTGCGCAGCGGATAGCCCTCAAAACCATAGTCCGTGAGAATCCGGCGCAGGTCAGGGTGATCAGCAAACTGGATCCCGTACATATCGAACGCTTCACGCTCGAACCAGTTCGCCGCAGGCCAGATAGCCGTTGCGCTCGGCACGGGCGCTTCTTCATCGGTGCGGATGCGCACACGAATGCGATGATTCATGCGCATCGACAGCAGGTGATACACGACTTCAAACCGGTCAGAGCGCTCTGGATAATCCACGCCGCAAATGTCGATCAGTGTTTCGAAATTGCACTGCTGATCGTCACGCAGGAAACGCAACAGACGCACGACATGATCGCGCTCGGCGAGCAGCGTAAGCTCGCCTACCACGACCTGCGACGCGCGCACGGCATCACCCTGCCTCGCTTCGATATGGGCTGCGAGATCTCTTAGGGCTTCGATACTCATTCTTATTCCCCTAGCGCTCGATCGAGCCTTCGCGCCGAATTTTCTTCTGCAATTGAAGGAAGCCGTAGACGAGCGCCTCAGCTGTCGGCGGACAACCCGGCACATAGATGTCGACCGGCACGATGCGGTCACAACCGCGCACAACGGAATAGCTGTAGTGATAGTAGCCCCCGCCATTAGCGCAGCTGCCCATGGAGATCACGTAGCGTGGCTCGGGCATCTGATCGTAGACCTTGCGCAGGGCTGGCGCCATCTTGTTGGTCAGCGTGCCGGCAACGATCATGACATCTGATTGACGTGGCGAACCGCGCGGCGCCATCCCGAATCGTTCCAGGTCATAACGCGGGTTGCCAGCGTGCATCATTTCGACGGCGCAACAGGCCAGGCCGAACGTCATCCACATCAGAGAACCGGTGCGAGCCCAGGTAATCAGGTCATCCGCAGCGGCGGTGAAGTAGCCCTTGTCGGCAAGCTCATCCGACAGGCCATTGTAGAATGGGTCATCGTCGCGGGGCACAAAGCCCCCTTCAACACCCGCGCGGGCACTTCCAAGCGCGTACTTTTTGAAGCCGTCGTCTGCCACTATTCCCACTCCAGCGCGCCACGGCGCCATTCGTAGATGAATCCTACGGTGAGCACTCCAAGGAAGACCACCATTGACCAGAAGCCCACGAGCCCGATCGTGCCGAGCGAAATTGCCCACGGAAACAGGAATGCCACTTCAAGATCGAAGATGATGAACAGGATGGCGACGAGGTAGAATCTCACGTCAAATTTCATCCGGGCATCGTCGAATGCGTTGAATCCACACTCATAAGCCGAGTTTTTCTCAGGGTCAGGATTCGAGGGCGCCAGCAGGAATGTGCCGACTATGAATAGACCTGATATCACCGCGCCAATCACCAGGAATATGATCACTGGAAGGTAATCCAGTGCGAGCCGTTCAATCTCGGTCATGTTCATTGTCTCCTGACCTTGTCTGGCGCCGGATTAGGACGGTTTTGCCCGCCACGCAACAGACAGTCACATTATATCGCGGGTCTCACTTTATCGCTTCAGATAGCTTAATTCACGCCTAAGCGGCTGCGGCGGTGCGTCACGGACAGGTGCTTACCACCCGCATCTGCGCCGTATCGGGCTTTTCAAAAAATCAGGATGCCCGAACTTTAGCCGCGAATGCTTTAAATCCGCCTTCGGGGGCCTCAGATCGCGGCGAGGGCCTTGTGCGCTTTTGCGCTGATTCCTTTCCAGTCTTCTGCCGCAATGTCTGCCCCGGTCGCGATCCACGAACCGCCAGCAGCGAACACGTTGGGAAGCGCAAGATATTTTCCGACATCACTTTCCGTGATCCCGCCCGTCGGCATGAACCGAAGGTGGGGAAGCGGACCCCCAATCGCCTTCAAGGCACCGACCCCTCCCACAATTGAGGCCGGAAACAATTTGAGAAGATCAAACCCTTCTTCATGCCGCGCCATCGCTTCACTTGCAGTTGCCACACCGGGGATCATCAAACGGCGGCGACCGCCGAGCCCGGCCAGCAATTGTGGCGACATGCCGGGAGACACCAGAAAGTCAGAGCCTGCCGACAGGGCGTTTTCTGCGTCTGTTTCAGTCAGCACCGTTCCCGCGCCCACTTTCAGGCCGGGTTCAGCGGTTTTCATCTCTTCGATCACACCCAATCCAGAGGGCGTGCGCAATGTGACCTCCGCGATGGTCAATCCGCCATCGACGAGCGCGCGAGCTAGCGGCGCTGCGACCTCGATTCGATCGACAACCAGCACTGGCACAATCGGCGCCTTGCTAGCAGCCTCCACAAGGGATTTCAGAGGGAATGTCATCGCTTGATCTCCTGTTCATGGAAGGCCGCTGCACCGATAAGCGGCGCTTCGGGGTCACGCATCAGCCAAACAGGACAATTGCGCAAGTATTTGCTAAGCGGGCCGCGCCGGACGAATCTCTCCTGCGCTTCGGGCGAAGTCAGGAAGTCGGTTATGCGTTCGCTGACGCCCCCGGCAAGTACAACGCCGCCAAGCGCCCCATTCGCCAGCACCAGATCGCCCGCAGCGCTCATCACGGCATTCGCCCGGATCTGGATTAAGGACCGGAACATTTCATCGCCGTCATCCGCCAGTCGACGCATCTCCTGAGGGCCCAATTCCGCGTAGGCCCGCCCATGGATTTCGCAGAGTGCCTCATGGACCGCGTTGAGTCCGCTTCCGGATGCGACCAGTTCGTTCGACACATATCCGTGTCGCTGGAGCAGAACTTTCGCTAATTCCAGTTCATCCTGATCACGCGGAGCGAACGCCATGTGCCCGCCCTCCCCGTTCAACACCTGCCAGCCGCTTTCATCGGAGCCAAACAGGGTCGCGACGCCAAAACCGGTGCCAGGGCCAGCGACAAGAATGGGGGCGCCTGCGACCGGATGCCCATTGATGATCGTGTCGAACCTCGCCCGGTCGAGTTCCGGCACCGCCCGGGCCATGCCCGCAAAGTCATTGATGAGATGAACATGCGCAATATTGAACCGGCGTGAAATCTCGTGCGCCGACACATGCCAGGGCCGGTTGGTAAGCTGAACTTCACCATTTTCAACAGGACCTGCCAAAGCGAAGCAGGCATGTTCCGGCTCGAGTCCCTTGTCGTTCAGATACCGCGCCAACACATCATGGAACGAATCAAAATCGTCGCCTTCGAACCTTTGATACTGGTCTATGAGGAAGCGGCCATTTTCACGCCGCGCGATCCCAAAGCGAACATTGGTGCCCCCGACATCTCCCACCAGCATCGCGCTCAACGCCACTCAGCTACCCTCGCCGAGAAATGCAAACTGGCTGGCACCCGTGTCAGCCGTCCCTGTCATCTGGCGGAAGTACGAGAACATTTCCCTGCCCAACCCCATCGCGGATTCGTTCGGACGGAATTGCGCTGGTTCGCGAGCGAGGAACGTGGCGTCGTCGACTTTGACGTCCAGAGTGCCTTTCTCCGAATCGAATGCGATCATGTCGCCATCCCTTACACGCGCCAGCGGCCCGCCGCGGGCCGCTTCGGGGCTCATATGAATTGCCGAGGGGATTTTCCCGCTGGCACCGGACATTCGTCCGTCGGTAACCAATGCAACCTTGTGGCCTCTATCCTGCAAAATACCGAGCACGGGCGTCAGTCCATGCAGTTCGGGCATACCATTGGCTGCCGGCCCTTGGAATCTCACGACCGCCACGAAGTCCCGATCCAGGTGTCCAGCCTCGAATGCGGCCTTCAGCGCCCCTTGCGTATCAAACACGATCGCTGGCGCTTCCAAGACACGATTGGCCGGCTTGACAGCTGACACCTTGCTCACCCCGCGCCCGAGGCGTCCGTCCATCAGGCGAAGACCGCCATCCCTGGAGAACGGATCAGACGCCGGGCGCAGAATATCGAGGTCTGCGCTGTGGGACGGTGCGCTTCGCCACACGAGCGTGCCATCCTCGAAGACAGGTTCACGATCATAGTCAGAGATCGGCCCGGCGACGCCTTCAGCATCGCCATGCATGAGGCCCGCGCCGAGAAGTTCCCTGACGAGAAAACTCATCCCGCCCGCAGCATGGAAATGGTTCACGTCTGAAGGCCCGTTTGGATAGATGCGGGCCAATAGCGGCGTGACGGCGCTGATGTCGGCAAAGTCTTCCAGTGACACCTGAATACCTGCGGCGGCTGCCATCGCCGGAATGTGAAGCGCGTGGTTGGTTGAGCCGCCCGTCGCCATGAGGCCGACAATCCCGTTGACGATGGACCGCTCGTCTATCAGTTCCCCAGCCGGCCTGTAGTCTTCACCCTGGGCTGTGATCTCAGCCGCCCGTGCGGTCGCGGCGCGTGTCAGCGCCTCGCGCAAGGGAGTCCCCGGATTGGTGAACGCCGCGCCGGGCAGATGGAACCCCATCACTTCCATCAACATCTGGTTCGAATTGGCCGTGCCGTAGAACGTGCAGGTTCCCTGCGTGTGATAACTCTCGGCCTCGGCACGCAGCAATTCTTCGCGTCCGACTTTACCTTCAGCGAAGAGCTGCCGAATGCGAACCTTTTCGGGGTTCGGTAGACCTGAGGGCATCGGGCCTGCGGGCACGAAGACTGAAGGAATCCAGCCGAAACGTAGCGCCGCGATAACCAGCCCCGGCACGATCTTGTCGCACACGCCAAGGTGCAAGGCCGCATCGAACACGTCATGGCTCAGCCCGATGGCGGATGACATCGCGATCACGTCTCGCGAAAAGAGCGAAAGCTCCATGCCTTCCTGGCCTTGAGTGACCCCGTCGCACATTGCGGGCACACCTCCGGCCACCTGCGCGATAGCGCCGACCTCTCTTGCCGCCCGCCGGATGATATCCGGATAGCCCTCAAAGGGCGCATGAGCCGACAGCATGTCATTATAGGACGTGATGATCCCGATGTTCGGCCAGCCACCGCCAAGCAGTTCGGACTTCTCCATGACCGCGCACCCAGCCGATGCGTGGGCCAGATTGCCCTCGGTCATTTTCATTCGCGCAAAACCGTCAGGGCGACGCGACCTTATCAGTTCAAGATAGGCCGCCCTTGTTTCCCTGGAGCGGTGGCGAATACGGTCCGTTACGTCGGCTATTGTGGGGTGCAGTATTGTCATCATGGTGCCCATATGACCGTGAGGCGGGGGCCAAGTCCATCGACAGCGAAGCGTATCGGCTTTTCAGCTGGATCTGATTTCAGCGCAGCCTCAAAGACTTCGCGCTTCTCGACGCCGAACAGCAGCAGGATTGCTGCATCTGAATCGATGATGGCCGACCCGGTTAATGTCAGGCGGTGCGGCATGCTGCCTGCAACCGGGCAACCCGTCGCGTCGATGGCTGCGACGACCCTATCCTCCTCCGCCTGCATGGCATCCCTGAGGCCCTTTGAGCCCGGAAACCAGCTGGCAGTGTGCCCGTCATTGCCCATGCCCAGAACGATCAGGTCGATGGGATCGCAATGAGGCTTGTATGCCATCCCCCTGTCAGCCACAGCGTCGCTTGCGGTTGGCGCGTCTGTTTTCATCGGCACGAAGCCTGCAGCGCCGGCCCGTCCCGTGAGCAGGTGGTGGCGCACAAGGCGTTCGTTCGACCCGGCATCAACAGGACTGACCCATCGCTCATCGACCAGCCCGACCGTCACCCGGCCCCAAGCCATCTCTTTGTTCGCCAAGCGGTCAAACAGCGGGACAGGCGTTGACCCGCCCGACACAAGAAAGCTGGCCCGGCCGGAATCCGCGATCGCGGCCTCAAGCACGCCTGCGGCCATTCTGGCCGCAAAATCTACGGCTTCTTCGCGGGTCGCGTGGCTGAGGAACTCATGCTTCATCCGGTCTGCGTCCCTTCGAACCATTCACGCCCGTCCCGGTCCATCATCATGGCAGCAGCCAGCGGACCGTTGCTTCCAGCAGCGTAGAGTTCTGGCGCGTCTCCGGACTGTTCCCATGCATCGATCAGTCCATCGACCCAGGCCCATGCGGCTTCCACTTCATCGCGGCGCATGAACAGGGAAAGGTTGCCCCTTACGACATCCATCAGCAGCCGCTCGTAAGCGTCTGGGTACCTGACCGTGAAACTCTCCGCATAGGACAAGTTGAGCGGCAGGGATTTTACCCGCAATCCGCCGGGGCCAGGCTCCTTGATCTGCACATAAAGCCTCACGCCTTCATCCGGCTGGAGGCGAATGACGAGCCGATTGACCGCGTCATTGCCTTCACCGAACAGCGAGTGCGGCGCTGGCTTGAACTGGATCACGATGTCTGAATGTCGTTTTGGCAGGCGCTTGCCTGTGCGCAGATAAAAGGGAACGCCAGCCCAGCGCCAATTATCGACCGACGCCTTGATCGCCACGAAGGTTTCAGTCGTGCTTTTGGCGCCTCCGCTGAGTTCATCGATATAACCTTTGACAGGCTCGTCCCCACGAACGCCGGCCTTGTACTGGCCGCGGACCGTCAATCGACGCGTCGCGTCACCGGAAATGGGCGTCAACGCATTGAGTACTTTGATCTTTTCAGTCCGGATGTCATCGTCATCAAGATGATTTGGCGGCTCCATTGCAGTTAGGCAGAGCAATTGCAGCATGTGGTTCTGCACCATGTCACGCAAGGCGCCGGATCTGTCATAATAATCAGCGCGGCCCTCAAGACCGAGATCTTCGGCCACTGTAATCTGGACGTGATCGACGTAATTGCGCGACCAGAGGGGCTCAAACAACATGTTGGCAAACCGAAGCACGAGCAGATTCTGAACGGTCTCTTTCCCAAGATAGTGGTCAATGCGGAATACCTGACGCTCTGCAAACACAGCCCCTACGCCATCATTGATCTCGCGGGCAGACTCCAGGTCCGTCCCGATGGGCTTTTCAAGAACGACACGCGCCCGCTCGGTTGCAAGCCCTGCCCTTCCAAGCGCTTCGGAAATGCCCACATAGAGACGTGGCGAGGTCGCAAGATAGAACACGCATGGCCGCTTGGAATCGCCTGACAGTTTGGACTTCAGGGTCGGCCAGTCGGCTTTTGCGTCAGTCGCGTCGATGGAGACATATTCAATAATCTTTTCGAACGACTCCCAGGCCTCTGCATCCCAGTTCGCTCCTGAGGCAGTTTCGCACGCTTCCCGCGCCATCGCACGGTACTCCCCGGTAGACATTTCCGATCGCGCTGTTCCGACGATACGGCTCGTCGCGGGAATCTGCTCATCGACCCACCGGTGATAAAGGGCGGGCAGGAGCTTGCGACGGGACAGGTCTCCGGTGCCTCCGAAAATAACGATATCAAAGGGCTCAACCGGAACGAATTTCGCCATACTGGATACTCCGAGCGCTATCGGATTCACGCGTTCCACGGGAATCTGGCTCTGACTATCGTATTTCGCCTGAGTTGCCAAAGCCGTTCTCGGCTCACAGGGCCAATCATTTGAATGCCCTAGCCACGCTAAGCTGTCGTTGCGTCAACGCGTGTCAGATTCGGCCAATCCAGACGGAATATTCAGGTACACCGTCCGATGCATTTTCAGCCCATCCGGACTCAGCCCAGGCTGTCACGCCGGGTGGCAGAAAATCCGGGCGCGCAATCGGCACGGCACCGAGGTTGAACAGGCAAAGCACAGTTTCGTCACGACACATGCGACGGAACGCCAACAAAGGTTCCTGAGCATCGAAGAATTCGATATCTCCCACCATCAAAGCTGCCGAATCCTTACGAAGTCTCAGAATCTCACGCGTGAAATTCAGCACTGATCCGGCATCTTCGCTCTGCTGATCCACTGCGGCCTCGGCATGCCCCTGCCCGGTCGGAAGCCATGGGCTACCCGTTGTGAAACCTGCCGCCGCCTGCCCCTTCACCCATGGCATGGGTGTTCGGGCACCGTCCCGTCCAAGTGTGAGCGGCCAGTTCGCAATCGCCTCGGGATCCTGCAATGCCTCGAAGGCGATTTCCGCCTGGGGCAAACCAAGCTCTTCGCCCTGATACAGTATCGGATTTCCCCGGAGGCATAGCAGGAGCGCATTGGTCAATCTCGCAAATCTGTTTCGGTCCCTGCCGTCATACCAGCGCGATACACATCGCGGCGCGTCGTGGTTGGAAAAGGCCCATGACGGCCAACCCGTTTCAAAACCGCCCATCCAGTTCGATTGCGCGCGACGAACGCGCCGCGGTGTCAATGTTGACGCATAGAGAAAGTCAAAACTATAGGCTGAACTCAAGCGCGCATCGCCCATCGTGAACGCTTTCATTTCCGGCAGCGGATCAGGCCCGGCAACTTCCGCCACCGTGAAGACCGCACCATATCCGTCCGTCAACCCGCGCACGCGTTCCAGGAATTTCGGGATGTCCGGATGGGATTGATTGTGGACGTGATGTTGCAGGTCGTGTGGCCGGGTGATTGTCCGGTTGCCGATTTCCCTGGCCGGGTTGTCCGTGAACTCGGGATCGAACATCGAGAAGTTGATTGCATCCAGCCTGAACCCGTCCACGCCCCGGTCCAGCCAGAAGCGAGACGCGGCGAGCAACGCATCCTGAACCTCGCGATTGTGGAGATTGAGCTGCGGCTGGCTGGGCAGGAAATTGTGCATATAATATTGTTGCCGGCGCGCATCCCAGGTCCACGCAGGGCCACCAAACACAGCCTGCCAGTTATTGGGTGGTGAGCCGTCCGGCCTGGCGTTCTGCCACACATACCAGTCAGCTTTCTTATTTTCACGGTTGCCCCGGCTTTCGCGAAACCATGCGTGCTCATCCGATGTATGTGACATCACCTGATCGATGATCACGCGCAGGCCTTCTCCATGCGCAACCTCGATGAGGTGATCGAAGTCATCAAGCGTTCCGAAAATCGGGTCGACATCGCAATAGTCGGACACGTCGTATCCGAAATCCTTCATTGGCGACGTGAAGAATGGCGATATCCACAGCCCGCAGACGCCGAGCGAGGCGATGTATCCGAGCTTTTCGGTAATCCCCGGCAAGTCACCGACGCCATCGCCATTCGTGTCCAGATAGCTGCGCGGGTAGACCTGGTAGATAACCGCCCCGCGCCACCATGGCTGTGATGCACTACCGGTCGTGCCCAGTTGCGTCTGCTTGGAGCCCGTCATTTCATGCAAACCCTTCCTAACATGTATCCCGTTCAATCAATTGCTCCACCACAGGGGCAACTTATGAGAAATATGGGATTTCAACTTTGCTACACCACAAATGCAGCCTAGATGAACAGATATGGAATTTGACACCCGCTCTTTCCGGGACGCACTCGGCCTGTTCGTCACTGGTGTAACGATCATAACAGCCCGAACGGAAGACGGCGAACCCTTCGGCGTGACCGCGAACAGCTTCAATTCCGTTTCCATGGACCCGCCCTTGATACTCTGGTCGCTCAGCCGCGGATCACGCAGTGTCACAGCCTTTCAAAATGCCGGTCACTTCTGTGTTCATATCCTGCGAGAGGATCAATCGGAGCTTTCACGGCATTTCTCCAGAAGGGACGTCGACAAATTCGAAGGAATTGAGTTCGAACCCGGCGAAGGAGGCGCGCCCATTCTTCCTCGCAGCGCAGCGCGACTCGAATGCCGAACATATGCCCAGCATGATGGTGGCGACCACATTATATTCCTCGGTGAGGTCATTCGCATCTCGGCGGATCACACTGCCCGCCCGCTCCTGTTTCATGGCGGGCGTTATGCCGTGTTATCTGATACGGTTGAAAAACAGGACGCCGGGATCGGTTAACAGGCGTCCGGGCAAAGGCGTTGGGACGCAGATGAACCTGTTCGTGCGATTCGTGTTCGTTTTGATTGCGGCGCTGCGCAGTCAGTCTTCCGTGGGGCCACTTGAAGCATCACGGCTTCAGCTACGCGTCTGGTTCACAGACCTGTCCTTCTCTCAGTGCGTGCCCCTGCACCGTATCCGCTCCTACACCGACCTGGCAACGGTCAACTCGGTGATGCAGATCGGCTTGGGCCGCATGGTGCGCCAGAACGGCTGGATGCCCATCATTCAGGCGGAATCAATTCGCCAGACCGGTGACCTGCGCCTCGCCCAGAAGTTCGAAGTTATTACATCAATCGTCGGATGGCAGGACAATTATGTCTGCTATGTCCATGAATTTATCGCGGCTGGCCAGCGTGTTGCCGTCAGCACCATGCTGGCGCGAATCATCGGCCGCAAAGGATCGCCTGTGCCGATCAGCTCAATTGCCCGCGAACTGGGTGCACCTGATCTTAGCCCCGCTCTTGATCCCAGTTTTCGCCAGATGATTATCGATTCCGAACGCGGAAGAGCCGTCGGAGCAGGCTCCACGCCCTGCACCTGACACGGGCCGCTTAAATGTTTTCGCGAACAGGCGCTGGCTTCTCGTGCTCATTTGCTGATACGCAACGGCTTGGCGGAATCACGAGGAAGGCGCTCGTGCCACGGCCGTCCTGGCTATCAAGCAGCACATCACCATCATGCTGCCGCGCCAGTTTCCGACTGACAGTCAAGCCGAGACCAACGCCTCGCCCATCCTTCATTTCATTCGTGCGCGAACTCTGGAAGAAAGGCTCGAACGCCTGTTCGACGTCGCTCTTCGTCATGCCAAGGCCGCGATCCCGCACCATCAGCAGAATACCGCGTCCGACGATCCGCGACACTTTCACGGTAATAGAGGATGCAGAGCCATGCTCGAACGCGTTCGTTACCAGGTTCTGGACGATCCGCTCCAGTGCAGTGCGATCATAATAGACATTGGGAAGCCCGGGTTCGATACTGATCTGGAGTGGCACGTCGGCATATCCAGGTGAGGCGAGGCGGACCCGGCTGACGGCACTATTGACGATTTCCGCCAGCTCCACGACCTCTTCCTCGGCCGTAACCGTTTCGCGGTTCAGCTTTGAAAAGCTGATGATCTGATCGATAATTCCGCCAAGATAAGAAGCGTGTTTTCGAATCTGATCGGCATAGCCACGGAATTCACGCTCGTCGAACGGTATGTTGGAATCACTGCCCATCAAACCTGAACACCCGACGATCACGTCGAGCGGCACTTTAAGCTCGCGGCTCATGGAGTTCAGGAAGCGGGTTTTGGCCGCATCAGCAGTTTCCGCTTCTTCCTTCGCAACTTCAAGATCGCGCTTACTTTGCTCGAGGCTTGTCACGTCGGTGTGCAAAATGACGTGCCCACCGTTCGGAACGGTTTCAACCGATTTCTGCCAATACCGGTCACCGGCTCGTGGCAACCGACGCGATCCCGTACTCAGATCGCTTTCCGTGCCCGTGAAGTAGGCTTTGTGCAGGTCGTTTTGGACGAGCACGTTTCCCTTAGCATCGAGATACGCAAATGCCTGCCCGCTGGCATTCAGAGCGCCAATGAGAATCTCGTGCGACTCCATCGCCCTGATCCGCGATTCAACGTTGGATACAAATGTCATGTACGTCCGCTTCATGCCGAAATACACGGCGAACGTAAAAACCAGCACCATGACTGAAATCACGAGACTCGACTTTGCCGAGGATATTGCAGCGTATAGGAGCAGCATGAAAACGGCTGTAGCGGAATATCGCATCACGACTCTGGGCACAGACGGCAGGAGTGCCGACATGCCTGCAATCATCGGCAGGATCAGCAATGCGGCATAGATCACCGCCATATACTCATCGCCATTGATGAAGAAAGGCAACGAACCCCAAGCGCCCCCAAACGCATAAGCCAGCCATTCGGAACGGCGCAAATACCGGCCGCTAACAGCCGTCGGGCGCGACAGGCCACGCTTGAGGAGCGCGTCGATGAGAAGCACGATGGCGAGTGCCCAATTGAGGAACAGCCAGTAGCGCATCGACGTATCCGCCACGCTGCTCTCGATCAACACGGTGGTCGCAGTCGAATTGATCAGCATGACGGCCGCCATCGTGGCCGCGTGGCTCGCGAAAGCCAGGTGCTGCTCCAGCAAGACAACCCGATCCACCGCAGTCGTGTTTGGGTGCTTGCGCTGTAGCAAGTACTTCAGGAACGAATTCTGTGACCCAGTCGTCGGCATAAGGGCTGAATACCGCCATAAGATGAAAATGAGCCTTGTCACCAAAGGCTAACTTTATGAGAGTGGCGATGATTTCGTTAATAATTAGAGTTCATGAAGCCGATATTGAAAAATACGGATCGATACAGAATAGCAGTTATCGGTGCGGGGCCTGCAGGCCTCAGCGCGGCGCGTTTCTTACAGGAGCAAGGCGTACGGCCGGTCGTCTTCGAGGCGAATGACCGCATCGGCGGCAAGTCATTCTCCATCCTTAACGGCGACAATCTGAACGAAATGGGAACGTGCTACACCACCCGCGCGCACACCATGATCAAAGGCTGGATGAAAGAAAACGCCATCACGCTAAAGCGGCTTGGCGAGGCGCGTTTCGATGGGCAATCCGTCTTCAATTATGTCAAGCAGGGGCCTGGCGCTCCCCTGCCCCTCCAGGTGATGCGCTTCATTGGCAAGGCAGGCGCGCTTCGCAAGGCTATTCGCGACCATCCGGATGATCCTGCGACCATGAAAGAAGCCTCCCTGTCAACGATAGACTGGGTGCGCCGCCTCAACATCCCCAAAATCGAACTGGCAATGCATCGAATCCAAACGACTCAGGGCTACGGCTATGTCGACGAAGCCACGATCGGCCAGACGGTCCAATGGTGCGACCTTCAATACCTGCTCTCCGGCGTCCTCAATGACCTGCATATGCCCGAGCAGGGCTGGAGCACGTTCTGGGAGCGGTTTGCGCGCCCGTTTGACGTCCGGCTTGGCGCCGGGGTGACCGGATTGGACCGCACCGGACCGAAACCGGTGATTTACACGCGCGACACAGAAGAGGCCTTTGACGCAGTCATTTCAACAATTCCAATGCAATTGTTCACTGGCATCACCCAGGCCAGCGAGCTTGAGCAGCGCGTTGCCGACAGCATCAGCTGGAAGAATTACACGACGACGCTGATTGCATCCAATGACTGGTTCACAGGGCATCAGGTGATCGGATACTCAAGAGCCTCCAGGAGCAGTGAACTCCGCGGGGCAATACTCGGCGGACGGGCAGAGGGCGAAAGTTTCGATCTCGGCGGGCGGCTTTACGTGACCGGACAATTTTCTGACGGCCTCACGCCAGACGAATTGCGCGAAATCCTGTTTGCCGACGCCGCATTGCACGGCTTCACAATCAACAACGTGATCCTTCAGAAAACATGGCAATATTTCCCGCAATATCGAGCCGAAGCCGTCGGATCCGGCCTGTTTGGCGATCTGCGACGCGTTCAGGGTCACAATAGTACCTGGTTCAGCGGGTCGACATTTTCCCACGAGCTGGTCTCAAGCGTGGTTTCGCGCAGTCGGACCGTCGTTCAGGACATGCTGGCTTCCCTGAAAGACAAAGAGATGGAGCTTGCCTGACCATCAAACGGCAGGCCGGCATGAGCGCTCGATTATCTGAAGAAAACTGAGCGGCTCGAGACATAGGTGACAGATTGTACCGGACACATGGGT
>TARA_R110001606_G_scaffold389553_1_pt1 | contig 38273 bp, 37 predicted proteins | sample TARA_R110001606 | Tara Oceans TARA_R110001606 (sample SAMEA4398315) | marine metagenome | biome: Polar Biome; feature: [SRF] surface water layer (ENVO:00010504); material: water (ENVO:00002006), including particulate matter (ENVO:01000060) such as... | depth 5 m
ATTCTTAGAGCCTCTATTAGCTAAACAGAAACTCTAGGAGAGATACAGGACGGATGAATCGAGGAGCGAAGATGTAATCCGGCACAAAACCACATGACACCAACCCAATGCCAGATAACGGTCGTTCCTCCCTCATCTGGCCTACAAGACTATACTCAACTATTGCATTTTTTGCATGGGCACGACTTTGCTTTCGGTGCTTTTCTTTTCCAAGGCGTGTTTGGCATTCCAAACCAGGTCGCCAATTCCATCGGTCGGCTGAAAGTCGGTGGGAGCGGCAATCAATATCTCACGCACTTTTTCGTGGTCGAAGTCATGGCTGGCTTTATCCAGTTCGTCCATAGTTTGCACAAAATCGAGCAGTGACAAAAATCGCTCGTTAGCGGTCATGATGCGTTTATGTTGGGTTTCCTGCACATTGTCGCCAATCAACAGCTCTTCAAACAATTTCTCACCGGGACGCAGGCCTGTAAATTGAATTTCAATATCCCCATTGGGATTCTCAGCGGATTTCACTTCTAATCCAGACAAACGAATCAAGTTTTCCGCCAAATCGACAATCTTAACCGGCTCCCCCATATCCAACACAAATACATCCCCACCCTTACCCATGGCACCCGCTTGAATCACCAGTTGTGCAGCTTCTGGAATGGTCATGAAGTAACGAATAATATCGGGATGGGTCACAGTAATAGGCTGACTTTCAAGAATCTGTTTTTTAAAGACAGGAATCACCGAACCAGAGGAACCAAGCACATTACCAAAACGCACCATACAAAAACGAGTGAACTTCTGTTGCTTAGCAGCTTTTTTGGCCTCTTCTTCTGCCAACGCCTGCAAGCCCAGCTCAGCCATACGCTTTGTCGCGCCCATCACATTGGTAGGCCGCACCGCTTTATCGGTAGAAATCAACACAAAGGACTCTACACCGCTTTCAACCGCCGCTTTTGCACAATAAAACGTACCAAAAGCGTTATTACGCACCCCTTCCACCACGTTGTATTCCACCAAGGGGACGTGTTTATAAGCTGCTGCATGATAAACCGTGTGAACCCCAAACGCCTTCATGGTCGACGATAAACGATTAATATGTTGTACCGAACCGATCAAGGGCACAATAGTGACGTTAAAAGATAACTCCCCCAATAACTCATTTAATTCTTTATTGATGTTATAAACAGCAAACTCAGACACATCAAATAACACCAAGGTCGATGGCTGCTGAGCTAATATCTGCCGGCATAATTCAGAACCAATGGAACCACCTGCACCAGTCACCATGACCACTTTTCCGGCAATATTTGACTGCATCAAAGACGGTACAGGAGCCACCACATCACGACCTAACAAATCGTCCACGGCAACATCCTGCAATTCACTAACCTTCGCTTTGCCCGTCACAATATCATCAAAATCTGGTACTGTTAGTACTTCCACCGCATAAGGCAGCAACTGATCAATTACCCTCTTACGTTCAGAGCGGCTGGCTTTCGGAATCGCCAGTAACACCTTCTCGATATAATACTTTTCAATCAACTCTTCTAGCTTATTCACATCATAAACAGGAATTCCCTGGATGATGGTATTCGCCAACGACGTATCATGGTCGATAAAACCCTTCACCCGATAACTTGATGCCTGACGCAACGCCAATGCAAGTTGACGCCCGGTAGAACCAGCCCCAAACACCAACACAGACTCACAACCCTTAGTTGGCACTTGCAACAACAAACCACGAATCAACAAACGCGCACCGCCACACAACATCACCAAAAAAGGAAAATAAATAATGGGTACAGTACGAGGAATAGGAGCTTGAAAAAAATACGCCAACGTTGTGATACTAAACGCAGACACCGCCGCACCGAATAAAATTGCAGTAAAAGCATGAAAAGTTAAATAACGAAGAATTGCGCGATATAAACCGAGCCGAACATTAACCAACAAGGTTACGACAATCGTCCCAGCTAGCACATAGCCAACAGAGTAACTAGCAAAGCCCGTAAACTCACCCAAACGCGCCCAATAAGCGAAAATGAACGCCAAACAAACAAACGATGCATCGACAACTAAACTGATCAATCGTTTATAAAAACGCGGAAGAGACCAAATAGAATCCAATTTTTTTACCATCTAATACACCCTGTATGTATAAACCAAAAAAAACAACTTGTTCTTGAACTGTCCCCTTATCTTCAAGGGGTTAAAACTACCCTACCCCGTAGGTCAGATGAGACGAGGCACGAGGCGTAATCTGACATTTAAACCCACAAAAAATCACCACGACAAATCACATCATGTCGGGCTAAAGCCGCGACCTACAAGCAAAACTTATTCAGCCTTCACTTGGCTACCTTTGCGACACTCTCAAAGGCGGAACCCCATCACAAATCAAGCTTTTGTTCTGCAAAATTTTTAATTTTGTGATGCAGATCTCGCATTAATACAAAACCATTTAACGCTAGCCCTATATTATCAATACGCTCAGCGATATCTTGGGGATATTCATGGGTGATACTATTCCGAATTTATCGTAGCCTATCCCAATCTTACACATCATCAATAATACATAATTTTTCCAATCGATTAAAAATGTCGATCATTGGTGTAGTAGGATCATCAATTTTACGTAGCTCAATCAACAAATGACAAAATAGCTTAGCACCGAGCTTGTCTTGTATTTTGATATAATTGAACAAAAAACTATTTACAATCCTTTGTTTTGCATAATCTTCAAACCACGTCACTGTTTTTTCTTGCTGATGCAATATGGCAAAATCCATCTCACATCCTTTAAACAACTGATCAATAGATTGAAAAACATAAACTAATGAAGGTTGCATAATAAAAATCCCGATTCTTTTGCTATATGATCAATTAGACGAGGCATCCCACGATAAATGACCAAACCTATCTTTTGATCACCAATGTCACGCTTCAACTTTGTCAGAAAGTCGATTTTTTTCAGCAAGACCATCAAATGATGGCGGGGATAATATACAAATCGATATCTCCACCTTTTTGTGTATCATCAACTCGACTGCCAAATAGAAACAAATGCCCTTGGCGAAAAACCGTCGTGCATTGTTGAATAATAGCTTGCTGTTGCTGATCAGTCAGACGCATAGACTTACCTTCTAGATAAAAAGAATCTCCCTATTATAGCAAATAAAGCAAAATCCCTATCACACGAGATCACATATTATCGACTTCCCGTAGGCAGATGAGCCGAGGCAAAAAACGTAATCTGACATCAACCACCTCGTAGGGCGAATGAGGGAGGAACAACCGTTATCCGGCGATGAAGGATGAACCGAAGTACGAGGCGTGATCTGACACACAATACTTGATCACACTTGTTTGTTAATCATACTAATGGTTCTAATTTTGCCTTTAAACCACCCATAAAACCAAAAAAAAGGGAATCTACTTCCCTTTCATGTTTTTAACAACTTGACTCAAACCCTGAGTGAAAACAAATCAACCAGTTAGTCAAACTAACTTTTGACTCTATCACCGGATCCACTGCCTGTTACCGTCTTGATAATATAAGAAAAGTAATGCGCCAAAGACAAACTCTGAATCATCTTAGCATCGGTTTCCGCCAACGACTCAGGCGTAGACATATCAATATCCGAAATTTGCGCCAAACCCGTAATACCCGGACGCACCGAAAATACACCTTTTACATCACGTGCTTGCGTCAATTCTGTTTGGTTAAACAACCCTGGGCGAGGGCCAACTAAACTCATTTCACCTTTCAATACATTCCAAAGCTGTGGAAGTTCGTCTAACTTAGTACGACGTAAAAAGCTCCCTAGCTTAGTAATGGAAGAGGTAGACGCTAAATGACTTGCTACCGAAGCGGTATCCACCGACATGGTGCGAAACTTCACCAACACAAACGGCTTTTTATGACGCCCCACCCGTTCCTGACGAAAAATAGGCGAGCCTGTATCAAATAACCCAATTAAATAAATCACCAACAAAACCGGAGAGCCACACACCAAGCCCAACAGAGAAAACACCAAATCCAATAACCTAATCATTCACTTCATCCAATTTTTAATCTTTCTTTTTCGCTGCCAATACAAAGCCATGCTCGACAGAATAAGGCGGTACCCAGTCTAAGGTAGACTTTGTATGTTCAATGTCTAATTGCAAAGACCCAACCAAAAGATCCACCATAGCTTCTTTTTCAAACAGCTTACCCACCAGTTTAAAACACCACACAGGCACAGGAAGGGACAGATTTGCTTTTCCCTGCACATTCGCCATTAAAGCGACCATACGAGCAGTCGACATATCATCGTCATCAGACACTAAAAACACTTGATTCGCTGCGTTGGGGTGATCAATACAGACCTTAATCAAATCCACCAAATTATACACAGAAACCAAGCTACGTTTATTGTGATGAATAGCGCGAAATGGCAAGGGAAAGCCTTTGCCTACTAACTTCATCAAAGACGCAAAATTGGCTTTGACCCCTTCGCCGTAAACAAGCGGTGGACGAATAATAACAATCTCCATGCCCATCTCTTTGCCGAGCGCCAAAAGCTGCTCTTCGGCTTCTGACTTAGATATACCATAAGGATCTCTAGGTAGTCGTTGATCAAAAGCAGAGAAAAGCGACCGATCATAAGTTGACTCACCATTCACTTTAACAGAACTCAAGAAGATAAACCGCTTTACACCAGCCATGGCGGCTTGGCGAGCTAGGTTTAACGTGCCTTCGGTGTTGACGGCACGAAACTCAGAAAGCGGATCAGAAGATGAGTCGTTCATGATATGAACACGAGCAGCAAGATGCACTAAAGTAGTTATCCCAACTAATGATTGAACAGCATTAAGTTCGCTTGTACATTCTAAATCGAGCTCAAAAAATGGATAATTAGCATAAGGCCGTTCACGACCTAATAATAAACATTTGTGACGACTTAGTCGCGTAAGCAGCTGCTGCCCAACAAAGCCAGAATACCCAGTTACCGCAATCATTAACGCTATCCTATATAAATTACACTTTATTTGAGGGATTACTATGAAAAAACACTTTGAACATATGCTAAAGCTCTTGCGACTATCTACATAGGGCGATACATCACCGTTGACTGAGCATAATAACGCAATTATGGCGAATTATAAAAAAAACAAAAATGCCAATGGGCTCTTGCATCAACACATACCTGATAGGCACGGATTTGCAGACTGTAACCCAAGCCTTGATTGGGAAGATTCAAGTAAGACTAAATTTGCGCCCCATAGAAATACTGAGATTCATCCAACCAGATGTAATTTTTAAAAAGCAAATGCGAAAGAGCATGAGCGGAGGTTGCAGTCTGACGCATTATGATTCGAAACGGGGTCTCTACTTTTGCTCGGATACTGGCTTTGATGTATTCCGTTCGGATTGGTTGCTTATTTATTCTCGGGTGTTTTTTGAGAAGACGTACCTTGCTTGGCATCTCAACAATCAACCAGTCCGCTTTGATGCCTTTGAGCTCCTCTCGTTTTTGTGGACCTCGATAACCTGAATCCGCCGATATAAACGTTTCTTCGCCATGAAGCAAATTTTCTGTTTCTGTGATGTCATGTACGTTGGCCGCCGTTGTGCTTAGGCTTTGCGTTAGCCCTGTTCTGGCGTCAACGCCGATGTGAGCGTTCAACCCCAAAAACCATTGTTTTCCTTTTTGAGTCTGGTACATCTCGAGGTCGCGTGCTTTCACTTTATTCTTGGTTGAACTGGCGGCTTCAATAATGGTGAAATCCACGACTGTGCCTTCTTTTAGGTAAATACCTGCACTGGATAACAATTGATTCACCTCTTTAAACAGCTGACGAGAGAGCTTATGCTCTTCATGTAAGTGCCTAAAATTCATAATCGTGGTGTGGTCAGGAGTCGCACTATCAAACGACAACCCAGAAAAAACGCATGGACGTGATTTCATAAAGCGCGCTCTCAATAGCAGGGTCGCTCATATTGTACCAATGTTACATACAATGAAAACAATACATCGTCGACAGCAGATAGGGGCCTCTTCCTTTTTCAGCTTTTGGGTAAAAAGGCTCAATCACCACTTCAAGCTGATCCCGCGGCATCAAACCATCCATTCGAGTCAAGAAAATCTTTTTACATGTTTTACGACGTTTGTTTCTGAATTCACTGTCGACAAAGGTGATTTGATATGACATGGTCAGTATCGGAGATTAAAAATGAATTGTCTCATGGGAAGGACTTGTTCGCATCTTCCCTATCGTCGCCGAAAACGGCAGCACAGCCCATGTCTCTTCGTTTTTTACGATTAAATGCTGCTCAAAACTGCAGTTTTGCAATCACATCTCTTTTATTGGTAAAGTTGAAATAAGGTGAGCACCGTCTTGATATCATCGAGCTTATTCAATTGAACTATCAACATTGCATGGAGCACTTGAAACAATCGGTTCTGTCCGACTATAATATCTGACAACCAATTCGCACTTTATATTTTTGTTGGAGGGCGATTGCCTTATTTTTTATGGTACTATTTATTTTATTGCCCCCCGCAAGTATCAGATCGTCAAATGAAGATTCATCAATCCATTACTGATTCGTACGGCGTAAGTTCACAACCCATATAAGATCTTGCTCATGAACAGGTGGCTAAAACCCAGGCTATTGAGTTTTTGATTATATCCCCCGCCAACCCAACCTCGATTCCTTTTATACATAGGTAATTTTAAGATGAATAATAGTGGTTTACCTCCTTTAAATATAAAGTCATTTGACTACAGGAAAGAGATTGATGGGCTGCGCTCTATAGCTGTTATTTCTGTAATACTATTTCATTTTTTTCCTGAGTTCCTGCCCGGCGGATATCTGGGCGTTGATATTTTCTTTACTATCTCAGGCTATATTATAACAGCAACAACTATTAATAAGGCTTTATCTGGAGACCACTCAATATTAAGATTTTATCGACGACGAATAAATAGGCTTATTCCTTCATTATCGTTAGTGATACTAACCTCAATTGTATTTTTTTCATTTTTTTTCACAACACCTGACTTTATAAAACTAATAAATAGCGGCATATCTTCAAGTTTATATGTGTCAAATTGGTACTTTTTGAATAATACAGGTTATTTTGATAGTTCCAGTTACCTTAAACCCCTACTTCATACTTGGTCCCTGTCAATTGAAGAGCAGTTCTATATAGTTTTTCCATTAGTATTTTTACCATTAATCTCAAAAGGTAAAATACGTACAGCCTCAACAATAATTTCAGTAGTTACTCTATTATCACTTAGCTATGCCATATTTCTATCAACAATGACTGCTGGAGAAAGTTTGTATTTCAGTACGACTACAAGAGCCTGGCAAATTGGTGTTGGAAGTTTATTAGCTTTATACATTCATTGTTATAAAAATAAAGAAATCTGCCTAAATAGCACTCTTGAACTTGTATTCTTTACAACCAGTTTTGGTTTTTACATGTACTCAATTTTTGTTTTTGACTCAGAATATAACATCCCAAGTTTGTATTCGTTTATTCCCCTTATCCTCCCCCTTCAGATTATATTTATCTACAATAGCAAGCAATCTATTGTCAAAAGAGCTCTTTCTAATTCCATCATGTCCTTTACAGGAAAGATATCTTATCAACTATATTTGTGGCACTGGCCTGTTGTGGTTGCGACTACGGTACTTACAATCAAAGGCATTGGATACAACATTCTAGCTATTTTTGGTGTTTTTATTTTGTCATGGGTTACGTACTATATGTTGTCTCTACTGTCAAAAAAAGCCATTTTTGTTTTTTCTGTAGCCTCTGTATTTGTGGTGTCTGTTTTATTTGTTGGGTTCTATACCTTTCCATCGTTTGAGATAGCTAGATCTAACTATTTATTTGGAGTAAATGCCTCAACGATCATGTCGGTTAACACTCAGAAGGACGAATATGAAGAATTTATTGAATCAATAGCTTATCCTGATTCAAAATACGATAAGACGGTCTGTAGTAATGATAACCTGAAAACACGAGTTGATTTTGAACAATGCTTTGAATCTAATAGAGAAAATAAAAATGTATTAGTGATTGGTGATAGTACGGGAAGGGATACTTGGCTTGCTTTAAATATGGCTTTTCCTGATGCCAACTTTGTTTTGTTTCATCAGTCTAGTTGTACTCCTGCTACATATAGTTTTATGTATAATACTACGTATGGTACTAAGTATAAAAATTGTTTTCCAAATATGGATGAAATTTTAGAAACAGCAGATAATACAATGAGGTTCGATACTATTATTCTTGCATTTAGATTTTTCCCCGAACACTGGGAATTTTTTACAAATAAAATCCCTAAAATGCGAAAGTTAAATAAAGAGGTTGTGGTTCTTGGAGTTGCTCCAATATTAACAGATCATTTTCATAGATACCTAGGAAGATTAAGTCTTTTAGGTGAAAATGCAAATATACCTGATCAATTTAGTAATGATGGCACTGGTTTAAGTTATTGGGATACAAAGAAAATCGCGAAAAAAACGAAAATTATGTCTACTGAAGCGGGAGCTAAATTTGTAGATATTGGCGATTTTTTCTGCTCTGAAACAGGCTGCAGGCTGTGGGTATCCCGCGACTACAATCAGGCCATGTATTGGGATTCGTCTCACCTAACTCTAAGCGCTCTTGATGATTTTCAGCTATATCTAAAATCGAAATTAGCTGATGAATTCCAACTAAAGCAAGCAGACGATTAGTTTGCTGTGCCTCAGTTTGGTAGTAAGCAGGGGGACAGGCATTCTAAACGGTATATGACATATTATAAGTGGCGCTAGCTATTCATAAGAATGGTACGGGGTACGCATGCCTTACTAGTCGTCCATAAAAATATCTCAACTCATTGAATTAACTATGTTTTTATAAGAAAACTAATGCCTAAATCTTACGATAAGTACGCCTTTAGACCTAAAAATTTGCAGAATGGGTGAGTTTTATGAAACCTCGTCAGACAAAGATCATAGCGCAAAAGGATTTATTTCAGCCTCAGCTCATTGACATCATTAACTCCAATCATCCTTTAGTACGACTGACTAAGATCATTAATTGAAAGCAATTGGACTCGATGCTTAGCGCCCATTTTTCAAGCGTTGGTGCAGCCGCGTTGCCAACGCGTCTTATGGCGAGGTTACTGTATTGGCAGCACTTGCATAATTTCTTTGTAAGCAATGGGATGAACTCATCCTCACCTCCGATGTACTAATCTAAGTAGTGTTAATACATTATATTTAATGAGGATAGAGTGATGACTATTATTCGTGTTGGCGTTGATATTGCTAAATCTGTTTTTCATGTGCATGGTGTTGATCGTCATGGAAAATGCTCTTGGCCTGGTAAATATTCTCGAGCTAAATGGGTCGATCAAATTAGAAAAAAAGTTCCTCAAAACACTGAAATTGCCATGGAAGCTTGCGCATCTGCACATTATTAGGCAAGAGTTCTTATGTCTCATGGGTTCACCGTTAAATTGATTGCTCATCAGTTTGTGAAGCCCTATGTTAAAAGTAATATAAATGATGCGGTTGATGCGGCCGCTATTGCTGAAGCAATGAGCCGTACTCACATGAGAATTGTTGCTGTCAAAAGCATTGATCAACAATATATACAGGCGCTTCATCGTGTTCGTGAAGAGCTCGTTAAGCAAAGAACAGCAAAAGCCAACCAAATTTGGGGATTAGTTGGTGAGTACGGCATGGTTGCACCCATTGGAATTTACACACTAAGAAAAGCAATACCCTGTTGGTTAGAAGATGCTACGAACGACCTTACCGATAGATTCCGCGTATTGCTAGCAGGCCTTCAAAAGGATTTGATCTTCATTGACCAAAGGGTCACATCGATCAAGACTGAAATAGAGCAGCATGCAGCAAGTGATCCTGTTGCTACTAAACTTTTAGCGTTAAGAGGCATCGGACCACTTTCTGCCATTCCATTGGCGGGAATAATTGGGGATGGTAAACAATTCCGTCGTGTCGTGATTTTGCTGCGTCATTAGGTTTAATCCCACGTCAGCACAGTATGGGTGGTAAAGACCGATTACTGGGGATTTCTAAACGTGGTGATAGTTATATGAGAAAATTATTGGTTCATGGGGCTCGATCTGTGATTCGGCACGCACAAAATAAAGAAGATAATCTAAGTCACTGGATTAACGAATTGAAAAAGCGAAAACACATCAATATTGCAACGGTAGCATTGGCCAATAAAACGGCTAGAATTTCTTTGGCAATCATTACGAGGGATGGGCATTATGACGATAAGCAAGTGGCGGCAGCATAGGAAATATTAAAGAGATTCAGTGAATAAAACGGGTTTAATACGGTAATAAGAGATGTGTCTTAAAACGATTGCGAAGTAATTTGATTGATGGCATGAGGTTGAACCGATGCTGTAATACGCCTACCGGACGTTGAGCCTTAAGAGCTAGTGTAAGCGATTGGGAGACAGCATGCGAATAACCCCATCAAGGTCAGACATATAGATGTCATTTAAAGACCGAATACACGTAGGCAGTTGTAACTTCATGTGATCAAATAAATTACTTGCAAACGAGGATGAGTTCATACTCGTCCAGCAAACCCCACATTTTAATCCCTCTCAAACACCTTAAAGTCTATTGTCTTATTGAATAGGAACAACAGACTCATATTTACCACGTCTTCCCAACTCAGCGCCACGCTTATTTGTGGACCTACCGACATTCGTAAAGCCATTGATGGGCTTTGCAATATTGTCGCCTACGATCGTGAAAAAGAACCTTGTAGTGAGCACACTTTTGTCTTCTGTGGCCGAGCACGTGACAATATCAAAATATTGCAGTGGTCTAATAATGGTTTTTGGATGCATTACAAACGATTGGAAAAAAGTGTGCTTCCAATGGCTGGGCATCGAGGAATGAACATTTATCACTGCACATATTCCATCGACAACTGAATTTACTTTTGGACGGCCTGCCTCTTCATTCCCAAGAGGCTCATCCACTTTTAAGCTACCGATATCATGACGAATAGCCCATTAGGTTGGTATAATCCAACTCATGAAAATGCTTTCGGAAAACTTACCCAATGACGTTGAATCACTCAAGGCTATGTTGCTTGAGCAAGCTCGGTTATTGGGTGAAAAAGACCATATTCTAGGTAAAAAAGACTCGCAGCTTGCACAGTGACAATCTAAATACGCGTTCATTGTAGAACAATGGTGCTTGGTGCAGCAAAAGCAGTTTGGCAAAAGCTCGGAAGTCTCAACCGGACACCGAGAGCCCGCTGGAAAACCCATAAGAAAATCAATGAACATTTCTTACGTGCAGCAGCACGCTGTTTTCGATGACAGCACAGGTTTGTAAAACAATTGTGAAGCACACTCAGCGCTTTGTCGCACAACACATCAACCGGCTTGGGATAAGTACGGCCCAGAAAAACTGCAATATATTAAAGCAGCCGCTCCCGTATTTTCCGAATGAATTTGTCATAGGCCTTTTTTTATAAAGCGAAAATAAACGCTTATAAAAAAGTGTGTCATTGTAAATATAATTGCCCCTAAACCTAATTCGCGACCAGAGCGAAAGCGATATTTTCTGAGTACATAAAAATGTCGTTTCACCATAACCCACTTCTTTCCTGAAATTTGACCATCAATGATTCTATAACCCATCATTGGCTGCAAAATTTTCACACTTTTCTCAATCTCTTCATGGCAATGCAGCCAGCAATCAAGATCTTCTCTAGCTTTGTATTTCATATCCTCATTAAATGGAAATTTTTCCATCAATGCTTTATCTACAACAACACTTGATGTAGGTGTGCGATTTTTTATTAATTGTTGATTGAAACTAATCCAAGCAAAATCATCTGGCTTTGCGTCGATTAATTTTAATTCTTTCTCATCAATAAAATTGATCATCTGCGTGCTACAAAAACGTGCACCTGTTAAATTGAGTAAATCAATCTGGCGTTCCAGTTTTTGTGGATGCCAAATATCATCTGCATCCAAAAATGCTATCCAACGGCCCTTTGCTTCCCTTACTCCAATATTTCTTGGACCGGCAGGAGCACCTTTGTTGTTAGATAAGTTAATTAATTTGACTCGTTTATCCGTCACGCAATAGCTTTCTACAATTGTAGCTGTGTTATCAGCTGAGCAATCATTTATAACCAAAACTTCAAAGTCTTTGAACGTTTGGTTAATGGCCGAATCTAATGTGAGCCTAATATAAGACGCTGCATTGTATGCAGGTATAATAATGGAAATAATCGGTGATTGATTCATATAATAAATTTTGCCCTATGAATTTTTGGCTCTTGTATAGGCCGCCGTCATAACTTTAAAGCTATGATGCTCCGGACCAATATTTTCAATTACAGACGAATCGACAATTGCAACATTCGATTTGGTTGTATTGATATTAATATCGATTAATTTTGCATTATTAAGCGAATTATGCAAATGAATCCCCTTGATGAATAGGTCACTTTTATGCGAATACTCTATTTCTGGAGCATTCAAAAGTTCTCGATAATTCAAAATAGCATTTTGTATAGTACTGATATTAGCCATCATTTTTTGGTCGGATGCATTAATAGTATATGCATCTTTAACATAAATCTGTGCATAAATGCTTTGTATGTTCGCATTAGGAAATAAACCGAATTTATTAAAGAGTGATTCCGCTATCAATCCTAATGAACCTGCGCGATATAGTTTGTTCATCAGGCTTTTTACTGGCAAACCAAATGCGCTGCGTTGCTCAATACCATAGTCTAATTGACGATACCCAAATCGAGCAGGCTTCATTGTCACTAAACCTTTATAATCAGAATCGATGGTTCCTTGCATCCACACACCAGATGAGTTTCGCTCTACTATTGGCTGAAGAATATGACGATGCTTTTCACGGTTAATCTGCCCAAGATAAGAAATTACATGGTCAGATACAGAGCCGCGCGACACTCCTTTTGACATGGGGGAATTCTCCAACAGTTTAGGCGTGCCTAATGCGCCGCATGCTATCCATAATCGTTGAGCGGAAAACTTTTGTCCGCTAGAAATTACAGTCGCTTTTTTATCCCCTATAATCTCAATAGAATCAGCGAGTTGATAAATCAATTGTAGATTTCCGGATCGCTCAAGAATTAGTTTTGGCCACCAATTTTCAGGGCGTACAGGTTGGTAAGGAACAAATAACCAAGGTGAATTTAACTTATTTTCTACCCCTCCTTTTGGATAAAAAGTATTAAATAGTTCTGTAAAAGTATTATCTGATAAAGAGGCAAATGCTTGTAGATGTCCGGTTGGTATTACGCCATGCCAATATGCACCCAGACCACCGAAACCAGAATTCGCACAGGGAACTCCTGAATTTACATCATAATAACTTACATTCGGCAACTTGGTTCCGGCAAGAACAAGAACCTTACGATTTTTGGGCAACCCTAGAGCTGTTGCTAGTGCAGCGAGTCCTGAACCAATTATAATGTCGTCGAAAACCACAATTTATTACTCAAATAGAAATAGCCATACCAATTGTACCCCATGCCCCGCAAAAGAAAATCTAACGGACGTAATAAACAAGGCGTGGAACCAAAAAAGGATAGAAGCGAACCATATATCTTATATAACTGGCACTCAAAAAAAGACAAAAAAGGCTGCTCAAATCGCCGAAATAACAATGTAGTAGAGCCAGGCTGAGGTAGTGTTGGGTTGTTCATAAACTTAGCTAGCTCTTCTGCCGAGGTTACAACTGATCGGCCTGACGGAAGACTTTTTTCGTTTTCGTAAAAAAGACCAATAGTGAGCACTCTTGCATTACATATACGAATTGCATCATCAGCTGCCTGTTTTTTTATACGAGGATAAGAGTAACAATTTGTTATTGAAATAACATTTGTTGATGATGATGATATGTAAACTATATCTTTTACCCCCTTGTCACGCAGGTGTTCAAATATGTTTTGATTTTCACGTGGTAAGCGAGAATATGAAAAAATCCAGACGCGATCGCTTACATTAAAATCAAATGAGCCTACCTCACTGTGACCTATCGCAATGGTCGCTCCAAGCTTTTTATCACTGCCAATAACGGACCATATTTTAGAGTTCCGTCCAATAATAATCTGGCGAAATACCAGAGCATTCTGTAAATCATTCTTCATTTGATACTACGGTAAATTCCTGTTGGGTTTTATTTCGTGCAGGTACACCAACAGCCAGATTTCCTGCGGGTACATCTCGAATAACTACGGCATTTGCACCAACCATACAACCATCGGCTAACGCTATCCCCCCTAATATTTTTGCCCCGACGGAAATAGTCACATCGTTGCCTATACTAGGTCGTAAGCGTTCATCATATACAAAGTCAATTTGCTTGGCGCCCAGCGTGACCTGATGGAAAATTGTAAAGTTATTTCCAATTCTCGCCGCCCCCAAAACTATTCCCTGGGGATGGGGAATTACAAGGCCAGGGCCAATTTCTAATCTTGCCGGCACTTCTATTCCAAAAATTAAAAAATTTAGCAAACTGCCAATTTTTGCCAGGCCACGATACCCCTTAGAATAAAAAAAATTCGAATACCTAATAATAACGATAGGCAGGAATCTCGGATTAAAAAAAGAACCGATGCGCCTTGGCTTAGTAGGCTCGCCCATAAGAGTAACTAGTCGAGTCCAATCCATATCTAGATAATATTTAAGTTTCATTAGGGGTGTTCTTAATTGAGCTAATTATTAATTGATCATCATGAGGTAATTGATGGGTGAATTTCCGAGTTGATCTGTTTGCCTGATAGATGGAACAAGCATATAAAAGAGCAAACCCTGAGGCAGATAGATAATACTGTCCGAGGAAAATAAAAAAAGTCGATATGATAACAATCTTCCTAATACCTCCAACAACACGCACGCCTAATATGCGGTAAAACATCAGAAAAATAAAGGGTAAGACAAGTATCCCACCTTGAAATGCCAGTACACCTATGCCTGATGGTGGACCAGTCTGACTTAAATCAAGCAGCCATTCGTGTTTTGCCAGAATGCTGGTGCTCGCCTCTCCCCATACGTCATGCGACATACCTCTAGGTAAGAAAAAATTATCTAGCACATCTATAAACGTTGCTAAAAACCCACCCAACCGCACATTCACACTGTAATCAATTAATAAAATATTGGCTGGTTGCTGGATGGCTTCTGATAATAAATTATACATTCGCGAACTTTCCGGCAGAACTAGCGACAACAAGACTTGGGCAGATGAAAATGATAAAACAACACACCCTGCAAACACTGAGCCTAAAAGTGGTTTTAAAAGAGCAAGATAAACAAGGAATGCCATTCCCAATGCCATTGCAGCGCTGCTTGATTTAGCCCAGACAATCGCTTCTATAATACACAAGACAACAAGGATTGTGCTACGTCGACTGGAGTCGAGCAAGGCAAGACAGGCGCCTAGTATTAGAATATGAAAAGCATGATGTGTAGGCTCCGGTGCGAAACCTAAAACCCCGCGACCAGATGATGCAATATCGAATGCTGACACCCCCCATGACCCCAATAAGGTTGTCATAAATCCAGGATTGAATAATGATTGCACTGCGGACACAAAAAACCAAACACAAATTGAAAATTGTAGTGAAAAAACCATGAGATTTTTATAGTTTTTAAGCATTTGTATTGCAGCTGTAGTCAAAACTAACGGAGCAAGATAATTCAACAAATACTTATATTCTTGCGGGTTTCCATAGGGGTAGCAGGAAATAAAAAATAACATGCACCCTATTGCGGCCAATCCAGATAGTGCAAGTCTGTCCTGGAAAGGGATATATTTAATAAATTTAAAGGTTAATAGAAAAATCAGCGAACCAACCACTAAAAAATTAGGCTGTGTGTAGCTATCTAGCGGTATGATCTGCGTATAAGGAAAGGCTAAAAATAAAACAAAGATAATGCCGAGATATTTCATATTGTCGACTGTTCCAGGCGAGATCGGGAGTATGCACGTTGTAAGATGAGCACCTGAAGCAACTTGGAAAGCACTGCAGAAGCGATAAACCATTCCAATCCAAGGGATTGCCATGTAGCAACTGCAAACAAACTGACGAATAGAACCCATCCAGAGAGAGAGCCTTTTAATATATCAGTTTCACGGTCTTGTGCTATCAAGTGAAATTCGATTAAGCCATATATTTGCGTGGCAGCCAAAGAGCCAGCAAAAATTAGTGACAAATCGGAAATTTCATATTTCATAAAAAAACTTTCTATATATGGAATTCTTTTTGCAAAAAGTGCGCAACAGGTTAGAAAGGTAGAGAATATAATCAGCAAGACGGCTTGAAACCAAAGAGCGCTAATACGGCTTTTATCATCGTGTTTTAAGTGAGCAAACTTAATGACTAGTGGCCCAACGTATTGCGCCACTATGTTTACAATCAGCTGTGCTATCTGTGGGATCAGTGCAATGACACTATATGCACCAGCCATCGAGGCTCCCAACGCAGCTCCAATCCAAGCCTTGTCCAACAAAGTTGTTGAGGAAATAAATAAATTGGATAAATAAAGATGGCTTGCACCACTATCGGTTACTGCCGTCGGGCTTTCTATATTGGACGACAAAATGACTGGGCTTTGCGTGTGTAAAACGCATAACATACGTACTTGATAGATTGCATAGATAAAGATAAGAATGCATGAAGTTAAATCACCTGCTAGTGCGCCCTGCCAACCCAAAGCCCAGCCACCAATGATCGATAATACGAATGCAAAACTGCTACGATATACATTAAATTTTTGTAATGCTCTGGGTGAACCAATTGCTCTATATAACGATGCTATAAGTGCCAATAAAGCGGTAAGGAGACCAAGCACACCTATCAAGAATATATCGCCAAAGCTGTATGAAAATTGCCCATATGAAACTACTGCAAGAGCTAAAATCATAGCTAGGGCGAAGCGCTTTGCTAGTATCAACGATACTCCACGCGCATGCATGAGAATTTTTGGTGCTTTGCTCTCAATCCACCAGCGTGGATACAATTTTGTTGTCCCTTCAATCTGGCCAAAACTCATTACCACACTAAGCATTGCCGCCACACCAAAAAGCGCCACGTATTGGCCATAGTCTACCGGAGTCATAATATGGGCTAGGATTAAAAACTTAATCAAGCCCAAGGCTGATGCCAGTAGCATCCAGAAAATAAAAAAATTCACGCTGAAGTATTACATCCATCAAGCTGTAGCAAGGTTTGTAAAAAAGAAGGATTTAGATCAGGCCTGACTAATTTTGCCTTTTCATAAATACGATGGGCATTTTTCGTCACCAAAGGGATAGGTTGTGCAAAAGGAAACAACGTACTAAAAGTCACAAATATTGCCAACCTAGGTACCTTGCAACGACTACCATAGTGATAACAAGCAGAAGGGTCTACCAATACAGAAGAACCTGCATCACCATAGAAATATTCAAATTGACCATCACCAATAAGGCGCTCAAATTTCTCATCGGGTATACGACGAACAGTCCATCCGCGACCTACATGCGTTGTTGTTGCCTTGTTAACATAAACGAAAGGGCCATGCTCTGCTGTATGAACATCTTTTAGGTAGGCGACGCAGTGAAACGATTTTGTGTCACCATAATCAAGGTGCCAAAGTTGACTTTCCTTTAAAGCACCCTCAGTTGGCCATGAGTATAAAACTTGTATGCTGTCGAGCAATAGGGAGCCACCAAAGTAATCTGTCGCAGCATCAAGGACTTCGCGAGAAAAGGCAAAGCGAAAAACAGGGTTATCTTCATGTATATCATCAGCAGTGAAAATATTTGTAAACGGGTGCCCAGTAAGTTTAGGTACAACACTCATGGATCGGGGATTGTAAATAGATACTATTTTTTCAAGCTCATGTTGCGGAATCGATGGTCCAGATGCAGTGCCTGTTGAATAGATTTGTTGTGTTTGTGCCATGCGAGGCGGGGATGGACGAAACAATTTCGACCATCGCAGATCCTTGATCATGGTAACATAACGCACCATTACAATTCGCCATCTTATAAAGCTCAATATTTTACGGATAGTAGTGTTCATAAATACCTCTGGAATTATATATGCCCGACCCACTCGTCAGTAACTGTATCTGAGACCTTTTTTGCAGGAGAGCCTACATATACACCAGGTTCAGTAATGGAGCGATTAACCAATGATAGCGCGCCAACTACCACATTGCTGCATATTTCCACCGGACCAATTATTACTGCACCTGCACCAATAAATACATTATCACCCAACACAAAAACAGATTTTTCTTTATGCAAACGAAGATATTCAGAATCGTTAGGACTCCGGGCAATAAACTTAGCGCCGGAGACGATCACTACCCGTCCCGCCGAAACAATCCCATTACCACCTAATAGGACTCCTACAGGATGAGAAATAGATAAATGTTTAACATTTATCGAGGATGAAATTAAATCAATTCCATAGATAATCAACAAGATCCTATCCAGCAGCATGCCAATAATTTTCCCCAGACCAGGGATGTTTGCATAAAAGAAGCGGGTAATTTTTATATGCACAAGAATGTGCGACTCAACAGACCATATCTTCAGTATAAAGTTCTTCAGTTTTGTCATACCTGTGTTCCATCATATTCAACGCATTCGGTTTTAATATTTTCTTCGGCTGTTAATTCTGCGTCAATTGCTTTTACCAGATCGTTGATATTTTTCTCAGAGTAAAGAAAATTAGATGGTTGAGGGTCACCTAGGTAGGATTTTTTTCCTAATTCCAATAAATTCACAATGTTAGCATCGACATTAAATCGGGATTCATAATTTGAAATTTTGTTCAGCTCTACAGCCAATTCCTTATAGGATGAAATGCGAATCGAACCGTTGTAATTATTATAAAAAACACTACCTGCAACGAGAGTGGTTCTTCCCAATAATAATGCATCAAGCCCCATGGTGCTGGAAATGCTTACAACAAGAGCTGAGCGTTTAATCAATTCGCGCCCATTTTGCCGTCCATGCACAAACCTTACATTGTGATAGCGTTTTTTAAGAGCTAGCCATTGTTTATTGCCCAGAGCTCCAAACTGGTTAGGATGTTCTTTAATCCACAATACCTTTCCTTCGGGCAAGGCGCGAAGGATTGATTCCACAAACGATAACTGGTTGACAATATGTGGGGCAAAATAAAGCAATGATGCTTCTGGTTCATATTGCAATGGATAAACGGCATTATCTTTGGAAAACTCTGCTGGAAATGTGTCATATGCTGAAGTTGGGGCAAATAAACATTTAAGATAAAATATATGTTCACTCACCGCACCTGCTGTCATAAAGTCGCTGGCCACTGGAAATAAAAGGCGAGCTAAGGTCGCACGAGCCAATCGTGCAAATTGAATCAGACGACTGATGACACCAGCATTCAAAACTAATGGCGACTCACCCTTACGCTGTTTAAAATAAGACCATCGGTTTTTTTTTACTCCTGAGAACGCATGATGATATATAGGGCCAGTACTATCAGCAACAATACCGTGGGCATAGTCCTGTATAGTTTTCTCCAGATTAACAATGGCTTCATCATCAATAGGCGTTTTACGAATTGGCTGTGATATTTCGGGACCATCAGCAAAATAAAAATACCCAGAAAAATAGGTGTTGCACCATAACAATGGTCGAACATTATTTTTTCTAGAGTAATAAAAAAGAATATGCGTAATAAAAAGTGCGACAGGTTCACTGAGAAAGCCGTCAAAGGTCTGTATTTCAAAGAGTTTTTTTATTTCTCTGTCAAGCACTCCAGCTATCTTCAACCTTTGTTCTTTCGAAAAATGAGACAAATATCTATCTGAATACAAGGGTGACCACATGAAACTGGTAACAGCGCGCAAGTCAGCTGGTTCCTCCCATTGTGGGCAATTAGGTTCTGACAGTCCTTGCCTGATGATTGATTGAATATTTAATACTACGGTTCCTCCAAGGCTTGTTACCAGTGCGGCTTCTTTGTCGGTTTGGACTATGTGAAAATAATTTGCTTCAGGGTGATGCTGACCTAATGTTGGCAACAACCTGGCAAGATAGGAACGGGATAAGCATAGAACATTCTTTTTCATTTAAATTATTTCCTATGGATGGCCTTTACCAACAATAATATATTTGTCTTGTTTATCAAGCTGTAACAGATCGGTTGAGGTGAATTTGGCATTTTCGGCAAGCTCAGTAAACGCTTCGTGGGTTTGGTGCAAACCACTCACACCATGAAATTTCCATTTACCTGGTGATGTCTCTTCCCAATATTTTTTATTGCGATGCTGATTAAGAATAAAATCCAGACCGCGCTGATCAATGCCAAGCCAATCACAAAATTTACCGGAATGCAGCACAGAAACTTGTTCATGCTGTTTGACCAAGCTTAATCCTTGTGAACGTGTTAGCCGCCCATGGCGAATTTCTCTGGAGGCATGATCTGTGACTTTTGAAAATCCGTGTTTATACAATTTTATTTGATCATGTAGATCCATAAAGTTGTAGCAATCAACATGATCGTAGCAATCGAAAGTACGAGCAAAATTTGCGGTTCGATAACCGTGACTGTTCATCATTTTTTCGTGCTGTGCTTTGGGATCCCAACGAACATAATTACCCAAATAAATTCCACGCACACCGACACGCTGTAAATCTGTGTCTTCGGGATAGCGATACTGCCAGATGTCATCTTCGCTCAAAGTATCAAAAATGGAAAGCAGATCATCTGCTTCATATCCCATCAGGTCATGGTCTTTGCGATAGCGCCGTGTCATTTCAACATCATGTTCGTGAGAGAACATACCCACCTGTTCCAAACCTTGATGGGCTCCCCAAATAATCAAGGGTATCTGGTATCTCACTGCTGTTTGAACAGGAAATACAGTTTGTCCTGCTAGGCATGGCCAATAAATGCTGCCGAATTCGCGTAGGGTTGTACGCGTAATTTTTTTTACTGACATTGGATTAACATTCTGGATCAGAATATCGCAATTAAAACGGATCCTTAAATTCGCGAGATTGTGAATACCCAAGGGGGTATTAAAATATTTATTATAAGTGACTAGCAACGGATTTAAACCCAAACGCTCTTTAACCAGATGCACGATGTAATACGAGTCATTGCCTCCGGTAACAGGAACGATGCAGTCATATACCTGCCCAGTGCTACTTCGGTAAGGTTGAACTATTTCTTCCAGTTTTTTCCAGCGAGAGTCCCAGTTAAGCGTATCTTTTTCTTCATGAATACGGCACCCGGAGCAAATGCCATCTGCATCCAGTATTAGACCAAGAGGATGAGTGACTGGGTACAAACAACGTTTGCAGGTAAGTAATGTGTTCATATTTTATATTTGCTTTAGTTTATCATTAATAGTATGAATAGCTTTAGAGAATTCTAAGTGGGGCACGAGATCCCAAGCTATGCTTGATAATGTGAACAGAATGTTCCTGATAATTTAAAAAATTACCCAATGCAACAGCTACTACTTTGGATTGTTCAAGTGCCCAACATATACGTTCATTATCATTTAACCCACCAAACGCAATAATTGGGAGCTTAGGTAGTTTTTTTGCGAGCAACAAATTGGTATCAAAAGCATTTGCTTGCCCTTCATTGCGCCAATCTATTATGAACATTTCTGAGATAATTGATGGATCAAACAGATTACTTGTTTGATCAGTGATTAGATCACTTTTACCTGTTCTGTAGTCCAGCCATTCAAGTTGATCGTTATTAAGTGATAGAGGGAGTGCGGCAATTAAGGCTTGCGCGCCCAACCGTTCAGATAAACTAATAACAACATCCTGACTCTCACGTAACAACGCATCAATAACAATTCGATCTGCGCCCGCTTTGATTACATTCACGCCTTCTGCTAAAGAAGATATCCCACCACCATAAATGAGGGGAGTAGCTATTCCCTTACGGGCGACACGTTCGAGCAATTCAAAATCAGGCCCTAAGTTTCCAATTGACCGATCAATCGATTGCAATAAAATTTCGTCAACCCCCCACCTGTCCAAGTTTTCTACCAATATTTCTGGTTTACCAAGAGGTAAATAACGCTTGTAACCAAAAGACTGTACCGCCCACCCATTCTTGACAGTCACTACACCTACCAGCCTCTTCTTAAGCATTGCAAAGCTCCTCGATCACATGTGACAGTAATTTTCTGCCGATTGTCTGGCTTTTTTCCGGATGAAACTGCAATCCAACCACATTATCTTTTCGTACAGCAACCGTGAATGAGGGTGATGTAGGTCTGTGCCTTGATACTGCTATTTGATATTCTTTCGGTGTGTGCAAAACATAAGAGTGATTAAAATAAACGGCTTGCCCATCACTTGGTTTCAATATTGAATCCTGGTCCAATACTTCGATGGTGTTCCAACCAATGTGCAAGTCAAGTTCCTGCAGCGGCAGTACTTCACCGGGAATTAGTCCCAAGCCTGCAGTGTGCCGTTTTTCTATAGATGTGTCAGCTAATAACTGCATACCCAGACAAATTCCTACCATAGGCTTACCTTGGCGGAATTGCATTTGTAAAAAATCTACCATAGCGTTTTCATGCAGAGCTTGCATTGCAGCTGGAAATGCGCCGACACCCGGAAGAAGAATCAAATCTGTATTACTCAATACACTTTTGTCACTACTTACCCGACTGCGATACCCCATACTATTGAGACTGCGCGACACAGAAGCTAAGTTACCAACCCCATAGTCTACAATACCAATTGTCAAACGACTCATAATCCAACTCCCACTTGATAACGGCGAGTTATTTTCCCATCTGAACCTACATCGAACAAATCTTTGTTTACAGACTTATAAACTTGTTGCCAGAATTCATTCACAGTAATACCAATATATTGACAAAAACTGGCTATATATTCAGGCGAGCATGCGTCGTCGTATTTTTTTACAAGTTCTATACCTTGTTCGCGTGTTATACGACCCAAGCGAATTTCTTCATTTACATAATCGGTCACACGGCCAAAACCATATTTGTAATATTTGATCATTTGGTTAAGCGTAACCCAGTCTTCATCTAGAGAAGTGATGCCCAATAAATCCCCAGTATTTTCAACTGTGTCCTCACGTATTAGCAAACCACTTGCTACTGAATACATACCATTGTTAACCAAAGACCAATCACCCAAAAACCAACCAAGGTAAATAATCTGCAAACCATGAGCATCAAACGCTTCTGGTGGTGGGTATTGATAAGGGATTAAATCCGGAATTTTAGCTCCTGCTTCCAGTAGCCATTGCAAGGAATCACCTGCAAGCGTATTCATATAACGGAGATTATTACCGTCGTAACCGGTGCGCCCGAGAGTTTTCAAGTCTCCCAACTGCAAACCAGGGTTTTCACCCCATAAAATAAGCGGAATTTGATAGCGAATAGCCAATTGTGGAACTGAACTGAATAGCGCTAGCTCGGTAGATTTCGCCCAATTGGTAAACCTAGAAAATGACTCCTTCATAAGTCGTTTCCAGTTCCCTGGGGCTGGTGCTGATATGACCACATCAAACCCAAGCTCAATTAAATTTGATATGTTGTCAACGCCACGCTCTGTGATTTGTTCGGGTGGATAACTAAGGCTCACCAATAATGGCTTCAGGCCTAGCTTATCTCTCACCCACAGGGCTTGTCGCGTACTATCCTTGCCACCACTAACGCCTATAATACAATCAAATTTCTGATCGACCTTGCGCGGATAAGACGTTAGCAAATCTTGCAAGATTTCATAGCGTTCTTGCCAATCAACATGTTGAAGCCGTTCAAAATAATCACAAGCTGGGCAGATGCCATCATTTGTGAAAACAGTATTTGGCCGAGTATCTGGCTGCAGGCAACGTTTGCAGTATTTCATAGTGCTACTCAATATTTTTCAAATGGAAAATGCCATCGTGCAGGCTTCCTCATGATGGCGCCCAAGGTGGTAAAGAGCAATAAACGCGGCGACCTGCTGCAAGCGCAAGTACCAGTGCAAATGATTCGCAGCCTACCACCCATGAAGCCCTTGATATGGCATCAGACGTATGCAATGAGTTATCTAATGTCCAAGAAAATTTTGTTTGCGATTCAATCCATGTATCGTATTTGCCTTTTTCGTCTGAGGGGTGAGGGCGTAATCTGAAAGTAATATTTGCTGGCAATCCTAGCTTTGACAATTTTGTTAAAAAATAATCCAGTGCTTGGAACTCTCCATACTCCTCTTTTCCCCAATCATCGCGCGCTGGTTCTGCCACATAGAGTAACTCTGTCGCATGCAGCGGCTGTGAAATATTTTCGAGCTGCTGCATGAAGTAATAGTTTGGTAGTTGCACTATGTTGAAACCAGGAAACGTATTGTAGGCAATGTTTTCTGCAAACTCATCAGTTACCCATAATTCGTCAGGAAGTATTTCGTTGCCATCGCGACAAAATCGCATACGGTAATTTACCCAATGATCAAGTACAGCAATAGTATGGATACCTAAAGCAGCGCCCAGCTGACGTGCATCATGTTCAATACTGCTAGCCCAGCCTGTACCAGTCAGCAAGCTATTGCTGCCAACAAGAGCTTCTTCTAGGCTGTCGCACAGGGGAATATCCGGAATCATTTTCAGCCAGATATCACGCGCAGGACCTTCCATATACGCTCTGGTATCAGTCAATGAAGGCATGCACTTGAGCCAAGCAACAATGATATTCGTTGCGCCTGCGTCATGGCATACAACAGATAGTGGGAAAGAAAGATTAAGCTGCATGCCACCTCGAAAAATACACTATGTCGCAAGGCACCCCATCAACCAGCTCTTGCCCTTTGCGACAAGCTTCAAGCTCCATCCCTGACCGTTGAATTATTTTCAACATACCTGCATTGCAGGACAGAGTTCCGGCGGTCACCTTACGAATATTATGTTGCGCACAGAGCCACTCTATAAGCGTATTCCAGGCATCTTGCCCAAACCCTTTCCCCCACACATTTCTTGCACCTACCATGATACCAACATCAACTGTTTGGTGATGGCGTGATATATAAGCCGTCATGGTTCCGATCAACTGATTGTCATCCAATCGTCTAATGGCAATAAAAAAATTACCCGTATTTATAAAAGACTCGATATATCTAGTGCAACTCTGGTAATCATGATCTTTGAATCGCTGATTGCTATATCGCACAACCTCAGAATTGTTTAACCAACTAATATAGTCGCTAGTAATGTCATCCTCGGTAAAAGATTTCAAAATGACTTTGTCACCTTTAAGAATTCTATCAAATGCCAGATAAGAGGTCATTTAGGTTTTGCCCCACATTTTAGATAACTAAATCTTTCGTTTTCAGCTTATCCAGATTTACCCAGACTTTCTTAAATGCAGCCACGATAAGCTCTATATCCTCAGAAAAGAATTCATACATACACAGATTGATTCCCATGAATGTACGTGCATGCAAGTCTTCAGCTACTGGACATAAGCCAGGACCGTATTCGATATTGTTGGTGCAATAGACTGAATTCCAAGGAAACCCTTTTGTGCCGTAAGCAATTTTATTGCGAAATAGCGGTAGGAAATGTAAATTTTGATAGCCGGATACAATTCCTGGCACACCTTCAGCCCGTAAAGCATCAACAATTTGAGCGCGTGACACCCCGAGCAAATCCGTATCCAACTTCATTCCATATACATAATATACATGAGTACAGCCATCGCTTACCTGCGGAAGAGTTAGACCCTTCAGGTCAGCCAATTTTTCATTGAGCTGGTCAGCTGCCAATTGCCGTGAACTGATACGTGACTCAAGTTTGGGCAGTTGTACCGCAGCTATTGCCGCCTCAAGTTCACCCATACGGAAGTTATAACCTAGCATATTGTTTAATTCCGCAGGATCATCACTTTCAATTACAACTTCTGCATGGTTGCGTAACAAACGCAAGCGTTTGGCAAGATTTTCATCATTGGTAACCAGAATTCCACCTTCACCGCAGTGAATATGCTTATGATAATTGAGGCTGAAACCACCGATGTCAGCGAGCGTACCTGCGCATTGGTCATAGTAGCGAGCACCAGGTGCCTGAGCAGTATCGCAAAGTAATTTTATGTTATGACGATTACAGATCTCTCGTAGCGCTTTCATATCTGAGGATTGACCAAAAATGTCAACAGCCAAAATGGCTCGGGTACGTGGCGTGATCAGTCGCTCAACGGATTGTGGGTCGATATTGAAGCTCACTGGATCAATGTCAGCAAATACGGGAATACCATTAAAATGTAGAATTGCCGTAGCCGTAGCCGCCATTGTCCATGGAGTGGTAATGATTTCATCGCCCGGCTCAATACCAATAGCCCCAACGGAAGCAATTAAACCTGAGGTCCATGAATTGACCCCTATCGCATATTTCACACCAAAATATTGCGCAGCCTGTTCTTCAAATGCGCGCACTTCTGTTCCGCCCATGAAGCCCTCACCAGCGGCACCAATATAAGCAGAGAGAACACCTCTCTTAATTACTCGCGTCGCTGCTTGGACTTCATCGTCCCCCATACTTTTGAACAACTCTAAGGGTTCAGAAATGGCAGGTTCGCCACCCAAAATAGCTAACTCATTGTTCATATCATCTCCAAAATGGCGTCAATTATCCAGACTAATATTTTCCATCGCCGCACCTCTGATCTCTTCACAGAGTTGCTGCGTTACGATAGCACTGTTACCGGTGCTGGCCAATGGCACATCTCCACATATGGCGTCATACAGGTTTTTAATGGCGTTGGTCATTGCAAAACAGTATTCACCCTCTATAATTTCTCCTGAGTCAAGCGCGCGATAACCTTTGAATGTTGGACTATCGATTGCGCGGCGAATGCGCCAAACCAAGCCTCCACTTTCAATAGCTATCACACCATGCTCTGTCACAAGCTGTATTTCAAAAAGCGCGTAATCCCTCGCATCAGCAGTATTCAAATAAATAGGCACACCAGTCTGACTATGAAGAACAGCAGAAATAGTTGGATCCTTTTCCCAAAAATCCCATATGGGCTTGCCTACTGATTTTAATGATAAGGCACCTAGTAAATAATGTAATAAATCTAGAACATGTCCACCGTTGTTTAAAATCCCTTTATTATAATGGGCAACAACTGACCTTATTTCTCCCCATTTTCCGCTGACAATATCGTTGTGGAGACGGACAATATCAGGTGCCCATCGTCGCGTGTAGTTGATTGCCAATAATACACCTTTAGCCTCGCAAAGCTGGATACAATGCAGTGAATCAGAAAAACAGGTGCTGATAGGTTTTTCGCAAAAAATTATTTTAGGATTGAGTTGGAGCACTACTTCAAGATGTTCGCGATGGAAGTCTGTTGGGGAGCATATGCTGACAACATCAACCCCCCCCTCAACAAGAGGTAGGGTTTCAATGCACGCAGAATCATTGCTTATTGCCCATCGCTCGCAAAAGGCTGTGCGTCGTGCTTCATCGGGATCGATGCAGCCGGCAAGTGTAAACCCACCATGCTGGAGATATGCTGAGGTATGAGTAAATGGTAGTGCATCAACGGGACGCTCTGCGTCAAACCCACCGGCAATATTCCCGCAGCCAATAATCAAAACATTAAGCTTTTGAGTAGTCATAAATTTTCTTTAAGCGAGATGATCGAATTGCACAGCAGTACCATGCTGAACATCGATTGTGACAACAGCACCAATCACTTTATCCAAATATTTGGGCGGAATCCCAAATCCAGGCCGGATACTTCTTACATCATTGACAGTAATGATTTGGCCAGATTTTAAATCACTAACAAAATACAACGACCGTCGGAATTTTGCATTGCCTTGTTCGCTGGATTTTCTTCCGTAATCCACACGCCCCAAAGCTTGCCATGCATTTTTTGCACCGTGACACAACTGTTTCATATCCGCAGGCTCAAGTGAAAAACTGTCATCCGCTCCACCGCCATTACGATCAAGAGTAAAGTGCTTTTCAATAATCGAAGCACCTAAGGCCACACTGGCAATAGCTGTTGTATTGTCCAGAGTATGGTCCGACAACCCCGTAATCAGTTGAAAACGCTGACTCATATCGAGAAGTGTTCGCAAGTTGTAATCAGCTGCCGGCGCGGGATAGCCGCTGACGCAATGCAGGATAGCCAATTCTTTGCAACCACCTTCATAAGCGGCATTAATAGCTTCTTGGATTTCATCGTCATTCGCCATGCCTGTGGAAATAATCATTGGCTTGCCTGTGGAGGCCACATATCTAATCAATGATAGATCAATCGCTTCAAACGACGCTATTTTATAGGCAGGCGCGTTAAGGCTTTCAAGTAAATCAACAGCAGTATTATCGAACGGAGAGCTAAAAATAGTTATACCAAGCTTTCGTGCATAATCAAATAATGGGGCGTGCCAGTCCCATGGAGTATGTGCAGATTCGTACAAATCGTAGAGAGATTGCCCTGCCCAAAGGCCATCTTTGATTTTGAAATCGTCATGGTCACTTTTTAAAGTGATAGTATCAGCTGTATAAGTTTGCAGTTTAAGGGCATCAGCACCAGCTTTTTTTGCTTCTTCAATGATTTTGAATGCTTTGTCTATACTTCCGTTATGATTTGCCGACATTTCGGCAATAATGTACGGAGCATAGTCTGGACCAATTTTCCGCCCATTAATTGTGATTTGCTTAAACATTTGCCTTTCTCTAATGTTGAGTTATAAAGTATCCCATCGCTTAATTCGCCAAGGATAGATTAGGATCGTTATTGATAATCCAAAAATACTTTCTTACATGTACTTTCAAGTTTTTTAAATAAAAGTATTACCTAAGGTAATATCTAGAGAGTAAACAGATTTCTTGTATAAAGCAGTTGAAGTCTGTATTTTAAGTATATTATCAAGCTGAAAAATATTTCGATAGCGCTTTAGCAACAATGTTTGCACCGAGACCATCTGATATCTGCGATGCCTTCGTACTCATGGGCGCAAGCAGTGATGGGTTATCAGAAAGCTGCGTTATCAAAAGCTTGATATCGTCTGCCAATTGCTGCTCTCTTGTTACCTGCGCAGCACCAGCACGAACCAATGCATTGGCAATGACTTGCTGGTTGTCAGCAAGAACCACTAACAGTGACGGTAGACCTAGTACACACCTTTCCCAAGAGGCGCTTCCTGCAGCACCTATCACAAAATCACTTTCGGCCATTAGTTGAGCCATATTTTGTATGTTAACTAATACTTCAATACTGCATTCGAATTCGCCAGCTTCGGTGCGAACATGATCTATCCAGGGTGCATGCAATCCCATTACTACGGAAATGTGGAATTCACAGTGTAGAGAACATTTTTTTAATGCCTGCAAGACATTACTGGTAATGTTATTCTTGTCTACTCCCCCCATAGTGATCAACAATCGCTTGAATTCTGGCAATGCTCGCCGCGCTAGACTGCACTCACGATAGCACTCAAATTCTGGACGCAGCAGAGCATATCGGGGGCCTACCAATACTTCACATGTTGCATGCACCAAGCCATGATAATCACCTTGAACCCTGCCAAGATTCTGGTCGATGAGCACATCACATACATGGTGACGATCAGCGAGGTCATCTATCACAGCGAGACGGTGGCATAAAACGCGAATTTTATTTTCCCACGCAACATCCAATGCGTAATGATCTACGATCATCCAGTCAACCTTATCAGAGCCGAGTGCTGCAATCGTTTGCTCTGCATCGGTGAGCCAATCCGCTCCCAGCCACGCACTGTATCGGGCATTGTTTGCTGTAACATCGCAGATACTGGCGGCTAGCCTTGCAACAGAAAACCCCTTCTTCTGAATAAAGTCAATCAAGTTACCAGGATGATCTCGACACACAAATCTACAAGTAGCCCCTGCGAGACGGAGGACATCTGCCAATGCCAAGCAACGCATAACATGACCTGAACCTATATCATAAGATGCGTCTGTGCGAAATGTGATGTTCACTATTGACTCAATGCCCTGTGCAGCATTTCAGCCCTATTCCAATCATCTGGTGTATCTATATCAACCACCCGCCAGTTAGGAATCAAATAACCTGCACCGCTCGCATGAATTTTAGGGTTGCTGAGCCAAGCACTGGCTTTACCCCAATAAAATTGACCTGCATCATGAAAGGCCGGCTCTAGATCTTGGGTTCGTGTTAATTGATGATCGGGATAAAATGGTGAAACTTTGCCATCCGGCAATTTTTTGAGCGATCTCTGGATCGCAGAGGGAAACTCTGTAATAGGAAAACTGTAGTCTGCACCGGAGGTGTCAAGAAGATCCAGCGTACCTTTGAGATCATCCACTTGTATGAACGGCACTCCCGGATAAATGCAACAAACCAGCTCCACATCCCATCCCAGCACTCGACATGACTCAATAGCATTAGCAATTACAGGCACTGTGGGAGTGTAATCATCGGCAAGCTCCAATGACCTTAAAAAAGGCACTTCTGCACCAAAATCAGTGGCAATTTTGGCAATCTCTACATCATCTGTTGACACCACAACATGCGTAAAAAGCTTTGATGCAATAGCAGCGGTAATTGCGTGGGCGATCATGGGTTTTCCAGCAAATGATTTTATATTTTTACGAGGAATACGTTTACTGCCACCCCTGGCAGGAATAATGGCTATTCTCATGCGGTTAAGGCTCTTTGTAATATGTTTACAATATTGTCCTGATCGGCTTCTGTCATTCCCGGGTATATAGGGAGGCTTATTGCTCTTGCGTAATAATCTTCTGAATTAGGAAAATCACCTTTCTTGAATCCGATATTTTCATAATAAGGCTGAGTATGCACAGGAATATAGTGCAGGTTTACACCAACACCATTGGCACGCAGGAACTCAAACACCTTTCGACGCTTAATTGCACTATCTTTTGGCAGCAAGATCACATAAAGATGAAGAGCAGAATAAGCATCTGACAGCTGAACGGGGGTAATAACAGGCAGTGCATCAAGTAACTGATTATACCTGTTGGCTAGGGTATGGCGACGACTGACATAGTGATCTAGCCTTTCTATCTGACTTACTCCTAGAGCTGCCTGAAGTTCTGTCATACGATAATTAAAACCAAGGTCAATCTGCTGGTAATACCAAGGCCCATCTGCTGTTTTTGTCATCTGATCCGGATTACGCGTGATACCATGACTGCGTAATAAATCCATACGCTCGGCCAATCTGCTATTATTAGTAATAGCCATACCGCCCTCAGCAGTAGTAATAATTTTCACCGGATGGAAACTGAAAATAGTGATATCGCTGTATTGGCAATTACCTATAGGCCGTTCGCAATAGCGCCCTCCAATAGCATGCGATGCATCTTCTATCACACTAAACCCGTATTGTTTCGATAATGCCTGTATTGCCTGCATGTCACAGGATTGACCACACAAGTGTACAGGAATAAGGATTTTGGGCAGGCGACCATTGAGAGCGGCCTTTTCCAACTTTAGTGTCAGCGACTCAATACTCATATTGTAGGTGAATGGATCTATGTCAACAAAATCAACGTCGGCACCACAATAAAGCCCACAGTTAGCAGATGCTACAAACGTTATTGGTGATGTCCATAGTAGGTCACCAGAGCTCAACCCAAGTGCCAAACAAGCGACGTGCAGGGCAGATGTAGCGCTGTTGACTGCAACAGCATGAGAGGTACCGCAATATTGCGCTACCAGATTTTCAAAACTCGGAACCATTGGGCCTTGAGTTAAAAAATCAGATTGCAACACCTTCACAACAGCATCTATATCTGCTTGGGTAATATCTTGCCTTCCGTAAGGGATCATATTAGATACTTCCAATTTTATCTCTGTTAGTTTCTATCCATAAACGCAACTGCTCATCACTCATCCATTCGGTGTTATTGTCACTGGAATAAACAAATCCCTCTGGAACTTTTCTGCCGTCCTTGATTCTATCACTACAACTACCCCAACCATTGATAACAGGCAAGATTTTAAAGTGTTCTGGATATTCGTAGGTTGTATAGGAGTCTTCAGGACTGATCATTTGTTCATGTAACTTCTCCCCCGGACGAATACCTACCACTTCCTGAACTGCATCAGGCGCTACCACGCGAGCAAGATCTGTAACTTTCATGGACGGGATTTTTTTAACGTAAATCTCACCGCCTGCCATATCCTCAAAGGCATGCCACACCAACTCAACCCCGTGCTCAAGAGAAATCATGAATCTAGTCATGCGAGAGTCTGTTATTGGTAGGACCCCCTTATCTTTAATGGACATAAAAAACGGGATAACAGACCCACGTGACCCCATTACATTACCGTAACGAACGACGGAGAAAAGTGTACCGTGATCACCGGAATAAGAATTCCCCGCAACAAACAGTTTGTCGGATGCAAGCTTTGTGGCTCCATATAGATTAATCGGGCTACTTGCCTTATCTGTGGAAAGAGCAACCACACCTTTCACTTTTTTATCAATACAGGCATCAATAAGATTCATCGCACCTATAACATTGGTCTTGATACATTCAAAGGGATTATATTCTGCGGTGGGGACGATTTTTGTTGCTGCAGCATGCACAACATAATCAACACCATCTAGAGCTCGGTATAGGCGATCCTTGTCTTTCACATCACCGATAAAAAAGCGAACCCTGCTATCGCCTGAGAATTTTTTTGCCATTTCCCATTGCTTCATTTCATCACGTGAAAAAATAATGACCTTTTTGGGGTTGTATTTTTCCAAGGTCATTGGCACAAAGCTGTTGCCAAAAGAACCAGTACCGCCGGTAATAAGTATAGTTTTATTGGAAAGCATCTCATTTTTCCTTAGTTAATAGCGCTTCAAAGTAACATATTGTTTTTATCAACCCTTCTTCCAATTGAATTAAGGGCTCCCAATCATCTAAATATTCTTTGGCGCGTGAAATATCAGGTTGACGCTGAACCGGATCATCTGATGGAAGCGGTTTATGAATAATTTTGGATGATGAGCCTGTAAGGGTAAGAACCGTTTCTGCCAACTGACGAATTGTAAATTCTCTCGGATTGCCGAGATTTATCGGACCTGGGAATCCAGGTCCATCTTCAGCTTTTGGTAAATCCATAAACCTGATAAACCCTTCAATTAGATCGCTAACGTAACAGAAACTACGCGTTTGCTCACCATTACCATAGAGTGTAATATCTTCTCCCTTCAATGCTTGCACAATAAAATTACTTACTACACGACCATCATTCGGATGCATACGCGGGCCATAAGTATTAAAAATGCGTGCAACGCGAATATCCAACCCATGCTGGCGATGATAATCAAAAAATAAAGTCTCAGCACAACGCTTGCCTTCGTCATAACAACTTCGTAACCCTAGCGGATTGACATTCCCCCAATAGGCTTCAGTTTGGGGATGCATAGTTGGATCACCATAAACTTCACTTGTGCTTGCTTGAAAAATGCGAGCATCTAGTCGCTTCGAGAGGCCTAGCATGTTTATTGCACCATGCACACTCGTCTTTGTTGTTTGAATAGGATCATGCTGATAATGCACAGGACTTGCTGGGCAGGCCAGGTTGTAGATTTGATCAACCTCAACATGCAGAGGATATGTGACATCATGTCTAATAAACTCGAAACGAGGATTTCCAATAAGATGTTCAATATTACGTTTTGCGCCGGTAAAAACATTATCTACGCAGATTACTTCATCACCACGATCAATTAATCTGTCAATAAGATGAGAGCCAAGAAAGCCCGCACCACCAGTGACCAATATTCGTTTTCCTGAGTTGTATAAACGCATCAAACTGTCCTCATAGATTTTCTATAATTTTACCACACTCTTGCACTTCGGACCCTCGACAAACTTCGCTATAGAGCAAGTAGATCCGGTGCGGCAATATGAATAGTAAATCCACATTAAAAAAGCGTATTAACTAACCACCCACAAAAACCCAACAAAGAATCCAGATAACTTGTTATTAAAAAAAACTTCAATGCCTGTATAAAAGTAGAAGGGAACTCGCAATTTTTCATTCAGGCTTTCCAGCTACACCTAAAACATCAACACAGCCAGTTACGATTACTACTCATAACCAACCCAGCAAGCCTTTTCGAAGAAGACTTTCAGGCAACTGCAGCTCGCCTTTTTAAATACGTGAGCGCGGAGAATAATGGAATCACAACAAGTTAGCAAGGCAGCTTGCGCTCAGAAACGGGTGATTCTCAGAGCTTCATTCACTCCCGAGGCAAACACAGTCCGATTCCGAATGTTGCCTTATATAATTGCTAACCAACACGACGCTATCATTACACAGTCGGCTTTAAACAAGACTTCGAAGCTATCTCACTGTCGATAACTATCAAGCATGCGACTTAACCCAAACCACGCTGACCGGGTACTGTACCCACGCACGTCAAAATTTCGTTGACTCGGAAAAAGCGACACCGAAAGGAAAGTCAGGCAAAAGAACCGTGACAATCAATCACATTAAAAAACTGCATGCCATCAAAACACGAACCCAGCAGGCTAACAGCGCAAAAAAAAACGCCCAACACCCACCAAGACAACACGCCAGAAGTATTATCAATACTACAAAGTGTTGTTAGAAAAATCAGCCCCAGCATCCTTAAATAGAAAAAACTCGTATTTATAAGGTGCTGCACTATAACTTCCAGCAAGCTTTCTTTTTACAAATAACTCTATTTATAATATTTTTTAAAAGAGAGTTATATTTCTTCCTATTAGACTCAATGTATTTTCCATATACTTTTTCTAATCACTTCCAAACAAATCACGCGTATATACCTTCTCAGCCACATCGTTCAGCACTTTATCTTGTCTATTAGCAATAATCACATCCGCTACTTTTTTAAATTCTTCCAGATCTTTTATGACCTTGGAGTGGAAAAATTCCGTTTCGTCTAACGCAGGCTCGTAGATCACAACTTCTATACCTTTGGCTTTTATACGTTTCATAATACCTTGAATGGCCGAAGCACGGAAGTTGTCACTACCCGCTTTCATCACCAACCGATAAATTCCTACCACATTAGGATTACGCTTGAGAACAGAATCAGCAATAAAATCTTTGCGAGTTGTGTTGGAATCTACAATAGCTCTGATTAAATTGTTTGGCACATCTTGATAGTTTGCTAATAACTGCTTGGTATCTTTCGGCAGACAATAGCCACCGTAGCCAAAGCTTGGGTTGTTATAGTGACTACCTATTCGCGGATCAAGAGACACGCCGTCGATAATTTGTCTAGCATCTAACCCATGAAATTCACAATAGGTATCTAACTCATTAAAATAAGCAACCCGGAGCGCCAAATAAGTATTGGAAAATAACTTCACGGCTTCAGCTTCAGTGCTACCCGTAAAAAGTATATCGATATCATCTTTTATGGCGCCTTGCTTAAGCAGACCAGCGAAAACTTCAGCTCTCTTTGAACGCTCACCCACGACAATCCGTGACGGATATAAGTTATCATGAAGGGCCCTGCCTTCGCGTAAGAACTCAGGTGAAAATAAAATATTTGATGTGCCGAACTTTTCATTCACGTTTTTGGTATAACCCACTGGTACGGTGGATTTAATCACCATAACTGCATTGGGATTAATTGCTAGTACGTCTTGGATAACACTTTCGACCGATTTGGTATTAAAGTAATTCGTGCTTGGTTCGTAGTCAGTCGGTGTGGCAATAATGACAAACTCAGCGTCTTTGTAGGCCGCTTGTTTGTCTAGCGTCGCGGTAAAGCTTAGTGCTTTGTTTGCTAAAAAGTCTTCGATTTCAGTATCTTGAATCGGTGATTTTTTGTCGTTTAGTAAAGCGATTTTTTCAGGAATGATATCCACCGCCACGACGTCATTATGCTGCGCTAGTAAAATAGCGTTCGATAGACCAACGTAACCTGTTCCAGCAATAGTAATCTTGTATTTTTTAATCATGTTTTCTATTATCTCGATTAACCGCACTTATTTCGCAGCGTAATTTGTTTATTTCTTCTAACGCTTCGTATTCTGTTATTTTTTCTGTAAAAACAACTGCGTAAGAGCTATCCCCCTCTATTTCCTTTGGGGTGAGTTAATACAAATAGCCCACCTTGTTAGTGTTATTTTTAAAGCTATCAACTCTCACTAGGCCTTTTTCGGTTAAGGCTTTTAGGCAAAAAACTGACATTATTTAGGCACCTGGCGATCTTCCGCTGGCTGATATCTTGATCTTGCTGGATTTCTTTTAGCATTTCGTAACGGTATTCGTCGGTTAACATTCCAACACATCAGAAGCACTCAGCAAGCTCTTCGTTACTATTCAACTGTTTGACTAATCCAAGAGCAAACGGCCGATAAAACATTTTAGATGCTGAATAGATTATAGATTTATCTATCAACCACTCGTCGTAAAAACATTACCCTTTCTAGCTTATCAGCGGCATTATTTTTGAGCTTCATAATAAAACTCTCTTGCTTTGCGCTATTTTATGTATCGATAAAGGCTGTAGGTGCAGACAATAAAATATCTACGTTACAACCTTGGAACAATCTAATGAGTCGTGCGGTTATTTTTGATGACAAAATAGCGGGATGCTCAACAACATGATTTAGGGTAATCAGTAAGTCTATATTTCCGCCTTTTTTGTCGTCATCGACACGAGAGCCAAACAAGGTCACTTGTGTATATTCTCCGACAAACATGGAAACCACTTGCTTTATTGTTTGCACTTGATTGTCCGTTAGTTTCATTTTGGTCACTTCATAGTTGCTGACTTTAATCGATTTTATAGGTCACTTGCCGTTCGATTTATTGCTCACTGCCGGATTACATTTTCGCTCCTCGATTCATCCGGCCTATGGTTCGGTTGCTTGCAAGTTTCGTTATCGAATTACGATCTTACTTCTTGGCGTAGTTGCTCTATTTCTTTTTCGAGTACTTCGTGTTCTTTTAGTTTTCTTTGAAGAAAACGCTGTGTGAGAGAAACTTTTTCTTCTATCCCTTTTGGCGTAAGCAGGTATAAATATCCGGCTTTGCTGGTGCTTTTTTTAAAGTTATCGGCTTTTACTAAGCCTTTTTCGATTAGCGCTTTTAGGCAGAAATTGGCTTTACCCAGACTAATAGCAAGCCTCCTAGCGAGTTCTCGCTGACTGATATCTGGATCTTGCTGCAATTCTTTTAATATTTTGTAACGATATTCGTCGGTTAACATGCAAGCACCTTGCGCTTAATATGCAATAACAAAGGTAAAGCGTCTCTTATCTCATCCAGCCCACGAGTGTAAATATCATTAAGCTTCAGCGTTCAATCGATGAACGATAATAATGCAGGCTGAAGAATCATGCAAACAATGTGTTTGAAATATGTTCATGACACGACCATTTTTTAATCATTTTTGGAGGTAAGGTTATGTTGACTTAGAGTGGATATATTATTTTTTGTGGGCCATTCTTTCAGACCGACAGGTAAACTGAGGATTCCGTCGGAATAAATTACTACCTATCAATGCCTTCTGGTTGGCTTAAGGGAAGCCGTGGTCTAATCTTAGTTCTACTTTAAACGATACATAAGGATTTGTATGCTACCAATAAAACACCACGGCGCGGTCCAAGGAGTTACCGGTTCTTGTCATGAACTTTTCATCGATTCTCATCAGTCTGTGTTGATAGATTGCGGTTTATTCCAAGGTGCAGAGATATCTGGCTCTGGAGCAGATTCGAATCGATTAGAAATTGAATTTGATTTGTCCGCTGTTCAAGCTTTGGTTATTACTCATGTCCATATTGATCACGTCGGACGCTTGCCTTATTTATTAGCCGCGGGGTTTAAGGGACCGATTTATTGCTCCAAGCCAAGCGCGGAGTTGCTTCCTCTGGTTATCGAAGATGCACTAAAAGTAGGCGTGACTCGCAATGCCAGTATCATAAGGGCCTGCCTTGATCGATTGGCAAGCCAATTGGTGCCGTTGGATTATTTACAGTGGATGGACATTCCACTTTCCAATGACAGAACAAATAACGAATCCAGTGTACAGGTGCGGTTGTCACGTGCTGGGCATATTTTGGGTTCAGCGTATGTGACGTTACGGGTGGTGAATGCTGACATTTGTCGGCCTAAAGGCGCGACCCACAAAAAATATCATGTTGTGGTGTTTTCTGGCGATTTAGGGGCTCCTCATTCACCTTTATTGCCCGCACCGAAATCGCCTTATCGGGCGGATCAGTTAGT